>VFQN01003967.1_pt1 | contig 20208 bp, 18 predicted proteins | sample 3512371 | NCBI WGS metagenome assembly VFQN01 (sample SAMN10412370, study PRJNA504923) | tailings metagenome | isolation source: Replicate 2 from Balatoc abandoned mine | place: Philippines: Itogon, Benguet | collected 2017-08-28
GTTGAACCTCAACAGAGAAAGTTCCATAACACCACTTAAAGATACTAGGAAAACTGAAAATGAGCAGTGATCGAACAGTGATTGAAGAGTTTTCGTATCTTCAAGTTGTTCAGTGTTAAGAGGGAGAGTGGTTGTTTACCTTAACCTCAAGTGAATGAAACTTGGTTTTCTCTGCTAGAATCAGCAACTATACTACTTCTATCACTTAGAGGTCAGCGAAAAAACCCGATACGAGGCGTTTTCCCTATTTATTTTAAGTATGAACAATTATAGTGTACATAATCAACTTTTCATAGAAAATAAAAATGATGATTAGTGAATTTCTATCAATATTTTTTTTTTTGAATAATTCTTACACTAAAACATTTTAAAAATAGGTATCCTTCTTGGAGTTGTAGATGATTCTGGAGGAACGACTTTTCGGCTAATCAGGGGTGGTAATCTTTCTAACCATGTATAAAACAAACTAAATTGAGTTTCTTCTTCATCACCAAAAAAAGTCTTTTCTTTTCTGAGATCTACTTCTCTTGAACGAAGTAATTGAAGGATGGGAAGAAAATAAGGCTGCTTCAGTACCAATGGATCATCTTTCATCATCTTACTGATACCGTACATCGTATTCGCCAGATCCTATCATCATATCATATTACTTCCCTTTAGTAGCATGTTGTGGTACATCACTCTTTTCATACCTGAGAATTGAACTCGTTCGCAGAATTTAATATCATCGCAACCAATGCATCTTGAGTTTTCTGATTCAAGTGTTTCCATATAAATCCCATCTTCGAGAAGCTTAGAAGAATAGCACTTATTTTGTGCTCATGATAGTCCATTTCAGCAAATCTCGTGATACATGCTTCCAATATTATCCTAATATAGAAAGGAAGATCTGTCGCATAGGCATTTATGTTGGCCAAGCTAATCATATGTATATATCAAATTATAAGAACAAATTTTAAATCCAATTATCAAAATAAGATCCACTCACCCATAAAATAGAGCATTCAAACTTCGCTCATCCATTTCAGTATAAGTTGACTTGATACTTAAATACAAAGCAGTCTTTGCTTCCTTCTGGAAGTACTTCCATTTCACACCCAAATTTGCAAGACTATACAAACCGTTCACAGCAAAAGGAAAAGGAAGGTAATAATAATTATACCTGTAGATTGTATTACTGACGCCTTGATAATTCATTTCTCCAATCTTACTCACGATTGTTGCCAATATCTTCTCCCTTAAATCGTCATGACTATGAATAGTCTCGAGTTTGAATCCCATTTTTCCAAGTCTATATAACAAATACCAACAGTTACCATCGCGTAGTGTAAAACGAAACGTTATATGTATCTTCCCTTACCCTAACAAAGTATTAGAGAACTCTTGAGTATTACAATTCTCAAAAGCTTTCGCTACATTCAACAAGATTCTCTTTTTCCTCTCTTCTGACACATGCAATCGCCATGACACCCCTATATCTGCTAGGTATAACATAGCATTTGCGATTGCCCTCGGTGATTTCCCATCTTCATTCAAACCAGCCACGGCTTCCATCACTGCCTCTTGCAACTCTAGATTCAGCGCCTTCCATCTCACCTCCATACCCCTCCATCCTTTCAACAACTCTGAAACCTTTGTCGCCTTTATACCTTTCTGTTTAATATTTTTTGATAGCCCTTCTAACATTGTCCACCATACGTCGGTTGGAACACTCTTATAGTTGATGCGAAGATCTCCTAGTCTATATGATAAGATGGAAGAATCATAGTCTCAGTGTGCATGTCATATTATACTTTCAATAGCTCTTACGCGAGGAAGGTCAAACATTGACCGTGAATCTGCATTTCCGGTCTCTTCCATTCTTCTCCGAACCCTATGTAAAAAAGCTCCAACTGACGCTTTGTAAGCACTGGCCTTCCTCCATCTCCGGCCAAAGTCTTCAGCTGAAAAAGCAAAGCAGAAGTGATCTATCATATGACAATCTATATGAGCCACTTTTTTAATATCAATCATCATTAGATCTCACCGTGAGTCCTCCTCCTTGATTTTCATTGTTGCTCACTTTCATCCATCCATATTTCTCTACTAATAGTTTGTTCAGCATCATCTCGTACCATCTCTTGTCTACCTCTTCAATCTCTTTCAGATGATCTTTCAATATGAACAGAAGCTCTACTCCAGATATTAATCTCTCTGCTCCAGGTAATCCTTCCTTCCTCAACTCTCCAAAGCTACGCATACAACTCAATAACTTTTTTCTCCATTCCTTCGACAGATCCTTCCAAGGAAAATCCAGAGAGGCAAGAAGCCAAAAATAGTCTCCATATCTTGACAAACTCTCTGAAATGTAGTCTATCTTGATTCCTTCTAACAAAACTTCAACATCTTTGCGATCTAATGAAGAAAGTTCACTGGTACGATATCTCAACTTGCTACATAAGTTCAACACCTCCATCTTCGCCTCATCTTCTACTGCATCTTCCTCTTTTCTTAAGACTCTCAACACTTGCCTTATCAATGCTGCTACACCTTTGTAAAAATTTGAATAAATTCCCCGATCTTTTAACAATCTCATCACTTCTATCGCTTCTTTTTCTACCTCCTTCAAAGACAATTCCTTCTTCGCAATCCCTAATAAAGCTTGATTTACTATCTCCCTTGCACGCATCATTCGTTCAACTTCCTCGCTTTTCGCATCGCTCTGGCTTTTCACCTCAAATTTCAGATATTCTAAAACCTCTGAAAAATTCTCCAATGTCACAGGTCGCCAACGTGGAGGCTGCGAAGCTATTTCCGTGAGTTTTGAACCTTCACCATGCAAAGAATCTTGATTAAGTGGTTTCTTGTTTGTTGAAGTATTAGTAAGAGATCGTGAATTAAGAACTTCAGAATATGGTTGATAATACCATTGCAGAGAAGGGAATCTTAATGAAGAATTTATTGATTGCAAAATTCTTCGATTAGAAGTAATTCTTCGTATCAACACGTTCATATTTTATTTTTGTGGTCTAACGAAGGAGAAGTGTAAATTTAAAAGAAACTGAATAGCTTTTTTCCCTTACATACTTAATTCAAATGTCAACACTGATTTCATAAAAACAAAATTATCTATAAATATAACAAAAAAGAATTTAATAGTTACTCTCTTTCAATTCTAACATAAGCAACTTTATTTAAAAATATTTTAGCTTCCTCTTTCAAAGTTTCCACATCTTCCATACAAATTGAGATCCAACGATTATTACCTAATCCTTTCAAACTTTTCAATTCATTACAATTATAGATTTTAACGATAGGAACATCCCCTAAACCAACAAAACTTGTAATTGAACAATTCGATATTTGAAGACTTTGAGCTTGTCCTAACATCGAAATATCTCGTAATTCTTTACAATAAATAAATGTTAAATGTTTAACATGAATTAAATCTTTTCCTGTTCGAAGCTTTGAACAAGAATTTATTGTTACTCTATTCACAGAAATTAATGGAGTAAAATCTTCAATATCAAGATCATAGATCGTAACATGCTGATTCTTTTTCCCTAATCCATTTAAACTCTTAATACCTTTACATTGCCTGATCTCTAAAGTATGAATGTTAGCTAAACCACTAACATCTGTGATGGCAGGGCAAGTACATAAGTAGAGCTTCTTTACGTTTGCTAAGCTACCAACATCAATAGGAATCATTATATCCTGTAATTTGATCTCTTGTAGTTTGAAAAATTTAGAAAAGGATAAGCATTCTAAGTAAGAAAAGTAGCAAGAAGTCAATGAGACCTTTGTTGCATTTTGAAAGGTTTGAATATCTCGAATTATACAATCTCCCAAAGACAGCGTATCAAGACAAGAATAGATTAGGCCGTCAGTGATCATGTGATATCCTTCTAGATGTAAATTTTTAGCCAATAATTCACCAGTGACAAAACGTGGATTTTCTGGAGTTAAGGGAACAGGAGGGGCAAATGCAGATGGAACAAAATCACGGACATTTAATGAAGTAGTAAACTGTGATATAAAATCATACTCATTCTCCTGAGATACTCTAATGGTTAGATTAGAAACTTTGCGAAAAGGATATAAAGAAATATGTTTCTCACGAAAATAAGTAAGTGAAAAAACATCAATATTTTCAAAATAATCCCAATTTTTAATTAATTGAACCGGGGAAATTCGAACAACTTTCCCTTGATGTCGATTTGGTGATTCCGGAATTTTTAAATGAGGACAATGATCAATTGTTATCTCATTAATACTCTCAAATTCTTCAATATTCGTTAAACTTTCTAAACAAATAACCCGAAGAGTTTTAATCGTTGGAGACACTTTTCCAATAGTCTTTAATCGACCACAAGCACTAATTGTTAATACGCTAACACCTAATAAACCATGTAATGATGTTAACTCGGTAATATTCACTAATGTTAAATGATATATATTACGAAAGGTATTCGCAAAGGTAAGAGAGTCAAAGGCATCAGCATTCTGATGACTTGACCCACCTATTGATACTCGATGAAGACCAGCAACGAATGGTGCAAATTTCTGATAAATCGTACGATAATTAAGTTCATAAATGTTCAGTCCGATTTGCTTGGATCGATCTTGCACTTTCGAGAAGATGTAATCGAAGAAATCAGTGAAATTATTAGTATGATGACTCACTTTAAGTAAAGGATAATAAATTGTTTCATAGCTAATTGCTTGAAAATAATCAGCACTTGTTACCAGTAATTGACGATAATCATAATTATTTAAAAATGATTGTATCACTCTCATGATCACTGTAGGAAGTCGTTTGATTCCATGAATATGATTCTGGCTAGACATGTATTTAGGAATACGATTTATCGGTTTTATAAAAGATAAAGGGAGGAGTTTTTCTTCTTTCTCGGTGGTCGGTTCAAGAGCGAATAAGGTGTCGACACCGTATAGAATCATCCCAATTTGATTCTCCGATAAAGTACGGATGGACATCAAGTTCTGCTCGCAATAATTCTCGAGAACTAACGTCTTCAAATTTGTTTCGACTGTAGTCCATTCTTCTGCTGTTAATGTGGGCCAAAGATGGTTAGGTGCAGTGACAGTCTCACTTGAATATAGAATTGTCTTTGCTCGATTGAAGTTATCGGTTAGAGCGCGCAAAATCAAGATTAGTCGATAGAAAGCAGCAGATGGCGAGAAGGTACCGAGCCAGTCATCGTAGATGTTAAACAACACCAGCTGAGAAGATAAAGCTTTAGAAACAAGATTTTCTAACTTTTCAATCTTCATCATTGCCTGAAACATAATGCCCAACTTTGTTGTGCGTACTGCCATAGAGGGAAAACTAGTACACTGAAGTTTCAAAGCCTCCATCAGAGAGCTCCTGATTGAGACCAAATGATGAGGCCGTTCTTCGAAAGGGAGACAGCGAATCAAGTTTGTTACTTCATCCGATGCTTTAAATTTCGCAACCTGACCGAGACGTTCATGGCCGTCCCATTCAGAAGAGTGGATAACCTTGAAGAATAATTGACCGGTTTGAGGGTTGACAATCAGTAACACTCCATTAACGTGTTGAAATCCTCTTCCTGAGGTGGATTTGCTGATTCGGAGGACTGATGTGTCATCAACTAACCAAACCGTTTGATCAGAAAAAAACTCAGAAAGTTCTTCAAGCCAACTGGTGGAGACTTTGGTCAGGTTATCCTTTTCGGGACGAGTGGCACATGCAGTAACACTCATTTTCTCAAGATCTGGCCGAAAGATTGCATTGATACCGAAATAAATCGATTTCCTGAAAACTCGCCTATATACTCTAAAACTCAACTTTTCAAAAAAGAAGAAGAATCCGATGACTCATCCAACTTCAACAAAAGTCCCTGTCAGCATGCCCTATTCATTTAGTCTAATAACCCTAGAAACCTCTCCATCTCCTTGGACCGTACATTTAATAAATCTATGCAATGTTCCCGTCTTTTTGCTGACTAGGACCATCGGCCATTTGTCATTGGTAATTAGTATGAATGAATTGACAGTAAAGAATTCGAACTCTGTCTGCTTGAATGAATAGAGTGGAAGCACAGTCTACGCCAACATGATGAGGTATTAGATTGGAGATGATGTATGCCTAAATTGTTATCGGTCTCTATTAGAATGGATTGGGCTGTACATCCTGAGAACTTAGTGCATATTAAGGCTTTGAAGTAGAATGCGTGTACCACCTTTCTATTCTCTAGTAATTGTTCATTCACATCACCGTTAATTGATTATAAGTATCTGCTTTTACTTTTCACGCTTTTGATTTATTAGTGGAGTTAATTTTTTTATTTTCCTATTCATTTCATTCGCTTACATACTTGCTTTCTTATGGAATATTGCTGATATCTTTTACTTGACCATTCCTAATCAGCAAGTCGTAGTATAGTGGAAGAATACAACTTAATAGCACCTCAAGAATTTAATAGAATTTTATTGGATTGTTTATTAGATCATTTGATAAGTGACATTCGTCCAGAAAGGTATTACTTTTCTGAAAGCAGCTACCTACCTTCTTTGGAAGTTTACCATAATTGAAGTGAAATTCAACAAACATATTCATTCGAAGTGAATGACAAACATAACAATAGTTTATAAAACGAAATTTTTGCTCATAAGCAGTCTCAATTGAAGTTATATTTACTGCAAATCGCTGAAAATTAGAACACTATGGAGCCAATGGAAGTATCTGGGAAGTCTTCTTCCGCAACCACTTCAGCCTCAACATCATCAAAGACTTTAACTACGTCCCTCTCCTCAAACACATCTACATCAGATATCATTGCGACAGAGGTTGGCAAGAAGCGAAAGAAATTAACAAGCGATGAACGGCTAAATCGAAAGTAAGTGGAACTCTGTTCATAATCCCTTGACCTAGTGCTTATATGCTTCATGGTACTTTAGTCGTGAGAGGAATCGAATACATGCTAGAAAGACTCGAGAAAGAAAGAAGTTTCAAACAAATGCTATACAAAATCGAATCCATCAATTATTTGAGGAGGTAATATAAATGAGGAATTTAACTGCGCATCGTAACTGTATCAATGAGTAGGGCCAGAAACTTCGACAAATGATCGATGAAAGATACACAGCAAGTAGTTTGCTCGGACTGAGTCAATCTCCCAATACTAAACGAGAGAATGATCAGAATAAAGTTGCTCTTGTTCCCTCCTCGACCATTTGCAACAATTTTTATGAGAATATTATTACAGAAAATAATTGGATAAAAGATACAAATGGTAATCCCTATTTTCAACCTGTTCAAACTGCTAAAAGAGTCCGACGAAGTGGAAAGCTAAACCCTCAAGAAAGAGAGAAAATAAGGTTCGACATAACCTCTCTTTAACGTTGCGGCTCTTAACATTTCCGTAGACGAGAAAGAAATCGTATGCATGCCAAGAAGACAAGAGATCGTAAAAAATTCTTTCTCGAGATGAGCGACAAGATAATATCAGAAATGGAGACAGAATCGAAAGCTTTAAGAGATTATCTAAGAACAATTGGTGTTCTGAGTGAAGAGGAATACCAACAAAGAAATCTCATAGACTTGAAAGCGAGAGAAGAAATTGATAACCTCAAGGTGTGTCTATTCTTCCACACTATTGATATGGCTAATTTTCCTTGATAAATAATAGCTTTCTGAAATGGATGAGGGTGTGAGTGAGGCAGAAGATGAGGAGGAGGAAGAAGAAGAGGATGAAGATAATGGTGAGACGGCCAGCGAGAATGAGAACAATGATGGGCGTGAAGAACGATCGCCTTCCGGAAGTAGTGATGAAAATGAGAAAGTGTCTTGGAGCCGATCAAGTGCGTCTTCAAATCCTGATTCTTCTGGAGCTCAATCAATGGACTTCGCCTCATCGAATAAGAGTCACAGCAGCTCGAATACTGACACAGCGAAGCTTTCGTCAGGATCAAATTTTACGACGAACGATGGAAAATCATCGAACGCTTCTAGTGATTCCTACCGAGAGAAGAGATCAGATAACAGTGGAAGTGATGAAAGAGATAGCCCGAATTATAATCAAACAGGAATGATTATTAATGATAATGACTGGAATGAAGGTGACGAATATAGAGAACGAGATGATCCTTCTTCAGATCGTAGTTCTGAAGCCCCGGAGTCCTATCATCATGGAAGAAAAGGCAAAACTGTAAAAGTCGTTGATCCGTCTTCGTCGACATCAAACTCAAATCAATTAAAAGACAATAAAAATGTAAGAAGTTTACTTAAACGAAGTTCCAATGACTCGAGTGGGATAGAATAAAGTGATGCTTACCTTCTTAATCGTGAGACGAAAGTGAGAAAAAGTCTAGAGATTCATTATTCTTTTGGTTGTTGTTGCAGATGCTGTTTAGCTGGAATTCAGTTTTTAGTTTTAATTATTCGCCTTATGATCATTTGTTCTTAAACTATTTTCGTGAGATTATGGTTTTTAGTTATTTAAGGCTTCTTCACATTCTTTTCTTATCCTTTTTCTTCTTCTCACTTTCCCTCATTAATGTTCCATATCCATGACCATTCTTTTCCCTTCGTAGTTCTTGAATATTTCGAACCTAATAATTTGACAAATTCATGAGTAAACGTCATGTGTATTCTCATATTGTACATATTCATGTAATACCTCTGTTTCACAACACTATTTCCCACAAATCGCTTCATCTTCATCGTGATTAACATCATCTTTAGCTTGTAAGCATTGCGTTGCCTCCCTGAGGAGATTTCTTCTTCTTCTTTTTCCTAATCTTGGTTCTTCTCATCTTTATTCATATGATAAATAAGCATGATTGAACAGAGAACAAAACGTTGGAGAGATAAGTTTATTGATTGTAAAGCACTTTGAGAAATATTATATATTACAAATCAAACCAAAAAAAATCCATCACAAAGTATTGCTATAATCACAAAGAAAGAAAAAGAGAAGTAAAGAAAATGCTTCTTGAACCACAGCCTACCACACTCTCTATTTATTATATGAAACGCTATTTCTCAGAACCTTTCCCAAATGATGCAAGAGGTAAGTTCTCTTGTTGATAGCTGATAACCTTCTCCTCTGATTGACGAATGACTTGCACAATTTCAACTGCTCGACTCTCTAACTTCTTCGTCTTCGATGAATTCCCTGGGTTACTAAGTAAACTAACAACATTTTGACGATTTATTGATTCGTTATGATTTTCATTGTCTCCGTTTCCCCCTCCAACTGATGTAGGTCGGATGAGAATTGGAGATGCTTCTATCGTCGAGAGATCCACCTTCGCTGATTTAATACGATTTCTACGGTAATGAATAGCTTAGCTGACCATTAAAGAGAAAGATTTGGAAACCTCTTACCTCACTGCATCAATTCCATCTGGAGAACTAGCATCCTTGTATTTTGGTTTGGTGAAGAGAAATCCACTAATTAAAAGACCAAATAAGGTGAACAAAGAAAAAGAAAGATTTTTCAATTTACCTAGCTGCATTATCTAAAATTGTCTGGAAATTGTTTGAAGATTTCTCGTTTGTTCTCTCTGCTTGCTGTCGAACTGGTTCACTTGTTGCAATAGGAGTATATTCGTGCTTCTCCGCTACACCAATATCATAAATGAAACAATCAATATCAATAACCAAAATAACATTCCATAGGAAGATAAAGCTTACCTTGATCATTACCGCCACAACATCCACAAATATTACCCATATTATTGATGAATGATTGAGGTACTCACTACTCACTGATTTGTGATGAAAAATAATAAAAATCCCTCTTTTTTCCTGGAAAAATAGGATGAGAATAGCGTAAAATTATGCAACGATCAATGAAGTCATGTTTTTTTCATCCTTCAATTTGAGGAAGGAATGAACTCAGCATTCTATCTTAAGCTAAAATTTCAGCCAGATTCAATAGGATTTAACTCATCTAGAAATCATGTACCAAAATTTTCCCAAGAAGTCTTACTTTCTCGCAATCTTTGCATGAAAGAGGAGGTAAATCATTTACTATCCACCGTTCACGGCGGCGCTGTGGTTGTTGAAGTGTGTCTGTATGATGAAGAAATAAGCAAAAAAGTTAATTCAGCCCATATATTTTATTATGTGTGGTTAGGAAAGACGACTAATCTCATGGATACGATTGAAATTCCACATTTCAATCCTCCTTCAGCTTCACTCTCTAATATCTTCGAAGACAACACTATTGTGAGCGTGCGTTTCTATCCAACCATTCCCACAGCAAAAGACGTTGCTCTTATACCAAAAGGTAGTTTAGACTGGGATGTAGTGCAACATCACGCTGGATTTATTGAAAGCAATCTTTTGCGTTCGCTCTCACTGATCACACTGGATCAAGAGCTGAGCATCTCAATTACACCTTCAATAGCTGCTCATTTTACCATTTCAAAGATCGAATACGTAGAAGACCGATTAGCTGAGAATAAACCTGATGAGTGCACGAGAAATAAGAGAAGGACAAAGAAAGAAGTTTGTAAGATCTCAAACCAAACTCAACTAATTATAGAGCCGTATGTAGCCGAAGAACGGAACTCTCAAGAAATTAATGTTTCTTCCAATGGCAAGACGATCATCAAAAATTCTCATGAGAAACAAACAACAGCTCGAGCTATGAGTGCCAATAGAAACTGGCAGAATTTGAATTTTCAAAGCGTCTCCGAAATGGTACCATTAAGAATATTACCTCAGCGATTTCGTTATTGTAATAGTTTCTTGCCGACCCCTCATCCTGCAAGTTCTCAACCTCTACAAAATAACATCACTGTACCCTCTATTAAAGCGCAGAAGTCTTCAATTCAAACTTTAATACACGATGACGACTATCTGGACTCTTTCTTAATCTCATCTGCTGGTGAGAGTTGCAACGATGTGATTGATTCAAGGAAAGAGGAAAACATTTCAAGTTTTCCATGGACCCACAATGATCACTACACATCAGAATCGACTCAATCGAAGACCACCCCTTCTCGCTTCATGAAAAACGCTCAAATGGATATACGGAATAGCAGCGGAAAAGATCCTAAAGGAAATGAAAATAATCTTGGGAGCTCTGCTCTTTGTGACGCCTTCATTCATCCACTTTATCTCAAAACTCTGCTTGAACTTAAAACCTCAAGTTCCTCACTTACAAACGAGGACCTATTGGCTTTTTTAAATGATACCACTTACCCTTTCCTTGCGTATGTTACTCGATCAATGTCCTCACGTCCTTCACCGTCTGGGATAGCAGATAGATCACTCGTCAGAGTTTATTGCACTGAGAAGATTCTGCCTTTCATGATCTCACTTCCTTCGATAGTCGAAAGAGCGTTAGGAGTTGGTGAATATGACTTTGTGACCTTAATATTACTCCTTCGGCATCGCCCAAGTGCTCCTGCTTCAATCAATCTGCACCCAATCAGTTGGACACAAAACAGTAAAAGCGGAAAAGGAGGTCTGATGTCCAGTCACCTGGATTCTTCTAAAGACGTGGCAAAGTCCTCATCACTATCTGGTACAGAATTATCGCCCGAATTATTCTCTACTTTATCGTTGAATCAAGTTATTGATGCATTTCTAAGATTTATCCAAAAGCAAAGTACCTCTAGTTCCCCTTTCCTTTTCGCACATCAGAGCATCCTTACACTCTCATTACCCCTAACACTGTCGAAGAATACAAGCATTCCAGCCTCGAAAATTCCTTCTTCGAATCTTATGTTTTCAACACCAACAAAGTCCCCACCCATTACTTCAAATGCTAATACCCCGACCAAATCTATCCCATCAATCAGCACCTGTAATATGGATTTTTTAATAGAATTCACTGGTATTAATCAGATTAAAGTTAAGGGAAATATGAGTTCGAGGTGAGTTAAGCATAATATTAATTACTTGAAATTTCTTTTTTAATTTATACGATTAGTGAAAGTGCCACGGCGAGTTCTGAGATTCCTTACCTTCCTGTGTGTTATGATGACGTGTATTATGAAGAAAACATTTATAAAATTATTTCTTCGCTCTCTCTCGAGAAGGATTTCCCTGTCCATGGTATTCTTCCCAGCACTTTTCAGCCTGTCAATCAATCTCCATCATCTACTCCTCCGTTATTAACGATAGGATGGGAAAAGATACTAAATGCAATCTTAAAAGAGATCTATTATCAATTTTCTCCCCAATATCTCTTCCAACGCTGGGACCTTCGGTCTTATCAAGTTTCAACTTTCTTTAGTCCTAATTTCCTCGTTGTTGGAGAAGAGAAAACAGGCAAAACGTCTCTACTTACAATTCTCCGCCAACAAATTGAGCACCAGATTAATCACTCGTTGCAAATAAAGATTATAACAATTTCATGCAAAGATTTGCTGATATCTCCTTCTACATCTTCTTCCTCGACCACTGCTAAAAGTCTAAAGGATGTTTTAACAGAGCTAAATGAGATCTTTGAGCAATGTATGATGTCAACACCGTGCCTTCTTTTGCTAGATGATATTGATGTGTTATGTCCGTCTTCCTCCTTGTCTCTGAATGGTGAAGTTGCTAGAGATGAACGTCAGATAGTGTTGACTTGCTACGTCCAACAAAAGCTCTATGAGATAACACAATGCGTTCAAAACAGAAGAAGAAGAGCTAAGATTTTATATAACAGCAACGGTTCATCAGTGTTGTTCAACGAGGTGGCAGTGATGTCTGAGTTGTTGGGATCCTCAATTGTCATTGCTGGGACAGTCAAATCTCTCTCTTCATTTGATCCTTGCCTACTCTGCTCGCCAGAAAATAGTGGTAGTGATAGTGGATTTGCCAAATATTTTCAACTTCCTTCTTCCATACCTACCAATAAACAAATTGCGGTTATGTCTGGAGATAATGATGTCAAAACAAGAGAAGAACAGGATGGATCAGAACAATCAAATGCATGGAACATCTTGTGTCATTACCTCACGCACTCGGGTATTCCTCTTTTCTCAGATAGTTTGGTTGAATCGACTATCAGCAAGGAGGGATTTAAAATGGTAGATAAATCGCAAATCGTCGAAAGATTAAATAGGTTGAAGTACGGTGACTTCCCAGCGGTTCTGCAATGTATTAAATATGAGGTCTCCCTTCGCTTCTTTGAACAATACTCTAATGAACCTCCAACAGTTGCATCATCCCTTCCATCAACTCAACCTTCCGTATATACGACGCTATGCGACATCGATCAAGCATTAGAACGATACTTATCGCTTCCTTCATCGTCACTGCCTTTCACTGCGAACAATGTAGCTCCCGTAAATAAAGAACGATTGCAGCGTAGCTTTGAACTCATCAAAAATTCTTCGTTTTTCCAGCCACTCCATCGACAAATTCTCTCAACGATTTATTATCCGACCATGTACTCTCCTTTATATCGACATTTACCAATACGTTTACCCAGAGCTATTATGCTTTATGGACTTCCAGGATGTGGTAAAACCTTTCTTGCACAAACAATTGGTCATATTTATTACGGTTCTTCCATTTCACAAGCGTCCTCTTTTATTACGATCAAGGGACCTCAACTCCTGAATAAATATATAGGAGAGAGTGAGAAGTCCATCCGTCAATTATTTCAAACGGCGAAAGAACAAGCCTTGAGTCAGAAAGGAAGTGGGAATAACACTGGAGTTGTCATTTTCTTTGATGAATTTGAAGCTCTGGCGCCTAAGAGAGGTAAAGATAATACTGGGATTACAGATAGGATTGTGAACCAATTATTAACTTTCATTGATGGTGTTGAATCTACAATGACATCATCATCAAGCCAGGAAGAAGAGGAGGAAGAAGATCAGAAGATTTCATCATCAATTTATATTATGATAGCCACATCTCGCCCTGACCTCATAGATGGCGCGCTATTAAGACCTGGAAGAATCGAGCAACACCTCTACGTTGGTCTACCAGATACCTCCTCTAAGTATGAAGAACTTCTTCTCGCGATGCTCTCTCCTTATCTAACTCCGTCGAGTCCGAGTGCAGATCAAGAAGGGAATCAGAAAGGTGATGAATTGACACTGTCTAAAGCGGCAGTGAAAGATATCTGTTGTGATGAAAAGATTTTCTCGTTAACGATGGCAGACTTACAAGCAATGATTGATACCGCCTACCTTAAAGCAGTGCATCAAAAAATTGCTAAGAAAGAGAAGAAAATGAACGATGGGGCATTAAATGAGGATTTGGAGAACAGCGGAAAGATATATATTCCAGCAGAGATAATCAGACAAGCATTTTTTGAAACGAAACCGTCTTTGCACCCTTCAGACCGAATGTTCTATGAACAGATTTATACTCCATTTCGATCGTCCTCCTCATCCTTATTGCCGGGAAAAGGGATAAATAAGAACCAACCAACTCCTTCTCGATTGCGGAATGGGAATGGCAAGTCGAGGTCACATCAACGCAATGATGATATTTCTACTGAGAATAAGAATAGCACAATTGATTTGCAGCAGAAAATTTCGTTTCGATAACAAACTAAGGTTGCGAGTAAGTAATTGGTAATTGTAATGTTTGCGTGTTAACTTTAAGATTTTAATGAGAATATGATTGTCACGGATACTTAACCAATCTTCAGTTCTTCTTCTTTTTATTTCACATTCAATCTTCTAACTTTGTTTCTTTCTTTACAAGTTGCAGAGAAAAGAATTACTCTCGATTATTTTCACTGTACTAATGCCTTTTAGAAATTCCTTCAAATTTCTAAGAAATAAAACTAGATTTCTTTGAAGGAATTTTGAAGGAATTCTATAAGGAAATGCTTTATAATAAGTATGCATCAACTGGTTTTGCACTTCTTTCTTTTACTCATATTACAATAACATCAATATAACATAACATACACACAGAAAATACAACATCAACCTCATCCTACCACTACTCTTCACTCCTTAACAACATACTACACCTTCAATAGATCGACATAACAACTTTAATTGTATTGGAACTTCAAAGAGATTGTCAAAGAGAGGTAATAGAAGTTAATTGAAAAGAAAGTTCAAATTCAACCATAAAAATAATAATAATAATAATAATAATAATATTAGATTTTTTTGATTTATAAAGAGATTTTCAAAAAAGGAATATTCTATGAAATGATGAGTGAAAAGAAAGAAAGTATTTCTTCTCATCTTGCATCATCCATTACCACACCATCATCATCAACAACAACAAGCACACCAACCACCACTACTACCAGCACCACGAATACTACTCCTGTCATCTTAACCAAAGAACAAGCAGAAACTACATTAAAATTCTTCCATTATAATGAAGTGAATTCAACCTTCATATGTGGTGCAATAGCAGGGATGATCTCCAAGACATGTATAGCACCCCTCGAACGAATTAAAATGACTTTTCAAGTAAGTCGTGATAATTTCAATTATTCTGCTGCAATTAAACGTGGTTATGATATCATCCATCGTGGTGGTGTCTTATCATTATGGAAAGGTCATTCCACGACACTCTTACGTGTTGCACCATATGCTGGTTTATCTTATACCTTCCATGATTATACTGAACATTTATTTAAGAAAAAATTAAGATTAAAACAAGGAAATAATAGTAAAAATATTACTTTACCACCATTATATAAGTTTTTATCTGGTGCAGCAGCTGGATTTGGTGGTACAATATTAACTTATCCATTAGATGTAATGAGAGTACGATTAGCATTAGGTAGTAGTTGGAAAGATGCAATACGACAAAAAGGTTTTTTTCAAGGTTTATCACCTACTTTATTAGGGATTGTCCCATATTCTGGTATTGCATGGTTAGCAAAACAAACTTTATTAGAAGAATTCCACATAACAACTTCAAGAAAACCAACCTTATTAGAATCATTAGCCATCAATGCCTTAGCTGGGTAAGACAGAGACATTAACACATTCACCTTCTAAGTGATAGTTATCTCATATATCTTTGTCTTCTATAGGTTAACGGGACAGTTTTGTACATATCCATTAGATGTTATTCGAAGAAGAATGCAGATAGCAAACGCACAATTAGGATTTGTTCCAAATCTTAGGTAAGTTCATCTATCTCGATATCTAATTGATTGATTGATTGATTGATTGATTGATTATTTGATTGATTGCTTATTATTGTAGGGAATCACTTGCTAAACTATTCCGAGAAGAAGGATATCGAGGATTTTGGAAAGGATTTAGTTTAAATATTATTAAAGGACCAATCTCATTAAGTATAAGTTTGACTGTTTATGATCTCTTAAGAGGTTCCATTCAAGACTTTCGTAATATAGGATAAACAATCATATATTTCGTTGAAGTTCAGTTATTTAATAGTTCCTTGTTTGTTGCATGTAGATATAAAGATATAGATCGAAAGAGATAGGAGAGAGAAGAAAGGAATAAAGAGGAAAATGAATTAAATATGTTCTTTCAATCATATGTGTTGTGTACTAGTTTACCTTACCTTGAATTAGTTCGTTGTTTGTGTATATTATTCTACTTTTTCTTCCCTCCTCCACCTTCTTCATTCCTCGCTTTTCATTCTGTTTTTTTTTCTTTTCTTCTATGTAAGAGTAAAAGAAAAATATAACCTATATAGCCCCTTTGATTCATATATTATCAAGGAGAAGGGGAAATATATGAAAATTATTATTAAAAGGAGTTGAATATTATTAGAATTATAGACTAATAAAAGGATCAAAAGAATGGAGAAGAGGAAGAAGATATTTGAACAACTTTTATCTTGTATTTCACGCATGTCATGTCGTGTGATATCATTTAGTGATACTGTATATATATTATCATGATGATTCGTTCCATGAAACAAAGAAACCTTCTTCTTTCTTCTATCTTTTTCTTTTTTTTAATTGTTTTATTGTTCAACTTGTAATCTAAATTCTTCAGGTAATTCCTCTTGTTCTTGTTCTAACCAATCACCAAATTCATTTAATCGATCTTCTTCTTTCTTATCTTCTTCATCTTCCTCAATCATTGTCTTTGGAACCATTGAATAATTTGTAACACCATCCCAAAAATAACATTTAATCTTTTTTCCAGCAAAGAATCTACCATTCATAATTCTAATACATTCTTGTGCAGCAAATGCTGTTTGAAATTTAATAACAATAATACCTTTTGGATTCTTAGTAAAGATTGTAATCTTTTCAATAATACCAATCTTACCAACTTCTTCTGCAATATCTTTCTCTAATTCATCAGCATAATCGATACCACCAGTATTATTTGTTTCTTTCATCTCTTGTAATGTAAACATATTCTCTAATACAATAATTCTTAATGCAGATGCTTTCGAGATACCCATATCATCATCTTCATTCCATGTTAATGCTTGTTTGATTGCATTTTTAGCAACTAATATTTGTGCATGAGATATATTAGACTTCTTCTTCTTCTCTTTTCCATCTCCTCCAGGATTATTACCATGATTATTATTATGATTATTTTCTTCTTTTTGTGAATAATCAAAAGTTGCACGTGTGACAGTAATTTGATAATTTGGACGAATATAACCTTCATGTAAGATATCTAATGCTAATTTTACACTTTCTTCAGCATTATAACAGATTAAACAATCACCTTTACAGATATTAGTACCTTCTTCTTTATATATTTTAATCTTTGGTTGTTGATCTAATGGATTTAATGCAATGATACCAACTTTAGAAAAATGATCTCTAATCTCTTCTTCTGTAACATTACTTGGTAATCCGGTTACATAGACCCATGTATTAGGTCCTTTTTGTTTTCTTTTCTTGTTTTTTCTCTTCTTTTTTGGTTTTTGTTGTTCTTCTGAGGTTGTTCCTCCAATCTCTTTCTTCTCTTCTCCATCAACATTTTTGTCTTCTTCTCCGCCTTCCTCATCATCTGATGAGATCCCACCTTCTCCTTCCTCTTCCTCTAACTCAGCAACTCCAGCTTTCCTTTTCTTATCTCTTCTACCTTGTTTGTTATGACGAGGAACATCTTCTTCTCCTTCATCATTATCTCCATCTTCATCTTCAACCCAAGCCTCTTCCTCTTCATCCCACTTATATCTTTGACCATCATCTGAGATAAAGGTCATTTTATCCTCTTTCAATCTGCCGTCAGTCGCAGGAGTAGTGCTGTCCGCAGCAATAGCATCAAAGAAGTCTGTTGCTTTCGTCACATCAAAGACTTGTTCTTCTTCAGTGATTTGAACAGATGTTTGTAATAATTCAACTCTTTCTTCTTCTTCAGTAATTTTTTGTATTTCTAATTTTAATTCTGGTATATCAGCAGTCTTCGTCCAACCAGTAAGATGACTACTAAAGACTAAGGTTAGACCATCTATTTCACCTTCTTTTAATTTATGTAATAAGAATCGAGTATATACAGGTCCTTTTTGATTATTTTCATGATCTAAATAATACCATTGTCGAAGATGAAATTCAGCAATAGGTTTAAATGGATCAATCTATCAAGAGAAGGAGAGAAGATTACAAAGCACTCAAATCAGAAGAATAGGGCTTACCTCGCTGATCATCAACCACTTTTCCATACCTTCTTTCCATATCAATGTTGTTGGAAGGATTCCTGATATCCCTTTCTCTAATAACCTCAATAGAACATTCGCAGGAACTGGACCTCTTTGACTGCCTGTAGTTGCATCAATATAGTACCAAACTCGCTCATTCTCGGATGATGACATTTCAAGAACAAATAACTCTGATCTACCTTAACAGAATCACTCAATCGACTGTCTACCTCGGGCTTTGCGTCCTATTCTGTACTTTGTTCGTTAATTCTTCCAATCTTTTTATTTGACGCTTTAGATTGAAAAGCACAAAAACCCCAAAAATCCCAAAATCCGTTATTCTTAAAGTGTGGTGAATAGTTTGTTTTACGTAATAAATAATCTTCTTCAACTATTTTTTTAAAAACTAAATATTAAAATCTGAACAACAAAAAGAAATCATCAAAGCATTACCATGGAGTTTGGAGGATTAAAGACAACTAAACTTATAATACTTGCAAAGTATCTTCATCATCATTTTCTCTGATCAAACAACTTATGCCTGACAAGCTATCGTCACTTTAATGTAATGGAGTTTCAACCATTTCTACGCTTTGTTCATTTGATGTTGGTAAAGGGGAATAACGGATATTCGTAGGATTCAGCACTGATAGAGCTGACTGTGTTGGTGGACGAGGATACAACATAAAATAGATACAACAACAAATAGCACTTGTCACAATAGTGCCAAGAATAATACCAAAGGCAATTGCATAGAGAAGAAGTTCAATACTCAGCGTAGAAATTGATATTTCATGAGGAATGGTAGGATTGTAGGTGGGGTTTGGTGAGAGAAATTTTAACTGTGAAGGAGATGTTGTTGTTGCTACGGTTTGAAAGGAAGGAGCAGTTGTACCTTCGGCTGTGGATTGAAAGGAAGGAGAAATGCTTGGATTGACTGTTGGTTCTTTCGTCGAAAGAGCTGTGGGTTGGAGGGAAGGAGCAATTTCGACTGTAGGTAGAAAAGAAGGAAGAGGTGTGAATGTGGTTTGGAAGGAAGGGGAAGTTGTTCTGGTTCGTGTTTTTCGAGTTGTAGGTACAACTGAGGGTTCGACGGAATACTGCGATTGCTCTCCATCTCCATCTCCATCTTCATCATCTCCATCTTCATCCGATATTTGGCTTGGCATAGCTGAACTCAAAGGGAAATCGGTTTGTTGCTCGTCGTCATCTTCCTCTTCTCCCTCTTCTCTCTCTTCTCCGTCTCGGCTGGCAATTGGTTGACCGAGACCAGACGGAGGTTGACCGTCTCCATCAACATCATCAGTATTATCATTATCTACTTTTACTTTGCTGCCAACATCTTTACCATTATTACTTAAGTCGAGGGGTTTGTAACTTTGGCGATCAGTCGGCTTGACTGTCGGTTCCTTCGTAGACAGCGTGTTGAACTTTAACAGCATGTTGAAAACACTATTATGACCTTGATTCAAGCTTTTTGAAAAATTCAAGCAAGGATTCTTCTTACCATTGAAACCTCCACACGAGAAGCAGAATGAAGAGTCCAAACTCTTTCCTCATCATTTATTGATTATTCCATCCTTTTCTTTATTTTACCATGTAGGAGCAGAGTTGTCTCTTTTATCGAGAGTGTGTGGAATTGGTTTTCACTGACATTATTGTTGACAATTCTCGTGCATTTAGTCGGTTCTTTGATCGCTTTTGCAGCTTTTTGA
>VFQN01003968.1_pt1 | contig 20201 bp, 32 predicted proteins | sample 3512371 | NCBI WGS metagenome assembly VFQN01 (sample SAMN10412370, study PRJNA504923) | tailings metagenome | isolation source: Replicate 2 from Balatoc abandoned mine | place: Philippines: Itogon, Benguet | collected 2017-08-28
CTGAAAAAAAAAAAAAAAAAAAAAAAAAAAAAAAAGCTCCCGTGAGCACCCCGGCACTGCTTCCTCGCGCATCATGTGTACCCAGCCACGCTGCGTTCCGCCACAATGGGCACCTTTTTCAACTGAATGGCATGGCCCGAGCATGACCTCTGGGGTAGACACTACCGGTACCCAAGTTGCCCCACAGCTTGTGATCCGTGCAGGCATCGCGCACAGCGCCGTGCTGCTAGAACCCCGTGCATACGCCAGACTGGCAGCCCACTAGCGGGCGAGCTGGCGCGGACAGCGCCGGACGCACGTACGCAAGACCCGCAAATAGGGAGAATCCTCAAGTTCTGCCAGCAGCGGATGACCCAGAACAAAGCCAGCGCATATCTGAAACAATACGGGCGCCTTGCAAACACGCCACACGTGGCAACTGCCTTTATCTGGCCTGGGTCGGCATTTCGCCCACTAGCTCAGCAGGGGCCCGTGGCCAGGTGAGGCACTACGACCTGCTTGCCAGACGCAGACCATGCAGCGGCCTCAGCTAGCGTAAGGTCAACGACCCCATAGCCACTAGAACCAGCAGGCAAAAACGGCATGCCATGCCCCAGGCCTCGTGCACGGTTGTTGCTGTGTCGACACGTGTGCAGGAGGGTGCGTACAGGCATGATGGCGCACGCAGGTTGCAACAACTTGAATATGAAGCTTGACAAGTTCTGTGTTATGAGCGGCACGCGTGCAGCACTCCTGTGTGCTCCTCCGTCATGCGCACTTGACGCAAAGAGCCATGCGGCGCCCGCGGACGCAAAACAGCCGTACGCTCGCAAGGATGTGCGGGCTTATCGCCCACCGCATGCCGGCTTGCAAGCAAGAGCGTGCTTGGCTCTGCTTGTACCGAAGCTACGGATATGCCAACTTCCGAATCGTTCACCTCGCAGAGTTCCCTTTAACGCCAAACTATACACTTCATACATACCTTGCGCTGCAGCGTCAGCAAGTGACAATTTTTTCTTTGACATATCGACATTTAAAGGAGCGGAATGTAGGGCAGCGACGGAAGTGGACTACAGCCCTGCTTCTATTGCGGATTGGTCACCAGATCACATGCCGCCAGAGTTGTGTTGTAGAAAAGATGATAGGGAGGGCAGCGTACTTTGCACAGAATCATTCCTGCAATCATGCGGTCTTGGTGCTGCTGCTTCTACTTGCCATGCGGAGCACAGCGACGCTGGCGCCGGGCAAGAAGTGCCCAGACGGGTGTAGCAAATTCGGCACTTGTAACATGGAGTTCGGCCGGTGCGTGCGTCCTGACGCCAAGTCGGAACGGCGTCGAAGCTGTTGTGCTGCTGGCAAGCCGGGCCTGTGCCCACAGCCCACAGCCACACAGCCTGTGCACAGCTGTACTGGCCACCTCGCTTCCCCAGCCCTTCTGCAATTCACTTATGGCGCAGGTGTGACTGTCTGCGCAATATGACGGGTCCCAGCTGCAGCGAGCCGGTTACTAAGACTAAGCGGCTGTGCTCGTACCTGGGCTTTCCCTCCTTGACGGATTGCCTGCTGCCGAAGCTGTACAACTGCCTGAACAACTGCAATGAACGGGGGACCTGCTTCAACGGCTTCTGCCACTGTAGCGAAGGTGCGGTGACGTTACGAAGAGGGCCACTTCGTCTTCCTGTGATTGCCCCTGGGCGGCTTGCACCAGGGAAAGGGACATGGCCGCACTCCCTGTGTGCAGATAGGCTCCTTGAGACGCCTTATACAGGCCTCACATACGGCTTGGAATTCTCCTGCTCCTAGTTGTACAAGCTACTGGTGTTGGGGCCCTGCGCTGGCGGCGTCTAGTGCACGGCCCCATGCAAAAAGGCACGTGCAGCACGTAGGTGCGTCATAAACTGGGCAGGGCTCCTCATGCTCTCCCATGTCCTCCCTTCCCCCTTGTACCATTGGTGTCTATGACCAGGCTTTTATGGGGCCGATTGCTCCGTTTCGCTGAACAAGGCTGGAAAGTGAGTGCGGCTGTTTTGGGTGGGGTGATGGCCGGCGTGGCGAGGTGGTCATGCCATTGGACGGGGTATGCTGTAGGAAACGGTGAACAGGGCGCTTCGGACTGATTGTATGGGATGGAGCTGAGGTAAATGGGGTCCACCCGCACGGGTGCATAGCAAGTCCTACACCGCTTCAGACGTGCCGAAACACGTGGGTCCTGGCTCAGCACCGAGAGCGCACACACCAGTACGTGCGTCTAATGATCGTTTGTGCCTGGTATACCTTACACCCCATGCGTCCTAAGCGTCCCACAATGCCCTCGACGGCCATGGCAGGCCCGAGCTGCTCGCTGGAATGGGCTACGTGCCTGCCCCCGGCAAGCCGAAGATCTACATCTACGAGCTGTCCCCCAGGTTCAACACACAGTAAGCATGGCAGCAGACCCTGCAAGCAGCTGCAAATTTGTGTCTTGGGGCCATGACTGTCACTCAAGGGGCTGCAGAGTGACCATGTAGCAGCTTGGCCCCGCTCTCTCGGCGCCCTTGGCTCACAACACAGGGTGCAGGGCTTCCTTGACAGGGGGGCGGACAGCGCAGGCGCCCCTGTCAGTGCCTCCCTCCGCCGTCACGAACCTCTACCGGCATAAGCACGTGCTGCACGTGCACGGCCCGCACCACACAGCGCGCCGGCGCCGTTTTGCTGTTCGCTCCACCTCCATTCCGCGCCCACTGCGCAGCAAGAACCTGGACAAGTTCGACCGGCCGCTGTACGCACACATCTGGAAGCGCATCCTGTCCAGCGGCCACCGCACGCTGGACCCGGGCGAGGCCGACTTCTTCTACGTGCCCGTGGACTTTAGGTGGGAGGAGCACGGTTTCCTGCCGCAGCGTTTCACAGGCTCACATGTGCGGCATTGGGGTGTTGCACGAAAGGCGTTTTGCTACATGCCAGTGGAAGGCACGGCCCTTGCCCGCAGGCTTAACCACGTGGGTACTCCTACGTGCTCCTGAAGATTGCGGGGCAAGAGGCTGGGCGCAAGCGCCACGCAGCTTGTGCCTTAGTTGGTTGCGCGTGGCGCAGCAGTACTCGTAGAAAGGGAATACTACTTACACACACACTCGCTCTCCCTTGCACTTACCCCGTGCCTCGCCCCATATCCTCGCCCTTTGAAACGGTTTTGGGATGAGGGTTCCACTTCTGACTAGGGCCATCCGCGCCTTCGGCCCGCAGGTACATGTACGCTGACGCCACGCGGGTGATCGACGAGGTGCGCAGCCTGTGGCCCTATTGGAACGCCACCGGCGGGGCGCGACACCTTCTGCTGAGCACAAGTGCGTGGGTGCAGCGAGGGGCAGGGGAGCGAGTGTGCTGGGCACCCGCTTGCGCACGGCCACGTGAACTCTGCGGACATGCAGGGTAAATGTAAATGCATTGGCACGGGGCTCATGGTGCCAGCAATCGCCCGGACAGCAACTGCAGCCCGAGCCGCGCGCACCCTGGCACTGCCTAGCCCCGCACTTAACGCCGTCATCGCTCTTGGCCCTCGTGCACCGCACGGCACCCCGCCAGGCGACCTGGGCGGGTGCGAGGGCAAGCAGCTGATGCGGCTGCGCAACGAGACGGCGCAGTCCATCTGGGTGACGCCGTGGGGGCTGACGCGCAAGCACCCGCACGTGTGGTGGCCCGGCTGCCACCGGCCGGGGCAGGACATCGTCATCCCCGTGCTGGCCAACGCCAACGGCATGCTCATGACGCCGCTCAACCCCAAGGTGGGGCGACCTCGGGGCTGGTACTTGGCCCTGGCAGTAGCGGCTCGTGTTGCTTTGCGAGGACTGTCTCGTTGTTCTCTCGGGGCGGTGTGGTACGACACCCCGAACGTATGAGGTCCCCTGTAACAAAGCTAGGCTGGAGTTGAGGAGGAGGGGGAGCGTGAGTGGCGCCCGGGAAAGGGAGTGGCCGGAATCGGAGGTGTGGGCAAGTGGCCGCAGCGCGAGGTTTCCACTGAGCAAGACTAGCAGAACTGCTGGGGTGGAGAAGAGGAAACAACGCTTGCTCGGTTGTGGCACTGCATGGGGCAGGAGAATTGGATGCGGGATTAGCGTTACATGGCCAGGCGCACTGTTGATTCGCGTTGTCGTTGCGTCAGGGCGTGCGTTAGGGCGTGTGCAGGCCTGTGTCCGGGCCACTGTCGCCGTGCGACTACTCAAGCAGCCCCGGTGCGCGGGGCCATAGTGTCCTCCGGGTCCTCTTGGTCATGCCCTGACCTGGAGCTCGTCCCTTGTGTCCCCCGCGCAGAACAAGCAACCCAAGCGAGACCTCACGTTCTACTTTGCTGGTGGGTTGGTGTGCATGGCCGGGAGCAAGAGCAGCAGCCGCGACGGCGCGTACGCATAAGCGTTGTAGGCTTTGTGGAGCTGGTTAACCTGTATTCCATAAATGGTACTGCTTCTGCGGAGGACGTCCAACGGGCACGCATAGTGGCGCAGCCGGGCTTCCACCAGCACGTCAGCTGCACCAGTACCTGCGTAGCTGTAGCATGCAATGTCGCTGTGCGACACGGAATTGCAAAGCAGCCTAAATGGGCTGTTGCTTTTGCATTGCATTGCTGTCGCAGGGAAGATCTGCGGGGACAATAAGGACCCCAAGACGGACTATACGGAATGGCCCATTTGCCAGACCAAGACTAACCCGCTGTACAGCGCAGGTGGGCTGCTGCACTTAGGGCATGAGTTGCGGACTAAACCTGTAGGTGGAAGCGCACGGCGCGTGGGAGCGTTCCAGCACCAGCCGCTGCGCACCACCTGGGACACAGTACCAATCCTACAGCCGCCGAGCCGCCCCTGTAGCTCTTCTTGCAGATTTGCCACCGTAACAGGGAGATACGTGTGCAAAAGAAGTGCTTAGATTGCTGCTGAAGCGCACAGAATCAACTGTCGACCCAGATCGCTGTCGCCATGTGTGCGCAGCGTGTGCCCAACACCCACCCGCTGCACCCCCTGGTCTCGCCCCCAGGCATGCGCCAGATGGTGTACTTCCACCACTCCAAGCGCCCAGGCTACATGATCGTGCCGCGCAGCCCCACATACGTGCAGGCGAGTGGCCCGTTAGCTTGCACCTACCCGGGCGCGTGGGGTGGCCGGCCAGGGCGTTACTTGGTTAAAGTCTGGAAGTGTTTTACGTGTGCAAGCTAGGACACATCCGATTGGGGCGTGTGCTAGCCGCTTTGCTGCCATGCAACCAGACGTGGTGGGTGGCTCTACTGTCTTGTATGTCGTATGCGCAAGTGGGCGACCTGTATAACAGATCTAGCGAAGGAGTCAGAACGCCTAGCAAGGCATACACTGTTTTGCCATGCTGGCGCTTTGCTGTTGATACGTGAAGTTCTGCTCTCCATGTTTGCTTGTGCACGTGCAGGACATGAGCCGCTCCAAGTTCTGCCTGGCCCCCACGGGAGGGGGCCACGGGAAGCGCCAGGTGGGGCAGCTGCTGAAGGGGCGGTGTGCTGCGGAGTGGGGTGCGTGCGGCAGACTGGCTAGGGCTTAGGCTAGAGGTGTGGATATTGCAAAAATCGGATTAGTCTGATGGTAGATGGCTGCCCGCGCGTGCCTTAAGGGTTGATGCGCTGCAGTTTTGCACCCGCTTGACGGGGCTGGGATGGGGGCCGTGGATAGCATCAGGGCAACCTGGGGCCCCTTCACTACTTTGCCCAGGGCAAGCGGTACAGTTTCAGAGGCGGTGCTGCATGGGGCAACCAGACGGAAGCGCGCAGTTGCGGTTATGGCACCTCTCGTCCTCCCTCCGAATGCGCTGTCGGCAATCACCGCCACCTCGTTCCCTGCGCACAGGTGCTGGTGGCGCGCTTCGGCTGCATCCCTGTGCCCATCACCGACTACGTGATGCAGGTGGGTGCAGGGGCAAGCGCGGCGCGCGTGTGCTGAGGAGCTTCTGGGCAGATGCCCGCACAGACACGTGCGACACTTTATGTCCGCCGTAGCATACATCCTTCCGTGCCGCCTTAACACGTGCCTGTTGAACACCAACTTCTGTTCCCTTTCGCCACAGCCTTTTGAGCCCGAGCTGGACTGGCCGTCCTTCAGTGTTTCAGTCAAGGTGAGGCACCATCCCGGGGTCGGAACGGGAGGCGGTGCGTGAACCGCCAGGAGAGTAGGAGGGAGACGGGCTTGGACCGCCCAGTCCAGGTGCAGACACTGCGTGTGCATCGGGTGCTGACTTCATCCCATGCCGGTCTGTGACCGCTGGAACAGCAAGGTGTCCTACTTTCGACGTCCGCCATGTTCCTTGTCGCGCACCTACGCCTGCCCCTGAGCCCTCGCTCCACGGGCCCAGCCACCCACGCTGTCGGTCCGGCCCCGGGTGTCCCCATGCCCTCCAGGAGGAGGATGTGCCCAACATGCACAAGATCCTGGCGGCGATTAATAACGAGAAGCTAAAGCAGATGCAGGTGGGTGACCTTGGCAATTGCTGTGCAGGAAAGCGCCCACAGCATGACGCCGCGTCAGGCGACCTCGCCCTGTGCCTCCTGGACCCCTTGCCGCTGTGCTGCCGCCGATTGCACCTCCGTACGCTGCATCTCATGCACGCTTCCTGTGGCCCCTTCCTATGATGGGCCCCGCATCCAGGCGGCCGTTGCCTGCGCCAGCAAGCACCTGTGGTGGAGCAGCATGTGGGGCGGAATCTTCGGCGAGGACGGCCGGTACGACGCGTTCGCAACGCTCATGGAGGTACGGTGCCGTGGCAGGCGCGGTACAAGCTGGCGCGGCCGGGGTGCCTTGGCCACCCAGAGTGCTGGACAGCCCAATGCTGCAACTGGCTGCAATCCCTTGCCTCAGCTGCATCACTTCAAACGACAGACGCGCGCTGCTTTTTTTCCTCGTGTCAAATCGAAATTTTTATTTCCGATACCGATAACCAGCATGGGCACCCGCGACCCCTCCGCCATTCCTAAACGCACTGCCCCCAGATCCTGCGCGTGCGGGCGCTGCACCCCGACGTCCCGCCCGACAAGTACCGCGAGGTGGACGAGCGCTTCCGCAAGTTCGCAGCCTGCGAGCTGGGTAAGCAGGGGAGGTGCCTGCAACGTTGGGAGCACGCAGCTGCTGGAGCTGCGTGCAGGGGAGGTACTCGGAGCGGTGGGCCCAAGCCCTGGCTAGTTCGCCCGAGCTCCAGCTGGGCACGCACTGCCTAGTTCGCCCGAGCTCCAGCAGGGCACGCACTGCCTTCTGGCCTGCGCTTATGTCCCTCCCTCCCATGCCATGTGCCACACAGACGACGAGCCGCCTCACGACGTACAGCTTTGCTCGTACGGGTACGACCTGGGCATGGAGCGGTACGCGCCCACGCCGTACTGCAACTGGAAGCAGTTCGGGAAGTACGGCATCCCGGGCGGGGCCATCTGCGAGGGTGCCAAGAACATCGCGCAGTGCCCGCGGCCGTGGCAGTGATGGTACCAATAGGGAGCGGAGCGGTGCACTACATGTGCCTGCAGGACTACGCGTGTTGCTTGTTGGATTCCACGCTTCGTCCTGTGGGAGGATGTATCAGTGGCCGGGAAAGAGTAAGCGTGGTTGCATGCGAGAGCGTAGCGCACAATACCGCCGACAGGCGCGCGCTGGTGGCAGGCATGTATCTCAGATTACGGACGGCGGTATGGCCGTTCTGATGAGTCAGCGGTACTGCCCATGGCAAACCATGCAGCAGGGTACATGGTGGGCACCTTCAGGGGCCACTAGTCAGGAACTGCAGGGCGCGCTTGATACTGTTGCTGCGGCAGAAGTGAATTCGAATACGCAATCGTGATTGCAACGGCCCGATTGTGGCTTGGAAGTGTAGCAGCGGTGAGGGCTGCATAGCGGCGAGGCTTGGTGGGGAGAGCAGCGGGAGCATGGCCTAACCCTCCTTTCCGTTCTGGCGGGAGGTATGCAAGGGCAGCTTTGGTCATGTGCAGGCGTGCGTGAACTGGGTCTGGGCGGCGGGAGGATGCTGCCGGGTGTGGTGTGGCGGGGCCAGGCGAAGCTGCAGGCACCGGGCCGTAACCATGTGGAGGTTGATGTCCCTGGAACATGTAGCCAATACCGTCAGGTGCGCAGCGCAGGGTGCCAGTGCAAGGGCTGCCGTGTTCAATCGGGTCCAATGCCACAGCCCACATGGCTTGCATCCCGCAAGGATACAATAACTACTGCCAACAGCTGCCGTCCAGGCAGCACAGCCCTAAGTGGGCCTGTAAGCTGGTCAAAGTGAAGGAGCTTAACACCAAATACGCAAAAGCCGCCTGCTTACATGCGAGGCCTGGGTTAAATAAACCGGTAGAACCACGTTGCAAGCTTTCGACACCCGTGTGAGATTCTGGTCACCCAGATCACGGTTGTTAGCTTGTTACACCCTTACAGAGGCATTCCACAACGGTTTCCGGTCTCACACCTCGCGCACAAACCTTCAACAGCAGCCTTGCCTACAACTCCTCCTTGGGCACACCTTCCCTACCCATGCAGAACTCGTAAGAAGCTGTGCACAACCTCTCGGTGTGGCATATTGGCCGCTTTCGTTGCAGCAAACCCGTCCACTTTCCTGCAGCCATAGCTGCGCCCTATCCCATTCCATCTGCCTCCCCGGAAACTTCAGCCTCGGCAGCCCCACTCTCCTCCTGGCTGCCCTCCGCCCCTGATGGCCCTGACAGCAGCGCACAGAGGCTGTCCCGCTCCAGGCCGCTTCCTTGACCACCTACAAAGGCAGCCCAGCAGCAGCGTTGTACTGTGAGGCCTGAATTAAGCCGACGAGAGCAGCAGTCTACAGGCATCGCTGCTTACCGTAGCATGCAAGCCACGACACCCAGTGTTTCAACTACCGGTACTTGTCGCAGGGGCCAAGCAAGATGGGTGCCAAGGTACCCGTACCCACCCGTTGCTTCGAGCCAATCGCGGTACAGCCGGAGGTCCTTGTCATCAGGCTGCGGGCAGGCAGGGCATTAGGCCACGCGGTCGGGCGCGCAGTACACCAACGACAGGCTATCGCACTCGTGCGGCACGGGGGTGAGTGTGCTGCTCCCCACACCCAGCTCCTATTCCGGCGTATAACTACCGGTGCCCCTTGTGTGAATACCTGAGGCGTCTGCCCGCACTTGCTGTAAAGGGCACAGCAAGGAGCCGTGTTCTCTACGCCGCGAAACTCATTTTGCAGCCTGGCCTTGCTGGATGTGTACCTCCTCACCCAGCGGGGCCAGCTGCCCTGCCCCACCTGCACGTCGCGCCACGTGCCGCGGCAGAAGATGAGGTAGGCGTCCGCCGCGTAACGCCCGATGGCGTGCAGCTCGGTGGGGCAGCGCCACTGCGGGCGTGCACGGGGAGGGCGGGCGTAGGGTGGGCAGTCATGGAAGGGGGTATCGCGGACGTGTGATGGGGCCATGGGGAGAGTCGACCGGTGGTGCAGTACCGGGCGGGGGGTACATACATCAAGCCTACATCGACCCTACATCAATACACACATCAATGGCATGTGTCAGGGACTTACCCGAAGGGCTGAGCTGCACCGTGCCGACAGTGAACGGCCGCAAGTCGTGAGCAAACTCACATGATCCCTGCTATCCGTCATGACAACAACCAGCGCCCGCCCATGCGCACCTGCTTGGTCAGGAACTCTTGGCTGAAGCGCCGCAGGGACTCGGCGCGCCTGGCGGGGTGTGCATTTGTGGTGACACAGTCAGGAACTGTTCGCGCAGCCCTTGCCGCACAACATGCGACACATCAAGTCCTATGGGCCTAAAGCTCGCTCGCTCGCTGGCGCCCCACCTCCGGTACAGCCCCAGGGGCCGCAGCAGCTCCGACAGGCGCCCGGGGTCGGCGTCCGCCATCGCCTCGGCGGTGGGGTAGGCGGCCCACAGCGGGCCCAGCACACGACGTACCTGGGTGAGGTGGAAAGCCGCGGCAGAGCTCATGCTTTTACAGCGCACGTACTGCGCCAGGCACGTGGCATACAGTTCACGGTGTATGCTCCGAGACAGGTACGCGAGAGCCCGAAAGGTGCGGTACCAGCAGCAACTCGCCGCCATAGCCCATAAGCCCACGAAGTGCATGCAGGTAGCCCTCCTGGCGCCCAGGCCCGGGCAGCACGGCCCTACCCCACACCCCTACCCATACGAGACTTCCCCGTCCCCGGTCCCCGCCCCCAGCCTCACCTGGCGGCCGGTGGTCCTGTTGAGCAGCACGCACGCCACCAGCAGCCGCCAGGGGCTGTCGTACAGCGCCTCCTCCAGCAGCCCCCAGGGGCTGGCGGGCGGCACCCAGCCGGGCACACAGACCCGAGGGTCGGCCTCACCGCTCACAGGCGAACCGCGACCAGCGCCAGCAGCCACGGCGCTGCCGGTACCCCCTGGCACGTCACAGTCCTTGCCACCTGAGCCGCTGCCAGTCGCGTCACCGGCAGCAACCTGCGGCGGTTCCTCTGTCAGCGGCTGTCTATGTTGGCGCTCTGCACGGCAAGCAGCTCCCGTGCCCTCACCAGCCCCGCCACAAGCAGCAGCAATTTCGGGGTCTACAGCTGTGGTGCATGGCATGCAGAGCCCTCCCCGGCCAGCTGCGCGAAGCCGCTTAGCAGGAGGGGCATCGTTACTGGGGTTTCGCCGGCTGCGGCTGCCGGGTGGCGCCTCACCGGGTGTTGCACGATGCCCCGCAAGGCGCTGCGGCTTGCCGTACGCGTTGGTGTCGCTATCGGAGGAGGATGAGCACACCCGCAAATGCTCAGGCTGACGGCCCGAGGAGCACCGCCTGGTGTGACTCCGACGCTCATCCCCCTGCCCCTTCTCCTCCCCTTGCTGCTGCTGCTGTTTCTGCCTTTGCCTCCGCAGTTTCTGAACTTCCCGTCTAGAGCCGAGCAGTATGGCTTTCGCGTCGTGCGCGGCAGCCCGCGGCCCCCTGGACCCCCTGCCCGCATTAGCTGTACGCTGTGGAGTAGCCACTGTCACCGTTACGCCGCCGCATTCCTGGACAAGCGCACACGAAGCACCGCCAGCCATGCCACCACCGCCGCCTATGGCAAGCTCCCCACCACCATCAGCAGCAGAAGCCGCTGCGGCCTTGCACTCTTGGCCACAGGCACGACTGCTGCTGCCGAGCGGATCGCCCACACCCGCCCCGACCTCCCCATGCGCCGTCCCTGGCACCACCAGTGCTGGGATCGGCGGCTCTGCCCCTGCCCCAACCCCGAAGGCCTCCCGTGGCGATGAGGACAGCAGGGCCTGCTGCAGCCGCTCCCACAGTGGCCGTGCGGACGGCCGTGCCTCCGCCAGAGCCTCAGCGCCTCGCGCCAGCTCCCCGCCCGCTGCTCCCCCTGCCTCCGCCACTAATGCGGTCCATGGCGCGTGCGGCGATACAGGCTGGGCAGCATTCGGCAAGGGGAGTGCAGGGGCGGCTGGAAGGGCAGCGGCCGTGCAGGGCGGACGCGTGCAGCGCGGTTGGCTGGGGGTACCGGCCCCTGCAGCCGGAGTGGAGGAGCAGGGGCTGGCAGCAGTTGGTCGGGCTGCCGGGGAAGGGGCTGTGTGGCTGACACTGATGAGGGAGGCGCTGGCAGTAGGGAATGCGACAGGAGACCTCCCATGGGCATCGGGGCGCCCCTTGGTGTCCATGTTGGCGACCGATGCCACGCCCTTGCCGTGTGTCGCCTTACTGCGAATGCCCAGAAACTGGCAGAGGAAGAGGGTGACCAGCTACCGGCATGCTGTTGTTAAGCTGACGTTTATCTGGGATCCAGTTGGTCCAGCCGGATGCGCTGCACACAGCAGTAGCTTGCGTCACAGGCGAATGGCGTACAGACGTTGTACCAAAGGGCAAAGGGCGAAGGGCGATGTGTACGACCCGCGTTTGCTCTCCTCCAAGCGAAGGCTTTGCTGGCCGTTATCGCAGTGAGTAGGCTGGCCCGCGCCCGAGGCTGGCTGCAGCTGCGCCGGAACCTGCGGAGCCCTTCAGGCCCCGTGCCGCTGTGCCCAGTGGCGCAAGTGCTGCTTGCGTCACTGCAATGCTACCTTTTGTGTATGTTGAACTTCAATATCTAAGGACAACGCGGAACGTGTAGGCAACGCTGTGTCGACTCCAACGGTTTTACGCCCAGACGCTGCCGATGCTTGCTGGTGAGTAGGCTGATGCTGGCAGTGATTGTCTATATTAAGGGCACTGGCAAGCGTCCCTTGTGTGCACCGATCGCTTGTCGTACCCAAAAAGCCTTGCAATATCACGCAGTGGTCGCCTATCAGGATCAGCTTGAGACTCACAACATTCGTTAAACCACAATCTGCGGCCGCGTAGGCCGCCCCACTCAGCAAGAAAGCCCGAAGCTCCTCAATGCCTGCTTACGTGCCCCCGGCACTGCGCGGGGCAGCTGCTGGAGCAAGCGGCGACCTCCCTAAGCTTCCTGATAGGATATGGAAAGTCCAGCTTTCATGGACCACGGGAGGCCCATTCAGCGTGGAGAGCTGCCCCCAGACTCTGCTGCCCTCCGAAGGAGAGCCGGGCAAGGTAACAATGACCTGGGCAGTCTGCTGCGAAAGGAGGTAACGCTATACAAGCAGCTACCGTTATAGGCGACGAGTGCTTACCGACCTGCTCGTTGGGGCGTGCTGGCTTGGGGCGGCTGCTTGGAACCCTGAACCAAACAGATTGGAATTTGGGAAATGTCAACGTTGTTTGTGGAACAATGGTCGCAAGTGTGTGAGCCGCTGCATCCAGCGCACGACCTTTTTCCGACAAGCATGTGTACCACCCTAGCAATAGAGCGCCAACTCTGTAGCATCTGGAATTACAATGACAGCTGTTCTCCCGCATTACGGGACATTAACTTCAGCTGCTTGGACTACTCTGGCGTCCCCCGCCAGTCCGCTTTTTGGGAGTAGGACGTCTGCAGTCCTTCAGTCGTTGCATACAGACACCTACAGACACACTCTACACCGCACCTGACACACAAGCCAGAACGAAGTAGGATGACTCGTGCACGCCTGTCTGCCTGCCCCACAGCTGTCCCCCTGGCCCTTCCACACGTGGCAGGCCAGGGGACACAGCCACCTACTGCCCTTCCCGCAAGCACAGGGCGCGTGTTATACCCAGCCGTGCTTAAGGTGCATCCGACCATTCAACTCGCGCTGTTCTGACCCCCGCTTTTACACGCCAACCCGTGTCGTAACCCCCAAGCCTCCCCACCCCTGCCGTGCACCGCCCCCACACTTCCAGCGCTACTACTACCTCCTCCTCGTGTAACTAGTGCTTTGTTTCCCCCACCCTTACCGCCCCAGGTGACTGTGCGGACGTTTGAGCTGCCCTCGGAGGTGTCTATCGGCGAGCTGCGGGAGCTGTTTGCGTGGTTCGCCAAACAGAGCGTGGCGGCCGGCGAGGAGCACCCGCAGGGGGACCCCAGGTGGGGCGGCGACTGGCTGGATGGCTGGCGGGCTAGTGGGGGCGTGTAGGGCGTCAGGCGTGTGGGGCTGCAAAAGTTTTTATGGGAGCCGGAGGTGGAAGCGGCCGCGAGCAACCATGAAGGCGTGCGAGGATGTACCCCTCATGGCATCGAATGCCCCTGCCCAACTGCGCCTCCCTGGCCAGGTGCGCCATGGCGTTCCCTCCCTCGCTGTCCAAGGAGCAGCGCAAGATGATGCACGGCCTGGCGGAGGCACACCGCCTGCCCACATTCAGCAGGGTGAGGAAAGGAGACAAAGGGAGGCAGGGGGAGTCTGGGCCAGTTGGCGGACGGAGAGATGCCCTGCAGTCGGCGGGCTGTGGTGAGGAGAGGGGCATTGGTGGGACGCTGGGGCTCAGAGGTAGAGTAGAGGGAGTGTTGGAGAAATGTGGCCGGAGGGGGGGGTTGGGGGTTTGCGGCGGCGGCAAGATGCAGGATGCACAAGGGAGGCAGCCCGGTGAGGACACTGCTCCAACCACCCCGGGGGATGGGCCCACGCCCCACCCCTGCACCAGGGTCTGGGCGCCGAGTGGAAACAGCCCGATCCCACCATCGCAAACCCTCGGCCTGCCCCTTGTCCTCAGGGCCTTGGCGACGAGCGGCGTCTGGCGGTGCACGGCCCCGCCTACGCGTCCACCCCCGAGATGGCGGAGGACGTGGCGGCGGTGGCGGAGCGGAAGCGCGCGCCGCAGCGGCTGCGGGAGCGCGCCAAGAAGATCTGGCGCTGGTGCCAGGCGGACGGGGGAGCGCTGTGGGCCGTCAGCCAGGGCGAGATCGAGGTGCGGGTGGGGCGGATGGGTAGGGGAGAAGGAGGAGCGGGAGGTGGCACGGAGCGGGGGTGGGAGGAGAGGGGCTGTGCGCGGCGGGCTATGGGGAATGGAGATGGGCGGATGGCCCGCGGTGCTGCAGGGCTGGGGTGTAGGCAGGGAGCATCACAGGAAGGCTCAAATGCGGGGACAAAAGGGGGCGCTGAGTACAGGGGGAGCGGGCGGCAACGGCGAGTTGGGGGTTGTGCGTAAGAAAGGGCTCCATTGACAGAAGTTGGTCGTCAACTCCTGGATGCTGAGATGCCAACACGGGGCCAACGTATCGGTCTTGCGACACCGCTGCTGCGCTACGCAGGAGGCCCTGTTGGCTGCGCCGGACGAGTCCAAGCTACCAGCCGCGGTGAAGGACCTGCTTGAGCGGAGGTGCGAGGAGCCGCTGGGTACTAAAGCTGCCCTGTAGCAACATACTAGCACATGTCGCCTAGTACTCTAGCCTGCCGTTGCATGTCGCAGTGCATCCTGCTGCCATCTGCTTGCCATAGCTGATGCCTGGGCGACGTGTACCGCGTGGCTGCCGTACAGGGAGCACGGCACGGCGCTCATCGGCGCCATACGCGTGGGCGACTCCGCCTCCGCCCTGGCGGTGCTGTCCGCCCACCCCCGTGCCGCGTGGATCCGCGACGACAGCGGGGAGCAGCCGCAGGGGGGCAAGGGGGCGCACGGCAGGGGCGGGCAGGGGCAGCATGGGCAGGGGGGCAGCGGCGGCGGACACGGCGAGGGCGAGGGGCCGGGGGCGGACGGCGCCATGGGGTACTATCCCCTGCACCTGGCGGCGCTGGCGGGGATGGCGGAGGTGGTGGAGGCCATCGCAGCGCAGCCAGGTAAGCTTGGAGGGGTTTGGAGGGGGGAAGAGGGGAGCGAGTAGGGAGGGTTACGGAGGGGAGGGGGCTGGGAGGGCTTGGTGACTAACAGGGGCATTCAAGGAGAGCGGGCAGCTGGGGTTGCGCGTTTGGTGGTGATGGCAATGGTAGTAGTGGGCAGTTCAAAGGCGCGTGGAGCGGGGAAGTGTTTCGCTGGGCGCGCTTACACAAGTAAGGAGCATCTTGTACGTGGGTATGCCGGTAAAAGATGTGCATGCAGGGTGTAACATCTTGTGTTGTGATACCGATGGCCAATTACCACCTTCTGTTGCCCTCCCTACTATCCTCGCAGGCGCCGTGGAGCAGCGCGACAAGAACTACGCCACGCCCCTGAAGGTGGCCAAGAAGGCGGGGCAGGCGGCCATGGTGGAGCTGCTGCTCAAGCACGGAGCCAAGGTGGGCTGCTCCTTCCTTGCCTCCTTCCTTTCCCCCAGCCTTGAGTCGCTCGCCTACGAGCTCGTTGCCAGATGCTGTGGGTCCTTCCACTTGCTCTCACGCGTGCGTGCGGGCTATCCTGACACCTGACAGGCATATGCACTTCAAGGCACCCAACACCTATCCACCCGCCCGCAGGACTACGAGGTGAACCAGGCCTCCCACAAGACCGCGGCCATGCCCGTGCCCGTGCCCTCGGGCGGCGGCCGCCGCGGCTCCCAGAGCCACGCCGCCTCCCCCCACGTGGGTTCCCCCGCCCACGGCTCCCCTCACGCCTCGGGCTCCGCCGGCGCGGGCAGCTACATGGCCGCGCACTCGCATGGGCGCCAGGCGCGGACCAGCAGCGACGTGGGCGGGCCCGGCAGGCACGGCCCCAGCAGCCTGGGGAAGAACCAGCACGGCCACCTGCACGGGCACGGGCAGGGCCACGGCACGCCGGGGCGCAGGAGCATCGACGAGCAGCACGGGGGGCAGCAGGGTCACCACAACCACCACCAGCAGCAGCATGCGGGCGGTGGCAGCGGTGCCAAGGGGGCGCAGGACCCCGTCTTCAACCCCTTTGCCGTGCTGGCGTCGGTGGATAGCGGTAGCGGAGGCAACGGAGGCGGCGGCCGCAGCCGGCGGAACTCGTCCTCGTCGACCGGGAAGCCGCCGCGGCCGCCGGCGGGCGGTGACGGCGGCGGCAGTGACAGCGACACGGCGGCGGCGCCGGGCAGGGCTGCCGGCGGCGGCAGGGCGGGCCGCGGCTCCAGCGCGCATCGGTGCATGCTCCCCCCGATCCAGTCAGGGGAGGTCCCCGACGACGTGGCCATGGCGGCGCTGGCGAGCGTGGGCATGTCGGCGGCGCCGCTCCTGGCGACGGCGCAGGAGGTGGGCGAGGAGGCCTGCAGCGGCGACGACGACCAGGGTTCCGGCGATGACGGCGCCGGCGGCGACGCGCCGCGGCGGCGTAAGACCCGTCGCGGCCGTCGTGGCCGTGGCTCCAGCCGCCGCAACAGCGTGGCGACCACGGACGAGGCCGCGGCGGCGGCGATGGCGGCGGCGGCGAACGGCGTTGTTGCGGCGATGCCGGCGGCGGTGAGGGCGCTCAGGGTGAGCGGCGGCGGTGCGGTGGTGGGCAGCGCGCCGACCGGCGGTTCCGGAGCGAACCTGCTGAACGCGTACATGGCCGGCCGTGGTAAGGGCGGGAAGGGCAACAGCAGCGCTGGCGGCAGCGCCCACGGCGGTGACAGCGACAGTGGCAGCGACAGCGGCTCGGACCAGGACGACAGCGGCAGCCGCACCCGCCGCGGCGGCCAGCCGGCACGCGCGCGCCGCCACGAGCGCCGCCGCCAGGCACGCGCGTCGACCAGCGGCGGCGGCGACGGCGGCGGCGAGGGGCGCGATCGCCGCCAGAGCGGCGGCGGTGCAGGCGGCAACCGCGGGAGGTCCTCCCTGGATTATGCCTCTTTCCACAAGGGGCATGGCGGCAGTCACGGCGGCGCTGGCGGCGGCGGCGGCGCGGGGCACCACGGCGGGCACTACCAGGTGCACGGCGCCCACCACGGCCACGCCAACGACGCCACCAGCTGGCGGCGCGACGTGCCGTCGCCGGCCCTCGGCGGCACCGCTGGCGCTGCGCCGGCGGGTGAAGGTGACCGGCCGCCGCCGGTGGCGCGGCCGCCACACGTGCGGCGCATGAGCGCCGGGCCCGGGGCGCCACTGACCGCGCCGGAGGGCAGAGACGCGCCGGGCAGCCCGTTCCACCACTGGGGCACAGGGCAGCCGGCGGCTGCGAGGGTAAGTCTTATGGCATTCGCCAGTCCATTTTCGGCGAGCCGGTTGCGGTGCAGTGGCAAAGGCAGCACTTGCTTTCGGGGGCGCTTGTGCCTTTGCTCGACACCACATGACTGCACCATGTTCCTAACGGGGCCTGTAGTTGCCATACGCCAACTGCTTGCTACTGCCGCATGTCCAGACCTCTGCCGCTTGCTTGCTGCCCGCTTGCAGGAGCACGTGGCGGTGGGCCCCACGGCCGGCAGCGGCTTCGGCTTTGGGCGCGGCAGGGGCCGCGGCACAGCGCTGGCGGCGCCAGGCTCCCCGATGCCGGCCCCGGGAGCAGCAGCGGGTGCGGCAGCAGCGTTGGCGCCGGCGCCGGCGGGCGCCCCACCCGCGGCGCCCGGGTCCGTGCCGCTACCCGCTGCCTTGGCGGCACTCTGTACAGGAAAAGCGCCCTGTTTGTGTTGAGCCGGGTTGGTAAGTTGGAAGGATACAAAATTTTGCATTTTGCAACGTCTTGGGAGGTTGGGTGCGGGGTGGTGCCGCACGGGCATGGGGAAAGGTGGAGGGCGGCACGGGGGCGCATGGGGTGGCGACGGCGAACGGAGGTTCTCGGGGCAAGCGAGCGCCTTGTTGTGCTCCCTGCATGTATGTGGACCATCTGGTGCGCCTGGTCCACCTCGGGCGCCCTGGAGCTTGGTTGCCGGGTGCAAGCGGGTCCGTCGTGATGAGAATGAGTGGAATAGTGGAAGCTGCATGGCGCCGCGGGGCTCTCCTGGAGGGATACGTCGGCTTTGGGCAAGCGCGTAGCGCCGCAGCGTGCTAGTGGCATAGTAAAATATAAATGGCGCTGGTGCCACGGTTGAGCGTACCGGTAGTTGCTTCCTCGTCTGATGGCCTGGCTAAACCACATCAGCTCGAGGCCAGACGCTTGACCACCGCTACTCGCGTGAGATTACACATGTCGAGCAACAGGATGCGGTGCAATGCTGACAAAGTGTTGTGGAGGGAGCAGGCTTTGGTGGGGGGAGCCAGTTTTGTGGTGGTGGAACTGTTGGTGTGCAGCTGTCCTATGCCAAGGACGCTGGTGGAGTGCCGGTGTTGATGCCGTATCTGGTGAAGGACCTAGTTGACGTGACTACAATCTCTGGCCACATGGGCATGACTGTCATCCTGTCGAAGGTTTGGTTGAGACGAAGTCAAATTCTTGGTATCGAGTTTGTCGGCCCTTGAGCCTCCGGCTCGTACATGGGTCGTTGCACTTGCGGAGGGAGAACCCTCGCCGTGTAACACTGACTGACTGATGACTGTCATTCTGTCCACACAGCGATGCAATTGGGGCTGTGCCTGTGCGCGCAATGCATGCTACCACCCAGTTGCAGCCCTGCGTGTGCCCGCCGGGTGACACCCAGGTGACACCTCTGGTGAGCTTCCCTTCGGGCACATTTCCTGCACGCACTGTGGCGTACGTGTGACCGCCGAGTACGGTATGCCGATAACGGGCGTTTGAGGGCGGTAGACTTGCGTGCTGCATCAACGCTGCAACAGCCGTGAGAGACTGCAGTTTGAGCACCAGATACCTCCTGCGTGGAAGGCAGACTGGTCGTGGACTCCCTCGGTGATTGTCAGGGGCGGAGGGATAGTTTTCCTGTTCAGCGCTGTTGCCGTCAACTACTCGAATTGCAGACATGCTGTGCACTCAAGTGCGCACAACTCGACAAAGCCAGTCGTCAAAATAAGTTGAAACAGGTACGGTGGAAAGGCCAGCCAAACGCAAGCTGTAGGACAGGTAGGTACGGTACACGTAAAGGCTCCTCCACGTCATGCGCCGTGCACAAGCTGCCCAGAGCTGCCGCACACAACCCTGCAAAACGGTAAACGCAACAACGCCACCGAAACCACGTACGATATAGACGTAACACGTGGCTGCACCCACGGCAAGCGTAATCCAGGCGAAGGTGCTCACGCCATGAGTTTGTCTCAGGTGGCCCACACCAGGGGAGCCCCCCTGCCCACGACTGCCAGTAGCCAACGGCGTAGCGTGCGACAACGGACCTCACGCCCAGCGGGCCACGACAATGCACATTGACGACAGGCGTCAACCAGCTGACTGACAAACGACAACTGTGCCTGACCGCTTCAGGCATGGCCGTTGGGGGATGGCCCCGTGGCCTCGTAAGCGGCACAGACAAAAACAACGGCATGCACCGTGCCATGCCTCTGGGTATGACCCTGTGCAACAATGCACCTGTACATGGAGATGGGATCATGGGATTTAATGTTCCACCAGTTGGCCCAACGGCAGGACGGCATCCGTCCCAAGAAGCCACACACCGGCAGCTGCAGCCCGGCACAGGTGCAGCACACAGCCATGCGGTTAGACATGCCCAGGATTGTGACCAATTAGCCCAATGTGGGCCGATCGCATGAGTATTCGTGCTCCTGACAGGACGGCCGCTCCAGGCAAGCCATAAGAACGAACAGAAACACACAGCCACCTCGCTGCATGTTACGACGTAGCTGGACACACCGCACAGCCGCTTTGCACTCCCCTCCACCGCATCCTCCTGCACCTCACAGCCGCAACCAATTTGGCATTGCCCGCTACGTGACTGCAACGGCGCGGGCACCAACATGAGATTGTAAGCGCGTCCTATCCACAGGCCGAGCCTTGGCCGCCAACCCGGCTCCACATCTAGGCATAGCAACTATCGAACACCTGGACATGGCAACACGTTAATCCACAGCGAGTACGCTACTAGGCCTAATTAAGAGTACAGCGCCCATACAGCATGCATCAACATCTTCCTACGGTCGGCTCCCCCCCCCCCCCCCCCCCCCACCACCCCCCCCCCCCCCCTCCCCCCGAGCCCCCCCCCCCCTGCACCCAACACCCCAC
>VFQN01003969.1_pt1 | contig 20200 bp, 20 predicted proteins | sample 3512371 | NCBI WGS metagenome assembly VFQN01 (sample SAMN10412370, study PRJNA504923) | tailings metagenome | isolation source: Replicate 2 from Balatoc abandoned mine | place: Philippines: Itogon, Benguet | collected 2017-08-28
GTGACGTTCAATATCCTCGATGAAAACAACAAGTCGGTCAGCGCCAAGGGCATGACCGGATCTGCGCTCATCGTGAGCGGCGCCGACCGGGAAACCATCAAGCTGGACGCAGCCGGTGACTCGGCCCTCAAGGGCGAGGTCAAGAAGGCGCTGGCTCCCAAGTCGAGCGTGACGCTGATGCTGAAAACGCCGGCCGGTAAATCGGGTCAGGCCAAATACACGCTGAACTGACGAGAATCCAACGGCGGCGGGCGCTGTCCGCCGTCGTGCTGGCTACGGTGGAGACCGCAATGCGCCTCGGAATCAGCACTTTTGTTGCCAGTTTCACACTGCTTGCCGGCGCCTCTCCGGTCTGGGCGCAAGACATGTCGCGTCTCGCGAACCTTCTCATTCCTGCTTATACCGCGATGTATTACGCGTCGATTTGCGCCACGAACACCACATGGGGACAAACCCAGCCGCAGGGTGCACGCGGCACCGTGGTCCACTACGCCGAGCACATCAAGAACGAGATTATACAAAGCCTGTCGCAAAAGGACGCAGTCGCCGTTCTAACCGATGCTGCAGGGCAGGCGCGCGATTTGGCACGCGAGCAATTACGTCTCCAGGTCGTCATGGGAAGTCCGGAAAAGCACGAGCAACGGCTGATTGCCTGGTGCGGCGGATACGTCAGCGACTTCGCCAAGAACGTCATCTCCGAGCACGACAAGGACCATGAGGCATTTCTGCGGACGGTGGAGGAAGCCAAACGTCCGTTGTCGAAGTCAGAAAACGACCAGTCCTTCGGCATAGCCGCTCGGGAAACGGCTCCATGAAAGCGCGGAGCTTTGCGCTATTGGCGGCAGTTGCCGCCATCGCCTGCCTTTCCGTGCGACCGGTTTGTTCGCGAACGCTTGAGCAGCATCTTGGCGGCAAGGAAGTGGGGGAGGCCGCAGCGATTTCGCAGAGTGACCTCGAAGAAATTGTATCTATCGTCCACCAGGAAGGGCTTCCGGTGAACTTCGGGCTGCTATGTGCCACGATTGGCTTGATGCACAGGTCCGCTGACTGCCGTTTCCGGCAGCTTTCCATAAGGCTTGAGACCGAGCACACCGACGTGCTCGCGTTCAACGTGCCCGCTGATGCCGAGAAGGGTGTCACCTGCGTCTTGGTCTTTCACACTGCGAGTGACCTCGGAGAAATCTACGTCATCTCCATGCAGGCGGAATTGCTGCGAGCCTACGTCGTTCAGGCGAATGGCCGCTTTGAGAAAGTTGATCTCGCCGACGCCAGGTCGACCTTCTTGGTCGATCTCGCTTACTGGTCGCGCCATCTCACGAGCTTCTACGACACATTAGGTCTCGAGCGACCCCCTCATCGCAGGTGAAAAGGTGATCTCTCAAGACGCAGCGAAGGAAACTGAGTACGAAATGGCGGCTGATTTAGGATTAGTACAGGCGGTCCGGAAGATTGCCTTCGAGATTTGCGCCGTATTCGCGCTAGCGCTGCTGATCGTCAGCGCGCCGCGCTGGGGGCACTCCGTGCACCGGTACATGGAAGCCGTCGGCATCTATCTGGTCGCCGTGTGCATTCTCGGAAGGACATTGTGCTCGATGTATATCACCGGCCATAAGAGCGACCGGCTCATCGACATCGGGCCTTATTCGATATGCCGGAATCCGCTTTACGTCTTCTCTTTGATCGGAGCGCTCGGCGTAGGCCTTATGTCAGGCAGCATCGTCATCAGTCTGCTGTTCGGATTTGTGGTGTGGCTCGTCCAGCGGATCGTGGTGTCGAAGGAGGAAGCCTTTCTGCTGAACAAGCATGGAGAGGCCTATCGCGACTACATGAATCGAGTGCCTCGCTTCTGGCCGGACTTCTCGCTTTGGAACAGCGGCGACAACATTGTCGTTCGCACGCGAGGGGTATTGCGGACCTTCGCCGATGCGTCGCTCTTCCTGCTGGCCATTCCGGTCATGGAAGTCCTGGAGTTTCTCAAGGAAACTGGCTCGCTTCCGGTGCTCTTCGAGCTCCCATAGTTGGCAGGAATCGAAGGGGATAGCCCGATGACAGAGGCGCATTCGCACACCAGTGCGGCATCGAACAATGAGCGTGCGCTTTGGCTGGCGCTTGTGCCAACCGCGACATTCATGATCGCGGAGATCGTCGGGGGTCTGTTGACCGGAAGTCTCGCGCTCATCTCAGACGCGAGCCATATGGCGACGGATGTCTTCGGCATCTCCATGGCAATCGTCGCGATCCGATTTGGCCGCCGTCCTTACGACGCGTTCCGGACGTTCGGATACCAACGCTTTGAGATACTCGCTGCGATGGCGAATGCCGTCATACTTTTCGCTATTGGCATCTATATTCTTATAGAGGCCTTTCGGCGATTAAGTTCCCCGCCAGAAATCCAGTCCACTGCGATGCTCATCGTTGCGCTCATTGGTCTGGCGGTTAATCTGTTTGCCATGCGCGTGCTCGCTTCCGGAAAGGAGGAGAGCCTGAACCTCAAAGGCGCCTATCTTGAGGTCTGGAGCGATCTGCTCGGGTCAATCGGTGTCATCGGGGCTGCGATCGTCATTCGGTTCACGGGCTGGACGATTGTGGACACCATCGTCGCGGTCGCCATCGGGTTTTGGGTATTCCCGCGTACCTGGGTGCTTTTGAAGGAAGCGACAAACGTCCTCCTCGAAGGAGTCCCCAAGGGGATTGCGCTGGAAAACGTACGCGCCGCGATCTTGAACGTTGCCGGCGTCACGGGAGTCCATGACCTTCATGTCTGGTCGCTGACCAGCGGACGCATGTGCCTCACGGCACACGTGGTCGCTCCGGTCGACGCCTCAGCGCAGGAAGCGTTGATGGCAGCAGTGCGAGGCATGTTGCATGAGTGTTTCGGGATTGATCACGTGACGCTTCAATTGGAACAGACGCCTTGCCCGGATGGCGCTGAAGGAGTGCATTTTTTATGAAGTGCATTCGTATCGCCAGCCATGTGCGTTCAGTTGCGTGAGCGATCGTGCAAGGGAATTAGTAGTAGTGCGCGAATGAAAAAGGGACCAGACGCAGTCGACAAGGAAGTTGGACAGCTTCTCAAGCGCCGCCGGAAGACATTGTCGGTCTCGCAGCAGGCCCTGGCTGGACGTCTTGGCATCACGTTTCAGCAAGTTCAGAAATATGAGAAAGGTGCAAATCGAGTCAGCGCCGGCCGACTGAGAGATATGGCGATTGTTCTCGACGTGCCCGTTAGCTATTTCTTTGATGGGCTGGTTTCGGCTTCAAAACAAGCAAGCGGACCTCTATCCGAACTGACTGAATTCGTGACCACGCCGGATGGGAGATCTCTGGTGGAGTCGTTTTCCAGAATTGGCAACGCAGGTATCCGCAGGGCTCTCATTTCCCTTGTAGAAAAGTTGGCAGATTTGGAAATGGTGAAGGAATTCAATCGCAACGCGACCGCCCAAAGCTAGTATTTGCTGACGAAGCCGACTTTCAGAATCGCAACATCGAACGCAGTCCGACAAGGGTTGCGTTCGGTATAGGCCGGATGGGGTCGGTCGGCAGGCTGACCTTGCCGCCGGGATTAAAGACGAACTGCAAATTAGGCTGCACCGTCCAGCCTGGCGCGATAAACGCGCTGTAAGAGAACTCCAGCGAGAGTTCGTATTGGTGAAGCGGCACCGGAACTCCCGTGTACAGAAGCACGTCCGCATCGAACCCGCGCGCGGCGTGCGACATGTGCGCGTACAGAAACGATGCGCCAAAGGCATCGTTGGGACGTGACGGGTTCATTTTCGCGAAGATCAGACCGCCATCGATGTAAATATCGTTGAGATTGCGGTTGGGAGGGCTGTAGGCGGCACGACCGAACATCAGCACACCGGTTTCGGCGTCTCCGCCCGGGGGGCGGTAGACCTGCTGGTCAACCACGCCGTAGATGCCAATGTCGCCTCGATAAATGCGAGGCGTGCCGGCCAGCGGCGACGCTAGGGGAACTCCAGCCAAGTCGTAGCGCAGGTCATTGAATTTGCCGAAGTGGTGCCAGCCTCCGAAGCGCCAGCCTCCGGCGAGTCCGGTGGCCTTCGGGTCCTGGTTGTATCGCCATTGCCCTTCCGCGATCGCGAACGGCGGATCATTCACCCGGAAATTAAGCCCGTAGCGGTTGCAGGTCTCAGGGTCGACCGGACAGGGTCCCGCAGGATCACCGTTGAACACGGCCATCAGTAATGTGGTGTCCGGCGTCGGATCGACCTTGAGCCGAATGCCGGGAGTCGAGAGAGGGTAGGCGGCGCCACCGTTCGGAATGTTAACCGCCGGATTCGTCGGCCAGTCGCTGGTGACGAAGAAGCTGAAGTATTGGCTGAACAGGAACTCGGTATCGACGACGATCTGCCCCGCGCGCAAGCTCGCCTTTCCGCCCGCGAATTTCTGTTCGAACCAGGCTTCGGAAAGCCGGGTGGTGGGCAACGCTTCGATGTTGCTTATCGTGTTGCGGTTACTAACGAGGTTTCGCCCGGGTCCGCTGTCCCCATGCAGTTGGAACGCGTTCGCAAAAAAGCCAAGCCCTTCAATCCCAGCCAGTTTACCGAAGTCGACACCAAACATCGCCTCCAGCTTGCCGCCAGCGACTGTTCCGGTCTGGATCCCGCCTTGCAAGTTCGAGAATACGTCGAACGTATGGATGAACCCATAGGTTATGCCACGTTCGCTCAGCGAGCGTCGTATGCCATAGGGATCCCCGTTGGCTGGAAGTAAGCTGGTTATAGACGGTTGCGGTGCGACGCCTTTGAACGGATCGGATTGGGCCTGTGCAGATGCAACCCACATATTAGCGGTCCCAGCCAACGCTAATATCGGCGCGCTAATGTAGCCCAATCTTCGCATCTTTAACACGTCGCGTACCGCCGTGTCTTTACCTTTGCCTTTGCATGACAAACGTGTGACAATTGGGTACCCGAAACTACAGGTGGGATGCTTGGTAGCTTAAACTGCGAAGCTTTTGCATCGAACGCCAAGCAACACTTACCGTGATGAGCTAGACGTCATAAACGCGCCAAACCGTAAGCCGTCTCACGGACCGCAATCAGGTGACTTTAATCCGTCATCGCCAGTACCTGCCGACGCTTGAACTCATATTCGCGCGCCTACGAACGCGCACAGGTCTTTTTGTCTTGAGCGCTGGCGCGTCGGCAGGTTCGTCGCCGTTCGGTCTGGACTTTTGGCGCGCGTCGCCACTAAAATATCTCCGCGATCTGCGTTCTTTCCCGGCTATCGTGACCCCACGGAGCCCGCTAACGCAACGCATGATAGACCATTCGGAAATCACGATAGGAGACATTTTCCCGGTCGGGCGTTCCGCGCCGGCACCGACAAATATCCATTCCGTGAGATTTTGAAGCGCATGCCCGATGATTGTTGCGAGCCGCGCATTTGCCGACGCGAAAACGTTCAAACCGCAGGTTCGGCTCCTCGCGTATGGCATCGCCGCCGTCGAGCCCGGCATGTTTGGTCTCGGTCCGGTTCCTGCCGTCCGCAAGGCGCTGGAAGGTGCCGGCTGGAAGCTTGGAGATATTCAGCGCATCGAGAGCAACGAGGCAATGGCTGCGGTGCCGCTTGCGGTGGCCAAGGAGTTGGGTCTGCCGGAGGACATCATCAATGTCGAAGGCGGCGCCATCGCGCGCGGCCCTCCGATTGGCGCAACAGGAGCCGTGCTCACCACGCTTCTCGTTCATTCCATGCGCCGCGATGGCATCAAGTGCGGCGTGGTCACGCTCTGCATCGGTGGCGGCCAGGGAATTGCGCTGGCTCGACTTCGAAGGAGATGCAACATGCCGATCGCCAGGTTTCATATTCTGGAAGGACGCTACGACGACACTCGCCTCGGCAAGTTATCAAAAGCGGTCCAGCAAGGGCTGATGAGTGTGCTTGGCGGACGACTTCTTCCAGATATTTCACATCCTGCCGCGAACTCAGTTCTGGCACACGCCATCGTTTCTCGGGCTCACCCACTCGGATGATCCCATCCTGCCGGAAATCACCTTTATATCCGGCCGTCCCAAGGAGAAGCGGTTGGGATTGTTGAAAACCTTGAATGACGGTGTGGTCGCAGCGGCCGGGATTTCTCCGGACGATCTGGTGATCACATTCTACGAGGTCCCGGGCGAGAACATTTCTTTTGGCCGGGGGCTGGCTCAGCGCGCTCATATTTCCAACCCTGAAGCTGTAGCGTAAGCCACAACAGAGAAGAACCCGAATGAAGCTAGCGGAGGTGGGGCAGCGTAGCGGCGAGCCTGCGACGTCCTGTTTCGAGCGGTTTCGGCTGGAGCATCGAACGACAGAATTCTTCCGAGACAACAAACCTGAAGACCTCCAAAGCTTCTAGAAGTCGTTCTTGCCCACCGATCGCTAGCGACCTCGGCGCGCATGAGCCCAAAATTGAGCCTCCCACCAAAGGGAATTGGTGAAGCGCTCCAGACCTTCGAGCGATTCCTTAGTCCAGCCTGTCCACCTTGGGTTCTCGGTAATCCAGGCGAGCGCAAAGACAGTGGAATCGACCTGATCGTCAAACTTCGCATTAGGAAATGAAAGTAGCTCGTGAAGATAGACGGCAAGCCAGGGCGCTTCCTTCGGAAATAAAACGAAGCCGCCTTCAATTTTCGCAGTTTGCGAACGAAGGCGCATGATCTTGTCGCCGGGTAGGGATGGTGCCGGCTGCACGAGCATAAATCGTTCTGCGCGCAACTCCTGAATCAAGGGCGTACCAGACGCCTTATCTTCCACTAGCACAACTCGCGCATTGTGCTGCTTTGCCAACCGTCTAACCGCTCGCTTGAGATCAGGAAATTCCAGCTTCTCACGGAAAACGTCGAGCAGATAGGCTTTGTTGATCGTCAGACCCCAAGTCGTGCAGACACTGTAGTTTGCCAGCTCGGTATCTTTGTTGGCGGTGTCCCAAGCCTGCAATATAATGTCGAAGCGCTTAGGCTTCTCTTCTGGCGTATAGGTCTTAATCCAGGGACGCTGAACAATGAATCCGGCCTCCGGCTCAGGATTTTGCTGAAACTGAGCGGCGAAATTGTACCCCGACGCGGCCCGAAGACCCCCCAGAGTTTCGAGCGACACGAGACTTGGTTGTAGAACATCGCCCTTATTCCGGAGCACATTCCGCCAACCGTATGGACTGCGGACGATCATTGCTCATCCTCCTCTGCTATGGCCGGAAATGACAGTACCCGCCAGCCGTCTTCGTGCTGTTGCACGTGGGCCGTAAGGTCATCGGCATGGAGCCTTTGCATGACGATGATAATCGATCCGGTCTCCTGATTATTGAGCCGGCTTCGAAGAGTGTTGTCGTACCAATCGTTGACGGCAGTGCGCCGGGGAACGGACAAAGCTTCGTCTGCCTTGAGGGCATCATCAATAATGATAATGTCTGCTCCACGGCCGGTGAGTGTGCCACCGACAGAAGTCGAAAGTCGAAACCCGCCTTGCGTGGTTTCAAAGTCGGAAACTGCTTCCCGGCCTCGAGCTAATCTCGTTTCAAACAACGCCTCGTAAAATGGACTTGTCATTAGGCGCCGTGAGCTCCGCGCCAAAGCGTCGGAGAGTTCCTGACCATAGGTGACGGACAGGATTTGCGCCCAGGGCCGGTGGCCCAGAACCCAGGCGGGGAAGGCTACAGAGGCCGCAAATGACTTCAGATGCCGAGGTGGCATATTAGAAATCAATCTCCGGTTTCGTCCAAAGAACACATCCAGCAGCGCATCAGCGACAACATCGTGATGCCAGTTGTAATGGAACGTCGCCTGTGGGTTGAGTTCGAGGAATGACCGATGGATGAACGCATTGAAATCTTTGCGGTAGATGTCGGCCACCATATTTCCGGCTGAGCGTCTCATTGGTCGAACGGGTCCGTGCTGTACTGCCAGAGACGATCATGGACGGCCTTGATCACTTCCATATCGGTGTCGGATACAGGATATTGGCTGGGACGCGCGGCGGCGGCGCGCGCTTCGATTTCGTCGACCCAGTCAAGGAACTTAAGCATGGCCTTGGGGTCGCCAGCAGCCGCCTTGGTCGCCAGCTGCATGGTGGTCGCCTGCACCTTCGAAATCTTGCGCTTCTTGCCGTCGATGGTCGCCGTGACGTGACCGTGAGCCGCCTCCATGATGAGGGTGCTCAAGTTCTTGCTGCCCCTTGGACGTCCGGCTCTATTGCCAGACTGACCCTTTCTAAACTGAGTGTGCTTTGGTGGGTTGCCCCGGCCCACGTTATAGGCGTCGTCCCTCAGAGCATGCCTTCCGGCAGTTGCTTTCGGGTGTCTAAATTTCTTTGGTCTTGCCATTTTGCTTCGCCTCTTCGAGCTAGTTGCGTCGAGACTTGCGGCGACGGGCTCGCGCTTCGATTGCATCGATCCAATTAAGAAACCTGATGATCGCCTTGGGATCACCAGAAGCAGCTTTGCCGGCCAACTGCATGATCGCGGCCTGCACCCTTGAAATCTCGCCCTGCTTACCGTCGATGGTCGCGGTAACCTGACTGGCAGTAAGCTTTGCGATAAGGGCTCTCAGCTTTTTATTGCGGTTCGGGCGACGACGCCCTTTGCCGGATTGGCTTTCTTTGAATTGTGCGGGCTTTCTCGGTTTGCCGCGACCAACTCGATCGCCGGATCCCCTTGGACGCCCGGGTCCTTTTGATTTTGCCATAGACCTTCGACTCCTTCTTCAGCAGAAGAAATGCGCTCCGGCTCTGAGCTCTAGTCTTCAGCCGCGCATGTTGCTCGAGAGTGGAACAACCCCTTAAGAAACCTCAGTATAGGTTTTTATTCAGCAAGAACCGCTTGCTGCTCTTTTGATTTACGAAACATAGGCGGAGTTAGTAACTTGACAAGAGGTTTTAAAAAATGAGAAGGTCAAACTCGATAATATTTATCTTGCTGCCGCCTGTTCAGGCGCCGCGACCTCGCTTGCGTGGCTCCGATTGTGAAAGCGCGTTATTCAGGTCGCGCGCGGGGGTCGCCAGTTCAAAAAAAGATGTCGAGATAGCATTCCGCTGTCTTCGAAATTGACCCGCCGCCTGTTCTCCGTGACAGACTGCTGTTGCGAGCTGCAGCAAGTTATCTTGCATTGACATAGTAGGCGAGACGATCAACAGGAACACCGGGTCTACATTATTAAAAGCAAGGGCGCCGGGAGTTGCTTTTTGCAGAATCTTTTTTCGATCGAATAGTTCGTCGTAATTCTGCTTCAGAATTCGTTGGTGCTGCGCTTCGAGCGCGGAGCGCTCCCTGCGTAAGACTGAAACGACGAAGGTTTGTGGCCATCCATGTGCGAGAAGCCGCAGGCCGAGGTGCAATGCAAATGCCTCATACTCAGAAAACCAAATCTCTACGCCCTTGCCCGGCGCGTCTTCGCTATAGAAGGCATACTGATTTTCTTCAGGGTTCTTCGATTGCGCTTTACGGCCTAGATTGCGGTCTGTATCAAGCAAGCGTTTAATGCGCGTTCGCAGGGCGGCGCTGGGTTTGGTGTTTTTTTCACCCGATAAGCGGGCAATCGCCTCCTCGATCTGGTTGCGCTTAAAAGTCTTCACTGGGCTACCGTAGTTGAAAAAATGAAGTATATATCCGGGTTCTAATTAGGCTTGTCAACGGCGGCTGTGTGTAGGGGTAGGCGGGGGTCGGCCTTTAACGTCCGAGAGAGAATGGCAAAAGCTACATCATAGCGCAGGGCTCGTAGCGGCCCGCGCAAGAGCCTAAGAAAAGCTGTTCGATTCGATGCCCTGATGCCTCGACTAAGGATCGTGCCATGGCGGGCAATTCGGCTTTGGCTCTAAGATAGTCGTCAAGTGCTATGGGCGTTGGAGTTTCGGGAGCGTCCACCCGCAACACGTTATCTTTGCCAACCAAAAGGTAAGCCTGACCGAGCGCGTTGAGCGACTGCGCGCGCATCGCTGCGCTGAAAACGTCGCGCCAGTGAAAGAGTCCGCCTTGAGCCTTGCTCTCGTCCACTTTGAACGTCGTTTCACCGCAGCCCAGGCTGAGAATTTGAATCTGTGACCGGTCCAGATCAAAGCATGTAAGAGCATCGACCAGCGCATTCATCACGGGATTGTTGGCCCATAGGCCACCATCCACCATTACATAACCGTTGTTAGGAAGGGCTTTTAGAAAAGTCGGGGCGGCAGATGTCGCTAGGCCGATACGCACCATTCGTTCGAACTGATCTTTCTTGTAGTCGGGATGATGCGGCGTCTTGTAGATCCAGGGTTCACCATGCCGCCCTTCGAAACTGGGTATGCACAACCTAGTCTGTGCCGAACCAAACGGCGCATCCCCAAAGATTCGAAGCAGTTCGTCTTCGAGAGCGCGGCTATCATAAGCGTAGCGCGCAATGCGACGTGCTCTGCGAAACAGCCGTCCGATCATACCGGCCGGCGGGAAGATCAGTCCGCCGCGCTCGACGTAAATGTCGCGAATTTCACGGGCTGTCTTTCCATGACCCAGCCCGAGCGCGATAATGCCGCCGGTCGACGTTCCGGCTATCATATCGAAATGACGGGCGATCGAGGCACCTCCGAGAAAACGTATTTCGATTTCGGCCAGAACCGCGGCTGGGAGAATACCGCAGATGCCGCCGCCATCGATCGACAAAATGCGAAAAGGGCGGTCGGCTGGCCAGGGTAGCTGAACTCGCTTTTTCTGTAGAGTTCCGTCCGAGCGACGAGGGGGCACATAATTCATAGGGTCATCCTCCCACCAAATTTGGATTTTCGAGGTGCTTGCCGCCACCTGTCCACTCGCCCGTCGTCCGCCACCCCTCGTAAGAGGTGAGCCAATCGATCGTCCAAGGCACGGTTGTTTCAGCGAGGGTCATCATCGGCGACCACTCATCGCTGTCGGGATCGAACATGCACAGCACTACGTCGAGGGGTCCGTCCCCGAAATAGTAAACATGGGGAAGCTGGCCTTCTGGATCCCAACGCCTGGGTCGCAGACGAGGAGATAGGATTCTCACCTGCGGCTGTAGACGCCGATTGTTCAGAAGTTCGATGACCGTCGGAGCCCGATAAGCGATCTCGACAGTAAACGTCTGCAACAAAGGCTTGAGCCTTCCGCGCCAGGTCGCGCTAGCACCTTCCCGCCGAGCTACCGCAAAATCAGGCCATGTCCCAGCCATCGACGCAATTTGTTGGTCGATGGTCAGTATGGCAGTCACCGTCGCTCGCCCATATTGGTGTGCGGCCGCGCGGAGACTGGCGACACCGAAGCGGCGGCGCTGACGATCGCGGGAGCGGCAGGCACGAAAAGTCCGCCTGAGCGTGTGTAGCCTTGGCCGCTGGAGCGAATTGCCTGGCCAGTGCGCTGATTGAAAGTCTTGAGCGAGCGGGAAACAACCCTTTCGCCGAAATAATCCCGCAACCAATCCTGCAGATCCTCGAGTTGTACGTCACCGCGCTTGATCGCCTCAAGTCCATTCGCCAGGTCATGAAGGGCGCGTGCGAACTCCAGCTGCTGCGCTTGGTTCTCGGGCCACCGGTCGGTGAAGCGATCATCCCAGCATTCGGGATTGCGGACGTCGAGAAGCCGCCCTGCGCGCGCCGCCTCATCAATCGCTCGTGCCGTCCAGCGCGCCTGGCGGATCACCATGTCTGACAGCGTCATACCGGGGCTTGCCGCGTGGCCGGCGTGGCAAGACAACATCACCGAAGGCGGGATACGGCCGGTTGCCTTCGCGTAGAGGATGTTGCGGAACCGCTTGATCAACTGCAGACCCACGGTCGTGACGCTCTTGACAATCAGCGGCGTCTGCTCAGGAACTTCATGAACATCAGCATCGGCTCGAAATTCGAGGCCTGCGCTTTCGTACAAACGCCGATTAAACGCGAGCGCAAATCGCTCTTCCGTCGGCGTTCGGCTGCGGTACCAGTGACCAAATGCGAATGAATTCATGGCGACAAACTTGTGCTTGTCGACAGATTCCCCTCGCTTGGCGTGGCAGATGACGCTCTCACGCTCCTTTGGAGTCGACATCCGACGGGACGGCGTAATGTCCAAATGCATCCGATCGGCGTAACAGAGGGTAATGCACCGGGTCTGCCGAACCACCGCTTGGACCGGATAGTCCTTCAAGGCCTTTTCGAGGAGGTCCAGCACTTGCTCGGGTGTCAGCCAATCCGGAACGCCGAGTTCGGCGACGATATCGAGATCGTATTCGTCGTCGGTACCTCGAATGGAAATCGTGGCGTCGATTGCCATCGATCCCTGCGGGTAGAAGCAGATGATCAGTCCTTCCAGCGGGCTTCCTGGGCGCTCAATATACGTCCGTACCGCCTCATAGCGGTCCACCGTCTTGTCAAAAAGTCCCGGCGGCAACTGGCAGTTGATGGCGATATCCGCGAGAATCGCGTCCAGCGGGTGAAGAAATGGGTCCAGAGGACCGCGAAGTCCAGAAAAGCGCGGAATTTCATTCATTTCGGAACACCCCCGGTTTACAAATTCGGAGAAGGATCGGCACTATACCCTGAAAATGGGATATATTTTCTGGAAATCAAGGGCTTTCGGTTTACAAAATTTGAAATAGATGCATGTATGTAAACCGTTGGGAATCAAGGGGATAGGACCATGATCGGAACCAGGCTTAAGGTTGCCCGCGCCGCGTCCGGCTTGTCCTTGCGTCAACTCGCCGACCGAATTGGTGGACTGGTAACGGCCCAGGCCATTGGGAAGTACGAGCGCAACGAAGACATGCCGAGTTCGCGCGTGCTCATCTCGCTCTCTGCTGCGCTCAACGTAAGCGAAGAATATCTTCTCAGCGACGATGACCTTGTTCTGGAGAGCGTCGAGTTTCGAAAGAAGGCACACTCCTCCCGGGAGGAGGCAACGATTGAGGCGAGAACGATCCAACTGTTGGAGCGCTATTTGGCAGTTGAAGACCTTTTGAAGATGCGCAGCGTCGATTGGGAAAAGCCGCGCAGTGCTCCTTATCCCGTCGCCGACATGCGAGACGCGGAAGATGCCGCGCGATCAGTGCGCGGGGACTGGGGCCTCGGTAATGATCCGATTCCAAAACTCGCGGAATTGCTCGAGGAGCGCGGCATTAAGATTTTGTCGCTGAATCTCGACGACATTGATGGCCTTGCAGCGAAGGTCCGGCGGAAAGATCGGCCAGCAGCCCGTGTGATTGTGATCAAAAAAGACACTTATTCGGAGCGTAAGCGGTTCAACTTGGCCCATGAGTTGGGGCACATGGTAATGGCTCCCGGAGAGGACGTGGATGCGGAGAAGGCAGCTCATCGGTTCGCGAGCGCGTTTTTGATGCCCGCAGATGCAATTCGCGCGGAGGTCGGTGTCAACCGATCATCGATTAGTATTGCTGAACTAGCGGCTTTAAAAGCGCGCTTTGGCGCCAGCATCCAGGCCATTGCCTATCGCTGCAAAGACCTCGGCATCATCAGCCAACCAGCCTTCTCCCAACTCTATAAGATCTTTACGAGCCGGGGTTGGAGATCGCCTCCCTATCAGGAGCCAGATGCGATTCCCGCGGCATACGAAGAACCTAAGCGCTTCGAACGCTTATGCTACAGGGCACTTGCGGAAAACGTGATCGGTGAAGCGCGCGCGGCCGAACTCTTGGGTATCTCCGTGCGGGATCTGGACGCACGCTTGGATCAGGGGGCGGCGTGATCCCTTGTCGATCCTTGTCTCGGATACGTCGGTGATCATCGACCTGGAGAGAGGCTTACTTCTAGACCATCTATTCCGGTTGCCTTTCGAGTTTGCGGTCCCGGATCTGCTTTTTCATCGGGAGTTGGAGGGGCCGGTCGGGAAGCGTTTGGTCGCCCTCGGCCTTCGAATCGAAGAATTGACACCGGTAGAGCTTGCGCGTGCCACAGCTGCTCGCCGGTCACGTTCGGATCTGTCGATCGCCGACACTTTTGCCTTCGCACTTGCCGCTTCGCGCGGTTGGGCGCTCCTCACGGGCGATGGTGGGCTTCGTAGCCTCGCCATTGATGAGAAGCTCGACGTGCACGGCGTCCTTTGGATTTTTGACCAGTTCGAACAGGGGCGGCAGCTGGCACTCTCTGAACTTCACATCTCTCTCACTGCGATCTCCTCTCATCCGAGATGCCGGTTGCCAACTGCGGAGATTAGACGACTGCTGGCACGATATTCTTCGGAGTAGCGGTTCATGAAACCCTCAGTGGTTTCTATCCTGGGTCGCCGAGTTTTACCTAAGCTGCTTCCCACACCTGGTTCAAAAGCCGAGCAGCAAGAGCCGCTTCGTCCTGAGGGAGAAAGCGGCCATAGTGGTGAGCGACCATGTCGGGTGTGTCCTGGATGGCATAGCTTGCCTGTTCATAAGAGCCCGTTTGCTTCAGAATATGCGTCGCCAGCACATCGCGTACATTGTGCGGGCCGTGAGGAAGAAGACCGGCGATCGCGCCACGCCCGGTGTACGGATTGTAAATGCCGTACCGCTGGATCGTGAGGCGCCATGCCTCATAAAATGTGTTCTGGTCGTATGAAGCGTCCTTGCTGCTCACCTTCACCGTCTTGACGAAGAAAGTCCCGGGATCCTCGGCTCCGCCAAGGAGCACACGCCGGTGCCGATCGATATACGCCTCTATGTGATCATAGAGTCCACCAAGGTTTGGCAGGATCAGCCGAAACGGCTTGTTTCCGAAATACGACGAGTTGGCATTCTTGAACGCGACCGAGGGGATCAGCACCTCCCAGCCCTTGTCGCGTTCGCTCCAACGAAGCTCGCCACGCTTCATATCTGCGAGCTGGCGTTCAGATCGCGGCAAGCTTCCACGCTCACAGACCATTAATTGGCGAAGGTTTTTCTGCCGCAATCCAAGGTGAAGTCCAAAACGCAGCATCAGGAACGATCGGACGGCTTCCGCCGCTGGACGGCGATACAGCCGCTCGTCCGGTACAAGACGGAGGATCTCTTCAGTGATCTTTCGATATTCACCAACCGGACTGTCCGCTTCCAGCACCGGCATTATTGGTTCGAACGGATCACGATGGACACGGACGACACGCTGAATCTCCTTCACGCGCGATGAGGCATGCTTGAAATAATTATCGCAAGCGTCGTCCCAATCGGCACAAGCTCGATCAATGTCCGCTTGCGAAACTAGCCCTTCAATCGGCTGCACTCTTGATCCCAGATGAGGGTGCTGCCGCAGCCAACCCGTTTCTTTCCGAGTGAGGGCAAGGGAAATACGCAACATGTCGACTTCCCACGCGGTGTAGAAGCCGCGCCGCTTTTCGCGCCATTGCACGTACCAATCCCAGATCGACGGAAACACAAGCAGGCCGAAGGTCAGTTGTTGGAGTGGAACGCCATAGCCCCGCACCGGTCCGCGTGGACAGGCCGCCAACGCGCCGAACATCAGCCCGAAATGTTCGACCTTCTGCGATACCGTCTCTTCGCCCCAAACGCCGTTGCGCTGAAGACCGAAGGCCGTGAGGGTCGCAGTCTTGAAACGGATCAGTTCCGCCATCTCCATCGCGAGAACCGGCGAAGCGTCGATGACGCCGGACCTCGGATCGGAAGCATCTTCGTGCTCACGGCGCCCATTTTTATAGCCGTCGTTCGGAGGTTCGGATTGACCGGATGTGATGCCAGGGAAGCGGATGGCGTAACGCCGTTTCATGGCGGCGGCCTGGTACCGTCTATAGTCGGTCGAGCCGCGGATAATGACGTGGCGGACCCATTCCAGGATCTCTTCTTGTACCTCGCGCGGGCGTGCGTTGAAATCGTCAGGCAGATGCCAGGCAAGCCTTCGCCGCTCGGCCGGGCCAATATCATCAAGGATGTGCCCGTAGGCGGATCTTGTTTGATGTGGGAGCTTCGCCTTGAAATATCCGGCCGGCAGTCGATACCTTCGCTCAATTCGAGCAAGCACCTCCATGCTTGCCACGCTGCGCGGCGCCTTTGATCCCTGCAGCCAGTGACGGATGGTGGAACGGTCGAGATTCTCGTCGCCACGAACGACAGCACGATGAAGATGCCAGTAGCTGTCGCTGTGGCGGCGCATGTGCAGTTCAAGCGCTTCTTGAAAGTTTGGCGGATCAAGCCATTCATCAAAGAGGGACGTCGGGAACTCCTCGATGGCACGAGGTTTTGTGCCGGACTTTTTACGGCTTGCAACAAGCAGTCGCTCTGACCGAGCAGGTATCCCGCCATGGTTCGGCGTGGAAATTTTCCCTGCCGCTTGCTCCGTAAGGCGGCGTTGCCGGGGTCGGCGTTCTGGATCGGAAGTATGCGAGACGGCGAGCGAAGGACGCTTCGGCGGTTTTTTCGTATTGCGGACGATCGCATCCAACGCTGGTTCGATCGTTGCCCTCCCGATCAGCGTGGCCTCCTTATCGAGGTCGCACTGAAGAGAGATCTCGTCCCAATCGTAACCCCGCTTCTTGCGCGGCGGAGTTTGGGATCTGGCGACTAGGCTGAGCAGATAGTCCCTAATCCGCCCGTTCTCTTGCGGTGGCAGCACGGGATCAACGCGGAGGCGGCAGAAGTCGGAGATTTTACGGGCAAGCAGTTTCGTATGCAGCATTTCAGACATGAATCTAACGCTGGAAGGTGCTTCGCGATCTTTGAGAGGTCGCGGTCCTTATCCGATTCGTGTCGGAGTGAACTACGGATAATCGAGCGACACCGCACTGTCTCAATCTGCGCAGAATATTCTCAAGCTTACCCCTACAGACTGGCAAGCAGAATAGGCTGAGACAACGAGGTGGTAGAATTGCAGTACGTGTGCCTGTGGCTTCGCGCGGGCGAATTCTTGTTCAAGCGCTGCCTTTGACAGCATTCCGCCAGCACAAACAAGCCAGATTGCGCGCTCCGTACCGGGCGTACGCGTAGTGTGAGCCAGCAGCTTACGAAATGCGATTGATCCGGGTCCTGCGCGCTTACGAGGAACCTGATCCGTCTTTTTGTCTTTGCTGAGCCTCCAATTTCTGTCGAACTTAGCTGGCGTGCCAGGCAATTCCTGTCCATCACTTTTGAGATAGGCCAAGTTTTTGAGGGCCTGCCCAGACACTTCATAAAAAGTTGAAGCAGAGACGCCAGCAGTGCCTGTCTCGTGCTTCGCCACCACAAAAACGACTCGCGACTGAGATGGATCGGCGTCCACACCAATGAAGTCACCAGCTTCTGTACCGAGGTCATCGCAAACCAACGCTGGGAAGGGCGGGCCAAACACCGGCGTGCCACGCCCCTTTACTAGCGCGTCATCAATGAATAGAAACAAGGACCCTGGACGCCAAGTCTTCAGGATCGCGCCCTTAGGTGTTCCCTTTTCGGATTCGATATCGGCGAGGCCATTGATGGGCGTAATCAGATCAAGCACCATTCGTCCCGCACCTCGCGGATCATTGAGACGTAAGTCGAGGCCATAGAATGAGCCGTCGACGTAAGCGTGCTTGCAGTCGCTCGTGATAATCCGGAACGCTTGTAGTTGATTTAATCGCTTTGTCAGCGAAATTCTGGGTCTGTCTTAGCTTTGATCTTGCTTAAGGTGGATGACGTCAGCCAATATTTCCTCTTCTTGCGGTCCCACCTAATCCAAATGGTGTGCCCCGTGCTGTTGAGTGACAATTCAAATCTGAACGGCGCAGGAGCCTTACGATCCGGATCGGGGATGACGTCAACGCATAGGCTTTCGGCATCAAACTTCACCTCTCCGTTTTCGTCAGAGAACTGTTCTTCAACCTCTCGCAAATCAATGAGGATGTTTATCGGTGTGATATCGGTTGGCACGGAGGTCGGTATCGCGAAGCGAACTAAGACAGGAGCGGCAGGCCGCCTCTCACCAAGCAACTGTTCAACAGTCTCGCACCAATCAGTAAATTCAGCCGCCGCTAGCCCGTAGCCATCGCCATCGCGGACGCGGCTTCGCGAGAAGCCAACAGTCCGCCGGGTGTCGTCGGCCCACCCGGTCGCACGCGTGATAACGTTCATGTGCTCGCCCATGAACACACCCGAACGAGCCAGTGATCGTGCGGAGAGCGTGCGCGACCTAAGTGCCGTCGGTCCAATATCTGTGTTCTTGACCGCCAAATGGGTGATGGAGTCGTCCGACTCTTTGGGCAACAGCGAACGTAGCACTTTGGGCCCTACTCTGGGGCCTATATGCTGTAACTCGTCGGGCCACAGGCCGGCGCTGTCAAAGAAGTAGAGCCGCTTTCCGACAAACGCATAAATTGTGACTTCCAAAGATGCGACTTGGAATAATGAGTCGGCCAGAAAAGGGGTTTGCTTCAGTCCCAGGCAGAGGTGATAACGGCATTTTTCACCGACCTCTCCAATATGATGCTGCAACCGGTCTTCTTCCTCAAGCAGCGCCGAGACGTCAGCTCGAAAATCGTCCAAATTGAAACCGGCTTCGGTTTCATAGACAACAGCTGCTCTTGGGAAACGCAGGTCGCCCGACAAGTCCTCTTCTTCGAGATTAATACGCTTCCGAAACTTGCCGCCGATATAGTCCATCTCCGGAAGGGCTGCGACGAGCTTTTGAAGGACCTCTTCGCCATTGCGTAAAGGCGGCTTGCCGCCGTTAGCGATGCATGCCTTATCGTACTCAAGAAAGCTCTTCCATTGCTGTGAAACGCCGTCGTCTTTGCGGGCGAGGACCAGAGCGGGCGATACTTTATTACCGATCTTACCCAGCGGCTGCCGAGTTAAGCGTCCTACTTGCTGTACCAGCATCCTGGAGCTCGTGAAGGGCTCGAAAACTGCCAAAATTGTGCACGCTGGATCATCGATTCCCTCCACAAGCATAAATTGGTGGATCAAGAATTTTTCGACCCTAGTCTTGAGATTGGGCACATCAGGTCGCCGTTGCGCACCAGCTGGACCGCTTTCGTTGAAATTAATATGCACAGCAAGCACGCCGTCATCACGTTTGCCAAGCGCTGCGACGAAGGCGTTGAATAGGTCGCTTACCGTGTCCTCGCTCGCTGCACGGACGATGACCTTGCAGTCCTTGTCGAAAACCTTGTCCGCGACTAGTTTGTCGCGCGCCTCAATTACCTGTTTTGCAAAAAGCGTAGGATCATTGCTTAGGCTGCGTTCCTCGACCATCACATTCCGAATGAGCGCCTGGCTAACTGCGTCGGAGAACGACAGAAAGTCGATATGGTTTTCGTCAATATCGAATACTTTCAGATCGCCACGAAAAGGCGTGGCGCTGAACAGCACGGTGGGAACGGCGAAGCTTCTGATTACCTTTGCCCATGAGGGCGCGGGCTCGCGATGCCCTTCATCAAACAGGATAGTTCCGATTGAGTTGCTGAGCTTATCGACTTCACCGGCGGCGTAGATCTGCTGCACAGCCTGAATGGTCGCAACCACGATAATACGTTTCCCGGCCAATTTCTTTAGTTGCTCGGACAGCGTACCGATGGATCCCGGCAATGCCTGCATCACGCTATCCGGCCGCCAAATGTCCGGTGCATCCACTTTCTTCCAGAACGCCGAATCAAACTCGAGGCGGAGCTGTGCCACCAAGGCCGCCGATGGGCATACCACGAGCACTGGCTTCTTGGCCGCTCGTCGAGTAGCTAGCACAGCCATAACGCCGGTCTTTCCGGTACCGGTTGGCATATGCACCAAGCAGCCCTTATCGCTGCCGGACGCAAAATAGGCTTCGCAGCACCATACAGCCTTCAACTGATGCGGCCATAATCCGAGACTAGACGGATTTCTCTTATCGATTGCCAAGTCCGCCCTCCAGAAATCAGACGGTAGTCAATATGGTTACGCAGGCGCTTACGGCTTTATGCATGCCGCCTTCTTGACCGCGTCGAGTTGGGCTTTTTTGAATTCCGATTTCTTCTGCTTTCGATCGGAGAGTTAGTCCCGTCGCGTCGTAATCGCTCGAAATCCATTTCCGAATCGACATGTGTGGCTGTTAGCCCATACATGTCGCTGAAGCGCTGAATGATGAGGTCCGTATAATAAGGGTCCAATTCGATGCCATAGCCGCGGCGTCCGGTCTTTTCGGCCGCTAGTAGGGTGGTCCCGCTACCGGCAAAGGCATCCAGTACGATGCCGCCGCGCTTCGAGCAGTCGAGGATGGCGTCGCTGACCAGTGCGAGGGGCTTCGTGGTCGGATGCCCGGAAAGCGCGGTATCCCGGTCCTTTCCGAAACTGCTCATGCTTGGATAGGGCCAGATGTTCGTCCTGTTTCGGCCAAACCGGCC
>VFQN01003970.1_pt1 | contig 20190 bp, 20 predicted proteins | sample 3512371 | NCBI WGS metagenome assembly VFQN01 (sample SAMN10412370, study PRJNA504923) | tailings metagenome | isolation source: Replicate 2 from Balatoc abandoned mine | place: Philippines: Itogon, Benguet | collected 2017-08-28
GCCGCGGGCTCCGCCCCGCTCGCGTGTGACACGACAGATCCTCAACGCCTTGATGGGCCAAGACGTTGTAGCCATCGCCAGATGTGCGCAGCAGTGGGGCGACCCCTCCCCGTCGCCCGCGACCCCCACCGCCGGCCGTACGACGGCAACCGCCGCCGCACCCCCGCCGTCACCGGCGGGCCGGCCGAGGCCGGCACCTGTTGGTACGGGTCCTACGCCACGGCCGTGTCGGTGAAACCCGGCCGCCGGTACACCCTCGGGGTCACCGCCGTCGGCCCCGGCGACACCATGCCCGACATCGTCGAACGCCTCCTGGCCCAGGTCGGCCGGGCCGGCCGGCCCGGCCGGTACGTGCTGCTCGACCGGGCCTTCGACTCGGTCGGGGTGGTCGCCGCCCTGGCCCGGCGCGGCCACCGGTTCGTCCTCCCGATGGTCCGGCGCGGGCGGGACGTGCGGCCGTTCTTCCGCCGCGGCACCCGGGGGTGGTTCACCCACACCTTCGGGTCGCGGAACCACGCCGCGTCCGCGACCGTGCGGGTGGCGGTGGTGCCCGGGCCGGACGGGAACCGGCCGCTGGTGTTCGCCTGCTCGACCGGGTTCCACCGGGGGCCGGCGGTGGCGCGGGCGTACCAGCGGCGGTTCGGGATCGAGACGAGTGACCGCCAGTTGGGGGAGTGCCTGGCGGGGACGACGAGCCGGGACGTGGTGTACCGGCTACTGCTGGTCGGAGTAAGCCGGCTCATCCGGGCGTGGTGGGTGATCACCAACCCGGGCCGACTGAGCGACCTGTGCGGGGACGTGGTGGACATGTTCGCCGTGCGCGGCGGAGCCTCCTCGACCGACCCGAGCACGGCGCAACCCCCGACCTCACAACCACACCCGATCACATGAGACGGTTGGCAACTACTATTTCAGCCTGCAACTCTCTCCCTCCCCGAACCCAGGGCGGCGGTCGCTGCGCTCCCTTGCCCTGGGCTGAGGGCTCTCAGCCCTTCGGGCTGAAAACCGCCCACCCGCTCCATGCAAATCTTGAAACTACTGGATTCGGTACCAGCCTGGGCAGCGCCCGTTTGGGCACGGCCGTTGCAACTCCTCTCTCCGCCCGGTCGCCCGCGGAGATGACCGATGCGAAACTTCTTCCTCGCCGCCGTCACGGCGGTGCTGGCCGTTACGGTCGCGTCGGCCAGCGACGCCCCGCCGTTCTTCCGCGGCGTCTACGTCATGCCGACCAACCGGCCGGTGTACAACATGCGGCCCATCCGCGTGTACGTGAACGGGCAGGCCGTCGAGCGCGCCGTCCCGGCCGGGTACGCGGCCGTCTACCCGCGCTACGTGGATCGGCCCGGCCCGATTCCCAACTCGCCGGTCGGCCGGGTGAACTCGATGCCGGTGTACCCGGTGATTACGAGCACCTGGCGGTCGCCTGGTCAATAACTTAACACTGCCCGCCGTCGCCATCACACCTCTAGAGGACTGCGATGAGAACCGCCTTCCTGTCAATCGCCGCCCTGGCCGCCCTGGCGGTCAGCACGAACACCGCCGACGCCCAGTGGCGCGGCCGCGGTCGCGTGGCCGCCGGCACCCCGTACTACAGCGGGTATAACTATGCCCGCCCGTACTACGGCGGGTACAGCTACACCCGCCCGTACAGCTACGCCACGCCGTACAGCAGCTACTACGGCTCGCGCGGGGGGTTCGGCCTCAGTATCGGGAACGGGTACAACTTCTACCCGGGCTACCGCTACAACACCTACCCGGGCTACCGCTACTGGTGGTAAGTCAGAGCCGTGTCGGGAACGCAAACACCCGGGGCATAGCCCCGGGTGTTCGACTTTATGCGCGTGCGGACGATCTACCCCGGACACGCCGTCCCTCGTCCTCGTCGCCGCCGGCACCACAGCAGCCCTGGCCGGCAGCGATCCACTCCTCCAGGCTGATCTCGCGCTCCGGCGGCGGTGGTGGTGGCGGAACGGTGGGCTCGGGGGGCACCTAAAACTCCTTCTGATTACCCGGTCCGGTTGAAGCAGTCTGGTCTGGTGGGACCGGCGTCCCACCAGACCAGACTGCTTCAACCGGACCGGGTACGAAACGTCGCGGTGAGGCGCGGGCCGGGGTCAGTCGGCGGCGCCCTGGTTCCGCTTGTACAGCGGCAGGTGGCGGTAGTACACCTCCAGCGTCAGCAGCGACAGACAGGTGGTGCCGACGCGGCCACAGTGGCTACCGATTGTCCCCCGGTCCGGGCTCCAGCTGCCGGCGTCGGCGTTGGTCCCCCCGTTCTGGACGTTCACCAGCCAGTCGCGCATCCCGCCGGCCCGCTTCCCGGCGGCGTCCTTCGGCCCCTCGTTCCACTCCTGCCACTCCTGCCCGCCGAAGAAGTGGACCACCTGCGTGGCGTAGTAGAAGTAGTACATCTCGGGCATCGCCGCCGTCCGGTTGTTGGGGTTGTTCTTGAGGACCGCGGCAACCTTGGTGTTGTCCATCGGCGCCCGCGTCCGGTCGGTCTTGGTCACCGTCATCGTCGCGTCCGCCTTCGGCGCGCCGAACAGCCCGATCGTCCCTTCCGCCATACCGGCGTTGTTCGGCCCCCACCCGTCCACGTAGTACCGGCACAGGAGGCCGACGGCGGTCAGCGACGTCCCCGGGCGGCCGGTCGGCTCGCGGTACCCGTACACCGACTTCAGCGAGGTGCTCGACACCTTGTTCAGGAACTCCACCGCCTTCTTCACCGTCGCGTCCGGGACGGTGATGTCCTTCGTGAGCTGGGCGGCGCGGAGCGCCTGGATCTGCCACCCGACGATCGACGTGTCGCCGTTCGTGCCGGACTGGTAGCCCCAGCTCCCGTCGGTCCCCTGGGCGCGGACGATGTAGTTGATCGCCGCCTGGGCGTGGGTCAGCAGCCCCCGGTCCTTGGTCATCCCGTACGCCTCGCACAGCGCCATCGCCCCGATGGCGTGCCCGTACATGTACTGCGGGCTGCCGTGGGCGAACCGGCCGGTCGAGATGTTCAGGTCGTTCTTCAGCCAGGTGAGGCCGTCGTTGAGCGTCTTGGTGTACTTCCCGCCGGACCGGTGGGTCTGGCCGGCGGCCAGGAACGGGAGCAACGCCATTCCGGTCGAGGTCGCCCAGTCCTTGGTCTTGAGCTTCGGGTCGGCGGCGTCGTACTCCCAGTACCCGCCCGGCTTCTGCTGCCGGGCCAGCCACGCCAGCCCCTTGGCCACCGCCGCCTCGCTCGCCTCGTTCCCGCCGCCCTCCTTGAGGAGCTTGCTCTTGGTCCCGCCGCTGCGGCCGAGGAACGCGGCCGACGCCGTCCCGCCGGCCCCGCCCGTCCCCTCCTTGAAGATGCCCTCCGTCCCGACCGCCCCGGCCATCGAGGAGTCCAGCGACGGGAGCCCGATCGCCGGCAGCGCGTTCGCGTCGGCGGTGGTGGCGTCCGGCACCCCGACCGGGTCGTCGGTCACGACGCCGGTGGACGTCTTCTCGGCCTCCCGCTCGATGTCCGGGAGCGACGCCTCGTGCGGCTCGAACCCGATGTCCTCGATGGTCAGGTCCTTGACCGCCTCCTCCGGCTCCTTCTCGACCGTGGTCGCCAGGATCGTCGCGGTCGTCTTGGTCTCCGGGGCGCGGAACCCGAAGATCAGGAACGCGATCCCGATGACGCCGAGGTGGACGAGGCCGCTGACCACCCACGCCGGGAGGTGGCGGTTGACGAGCCGGTCGTGGGTCGTCTCCTCGACCCCGCCGATCCGGCGGATGACGGCGGGGGCGGCCGGCGCCTTGGCCGGGCGCCCGTTGTCGGCCGGGGGGGGGGAGGTCGGCGTGCTCACGGGCGTCTCCTCGCGGGGGACGGGGTGAATCGGACGTTATTCGGTGAACGGGTTGGTGACCCGGGCGGCCTCGAACTCCGCGCGGGCGCGGCGGTCGCCGGCCCGGTACCAGCGGCTCAGCCCGACCGCCGCCAGCGCCAGGGAGATCACCCCGCCGACGATGACCGGGATGAACCACGACGCCCACACGGCCGGGCCGTCGGTGGTCTCCGGGGCGAGGACGACCCCGTGGCCGATCAAGAGGGGCGCCTTCTTCCACTCGTGCCGGGTCGGGTCGTCCTTGCGCGGCTCGGCCGACTCGTAGTGGAACAGCTTGAAGAAGTACCCGGCCACGGTGACGGTGCGGTTCATCAGCGGCGCCGGCTCGACCCCCTCGGGGAGCTCGGTGAGCACCACGCACACCGGGTTGCCGCTCGGCTCGTCGTGCGGCACCACCCACGCCTCGTAGCAGTACGGCACCCCCGCCTCGGCCAGCCGCTTGCTGCTCTCCATCCGCTTCACGCGGATCAGCCGACCCTTGATCTGCACCAGGTGGAACTGATAGTCCTGCCGGCCGGTCTGGAACAGGTCGGCGAACGTGACGTTCCCGGTGTCCTTCTTGGCGGCCTCGATCAGCCTGGCGGCGTCGAACTTCCGGGCGTGGAGGAGCGCCCGATTCCACGCCGCACCCTCCTCCCAGTGGGCCGGGTCCCGGCTGATCGGGGCGTCGTCGCGGACCAGCCGGTACACCCGGTAGCGGGTCGGCAGCTTCGGGTCGGCCGCCTCCGCCGGCGGGCCGGGCAGCGGGGTGACCGACTTGCCGACCAACACGGGCGCCCGGTTGCTGCCGTCGGGGTCGGTCGCCCGCTTGAAGAAGTAGCCGGCGAACGTCACCCAGGCGTTGACCTCGATCCACTCGCCGGCCGGGTCACCGGCGGCGGGGGCGGGGGGCACCGGGACGCCGTCCGGCAGCGCGGTGAAGACGATCCGCACCGCGTTGGCCGGCGACTCGTCCACCGGGACGAGCCAGCCTTCGTAGAGCACCGCCGGACCGCCGCGTTCCTTGAGCGACGGCGTCGCCGCGACGCGGCGGAGCTTCGTGAGCGTCCCGTCGAACCGGATCAGCTCCAGGCGGAAGTGCTTACGGAGCGGCTGGTTCAGGTCGTCCGGAGTCAGGTCGACGGCGGCGTTCTTCTCCAGGTCGGCGGCGGCGAACCCGGCGGCGTGGACGACGACCTCGTTCCACGCCATCGCCTCGTCGTTGTTCTGCTTCTCGGACGCCAGCGGCCGGTCGTCCTCGATTGTCCAGAGCTTCTGACCGGTCTTCGGATCAGTCCGCTTGAAGATCGCCGACTTGTCGGGGTCGATGCGGAACGAGCCGCCCTTGCCGCGCCACTTGATCTCGTTGAACCGCTTCGTGTCCTGCGCCGGCAGCGGCGGGGTGTCGTCGGGCTGGTCGGCCGGCACCGCGGGGCTTTGCGCCGGCGCGAATCCGGCCGCGCAGCCGAGCACCAGCCCGGCCGCAAGGGCAAACCGGTAACCGAGTTGGGCGGCGGCAGCGGACCGACCCGACGACATGCGAGCGAACCCTCCACCCCTTTGACGACCGACCCGGCGGGAAGTTCCCGCGGCGGGTCACTTCCTGCCACAACCGGTCAGTCGGTGACCGGCCGTGCTTTCATCATAACCGCGCGAGCGGAGCGGTCGTCTGGGTGAACCGGCGTCGCAAGTCGTCGGGTGATTTCGGATCAGAGCCCGGAGTTGAAGGAGCCCGGCCTCGCGCGCGATTCAGGCTTACGCGCTCAGCGCTTCTTCGCGTCGAGCGGGACGGGGGCGACGTCCACGAACTCGGCCTGGACGGCCACGTCGAGGAGGCGGACGACGTACTCGTGGAGGATGCCGTCGCCGATCTCCAGCGTCAACTTACTCGGCTTGCCGCCGAGCGCCGCCCTCCGCTTCTTGAGCTCGGTCTGGTAGCGGTCGATGTTCGCGCCGAGGTCGTCGCCGGCGGCCGGGCCGTCCTTCTCGCGGATCGTCATCTTCCCGATCGTCCCGCTCGGACCGGGCTCCACGGTGACCACGAAGCTGACCGGCTTGTCGTCGGTCAGGCTCGGGATGGCGTCGCTCGGGCCGCCCTCCTCCTTGGGGAGGGACATGGCGATCTGCCCCTCGGTCGGGGCGGGGCGGAAGGTGAAGAGGAAGAACGCCATGAGCTGGAAGCTCATGTCCAGCATCGGGGTGATCGGGAGGTCCGGCTGGACGTCCTCGGTCTCGTTCTTGTGCTTGCCGGCCATTGGAGCCTGGGACTCAGGGACTTTGGGACTCAGGGACTTTGGGACTCAGGAGCCCGTGGGGTGGTTGGGCGGCGCGACCCGAGCCCGGCCTCTCTTCCCGGTCTCCTGGTCACAAAGTCCCCGCTACTCGGTCTTGCCGCCGAACCGGATGGCGCGGAGCTGCGCGCGCTCGTACCCGGCCAACCGGCAGGCCTTCATCACCGCGTACACCTTCTCGAACTCGCAGTTCTTGTCGGCCCGGACGATGAGCAGCGACGGGGTCGGCTGCGCCTCGCCCGGGGCGGGCTTGCGGCGCATGTCCTCCTTGTGCCGCTGGTCCATGTACCGCTTCACCTGGGCCGGGTTGGAGAGGACGTTGTCGTCCGGGTTGTCCCCCTGGGCGTCGAGCCCGGCCAGGATCACCTTCCCCTGCTCGTCCACGTTCAGGAAGATGATGTACTCGTCCTTCTTCTCGATCGGCTTGGCGACGACCGCCTCGGGGAGCTTGATCTTCTCACTCACCTGCTCCATCACGAAGTTGGCGCAGACCATGAAGAACATGACCAGCTGCAGGACGAGGTCCAGCAGCGGGATCATGTTCGGCTCGCACTTGTCGCCGCCGCTGCTGCCGTGACTCATCGCTCGGTGTTTGGTGTTTGGTGTTTGGTGTTTGGTGTTTGGTCCAGGTGTCCGGTGTTCCGTGTCGGGGGTCGGCCGCGGGCGCCGACCGAACACGGAACACCAAACACCAAACACGGCGTCAGCGCGGCGGCGGCATCGGCGCCCCGGTCGCGGTCGGGGCGGCGGCCGGGGGCGCGGCGGGGGCCGGGCCGCCCTTCTTCGAGTTGTGGTACATCTGCGTCAGCAGGTCTTCGGCGATGTGCGCCACGTCCATCGTGATCTTCGTGATCCGGTTCTTGAAGAACGCGTTGAAGAAGATGGCCGGGACCGACACGCCGATCCCGAACAGCGTCACCACCAGGGCGTGCGAGATGCCCTCGGCGAGGGCGCTGGCGTTCGGGGTGCTGGTGCTGGAGCCGAGCACCATGAAGCTCTCGATCATCCCGTACACCGTGCCGACCAGCCCGAGCATCGGCCCGAGCGACGCGATCACCGCGGTGTAGTTGTTCTTCTGGTCCTTGTCGCTCTTGATCGCCTCCAGGGCGTTCATCGCCGTGTCGCGGGCGTCCTCAATGCCGTACTGGAGACGGCCCATCCCGGCGGTCAGGACGCGGCCGAGGAACGACGGGTCGTTCCGGGCCATGTCGAACGCCTCCTTGAACTTGCGCTTGTTCACCGTGTCGGTGAACTCGTCCACGAACCCGGGCGGGATGGCGTTCTGCGTCCGCAGGTCGAGGATGAGGAGGACGCACAGGGCGACGAGGATGATGGACAGGCTCAGGAGCAGTGGGCCGAACACCCACCCGACCGACTGGATCATGTGGATGATGATGTTCTGCTTCCGCGGCCCCTCGCCGCCCTCCTGGGCCGACGCGACTTCCGGGAATACCGCGACCGCGAGCACGGCCAGGGCGGCGAGGGCGACGAACCGGCCGGACGGGAGCAGACGCGGGAGCGAGGGCATCGGCGGGTCCTGGAGTGAGGCGAACGCGAAGGAGATCCGGGCTGACGGGATTTCGGTACGACGCACCGCCGGGGCGACTGGTTCCCGAAAACGGCGCCGCCCCCGGGTGGGCGGGTGGGACGGCCGTTCGGGCGCGGGGTCTTCTCCCATATTAGGATGCGGCGGGCCGGAATGCGTCAAGGACTTTTTTCCGGCTACCATGACCCCACCCGCCCGAGGGCGCCGCATGGCCCGCCTCCTCGCCCCGCTCGCCCTCGTCGCCGCGCTCGCGGGTTGTGAACAACCCGCGCCGGCCCCGCCCCCGACACCGCCCGCCGCGCCGCTGCTGCGGGCCGGGGTGGCAAAGGTCGTCATCAGCCGGCCGGGTGCGATCCCCGCCGGCGACCCGCTGTACGTCAAGGCGCTCGTCCTCAAGAGCGGCGCCGCCACGGCTGTGCTGGTCACCCTCGACGCGGTCGCCGTCGGCGAGATCGGGTACGTCCCGAACGATTATCTGGCGAAGGTCCGCGCCCGGCTCCAGAAGGAGCACGGCGTTCCGCCCGAGGGCGTGGTCGTGAACGCCAGCCACTGCCACGGCACCGTCTGCGCTGATGTGGACGCGAAGACGGTCGAGGCGGTGGCGGCGGCGCTGGCGAACCTCGTCCCGGTGACGGTCGGCGTCGGCGTCGGGCACGAGGACCGCGTCTCCGAGAACCGCCGCCTCCGCCTCAAGGACGGCCGCGAGGTGGACGTGCGCCACGCCTACTCGCTCCCCCCGGACGCCGCGGTCGTGGGTGCCGGGCCGATCGACCCCGAGGTCGGCGTGCTGCGCCTCGAGCGCGCCGATGGGCGGACGCTGGCGGTGGTGTTCACGTTCGCGTGCCACCCGATCATGGGCACGCCGGCGGCCGGCGGGAACACCGCGGACCTGAGTGGGTTCGCCGCGCAGCTCGTCGAGGAGGCGTTTGGCGGGGCGGTGTGTCTCTTCGTCCAGGGCTGCGGCGGCGACGTGAACCCGCTCGGCTACAAGGCGGTCCACACGCCGCGCGACGCCGAGCCGCTCGGTAACCGCCTCGGTCTCACGGTGGTGCGCACCGCGCGCTCGGTCCGCCCCGCCGCTGACGGCCGTCTCGCCGTGTTGAACGAGACGTTGAAGCTGCCGCGCGCCGACCACTCGGAGCGGATCGAGAAGCTGGAGGCGGAGCAATCCCGGCTGGTGAAGTCGTTCCGCGGCACGACGCTGAACCTGCGCACGTTCCTCGAACTGGGCGCGAAGTACCAGCTCACGCCCGAGTCGCCGGCCGACTACGCCTACCGCTACCAGGCGGAGAAGGCGCGCGGCCGCGACGACCTGCTCAAGCTCGACGAGGCGACGCGCCGCGACCTGCGGGCGTACCTCGACAACGTGCTGACGATGGAGGAGCTCACGCGGGTGCAGACGAACCTGACGCTGCTGCGGAAGCACCAGGAGGCGAACCGCCTCGCCGGCGGCCGCCCGCTGGAGGCGGAACTGGTCGGACTGCGCGTCGGCGGGTTCGTACTGGTCGCGTTCCCCGGCGAGCTGACGGTCGAGGTCGGGCAGGCGGTGAAGCAGGCGTCGCCGCACCGCCCGACGTTCGTGGCCGGGTACACGAACGGCTACCTCTACTACACGCCGACGGCGGCGCAGCTGCGCAACCCCGGCGCCGCCCAGGAGGACTGCGACACCCGCGTGGCCCCGGAGTGGGAGCGGGTGTTCCACGACCGCACCGCGGCGCTGCTGAAGCGGCTGTGACGGGCCGATTTTTGTAGGTCGGGTCGAGTCTTCGAGACCTGACACCGGGGACTGGTGCGATCGGCGGGTGTGCAGAACCACAGACCCGCGTGTGTTCGCTTTTCTGTTACGTGTCGGTCGTGGCTATCATCGCGGTGTCAGGTCTCGAAGACTCGACCCGACCTACGAAGCACAGTCGGGCATCACCGCTCGTCCCGGTCAGTGATGACGTCGGCGGCGAGGCTGCCGGGCACCTTCGACAGGATTGCACGCACCTCGTCCAGCGTCGGCACCGGGGACGTATCGGCCGCGCACTCCGCCTCGTACTCAGTGTCGAACCGGCAGTCGGGCCGCGAAGTCAAGTCAGCGGCCAGCAGCTGCGCGAGGAGTTCGGCCGCGGTGGTGTTCTGCTCGGCCGCCCGTGCCGCGAGTTGGTGGTGGATGGCGTCGGGAATCGAAAGAGTCGGCACGGCGGGTTGCGCTCCTCGGTTGGGGCATTTTACCGCACCCTGTTCGGTATGGAGAGGAAGGAATGTCCGTCGCACAGGACGCCAAATTCGTCGGCCAACTCCTTGATGCCTACGCGGAACGAGCGTGGCGGATGGGTGTCGCGACCGACGACCGCGCCGACGCCGGCGTCCCGCCCGCGATGCAGGTTGGTGAGGTCGATGCCGAGGGGTGGGTCGAGTGGCGGGTTCTACCCTCGACCGTGACCGCAGCCGACGTGGCGGCGGTCGAGGGCGAGTTCGGAGTGCGCTTCCCGCCGGTGTTCCGGGTCTACCTGCTCGCCCGCCTCCACCTCTTCGATCAAGTCCAGAGCAGGCGGCACAACGAGCAGGTGTTCATGACGGACACTCCGGCGGGCCGGCCTCTGCGGCCAATCCGGCAACTGCTGTCGTCGTGGCAGCCGCTCACCGCCGCGGGTTTCATCCCGTTCGCACAGTGGGGCGATGCGTGGGGACCGATGTGCTTCGACAGTGCCGGTCGCGGGGCCGACGGGGATTGCCCGGTCGTCTGGATGGATCACGAGTCGCTCGTCCCGCTCGGGGCTGAGCGATGCCGTCAGCGCGATGCCGTCGCGCCGTTGGCGCAACCCCTCTACGAGTCGTGCCGCGAGTTCCTTGTGGACGTGTTCGGCCGCGACTGACGGGCGAAACTTTGCGACACTGAGGCGGTAGCTCGCGCCGGCGGCACGGAACCCGGAGACACGATGACGCTCACACGCCGAACCTTCCTCGGTGCCCTCGGCGCCGCCCCCCTCGCGGCCACAGCTATCGCGCAGGAACCGGCGCGCCGGCTGCGACTCGCCGTCGTCACCACCGAGTGGCGCGACCGGTCGCACGCCTGGCACATGGCCGAGCGGTTCATCGCCGGCTACCCCGTCCGCGGCCGCTGGCACCGCCCCGCCGTCGATGTCGTGTCCGCCTACGTCGATCAGTTCCCGCAGACCGACCTCAGCCGGGCGCGGGCGAAGGAGGCGGGGTTCACCATCCATCGCACCGTCGCCGAGGCGCTCCGCTGCGGCACCGACCGGCTCGCCGCGGACGCGGTACTCGTCATCGGCGAGCACGGCAACTACCCGGACAACGAGTTCGGCCAGAAGAAGTACCCGCGCTACGAGTTCTTCAAGCAGGTCGCCGAGGTGTTCCAGAAGGACGGCGCCGTCCGCCCCGTCTTCAACGACAAGCACCTGTCGTGGAACTGGGACTGGGCGAAGGAGATGGCCGACACCGCCCGCACCATGCGCATCCCGTTCCTCGCCGGGTCGTCGCTGCCGGTGACGTTCCGCATGCCGGCGATCGACCTGCCCCTCGGGGCGGAGGTCGAGGAACTCATGTGCGTGGCGTTCGGCGGCGTGGACAGCTATGACTTCCACGCGCTCGAAGTCATTCAGTGCATGGCCGAGCGCCGCCGCGGCGGCGAGACGGGCGTCGCCGCCGTGCAGGCGCTGCGCGGCGAGCCGGTGTGGAAGGCGCTCGCGGCGGGGAACTGGGCGGCCGGCGGGTGGGACGCGCGCCTCTTCGACGCCTGCTTGTGCCGCAGCCAGACGCTCGCCCAGCCGGCGACGTACTCGCACCGCTACCCGACGCCGGCGCAGATGCGCGAGTGGGTGCGGAACCCGGTGGCGTACCGCATCGAGTACCGCGACGGCACGAAGGCGACGATGCTGCTCCTGAACGGCCTCGTCACCGACTTCACGTTCGCGGCGAAGTTGAAGGGGCAGGCCGAGCCGCTGTCGACGCTGTTCTACCTGCCGCCGGTGCCGAACGTGGTGTACTCGGCGGCGCTGATGTCGCAGGCCGAAGAGATGTTCCGAACCGGCGTGGCCCCGTACCCGGTCGAGCGGACGCTGCTGACGACCGGCCTCGTCGCGGCCGGCTGCCGGTCGCTGGGGCAGGAGCAGCGCCGGCTCGAAACGCCGCACCTCGCCGTACGCTACGAGGCGCCGCGCGAGTCGCGGTTCTGGCGCGAGTAGCGGCGGTCAGGCGGCGCTGGTTCCGGAGAGGCGAACGATGACGACGCGCACCTCCGTGCCGGGCGGTGTCGGGAGCGGGTCGGTCTTCGGGAGCGGTCGGCCGGCGGTGATCGCCTGACGTAGCGAAGTGGCAAGCACGTCCCGGAGTACGTCGAGGGCTGCGGCCTCGGTGGCGCCCCGGCCGACCTGCCCGGGAACGGTCGCGGCGACGGCCTCGAACCCGCCCGGCCCGGCCGCGACGTGGGCGTGGAAACGGTAGACGCCGCCGGTGTGGTAGACCCACCCGTCGCCGGAGCCGGCCTGCGAAAAGCCGTGCGTCGAACTCGTCGTCCCGCCCATGTCACGCCTCCCCGGTCGGGTTATAGACGGCCTCGATTCGCGCCGCCCCGAGCAGTTCCGACTCGTGGTACAACTCCCAGGCGAACGACCCGGGGTGCGGGACCGGGATCGTGTTCACCCGGACGGTGAAGTCGATCGTCTCCAACGGGCTGTCCGCCTCGACGTACACCGGCCGCTCCACCAGTATTCGGTCGTCGCCCAAGTCCACGTAGGTCAGGTTGAGTTTGACCCGGCCGTGAACCCCGCGGACCACGAAGAACACGACCGCACCCGCGGTATAATCGGTCCCCGGGGAGACGCTCACCGTGTCGAAGATCCCGGCCACCGTCACCCGGCCGGTCCCTGGTTCCTGGTGGGCCGAGTCGGCAAGGAGTATGGGCTGGAGGGTTGGGGTCATGGGCGCTGTGGTTGGTGGCTTGTCTTATCCGCCCGGCCGGACGAGCGGTCAAGCAAAATCGCCGGCCCTTATGCGCCGCACCACCACAAAGTCAGCGTAGCAATTCGACCGCCCTGGCGCTACGTCGGTTGACCGCGCCGTCAGCCGCCTCCAGGGGTGGCGCGTCGGGGCTCGCGAGCCCGGCCTGTTGAACGCAGTCAACCGGCCTGTGCTTCCCTTATAATCCCTTCGATTCGTACCCCGGCCGCCCCTCACCCCCGGCCCGACAGGAGTCCCGCATGCGCACCGCTCGTTGGGCGCTGTTCGCGCTCGTTGTCGCCCTCGCCGCCGCCCCGGCGCCGTCCCAGGAGAGGAAGTTGACGTACCCCGACACGAAACGCGGCCCGGTCACCGACGACTACCACGGCACCGCCGTCGCCGACCCGTACCGCTGGCTCGAGGATGACGTGCGCACGTCGAAGGACGTGGAGGCGTGGGTGGCCGACGAGAACAAGGTGACCGAGGCGTTCCTGAGCAGCATCCCCGAGCGCAAGGCCATCGCCAAGCGCATCACCGACCTGTGGAACTACGAGAAGATCTCCGCCCCGTCGAAGGTCGGCGGGAAGTACTTCTTCACCAAGAACAACGGCCTCCAGAACCAGAGCGTCCTGTACGTGCAGGATACGCTCGACGGCCCGGCGCGGATGCTCCTCGACCCGAACACGTGGAGCAAGGACGGCACCATCGCCCTGTCCGGCTCCGCGCTCACCGACGACGGCAAGTACCTCGCCTACGGCAAGGCGGCGGCCGGCTCCGACTGGAACACGTGGCACGTCCTCGACGTGGCGACGGGCAAGGAACTGCCGGACCTGCTCGAGTGGGTGAAGTTCAGCGGGGCGTCGTGGACGAACGACGGCAAGGGCTTCTTCTACAGCCGCTTCCCGCAGCCGGAGAAGGGCGCCGCGTTCCAGGCGCTCAACGAGAACCAGACGCTCTACTACCACCGCCTCGGCACGCCGCAGAGTGAAGACGTGCTCGTCTACCGCACGCCGGCCAACCCGAAGTGGACCGTCGGCGGCACGGTGAGCGAGGACGGCCGCTACCTGGTCATTAGTGTGGGCGACGGGACCACCAGCCGGAAGGCGCGCGTCGTCTACCGCGACCTCGCCGAGCCGTACGCGCTGCCGGTGGAACTGGTGGCGAACCACCTCAACAAGTTCTCGTTCCTCGGCAACGACGGCCCGGTCTTCTACTTCCAGACCGACTGCCAGGCGCCGAAGTACCAGGTCGTGGCCATCGACACGCGGAACCCGGACCCGAAGGCGTGGAAGACGGTCATCCCCGAGGCGAAGGAGGTGCTGGAGGACGCCAACCTCGTCGGCAACCTGTTCGTCTGCACCTACCTCCAGGACGCGCGGACGGTGGTGAAGATCCACGACGTGGCCGGCGCGCACGTCCGCGACGTGACGCTGCCGGGCATCGGCACCGCCGGCGGGTTCAACGGCAAGCGGACGGACACCGAGACGTTCTACTCGTTCAGCAGCTTCGCCACCCCGCCGAGCGTGTTCAAGTACGACCTCATCACCGGCAAGACCACGCTGCTGCGGCAGGCGCAGGTGAAGTTCGACCCGAGCGGGTACGAGGTGAAGCAGGTCTTCTACCCGAGCAAGGACGGCACGAAGGTGCCGATGTTCGTCGCCCACAAGAAGGGGATCAAGCTCGACGGCTCGAACCCGACGCTGCTGTACGGGTACGGCGGGTTCAACATCTCGCTGACGCCCGGGTTCTCGGTGTCGCGCCTCCAGTGGATGGAAATGGGCGGGGTGTTCGCGGTGGCGAACATCCGCGGCGGCGGCGAGTACGGCGACGACTGGCACCGCGCCGCGACGAAGCTGAACCGGCAGAAGGCCTACGAGGACTTCATCGCCGCCGCCGAGTTCCTGGTGAAGGAGAAGTACACGAGCCCGAAGAAGCTGGCGATCCAGGGCGGGAGTAACGGCGGGCTCCTGGTCGGCGCGTGCATGACGCAGCGGCCGGACCTGTACGGGGCGTGCCTGCCAGCGGTCGGCGTGATGGACATGCTGCGGTTCCAGCGGTTCACCGCCGGCCGGTTCTGGGTGGACGACTACGGCAGCAGCGACGACCCCGAGCAGTTCAAGGCGCTGTACGCCTACAGCCCGTACCACGCGCTCCTGCGGAACGGCTCGCGCGAGTACCCGGCGACACTGGTGACAACGGCGGACACCGACGACCGGGTGGTGCCGGGCCACAGCTTCAAGTTCGCAGCCGCGCTGCAATCGATGCAGCGCGGGTCGGCGCCGACGCTGATCCGCATCGAGACGAAGGCGGGCCACGGGGCCGGCAAGCCGACGGCGAAGATCATCGAAGAGGTCGCCGACCAGTGGGCGTTCCTGGTGAAGACGCTGGATTTCAGGCCGACTATCCGGGAGTGACGCGCGAAGTGCGAGTGCGTGTGTGAGTGAAGGCAGCGGCCGGGGTCAAACCCGGCCGTTGTCACTTGCCGGAGACGAGACATGGAGGACGAGACGTGGTGGCTGAGCGAGCGATCCAACTCGTTCGGCATGACGGTCCACCTCGGTAATGTTTGGCGGGCCACGCGGACGAAGGTCGGGAAGCGCAAACTCCGCCTGCTCGGGTGCGGCTGCTGCCGGCTGATCTGGCCGCACCTGACGGAAGTGGCACACGACGCCGTCGAATTGGCCGAAAAGTACGCCGACGGGGGTGCCGAGGCGTGGAAGCTTGATGCCATGCGCGCAACCCTCACGCCCGACCTCTGGGGCACGTACACGGCTGACGCTCCGGACGCCCCAACCCGTACCGCGGCGGCAATGGCTGCCGCTACCCTCCGTGCGGGCGGCCACTCGGTCAATACCTACCCGCTCTCTCTAGCGGGTTACTGCGGACCGAATGACGTGGCGAACGCCCTCGTCTGCAACCTGATCCGCGACATCTTCGGCAACCCGTTCCGCCCCGTTGCCTTCTCCCCGGCGTGGCGCACCGAAGCGGTGGTCGCCCTGGCCCGCGGGATGTACGAGGCGCGCGACTTCGCCCCGATGCCGGTCCTCGCCGACGCGCTCGACGACGCCGGGTGCGACCACCCCGACGTCCTCGCCCACTGCCGTAACCCCGGGCCGCACGTCCGCGGGTGCTGGGTCGTCGATCTTGTGCTCGGGAAGGCGTGACCGCCCGTCACTTCCCCGCCGGGAGGCCGGTGGTCAGGTAGTCGAACAGGTCCACCGCCTTGCGCAGGCGGCGGGTGTCCGTGTTCTTGCCCGGCTCCTTGTCGGCGACACGGAGGCCGACCTCGACCGGGCCAGACTCCGCCTCGAAGCCCAGCACCACGAAGCACCGGAGCTCGCCCGTCACGCTCTCCCCGGCGGTGCCGTACTGCACCTCCTCGATCTTGCAGTGGGTGACCGCCGGGAACGGCACCACCCACCGCTCGCGGTTCCCCTCGAACACCACCCGTCGGCGGTCGGGCTCGACGGCCAGGAAGCCGAAGTCGGTCACTTTCGGCGCGGCCGAGTCCCACGTCTCGCGCCGGACGAGCTCGACGGACACCACCTTCTCGTCGAACGACCGGATGAGCGATTCGGCCCGCTGCTGCACCCGGGTCTTCGCGGCGCGGATGAGATGGCGGGCCGAGAGGTAGTCGCCGATCACCGAGAAGTAGCCGAACGGGATGGTCAGCGCCGCGAACAGCGCGACGGCGCCGATCCCGATCACCCAGATCGAGAGCTCGGCCCAGTTCTGGTAGGCGTACACCCCCGCCCACGCCACCACGCCCAGCCAGATGAAGACCGGCCACACCGAGACGAGCAGGGCGACGATCATGTCCCCCGGCTGCATCAGATTCCGGTCCGGCTCGGGGATCTCTTCGACCCGGGCGGGCGTCGTCGCGGTCCCGGCGGGACGGGAGTACGTGGTCGCCTCCCCGGTCGCGTCGGCCGCCGGCTCCCAGCCGGCGAGTGTCACGGGCACGTTCATCTCGTGGAGCGTGCGCGCCAGGCGGTCGAGGCGGACGGAGGGCGGGACGCCGATCACCCCGAACGACCCGGGGATCTCCACCACGAGCAGGGCGAACGACCGGCCGACCTCCTCCGCGCGGCGGATGCGGACTGCGGTCACCCGGGCGAGGGGGAGCCGGGTGTGGGACGTGAACTGCCCGGCGTTGCCGAACGCCTCGATGGCGTCGTCGTCGATCGAGACCTCCCGCCGCGCCTGGGCCGCCTCCAGCCCGAACTGGACGACCAGCCCGAGCGCGAGCCCGGCCCCGGCGAGCAGCCACCAGGGCTGCCCGCCGGGCGCGGCGACGACGAGCAGCGTCGCCACGCCGCCCCCGATCAGCACGCCGGGGAGGACGGCCCGCGCCCAGTCCACCCCGCCGCGGACCCGCTGGCAGAAGAACCACGGCTCGGACCAGACGAACCGTTTCTTGTTGAAAAGCGTCATGCGGCGCCGGGGTGGGGCGGCGGGGTCGTGCGGCACGCCGGGCGTCGACGGCCGAACCCCGCCCGCGACGTTATAAGGCGGGGACCGGGTGGCCAGCACGGCCCGGGCGTGGGGTGGTCGATCTGGTGCGCGGCAAAGCTCGACGCTACGCTGACCGACGGAGGACGAACCGCATGACCCCCGTCGTCGCACCCGCCGCACTCGCCGCACCGCCGTACCGGCCGGCGGCGCCCGCGCCGGCCGTCCCGCCGCCCGCGCCGGCCGCACTCGCGCCGCACCGCTGGACGTTGGATGAATACCGCGAACTCGACAAGCTGGACGCCTTCCGCGATGTCAAAACCATGCTCCTCGACGGGGAGATTTACGACACGCCGCCGCCCGGGCCGAACCACGACCTTTGCTTGGGGTTGACCCAGGACTGGCTCCAAGTGGCTATCCCGGGGCACCACGTCCGGGTGCAGATGGCGTTCAGCGTCGGGACGCAGACGGACCCGAGTCCCGATCTGGTCGTGGTCACCGGCACCCGGCGCGACTGGACGGGGAAGACTCCAGCGACAGCCGGGCTGGTTGTCGAGATCGCCGACTCGTCGCTGGCCGCTGATACCACCCGAAAGGCAGAACAGTACGCGACCGTGGGTGTGCCGGAGTATTGGGTGATCGACCTCGTAAACCGCCGGTTGCTGATCTTCCGCGAGCCGGTGCCGCTCCCGGAGGGGCTCGGGGCGACCGCCTACCGTTCGCACGTCACACTCAACCCGGACGACACCGCTGCCCCGCTGCTGGCCCCGACCGCCGCCGTCCGCGTCGCCGACCTGTTGCCGTGACGTGCGGACCGTGGGAAGGGGATGGGCGCCCCGTCCCTCCCAAAGCCCCTGTCCCGAAGTCCCCGATCACCCCGGCGCCGTCACCACCAGGTTGTCGCGGTGGATGAGCTCGGCGTAGGGCTGGGCGGCGTCGCGCGGGCGGCCCTTCAGCCGGAGGGCGTCGGCCGCGGCGTAGTTCGTCAGCCCCCGCGCCACCTCCGCGCCCGCCGCGTCGCACACCGAAATCACATCGCCCTTGCGGAACTCGCCGCCCACCGCCGTCACCCCCACCGGCAGCAAGCTCTTGCCGAGCCCCACCACGGCGCGGCGGGCGCCGTCGTCGATCGTCACCGTCCCGACCGGCCGTGCCGTGTAGCCGATCCAGCGCTTCCACGCCGGGATGTCGTCGCGGTGCGGCAGGAACAGCGTCCCCGCGGGCTCGGCCGCGAACACGCGGTCGAGGATGCCGTCGAGCGAGCCGTTCGCCATCACCACCGCCACGCCGGCGTCGGTCGCCACCCGCGCCGCCCGCAGCTTGCTCCGCATCCCGCCGGTGCCCAGGTCGCTCTTGCTCGCCCCGGCCATGTCCGTGACCGCGTGGTCGATGTACGGCACCGTGGCGACGAGCTGCGCTGACGGGTCGGTGCGCGGGTCGGCGGAGCAAAGGCCGTCCACGTTCGTGAGCAACACCAGCAGCGGGGCGCGGAGCAGGTTCGATACCATCGCCGCGAGGTGGTCGTTGTCGCCGAACTTGATCTCGGCGACCGACACCGTGTCGTTCTCGTTGATGATCGGGAGGGCGTGGTACTCGAAGAGGGTGCGGATCGTGTTGCGAACATTGAGGTATCGGGCGCGGCTGTCGAAGTCGCCGGCGGTGAGGAGGATCTGCGCGGTGTGGACGCCGTGCGGGGTGAAGCTCTCCTGGTAGAGCTGCATGAGCGCCGACTGGCCGACCGCGGCGCACGCCTGGAGCTGCGGCAGGTCGGTCGGGCGCTTGCCGAGCCCGAGCTTGCCGACGCCGGCGCCGATGGCCCCGCTGGTGACGAGCACGACCCGCCGGCCGGCGGTGCGGACGCGGTGGAGCTGGTCGGCGAGCGCCCGGATGCGGTCGGCGTCGAGCCGGCCCGTGGGGTCGGCGAGGACGTTGGTGCCGACCTTGATGACGACCGTGTGCGCCCGCGCGACGACGTCCTGACGGACCGGATCGGCCATGACCGCGTGACTCCCGGGAGACACGCCTAGCTTATCGCCGCCGGGCGTTCCGGCCGCGACTTGTGGGTCAGCGAGACGCACGGATCGCCGACACAAGAGGCCGAGAAGTGCAAACACCGATTGGTGCAATTATCCTCGTTCTCTAGCAGAGTGAGGGACGAGAGCGGGTAGTAGAATGCGGGTACACTCACTCTTCCGGTTGCAGAGTCATGCGAGTGCCACCAACACTCATTCTCGATGTAGGAGCGAGGGTACGCCCCCATACCACGTCTGGGAGCCGCCGGAGATCCCTGAGTCAGTTGGTCCCGATTGGGTCGGCAAACTGCTTTGTGACTACAGGGCATTCGTGCGGGGAAAGCGATCGGAACACGGCGGACTCATCGATTCGCTCGGCGACATATCAGATCAACGCGTAAGCCAGCTCATCCTTCTGGCGTATCGCGCCAGCTTCCTGACCGACGAGGGGCGACCCACTCGCATCCGCATCGCCGTACGCCGCGAGCGAAGGTCGCAAAGCCTGAAACTTGTTTCCGATCACTTGACCCAATCTGGTGGGGCCGAATCCTGGTGCCTCGCCTTTCTGCGCGGTCTCAACGAGGGGTTCGAACGCCATGAAGACCAGCAACTTTATCATTACCGTGTAGCATCTCCACTACCACTCGATTATCCAGCAGTTATCGAAAAGTCGCCCATGTATTGGCCGACACCGGAAGAGCCGTAACGGTCCAGGAACTGGCCGATGGGTTATTCGTGACCGGGCCTGCAGCTCTGGACCGGGAAGACGATGCCTGGGATTTGCTGAAGATGCCTTTGAATCGGAAGCCCTCGACAGGGCTGCTCATCGAACTGCTCGGCCCCGGACATCTCCGCGTTCAGGAAGGTCGGGCCGAGTTCACGCTGTTCGCTGATCGGCTTATCAACCATGAATGGGCGCTCGGCTTGGATCCAGTTCGGCTATGGCTCTGCGAGGTGACTCGGGGACTTGTATCCAAGATGAAGTTGCGACCACGGTACACAGAAAAGGCGCAACTATACCTCACGCGGTTGAGTCTGATGCTTTCTAGAGGGTCTCGAACCGAAGGGTGAGCAGCGTCGCCATCGCCGCCTCGTGGGTCGTC
>VFQN01003971.1_pt1 | contig 20183 bp, 24 predicted proteins | sample 3512371 | NCBI WGS metagenome assembly VFQN01 (sample SAMN10412370, study PRJNA504923) | tailings metagenome | isolation source: Replicate 2 from Balatoc abandoned mine | place: Philippines: Itogon, Benguet | collected 2017-08-28
CTGGAGTCACACGTGGCCACAAGGGGGCGCGGGGACCAGGATGCGCAGGGGAGCCTTAGCCTGACCAGGCCGGCCAAGGGCCCGGCACACTTGTGGTGGTTTTTGCAGTCTACTAATGCGCTGGTTCTGTTACAAGCGTTGTAACTCAGTCTAGAGGCATGGCACTGTCAGCTACCCAGGAGGTGCAGGCTGGAGGTCAAGCTGGTAGGGCTGGTGCCCAGTCCACACCAGCCATGCTGCTTCCAGCGCCAGCAAACGGGGGTTACATAAGTGGTAACCATGCACATATGGCATGCTGTTGGTGTTGCATTAGCGCTTACCCGTGTACCGTGGCGTGCACTGCTTGCATATTGAACAAGCAACTGCCTGCAACGGTCCGCAGCGATGCATCATGCATGTACTGCCATTTTGCTGCAGTTGCTTGCATATTTCAGTGTTGTATGCAGTGGCGCTTTGCGCCGCAATTGACAAAGCCGGGAGATGCTGAAGTCACACATGAGCCCCTGGTGAGCCCTGGTGAGCCCTGGCCCGTGGTCGGTACGGCACATTTGGTTGGCTGGTAGCTCCTTCTCTAACCTACATCTTACAGTCGTAACATCTATCAAAACATTGCGCAGTATAGCCAAATCTTTAGCCGCATTCAAACGACGCTCTCAACGCGCGCAAATTACGCTCTTGGACCCTCATGGCGACCTGGTCAACGCAGCTGCCACAAAACAAACACATGGACGCAGCTGCCTCATGCAGCTGCTAACGATACATGATAAATTGGCGCGATATTGGCCATGCTGTGCCGCCCTGCAGTAGCGTCCGACCGGGATGGCACTGGGACGCGTTTCTGCGGGGAGTTCTCCCACGAGCATGAGCGTGCTAATATGGTCATATGGACCTATATATGGTACCTGGCAAGCGGTAAGTACCGGCCGCTGGTCGTGTTGAAACGCGCATCGGGTTTGACTGGGTCGGGCTGCTGACCGAACGACACCCTTTCCCTGGCTTCTTTTGCTGCAGATGTACTCGCTATTACATCTCTGTGCAAGGCCGCAGTTCGGCTGCCCCGCTACAGGACCCTTCAGCAGTCAGCACTCAACACATCGTGCAGCAACTTTTTACGCTCTACCAAATACAGGTTAGTCAGGGCACCATACAGTATCTTGAGTGTCAGGTAGCCTTGCTTCTGGCCTGGGCAAGCAGGGCAAACCCCTAAATCCCTGCTGAACTGTACATGCCCCTACCCCCTACCCCCAGCTGGTCGTTGTTCATTGGTATGGACGGCTGCCGTGCGTGTTATTTTCCAGGTATGGTCACAGCAATGCTTTTCATGTGCTCTACTGCTGGCTGCACCAAGCACCCAAGGGCAGGAGACACCAGGGCCTCCTCCTGCCCGTACCCTGACACTTGACAGGGTCTGCATGGGTTGCCACTTGACTTCCTTGCTTGTCCTGTGCAGGTAGCCCGCTGGTCTACACGCCTCTGCAAGAAAAAGAACAACTGCTTGCTGATGACTGGATGGAAAATAGATGGTCCAGTGCTTTACCTAAGGTTGCCAAGACAAGGCCAGGAGACATGGTCGATACCCACACAATCTGACTTGGTTGCATGTGCAAGGGGCACGCACTAGCGTATGCTGTAAGCGACATGACTTTTGTTTGCAGCCAGCGTGCTGGCAGACCAGCAGCAGCAGTTAAGCACATAAGAGTAACGTGTGCAAATGAGTGTGTTAAATGGTGGTGAGGCATCATACGCAAATGGGTGTGTTAATGGTGGTGAGGCAGATGGCAATTGGAAGAATTGGAGCGGCGTGCAGGCATGGTCTAGGGCGTGCAGAGCTGCACCAAGACACCATGCACTGCACCGTTGTGACCATGGCTGTGGCTCCGATGTGGAGCTGTATGTGCAAATGTAACACAAGCAAGCCTGTTGACTGTACTGGTATCCTGGCAGTCCTGCCTCAGCAGCATTGGTGGGGCAGACCACAAACCCCTGACACTGCAATGTCAATGCACAGGGGGCTCAGCTGACTGCTAACACCATAGCACTGATGCAGGGGAGGCGCAGCTGGCTGCTAACACCTAACACCATAGCACTGATGCAGGGGAGGCGCAGCTGGCTGCTGCTAACACCTAACACCATAGCACTGATGCAGGGGAGGCGCAGCTGACTGCTAACACCTAACACTAAGATAAAGCTGGCAGAAGTCCCTCCTTCTGCCTAAGTACCTAACACTAAGTCTGGGCCCAGGAGACGCCACTCCTCCTCTAAGATAAACCTAAAACGGCCTAAAGCAGCGTAAAACGGTTTTTGGTCCCATTTTAACACCGCGTTAGGACGAGATGACTCCTTTTTCCCCGGTAGTCGTTAGGGTTTTAAAGTGGTTTTAAGGCTGTCTTTGGTTGGTAGGGGGCGCGTCCCTTTGTCATGCCAGCAGCACGACAGTAGTCACCAGCAGCAACGGCAGTTTCACGGTGACCCGCTGCCGTACAGACCGTGTGAGAACCTGGGCCCGGTCGTCCTCGTCGCGTCGTCCTGTTCGACACACGTGGGCGTGCTTGCACAGCGCCTGCACGATAGCCTGTCGACTTGCGGGTACAAAGTACTGGTTGAACCCAGCTGCGTGTCAGCTGGCAGTGGGAGGCTGGCTCTGGTGACGTGCAGTCTCGCGCTTGGGCAGGGTCCAGACGTCGCCACGCAGCTGGCTCTGCACGCCGCGCCCATTGGGGGATATTCCGCAAGAGTCCAGTGGCTGTGGCAGCAGGCTAGACACGAGGACCTTGTGTCGCCCTTCGCGGTTCTCTTTGCCAGCGACCCTGCAGCCTTATCCGCTGCAAATGCAGCGGCTTCTGTAGGCACAGCGGAGGTGTGTTCTGTTCAAACGGCAGCAACAGCCGCGGCGGCAGCGGCTACCAGCCAGGCTGGGGTAGTGGGTGGCAGCGGGGCGTACAGGTACAGCTATGGAGCCGATGACGACGCTGATCCCCTGGACACGGCACCCGGCGGCGATAGCTTAGCACTGCTCGTGACCATTCGGCTTGCATGCGCGTGGGACGACGTGCGGAGCAGCTGGCTCAGCCATGGGGTCTTGGGGGGCGCGGTCGGCGAGGGGCTGTTGATGGCCGCCGACACTGTTGCTGGCGTGCTGCGGCAGGTTTGCTGGCTCCCGCCAGCAGGGTCTGCAACGGGCCTGCCCCAGCTGGCCCTGTGCTCGGCGCAGCTGGTAGGTGCCCTCCTCGGCGCGGTCACTGGCTCGGACAGCACCATCGACTGGCGCCAGCGCGCCGCAGACGGGGTGACCCCTCGGTCCTCGTGGGCGTGGTTCGGCGCAGCAGCCGCAGCTGTGTGCGGGCGCAGATGGGAAGAGCTCATCAAGGTGCACATGACGGACCCCTTGGCTGCTAGCCATGGCTGCGCGGCTGCCAGGGCGGCTGGGCGGGTGCTCTCGCTGTACGGGGGTTTGCGATCGGTGGTCCTGTGCGACAGCGCCCTGCCGCGCGTGCTTAAAGGCGGCGCCGCCTTGACGCCGCTCCCACCGGCCCCTGCTGGGGCTACTCCGCAGCTGGTGCTGGCTATAGTCCCCAGGGGGACCGCGCGGTCCTTGGAGCTGCAGCCCGATAGCATCGCGGTGGAGTCGGCTGTCGCGTCTGTCGCGGGCGCAGAAGTTGCCTTTGGCCCCGTCCTGGCGAGGCAAGACAGCTGCCGTGTGTGCGGCCGTGGTGGTGTGCTCCTCGTGGGCGTGTCGCTGGCCGCCGGTCCGGACTCGGGCGCCGCTGTAGCCGCTGCGGTGGAAGCGGTGGTGCACATCGGCGCGGTTGTGCTGGACGTCAGTGCATGGGCCGGCGGCACCCCTGGTGCTGGGAGCAGGGGCGCCGTTGCGGGCGAGGACGGCCGCTTGTCGTTCATGGCCCTGGACCACCTGGCGAGTTGGGTAGACGCCGGACTGTCCAGTCGGAAAGCGGGCACCGGTGTGGTGTCGTCCACGGACCGGGATACGCCGCTGGTGCGGCTGCAGCTGCCGCAAGGGGGAGCTGCTGACCTACACGTCGCGGTGCTGGCGCGCAGCTCCACCGAGCAGACTGCGGAGCGAAGAGCCACAGTCGGTCTGCAGCTCAGCATCTGCGTGGCCACCGTGGCGGCGGTTGCCCCTGCCGCTGATCCCGTCCACGTCACCACCTACCCAGAGGTGTGCAGTGCATACAGGCACCCGTGGGGCGACCGCGAGGTGCTGCAGCGGTCCCTGCGGCGCCTGGCGGACCTGCGGAGCCGTCAGCCCGAGACCATTGGCCTCCTGCTGGCAGCGTCTGTTGACCGCCTTGCGCGCAGTGAGGCTGACCTGCGTGCCATCCTGGAGGCAGCAGACGCGGCCGGTACCGCCGTCGGGGTGGTCGACCTGCCCGGGGCGCCCAGCTTGCAGGACGTGTACCTGCTAGGGGACGGCGGTGGGCGGGTGCGGCTGGTCGAGGCGGCGGGAGGGCAGGGACGTGGTGGTGGGCAGGAGCAGGAGCAGGAGCAGGAGCAGGAGCAGGAGCAGGTCCTCGTATCGGTTGAGACAGCACGGGCCTGCGCCATGGACCTGGCGGGCGGTGTTGCCAAGGCGCTGTCAATGCAGCTCGCGTGCTACATTAGCCAGCACCTGTTCATGGAGCGTGTCATCTCACGAGCTGGTGCTGTGGACGGGAGCGGGGCTGGTAGCGCTGGGCAGGACCCTGTCTTCACTGCTGCTGTAGGGGTGGTGCAGGAGGTGGTGGGCGACCGGCCTGTGGTGCTCTACACCCGCACATCATGGGATGAGCCCGGTGTACCGGTGGTGGTGGGCCAGGGCCTCGTACCAGCTTCGTCCCAGCGGCTGGGTCGTGGTGGCAGCTGTGCTGTCGATGTGGGCGGCTTTGGTGGTGGTGGCAGCGGGAGCAGCAGCCTCATTGCTGGTGGCAGCCTGGCGCGTCAACGCGCCTTCCTGGACATCCTTCGCGGCTCAACCCGCGCGGATGTCGTTGGGTCCATGGCGGTACGGGCTGGGGGCAGGAGCATCTCGCGCGCTGACGTGTATGACCACCCCCTGCTGGAGGCCCTGGACGACAAGCGCCGGGTGCCAGATGGCGCGGTCGTGCTTGCCACTTCCTTGGACCGCGTATCCCGCTCATCTGGTATGTGCCAACAGCTTGTCACTCACGCGCAGAGCCGTGGAGTGGACATCGTCCTCCTGCTCGCCCCGTGGCGCCTTGTGGACTTGCTGCTAGCCGACGGCCAAACCAGCGACAGCAGCGGGGGCGGGGACGGGCGGACCAGCAGCAGCAGTGGGGCCAGCGGGGGGCTAACCAGCGGCGGCCCTAGCGGCGGCAGCAGCGGCAGCAGCGGGAGCAGTGACTCACTGACGCAGCGGGCACTGGGCCGCGCGTCGCCCCCCAGCGCCTCGGCAGCAGTGCTCGACGAGGCGTGCCGTGCTTATCACGCTACCCTGGCTGCCACCGGCTCCAGTATGCCGCTGCTGCTGCCCTACTCCCTCACGGCATCGGCAAGCGTCCAGCGTTTTGCTGCAGAGCAGGAGCAGCTGGACGCGCAGTTCGCTGCAGCACGTTCGAAGGGCTTCCAGGGGCGCGTGGGCGGGGCGGCGGCTGCTTCTGCCAGTGCGGGCGTTGTCGCCCTGAAGCAACACGCTGGGGACGGTTCGACAAGGGGCGCCTCCAGAGGCCTGTCGGAGCAGCGGCTCAATGCCTGCTTGGAGGCAGCGGCTGCCGGCACGCCGCTCGTGGTGGAGCGCCTGGAGGGGGCGGGCCTGAACGCACAGGCGTGGCGCTGTCGAAGCTGCAGGTGTGTGCCCGGCGGGCCGGTGCAGCCCAGCTGCAGGTGTGACTGCCAGCGGTGTGTCGAGGTGCGGCAGGGGGCCTGCAGCTGCAGTACACAGCAACGGCACGCCATGGGCCAGGCGCACTGCACGTGCAGCGCAGTGTGTCCATGTAGGTGCGACTGCTGCCACGGCAGCAACGTGGGCGATGGGCAGGGGTCTCACGGGACGGGCAGTGGCGGCGCGGGCAGTGGCGATGGGCAGGGGCCTTGTGCCCTGGAGCCCGCTCGTGCACCTCTGGCGTCCGCTCGCAACAGCCTGACGCCGTCCTCCCCCGGCAAAGCGGCCGTCCCCGCTGCTGGGATGGTAACGGGGGTGTTGGGCGCTGCCCCTCCGTCCCCGGGCAGCTGGGCACGCGGGTGCGGCGGTCTAGGCGGGCTGCTGGGCGGCAGCATGCAGGCTGGGATGCCTGGGGAGGGCAACGACCGCAGCGGTGGTGGCGGCGGTGGTGGCGGTGGCGGCAACGGCCGCAGCGGTGGTGGTGGTGGTGGTGGCGTCGGGGGCAGCGGCAGCGGGAGCGGTCGGGTGTGCGGGAAACAGTGCGTGGTGTGCGATGTGCGTGTCAAGCGGGGGCGGTTCTGCGGCCTTTCGTGCTACACGCAGTCCTGCGAGGACAGCGGCGCTGCTCTCCGCCAGTGCACGCGGGACGGCTGTGAAAACGTCTCGGTGCCGGGTGGGCCATCGGGGTCCAAGTGCAGCACGTGCTACCTGGACCACCTCAACGCCAGCAAGGTCAAAGCCAGGCGGGATGGCCATGCGTGCGGCAACTGGGGCTGCCCGGTGCTCATCCAGCAGCTGAGGCCCAAGTACGGTGAGTACTGCAGCCTGGAATGTGGACTGGCTAGTGGCAAGGGCTCGCGCTGCGTGAATTGCGGGAACATGCGCGCCTTCCGCGGGAGCAAAGACGCTCAGCGCTGCCTAGAGTGCTTCGGAGCCACAGCTGCGGAGGATAGGCGCAAGCGGGCTGCCAGAAAGCGCAAGCGGGCTGATGGAGACGGGGATGGGGCTGGGACAGGCGGCAGCGGTGGCGGTGGTGGTGGCGCCGGCGGGGGGCCCAAGGGGCTGGGGCCCGAGGAGGGCTAAAAAACTGCGGAGGGAGGGAGGGAGGGGAGGGAGGGAGGCATTGAGGGAGGGAGGGAGGGAGGGATGGTGGTGGTTGTAGAAAGTGGTTGTGGGGGAGGGGCTGGGGGCTCGGGGCTCGGGAAGAGAGTGCGGGAGGGCGCTGGGAGGGAGGGGGAAGAGGGGGGGGGGGCGGAACAACTAAACTATTTGCCTACCCCTAAGGGGTCTGCGGAGAACTGTATGCGTCTGAGGCTTTTGCAACATCGCTTGGCATCGCATCCAGTGGTGTCGATTTGGTTTTGCCCCTTTGCCTTTCAACTGGGCGTTGGGGTGCATCTGTAGTGCTTAAGTTCTTTGCAGTGGCCGCTACAGGCAGCTGGTGGATCACCTTGAGGGCCATGTGCATGTTGCACGTGTGTGCGGTGGGGGGCATGCAAGTAAGGTAGATTGTGGCATGGCCGCACGATCTAGTTACTTGCACTGGCATCCTGCACACCCGGCATGGACACATGGCCTATGATCAAATGGCGGCGGCCCGTGCTCGTGCCCGTGTGCGTTCCATGATCGACCATCGCAAAATAGCATGTCCTGCCGCATGCACACGTGATGTGAAGAGGCGGCGGCCGCACGTGCATGGGAATGCGTGCCAAGGGTCTGTAACCAACGAGGACTCGTCTTTCTTGGCGTCGGAAGCGGCGGTGAGGTGAATGACGGACTGGTCATGCTGGATCAGCGCAGGTAGAAGTGCGCTTACATGCATCCCTGTCGCAGTCTTCAGTTAGGCATCCCTGTTGCAAGTCTTTTGGATTTAGCGCAGGTAGAAGTGCGCTTACATGCATCCCTGTTGCAGTCTTCAGTTAGGCACCCCTGTTGCAAGTCTGTTGAAGGCTAAAACAGGTCAACCCGAGCACGGGGGGACTCGAACCCCCAGTCTTTGCCTGTCCTATTTTAGGGAATCGGAGGGCAACGCCTTATCCATTAGGCCACGCGCCCAATCTGGGATATGGGAAACGTATGGATGTGCGCACACTGGCGGCCGCAAGAGGGATGGTGGGTGTGGTACGACACCCCGACCGGAAGGGGTCCCCTGTAAACAACCAAACCAAACGGTGGGTGTGGTACGACACCCCGACCGGAAGGGGTCCCCTGTAAACAACCAAAGGGATGCAGCGTCACTTGCCGCCCTTTCTGGGGCTGGGGGGGGTGCCGAAGCTTGCCGGCCTGTCTGGGCGGGGGGCGGGCGGGGTGGCGGGCGGGGTGTGGTGGGCAGAGGGGTGGGCGGTGGGGTGGGTGGGCGTGGGTGGCGGGTGGGCTTGTGGGCGGAGGGTTGGCGGGCGGGGGCGGGCGGGGTGGCGGGCGGAGGCAGGCGGGGTGGCGGGCGGAGGCGGGCGGGGCCGTCCTCTCCACCCTCCCTTTCCACAGAAAAAAAAATGCTTGCTAGGGCCTATACACATGAGCACAGCCTGGCACAGCCCCTGTGCCTTGGCCCGTCGCAGCATGCAAAACGCGACGCCCACGCACGCAGTCATGCATGTCTTATCACCCGTGCACTACATGTCATCACCCGTCCACTTCATGTCATGGGGTTGCGTGTGATGGGCAACACAAACCTGTTATCGCAATGCCCACGCACCACCGGCCATGCCGGTGGAACAAGGAAACACGCGGGTGGTGACGGCACTGCTGATGTAGTCTTCGTAGTGGGGTCCAGGCAGCCGATTGTGGCCAAGAACGGGCAGATGCTGGCATCGCTCTTGGCGTCCGGCATCTGGGTAACGCAGGCGTCCTCACAGGCAGCAGCAGGGGGTCGCGTGTGGTGGCGGCAACGGTCAGAAAGTCGACCACCATGCGCGACCCCACACTACTGCTGCCCTTGAGAACGCCGGTGTTCTCCAGAAGCCGGACCTCAAGAGCGATGCCAGCATCTGCCCCTTCTTGGCCACAATCGGCTGCCCGGACCCAACTACGACGGCAGCATCAGCAGTGCCGTCACCACCCACACCCTTGAGCCTGGCCTACAGCTTCACTTCGGTCGCTGACCTCCCTAGTAACCGCACATGCCACCGCGGTTTAGTCCTACTAACCATGCTCTGAAATGTGCATTATACCCCCCTTCATTGCATCCTTTCCAACAACCTTTCCACAGACAAAATCTTCGCCTCTGCATGGCAGCTCTTTGAGCTTGGCGGGGGACCGAAGCTCAGCAGTGTGGGAAGGAAGCGTTGGAGGCCTGTGATGGTGGGGTGTCAAGTGCGGCTCACAAGGCAGGCCTGTGAAGAGAAAACCAGCATCAAAGGTGGCACCATCTGGCAGCACATACCTTCGCCTATACAGCATGCGGAGATGGTGAGTGGAAGGCTTGGCAACAGAACCAGGCTAATTTGCTACCTCGGGCCTCGCCCAAAGCGTCCTTCAGTACCCCTTTGCAGCGCTATGCCAAGGGCGAAGCTTTTAAGGTGCGTTAAGTAGTCCCTAGGACACCTTGCCCTTGTCCCTGAATGCATGCACCATTGTGCACAATGCACTTTCCACAGGAAAAAAAACAGGGGGCAACTCAGGACGATGGGCAGGTTGGCACCATCTGGTGCAAACGTGACCACCGGTAGGTACATCCACAGGGGGCACGCCATTAAAGGTATAGCACTGACAAAGCCATGGGCACATTGTATAGTGCTGTGGTCACAGCTTTACTTCTTGGGGGCAACATGGCGCTGCGTTGGCCACCTGATACACGACACCCCTTCTGCAGGCACGCGTGCCGTGCATAGGCGTACCAGTATGACAACAGGGTAACAACGCTATACTCTAGCACACAGGAGACGCACACAAGCTTCCCTATTAGTAGGAACTCTGCGACAACATGCGCGTCCCTTGACAGGCACGTGCTGGTTGGACGGCTCTCCAGCCCAGCGAGCCAGGGCCTTGACACGTGGGCGTGAAGCGGTCAGGCGTGCCCATCTGTGGCTCGCTTCTATGCTGTGCCATGTAAGCCCTTCCCTTTATACTTTGTCACTAGTCTACAACCTCATTTTTTTGCGGAATCGGAGCGTCTATGACCTCACTGGGCCGCGACATCCCTACCAACAGGGCAGAGCTGTGTTGCGAGCCCCGCCAAAGCGGTAGCCAATTTTCAATCATGCTCTTAAGCATGTTGCAGTTTCCCTTGGCCAAAGGGGCCTTGGCAGAGCAGAGATCTCTCCCGGGTCGTACATTTCACGGCACATCGGCCCTTGCACTCTCCGCCTTGTTGGCTCCGACTGAGACGCGGAACACTGTTAGGCTCTCGAGAACCCTTTTTACCTTTCTCAGAACCTCACCACCAGTCAACCAGCAGAAATGGCCCTGCGCGCTACCGTGGCTAAGTCGGCCGTGCGCCCTCAGGTCGCTCGCGCCTCCGTCAAGCCCGTTGCGGCTCTGAAGCCCGCTCAGGCCAAGCTGGCTCTGGCTGGCGCCGCTTCCCTGGCTGTCCTGGCCGCGACCAACTCGGTAAGCCGGCATCGCGTGGGTGGATTTGGCCATCCGATGGTAGGCTCAGCATGTCCTTGCGCAGGACTCAGCACTTACCGACAACAAATAATGAATTTACAAAGCAGCTTGTGGCTTTAGTAAGGCGCGCCCATGCTCAGCAACTTTGCTTGCTCGAGGGAGACGATAGCGACCTGGCAAGGCTGGAAGAAGCCACATTTTTGGCGACCATATCAAAAATAAGATGAACTGCTAGCACTTTCTTCACGCGTACGTGAAGGCCCGCTCCTAGTCCACTCACCGATCATGGGCATGGATGCGCGCGTTTCCTGCCCTGCAGGCTGAGGCCTCCCAGGTGATTGCCGACGTGGCCAGCGCTGCTCAGGGCTACCCCTTCGTGCCCCCCTCCTGGGCCCCCTCGGTCTTCGTGCCTCTGACCGGCCTGGTCCTGCCTGCCGTCGCGATGGCCACCCTGTTCGTGTAAGTGGGGCTGCGGGGTAGATGCGCAGCTGCGTTGTGAGCGAAGAAAGGGGCAAGGGTACGTAGAGGGCGTGCCCCGACAGCATTGCCTTCCCGTTTGCGCACGAGGTGAACCGTGCATACACGAGCCGGTCTGTGACGGTGCTCGCCGGCTTGAGTACATAGGTTTGACCTGGTCCCCTCCCTAATCGCTGCCATCTGTCCACAGGTACATTGAGAAGGAGGCTCCCTCCTCGTAAATTGCCTCCTCGAGGTGGTGCAGCAGCGTCAGTGGCGGCAGTTCTTGCCTGCGGCGCGGCGGCAGCACAGCAATGTACAGATAGCCCTTCGTCATCGCATGATGGCGGTTTGAGAAGAGTGATTGCGTGATACAGCAGTAGGGGCACGCCAAGGCAGGAGGCGGGAATGCAGTGCGCAGATCCCACTGCTGCATGGTGGTGCGGGGCCGGTCAACACTGTTTGACCGCGCGGTTGATCAGGGGTGTTGCAGTGGGCTCGTGGGTCCTAAGGCCCCGGAAGGCTGCATCGCCTTGGCCTGCCTGCCCATCAGTTGGGGCAGTTTTGGACAGCGGCCAAGACGATCGATGCAAGCTGGCTCTGGATGTGCGGTGCTGCCCCACCCCACGACAGAGAAACGTGTAACACGATGTATGTGACGCACGCAACTTGGCCGTACTTCTATAAGACTGGTCCTGGGTGTCAATCAGGGGCACGCTCGCTAGCAAGCCCGGGGGTTGTTGGATTGAAGCAGCCATGCTGGACGCACTACGCACGAATTGGGACTGTCAGGTGACGTTGAATTCTCGTTCACTCTCGGGCAGCACCCGATAGCTGGTACGTAGGAGGACAGAGACGGGACCAACGCACCAACCTCGCCGTCTGCCAGTGCCAATTGAAGAAAGACGCCGATTATCCTGCCCGCAAGCAGCGTCGGTTGATATGGGGACCAGGGGATGGGGGCACCCGACCCAAGTTAATCAAAGTTTATCAGCACAGGAAGGACAGTGCATACGGTACAGCATAACACACTGTATGCGTGGGTGCTGGCTGGTGCGGTTGTGTACAGGGAGTCGTGTATGCGTGGGCTTGTGACATACAATGGGAGCATGCGCCAAAGGCGATGTTTAAGCCACGCAGAGGCGTCGGTTGCCTTACGGGCTCAATGCGTCCGGGTGCGATAGAGCAGTCGTTGCCGCAGCCGGTCAGGCAGCGGGCCAGCAGGCTCGACCGAGCCGCAGCAGTCCATCCCCTCGCACCCTACGGGTACATAGGCAATGATGCCGAACAATCAAGCTGTGTAGCGGCACGGCTTGCATGGTGCATCAGATGCAGGATCTTGGCGCAGATTGGCGCAACCAGGCACCACGCAGCACCACGCCCTTTCTACCATGCGTTCCGACAAGCACTCCCCTTCCTTAACACTTACCGCGCGGCTGGCATTGAGTTACTGTACATTTTTAACATGCAACAGCGACATCACGCCCGCACATGATACGCCCATCCTGACTCATCCTAGGAGTGTGGGAATGCACACCGGACAGCGTAACGTACGTACGTTGGCCCCTGTTGGCCCCCAAAAACGATTGGATGCCATCTGCACACGCAGTCTCGCAGTGCCTACCCACAGCTGCTAAACCTGGTCACTCAACACGAAATCCAGAACGTTGAACAGTACCCCTGCGGCAATCTACGCTCTGCCCCTTGGCACGTGCTTAATTACTAGGCGGTGAACCTCTCCCGCTGCGCAGATGTGGCCTCCCTTGTCCACACACAGCGCGCGTGCGTAGTCCCGCCCCAGTGGCAGACACTCGTGTCAAGCCGACTGGCTGGTTGCTTGGCACAAGGAGCCTACCGCAGCGGCACAGACCGCAGCCGCCCAGGCACGCATACCTAGCGCACAGGCAGGGTGCACCGTGGCAGGGTGCACACCACGCCCCTGCTCCACACACTGCCAACGTCGCCACATGTACCGGTTAGACTTGCACCCATCCATGCATTTCGGACCAGTCTGATTCTAAGCCGTGCCGTTGTTGGACGAAGCCTGCTCTTGATGGAGTTGTCCGTCAAGGCATGTCCGCCTCCGACTCCAGCCAGCGGCGGGGCACACAAGCTCGTGCGCCTGCGCCGCGGTACTCGCCCATCCATGCGTGCATTTTGGTCAGTCTAAACAAGCCATGCCATGGCCGAACGGAACGGAACTCCATCCATCCATGCATGCATGCAACGTCCGGGCCCCCGCACGCAGACCACCCGCACGCCCCTCCCAGAACAGCACGAGCTACAAATCAGCCGCGCTCTCATGTCACCCGGACGCCGTCCTCTGCACACCTGCGCACACCGGGCCCTCTACGTCCACCTTCGGCGACCTGCGTCGCCCTGCGTGGCGGCTTCCACACACAATCCATCTCTTGCCGCAACCTTCCGCATCTTGCGATACGGTGTGCCTTGAGTTGCTGTAGGTGCAGGTGGAGCATACGCCGTGTACGTGTCCAGGGGTTGCTCCTCAGCACGCTGCACGCGATGGCGTGCGCACTACTTGCTGCCGGTGACGTACAAGGGGCGGAACGTGCAGGTTGGATAGCGTTTCCGCCCGGCCTGCTTCGCGTGGTGCCATCAGTTGCTGCCGCTGGTGTACGAGTAGTAGGCCGTGAAGGTGTCCACCAGGCCGTACAGGTAGTCCGACGCGGCGCCCACCAGCGGCACGCGGCACGTGGCATTGCGCAGCGCGGACAGCCACGACCTGCACGGGCAATGGGGAGAGGGCGGGGGTGGGGTGCCGTGCACCACGAGTGAGGCGGGCGCTTACACGCTTTGCATGACGACAGCATCAAGGCCGAAGTGGCTTGGCTTGGCGCAGACTACGCTGTGCTTGGGGCGCAACGCAGCCGATACCAGCTCATCCCATCCAACCCCTTGGCGGCAGGTGCCGCACGGCGCCGCACACTCACAGCGCAGTTGCTTCCAGGAAGGGCCAGCCCATCCCAGCCACACAACCCCTTCGTGCCCCACGCCACCGCACACTCACAGCGTGGTTGCCTCCAGGAAGGGCGACCTCAGCGCGTACAGCACCAGCTTGCGCCGCCGCTCAGCCACCTCGCGCTCCTCGCCAGCAGTAAGGCCAGGCGCCGCCAGGGACCTATGACAGTCAGGGGCGCGGGGCATGAGCAGGTTGCGGCAAACAGTTACCAGCAGCGACCTCCTCAAGCGCCGCGGGCTCGTCGGAGTTGGGACAGGGTAAGCGGCACCCATGGCGCGAGATGAGAGATGAGGGCTGAGCTCTACAGGCCGGTGGAAACGTGGCCTTTGAAAGGGGTGGGTTCGGCAACGCTCGCGTTTCGCGCGTAACCCAGCGGCAACCCGTGCGCTGCACTTCCCCGCAGCGCAGCGCAGCCCAGCCTTCCCCCCCACCCCCTGCAGCCACCGCCCTCCGTTCCTTTCTATCCATGGCCCCACCCAGATTCTCCACTGTGTCCTTACTCACGGAGGTACAGCTTGCAAGTTTTGCTAATGCCGTGATTCCCCTGCCCCCCCTGTCTTCCAACCCCCTCGCCCGCCACCCACCTCGCCAGCGCCAAGCTCAGTAGTGACGTCGAGCCCGAACCGCTTGCACCACCACCAGCCCCCGGCCCCGCCTTCCAGCCTCCCGCCGCCGCCGCCGCATCGCCCGGGCCCTGCCGCTGCCCCCCATCACTACCCCCGCCTCCTGCTCCCGCCGCCTCCGCCGCCTCCGCCGCCCTCCGCTCCGCCGCCGCCAGGTGCTGCCTGCCCCGCTGGTGGAAGTGGCCGCTGAGGGCGTCCAGCGCCAGGCTGGCCAGCCACGGCCGCCACGAGCGCCGGCCGTACCTGCACACATGGGAGCGGGGTTTTGGCACGCGTCAGGGGTTGACACGCGCGGGTTCTTGGCACGTCGGGAGCAGTGGATGGCGTGAGTGTGGCAGTTGAGCACGCCGTGCGGCACCCCGTGTGCTACTTCGCTCGGCCCGGCTGAAGCAAGCCCTGCCTGCCCTTCCCCCCCTCCGGCCCCCAAAAGGACGTTCGCATGGCCACCCCCGCCCCTCGAACACACAGGACCTGTAGCCCGCTCCGCCCACCCCGCCCACCTCTTGAGCAGCGTGACGTAGACCACGGGCCGCCATATGTGCAGCAGCTCCGACAGCCACAGCAGGTTGCGCCCCATGTGCGCGTCGGGGTCCTCCCCCAGCCCCGCAGCCCCAGCCCCCGCAGTCCTCGCCCCTACACCACCCAGCCCCAGCCGCCTTCCGGACGAGCCTGCTGGTGCCCCCGCCCCAGCACCCAGCACTCCTGAGAATCCCAGGGCGGTCCGTGCCACACCACCGCCGCCCGCGTCGCCTTGCCCACAGCTTGCGCCGGTGCAGGTGCCAGGCCCCACACGCTCCTCCCATAGCCGCATCCGTGGCCCAGCGCCGTTCACGCCACGTGCAACCCCAGCTGCCCCGCTGCATCGGGGGACCCCGCACGGTGCCCCAGCCCCAGCCGCAGCCCCAACCGCGGCACACGCCGGCGCGCCGCAGCTGCCCTGAGCTACGCTGCGTGCTGGCTGGCAGCTTGCCGCCGCCCCTTCCGTTCCCCCTGCCGCCGCTGTCCGGTGCTTGCCCCCGCAGCCCAGCGGTCCCCACCCCAGGCCCCAGCCCCAGCCCCAGTTGGGAGGGGCGCCCCCCACCGCAGGCCCAGCGCCCCCCACTACAGGCCCAGCGCCCGTGCTACCGCAGCTGCTGCCCGATGCTCCAGGTGTAGCCGCCGAGCAGCTGCGAAAAGCAGGGGAAGACGGAGGTATGATTTAGGAGTGTCAGTTCAGGTCTGTATACCGTATGGGCAGACGTGCATTGCAAGCGGGCACACCACAACACATCACAGCAGCGGCGCTGCTGCCGGGCGCACGGCGGTACGGCGGCCCTGGCGTACGGCGGCCCTGAGGTGAGTAAGGAACGTTGCGCACGGGCCGGGAATCCCGGAGGAGTGTCTCACGCCTTTACCACATACTCACACGCGCGTAGGCCCAGCCACAAGACCACCCACCTCTTCGCCCCGCCCGCCAGCCCCGCCGCCGCCGCCGCCACCAGGCCCCCCAGCCGCTCCCCCAGGTACTCCCGCACCCCGGAGCACATCGTCCCCAGCTGCTGCCCTTGCCCACATGCGGTGCCGCTGGCCCTGGCACCAACAACCGCTCCGCACGCATCCACGCAACGCTCCCCTCCACACCCCGCCCCGCGGCCGCCACCAGGCCCGCTGCCGCCGCCGCTGCTGCCGCCTTCCTCGCTGCCCTCGCTGCCTGCAGCTCCTCCGCAGCAGCCGCCAGCTGCATCCCCTCCACCGTGGGGCTCCTCCGCTCGCGCACCCCTGTGCGCGTCCCACCCCTCAACCCCTGCGTCGGCAGCTGCAGTTGCACCTCCAGCACTTCCTGCCCCGCTCGTGGTGGCGCATGCTGACCCAACCGGGCCGGGTGCCCCCGCCTCCCCTACCCCGGCGGGGCCCGGCACGGGCACGTGCCACGCCGCCGCGTCCGCCGCTGATGTGTACTTGAGGCGCAGGCGCTCCAGGGACGCCAAGATGTCCTGAAGAAAAAGGCGAAAACGACGCACAAGGGCAGGGTTGCCTCTACAAGCACGAATGTTGTCCACCTGCGTTGGTGAGCCCAGAGGCTACCCCACCTGTTCTCCCGAACCCCAGCTTGGCGCCCGCGTCGCTGTCCCGTACCCTACTCCCCAGCATTCTAACATGCCTGCTAGCACACTGTGTCCCCCGCCCCTCCCGCCCCCCACCCCACCCGCATGCCCTGCTGGTGCAGGTCATTTGCTGTTTCCCTGCTCAACTGCAGCACACGCTTCGCTTGATACCATTGACCAGTCCCCTGCCATCTCTCCTAGTTTGTTCCCCCCAGGTAACTATCTGTTGCTTTGGCTTCGACTTGTCAACCCACTTTCCCGTCGCGTGCACGCACCAGCACTTCCGCAATTCCCTGACGCCTTACACGGTTTCTCGCGTTTTACGCGTACCCCCACCTGCATGCCCTGCTCGCTCTCCAGCTGGTGCAGGTCGTCCGGCGAGGGGCGGCGCAGGAACAGGTGGCCGCCCGCAGAGTAGCGCGACCAGGCTACCATCTTTAGCACGGCCCTGACGGAAATGGGGCGGGAAAAGATGGTGCGAGGGTGTGGGTGTGCGGTGCGCGCAGGGTGGGGCGGCTGATCACGGCCCTGCGAGGACCGGCGTGGGGTACAGGTGCTAACGGGGGACAGGGGGGAGCAGGTCATGAGGGCGTGTGTGCAGGCGCGGGAGCGGGGCCTGGCATGGCGGGGCATGCTGGCGTCCAGCGCATGTGGACTGCAGCAAGGTACACCTCAAACGTTGCACGATACAGGGGAATGCTGCGCCTTAATGAGACACGTTAGGGCGCGATCCGAAAGGGGTCGCCCAGGCGGGTATGGGGCCAGCCCAGCGCTGTGCATGCGGCGACAGTGCCCAGGTCCAAGCCATCTGGGTCAGCCTTGAGTGCCATGCATCACGCACTTGATTGCCTCAAGCACCAGCAGCGGGCCGTAGCGGTTCATTTTGCCCTGGCGCTCGAGGTACATGGCGCGCAACTCCACTAGGGTCTCGACCTGCGAGATAGAGCCGGCAAGGCCAAATCGAAGGATTGAAGCGATTCAGTGAAAGCCTCAAACGCACAAGCGGGCATGGATTCACGTTCTCACAGCAGCTCTTTTCTGCAAAACGACTGTTGCCCGCGATGCCGAAAGGGCGGGTGGCAGCTGACAGCCTACAGCTGGGCGTCCACCCCAGACAACTCACTTGCTCCAGCGCGTCAAGCCATAGGTATGGCTTTGGGCGCATCGTCGGCAGTTCGTCCTCCTCCAGGATGTGCTGGTGCCACAGCGCGAGGAGGCCCACTGCGGCATGGTAAGCCTCATAGCCATACTCCGAGCTGCCAATGCGGGTCGGGCTCCAGACGGTAAGGTAAAGCAACCAGTCGAGGTTCTGAACTGTGCTTGGGTGGCGCTTCACCCAGTCCTTGTAGGCTTTCAACATTTTTAACGACTTGACAGCATGGAATGCCGATGGAAAGCTGGTGCCGCCGCCAGGTTTGCAGGCGACATGTCATAACAGGGACGCAGTCTAGTCACTCTAACCACCCCCAACGTCCATGCGCTGCATTACTGTGTTACCGCATAAGGATTTTCCGCCAACACCACCAACTATAACTCTACGCCGTCCTTCGCCTCATTGTTGTTACCTGCAGACATGCTATCTGCCGCACAGACAAGGGTTCGGGTGGGCGTTGCAAGGACGTCCGCGCGCCCGATCCCCGTATGCCCCATTTCCACTCCTAGATTGCGACCTCTTCACGGCGATGTGACATCGCGGGAGAGCGCGGGACTCCTGCGGAGCCCATCAGTTCAGGTACCTTGCACGGCTCCAAGTCTAGCACGTGCATGATTAATAAAGCTTTCCGTTGGAGCTCGATCAAACTATGTATTCTACCGCGCGTGTTTAACGCGACTCTGACGTGCCCGGGACTATTGCGGAACGGAAGCGCTGCTCCCTCTCGCGCAAAGGCTTCAAACATGATCACAAATAGTACATCTGTTTGGTGTAAGCATATGCTGTGCGCCTCCTTGAAAGTCATTTCGGCACCCAACCGTTGTGCTTCCCTCGGCTTCCTCCTCTCTCCCAGCCCCAAGCCCTCTTCGGCCTGGGCACGGCTGCCCCGCCGCTGGACCCCAACTCGCCCGAGCAGCTGGCCCTGCGCTCCTCCGCCGGCTGGCAGAAGTCGCTCTCCTTCGTGGGCTTTTGGCTACAGCTGGCGCTGACGCTGGTGTCGGCCGGCATCCTCATCTTCTCCCTGGCCGCCACGAACCAGGTAGCACGGGCTCTGGAGCAGCGCCCGCGCAAACATGCTTGGGTGTAATCCTGCAGCAGGAAGGGCACGTGTCATCTGGACTCCCATCCCAGCCCTCTGGGACAGGGTGCACGGGCGTGTGGTTGCCCAATCCCCTCTGTCCCCGTGCTTGCATACATGTGGGTCACGGCCAGTGCCACGTGCAATGATGCAGGACCCAGAACGCGAGGGTAAAGATATGTTGCCCGGGTACCTTTTAGACCACCGGTACAAGGAAAGCATGGCTTTGCAGGCATCTGCAGGCATCCGCCACCGAGTTCCCCCTGCCCAGCACCAGCCCCGCACCGGCACCAGCGCCACCACCTGCACAGCTGCCCCTTTCCCATCACCCAACCCCCTCACCAAGGCTTTCAGCTCTGCGGCTGATATTATCCTGGTCAAGGTACTGTGCTTACTGAGCACCCGTCGCCCCTCATCGCCCGTCCACCCGCCTCCCATCCGGTTTGGTTGGGCTGGCTGGGCATGGGTACGGCTCCACCACAATCCTACCGACTACCGCAATCTCTCGCGAATACCCCATCGGTCGTCGCAAACATCCCCTCCCCTCCCCTCCCCTTCCCCCAGGCCGGCCCCACGTGGCCCCGCTACTTCACCGCCGGCGGCATCGTGTGCGCCTTCTTCTCCACCTTCTTCGCGCACGGCTTCCTGCGCCTGGCGCGCAAGCTGGCGGCGGGCGAGGCGGTGGCGCCGGGGTGGATCGGCTCGGGGCTGCTGCGCAACAACCAGCTCAACGTGCTGGGCATCGCCATCACCGTGGTGGGGCTGCAGGCGTCAGTGGGTGAGTGGCGGGATGGGGGAGAGAGGGAAGGAGAGCGGAAAAGGCGGGGGCGGGGAAGGGCAGTTGGTTGGGAGGAGCAAGATCCGTGCGGTCACCGTGGTGGGCCTGCAGGCGTCAGTGGGTGATCGGCGCAACGGGAAAGAGGAAGGGGAATTGGGGAGGGTGGGCAGTTGGTTGGGAGGGGCAAGGTCCGTGCAGTGACCGTGGTGGGGCTGCAGGCGCCCGTGGGGGAGTGGCGGGGCGGGGAAGCGGAATGAGGAGGGGAAGCGGTTGAGTTGGTTAAGAGGGGTTCACGGTGTGCGGTCGTAGCGCTGGGGTTGCAGCAGTTGATTGGGCTGAGGGGGGTTGCAGGAGTAAACAAGGGTGAGGATGGGGTGACTGCGAAGAGGCGAAGGGATTGAGTGGGTGGTGGGTGCTTCCCGCCAGCGGCTGCTCACGCTTGACGGCCTTGCGGCCCTCTGTCGCCCCCATGGCCCCAGGCACCAGCGTTTCCGTGACTCCCTGACGCCTTACACGGTGTTCACGTTCTCCTGCCCCTTTCCCCAGGCGCTTCGCGTGCGGGCACCAGCGTTTCCGTGGTTCGCTGACGCCTTCCACGCTTTGCTCGCGGTTTTCGCGTTCCCCCAGGCACGCTGGTTGTTTCACTC
>VFQN01003972.1_pt1 | contig 20177 bp, 15 predicted proteins | sample 3512371 | NCBI WGS metagenome assembly VFQN01 (sample SAMN10412370, study PRJNA504923) | tailings metagenome | isolation source: Replicate 2 from Balatoc abandoned mine | place: Philippines: Itogon, Benguet | collected 2017-08-28
TCGACATCGCCCGCATCGCCGGCACTTATGCGCGCGCTCTGCCGCAGCTCCTGTCACTGGAATGCTGGGGCGGCGCCACGTTCGACGTGGCCATGCGTTTCCTCACCGAAGACCCTTGGGAGCGGCTGGCGCGGGTCCGCGAAGCCGCCCCCAACCTCTTGCTGCAGATGCTGCTGCGCGGCGCCAATGGCGTCGGCTACACCAACTATCCCGACAATGTGGTGCAGCACTTCGTCGCCCAGGCGGCCGCCGGCGGCGTTGATCTCTTCCGCGTCTTCGACTGCCTGAACTGGGTAGAGAATATGCGGGTGGCCATGGACGCGGTCCGCAGCGAAGGCAAGCTGTGCGAGGCGGCCATCTGCTACACCGGCAACGTCCTCGACCCGGCGCGCGCCAAATATGACCTGCGCTATTATGTCGAGCTGGCCGGCGAACTCGAGAAGGCGGGCGCCAACATCATCGCGGTGAAGGACATGGCCGGCCTCCTGAAGCCTGCGGCAGCCCGCGTGCTGTTCAAGGCGCTACGCGAGGCGACCGACCTGCCGATCCATTTCCACACGCACGACACGTCGGGCCTGTCGGCCGCCACGGTGCTGGCGGCGGTCGAGAGTGGCGTCGATGCGATCGACGCGGCGATGGACGCGCTCTCCGGCAATACCTCGCAGCCATGCCTGGGTTCGCTGGTGGAAGCGCTGAAGGGCTCCGATCGGGACCCTGGCCTCGACCCGGAATGGATCCGCAAGATCTCCTTCTATTGGGAGGCGGTACGCAACCAGTACGCCGCCTTCGAAAGCGACCTCAAGGGACCGGCCTCCGAGGTCTATCTTCACGAAATGCCGGGCGGGCAGTTCACCAACCTCAAGGAGCAGGCCCGCTCGCTCGGGCTGGAGACGCGCTGGCACGAGGTGGCGCAGGCCTATCACGACGTGAACCTGATGTTCGGCGACATCGTCAAGGTGACGCCCTCCTCCAAGGTGGTCGGCGACATGGCTTTGATGATGGTGAGCCAGGACCTGACCGTCGCCGATGTCGAGAACCCGGAGCGCGACATCGCCTTCCCGGATTCCGTCGTATCGATGCTGCGCGGCGATCTCGGCCAGTCGCCGGGCGGTTGGCCGTCCAAGCTGCAGAAGAAGGTCCTGAAGGGTGAGAAGCCCATCACGGTCCGGCCCGGCTCGCTGCTGAAGCCGGCCGACCTCGGCAAGGCCCGCAAGGAGATCGAGGAGAAGCTGGGCAGGTCGCTGTCGGAGCTCGAATTCGCTTCCTGGCTGATGTATCCGAAGGTCTTCACCGATTTCGCCGGCGCCCAGGAGACCTACGGGCCCGTCAGTGTGCTGCCGACCCCTGTCTATTTCTACGGCATGGAGCCGGAGGACGAGATCTTCGTCGACATCGAGCGTGGCAAGACACTCGTCATCCGCTGCCTCGCCGTGGGCGATGTCGACGAGAAGGGCATGGTCACCGTATTTTTCGAGCTGAACGGCCAGCCCCGCCGCGTGAAGGTTCCGGATCGCGCGCATGGCGGTTCCTCGGCGAAGGTCAGGCGCAAGGCCGAGGCCGGCAACGAGGCGCATGTCGGCGCCCCGATGCCCGGGGTCGTGTCGACGCTGGCCGTCGCCGCCGGCCAGGCGGTGAAGGCGGGCGACGTGCTGCTGTCGATCGAAGCCATGAAGATGGAGACCGCACTTCATGCCGAGCGCGACGGCACGATCGCCGAGGTGCTAGTGCGCTCCGGCGATCAGATCGACGCGAAGGATCTGTTGGTCGTGTACGGTTAGGACAGGTTCCGTCGCAGATTCGGGTTGAAAACGCCGCCTGCGGTCGGGCCTCAATAGTCGACCGGCTGGCTGAATCTCGGGTCGGAATGCGCCTGCCAGTAGGCTGTTTCCAGCTTCCGCGTGATAGGGCCGGGCACGCCGTTCCCGAAGATCCGGCCTTCCAGCCTGGTGACCGGCATGACCCCGCCACCGGTAGACGTGACGAAGACCTCGTCGGCTTCGAGGAATTCCGTGGCGGATACCGGGCGGATCTGCACCTCGTACCCTAGATCCCTCGCGAGCTGGATCACGGTGTCGCGCGTAACGCCCTCCAGAACGCCGGCATCGGGCGTTGTGACGACGTTGCCGATAACGGCGAAGGCGTTGAAGCCAGGACCTTCCGTGACATTGTCGGCTTCGTCGAGCAGCAGCACGGTCTGAGCGCCGCGGTCATACGCGTCGAACAGGCTCCTCACCGAATCCAGATGATGGTAGTTCTTGACGGTCGGATCGACGGACAGCGCCGAGATGCGGCGATGGCTGCCATAGACAGCGTGCATGCCTTTTTCGCGCTGCTCCGGGGTGGCCAGCCAAACGAAGGGGACGGCGTATGCGATGAAGCGGTTCTCGCAAAGACGTGAATCGCGGCTTCCGAAAGGAGGCCGGCCGCGCGTGCAGAGCATGGCCACATAAACATCCCGCAAGCCGCTTCTCCGAACCAGTTCGTGAAGAATGCCGCGGAGCTCGTCCGGCGAGTGCGGGATCGTCATCCTCAACGCCTTCAGAGACGTGAAGAAGCGCGAGATATGGGCGTCGAGACGAAAGAAGCTGCCTTGCCAGACGTGAGCGACGTCGTAGGTGACATCGGAACGCGTCAGCCCGAAGTCGAAAACCGAGACGACCGCCTCCGATGTCGGAACGTAGTTCCCACCCACATAGGCCAGACCGGGTGCGGCAGTTGGATCGCTCGACTGGGTCGATACAGCTGCAATGTCATTCATGATGGAATTCCTTCGATCTCTTCGGACGTCATGCCGGCAGAACCGGGATATGGCGAGGCGTGCGTTCGGTCAGTTGAATCTTGTCCGTTTCCGTCATCACCAGGATTTCCTCATGGGTGATGTCGAACCCGTTGCCATAGGTGAGGTTGGGTTCGACCGAGACGACAAGCCCGGGTTCGAGAACGGTTTCGTCCTGACGGGTCACCGAAGGGCTTTCAGTTATCTGGAAGCCGACGCCATGTCCCATGCGTTCACCACGCGCGGCGGGGCCTGCGCCACGCAACACGTCGAATTCCGCTTGCCAGACATCACGCGTGAGCACGCCCGGTCTCATGGCGTCCAGCCCTGCCTGGGTCGAGCGCCAGACGAAATCGTAGGCCCGTTCGGTTTCCTTCGACGGCTCGCCGATCGCGAAGATACGCGGCACGTCGGTGAAATAGCCCTCGATCTGAGCGCATACATGCATCAGGAGAACGTCTCCGGCACCGAGCGCCCGCTCAGTCGATGGCAGGATGGTCGATGTGTAGCCGCCGGCCCCTGACGTAACGATCAGATAGGGAACCGCATCCGCCCCAAGGCTCAGGAGATGCGTATGGAACCGGTGGTTCAGCTCGCGTTCGGTGATTCCCGGACGGGATATTTCGGCGATATCCCGGAACGCATCGCACACGATGTCGCCCGCCAGCTTGATACGGTCCACCTCTCCTTGGGATTTGACCCCCCGCATCTTGTTGATCATGGCTGCGCCGTCGGCGAACTCGAACGGCGCGATGCCGTCGCGAAGCTTGAGGAAATCCGCCGCCGGGAAGCCCAGGCGGGATTCGGGCCCCATCTCGACGCCGATGCGTCCGAATTCACGCTTGATCCCCTTGATGACGGCCGAAACAGTGCTGATCCCTTCATCCCAGGGCTGCGGAGACGGCCATGTCTCGATCCTGTCGACGGCCGCGGTGGCGCGCATGACCACCGCGCCGTGTTCCGAAACCACCGCGACGGGCTCACCCTCGCGAGGCAGCACGAAGAACCAGGGACGTGTGAGGCTCTGCCAGAATTGCGTCACCAATCCGGTGAGATAGTTGAAGTTGAACTCGGAGGTGACCAGCAGCGCGTCGAGCCTTTCCCGCTCCATATGCCGGCGCGCCCGTTCCATGCGGGACAGAAATTCACTGCGTTGGAAAGGCACTGGCCGGAGCCTGGAAGCGGGCATTCACACATTCCCCTCAAGATGCATCGCTGTCATATTTCTCGCATTATAGAATGTCAAACGATATTGACAAAAACCTCTGACGCCTTTCAGTTAGGTCGCAGCCCGCTTCGGGCGAGCTTCCAATCCGACGAACATGGTTTCAGAAATGCTTGAAAAAGAAGCCGGAAAGATCCCCCTCCAGGCGAATCCGATATCGCTGTCCGCAGCCGCGTCCGATTTCTGCAAGCGGCGCCACGGGCATTTCATCGACGGGCAGTGGCGCTATGCCGAGCGCGAGGAAATTGTCGTCGAAAGCCCGTCCGACTCGACCATCATCGCGCATGTAGCGGACGGAACCGACCATGACGTGGATCTCGCCGTCGCGGCGGCACGACGCGCTTTCCAGCGGGGAGCCTGGCCCAGGCTTTCGCCGGCCGAACGATCGCGCCTCCTGAACAGGCTGGCTGACCTGATCGACGCGAATGGCGACGAACTGAGCCAGCTCGAATCCCTCGACAGCGGCCGGCCGATTGCGGAAACGCGCGCGATGGACATACCGGGATGCGGCACGATCCTTCGCTACATGGCAGGCTGGACCACCAAGATCGAAGGACGCACGCATACCATCGGTGCGCCGGGCGCTTTCCATGCCTATTCGGTGCGTGATCCGATCGGGGTGGTCGCACTCGTCGTCCCCTGGAATTTCCCTCTGCTGATTGCGATTGCGAAGATGGCGCCCGCATTGGCTGCCGGCTGCACGATCGTCCTGAAGCCGGCCGAACAGACACCGCTGACGGCTTTGCGCCTGGCGGAGATCTGCGTCGAGGCAGGGTTCCCCGACGGCGTCGTCAACGTTGTGACGGGCTACGGAAATACGGTGGGGGCAGCTCTGGCACGCCACCCTGATGTCGACAAGGTCGGCTTCACGGGCTCCACACAGACCGGGCGGGCGATCGTGACCGCCGCCGCCGGCAATCTGAAGAAAGTGTCCCTCGAACTCGGCGGCAAGTCCCCGGTCATAATCCTGCCCGATGCGGACCTGGAGGCTGCGGTCGCGGGGGCAGCGAACGCGATCTTCTTCAACAGCGGGCAGGCCTGCACGGCAGGCTCGCGGCTCTACATACACCATTCGATCTTCGACAGGGTTGTCGAAGGCATCACCGGGATTGCCCGGTCGATCGTCGTCGGGCACAGCCTGGATCCCCGATCGCAGGTCGGACCGCTGATCTCCAGGACGCAGATGGAGCGCGTCACGGGCTTCATGGACGAAGCGGTGCGGGACGGCGCACAGGCGGTACTGAGCGGGGCCCGGTCGGGCGATGCCGGTTACTTCCTCTCTCCTTCGATCTTCACCAATACCAATGCGGACATGCGGATCGTGCGCGAAGAGGTGTTCGGACCCGTCCTATGCGCGATGCCCTGGGACGACGAAGAGAGCTTGACGGACCTCGCCAACGACAGCGCATTTGGATTGGCCGCAAGTGTGTGGACGCGCGACATCAGCAAGGCACACCGGCTGGCGGGATCGATCAGGGCCGGCACGGTCTGGATAAACACCCATCACGTGGACGACCCCGCGGTTCCAACCGGCGGTTTCCGCCAGTCCGGCTGGGGTCGGGAGATGGGATGGGAGGCGATCGAACTCTACACCGAAGTCAAGTCGGTCATCGCTGCCCTCTGAGATCGAACCGAAGAACTGGACGAATGAGATGAACGAACCAGACTACATCGTCGTCGGAGGCGGGACTGCCGGCTGCATCGTCGCGGCGCGCCTGTCGGAGGACAACCGCACGCGTGTCCTGTTGCTCGAGCACGGCAAGAAGGACTCCGACCTGGACTGGACGGTGCGGATGCCCGCCGCCATGGGCATCAACTTCGCAGGCAAGAAGCACAACTATCATTATCACACCGAGCCCGAGACCTATCTCGACGGACGCAAGGTCTTCCAGCCGCGCGGACGCATCCTCGGCGGATCGTCTTCGATCAACGGCATGTGTTTCACCCGCGGCAACCCGAACGACTATGAGCGGTGGGCTTCGGAGGGCGCATCCGGCTGGTCCTACGCCGACGTGCTCCCATACTTCAGGAAGCTCGAAAGCTTCGACGGCGGCGACGACCGTTACCGGGGACGGAACGGTCCGGTGCGCATCACGCGCGGGCCGCTCGACTACCCGGCCTATTCGGCCTTCCTGGAGGCGGGTGCACAGGCCGGCTATCCACGTACGCCCGACATCAACGGACCGCAGCAGGAAGGTTTCGGGCTGTTCGACCGCAACACCGATCGCGGAGTGCGGGCGAGCACGTCCTGGGCCTATCTGAAGCCGGCGCGCGGCCGCACGAATCTCTCCATCGTGACGCAAGCCAAGGTCACGAAGATCATCGTCGAGAACGGGGCCGCCGTCGGCGTGACTTACACGGTCGGCAATGTGTCTCATACCGTCCGTTGCAAGCGCGAGATCGTCCTGTCTGCGGGAGCCATCAACACGCCGGACGTGATGTTGCGGTCGGGCATCGGCGATGCCGAGGAGCTCCGGCGCTGTGGCATCGACGTGGCCCATGCCCTGCCCGGCGTCGGCAAGAACCTGCAGGATCACCTCGAGTTCTATCTGTGCTGGTCGTCCAGGCCCGAGGTGTCGCTCAACCCCCGGATGACGCGGCTCGGCAAGGCGCTGATCGGCCTGCAGTGGATCCTGGCGCGGAGCGGCCCGGGCGCCTCGAATCATGACGAGGCGGTCGCTTTCGTCCGCAGCGGGCCGGACGCCGCCTATCCGGACGTGCAGATGCAGTTCATGCCGCTGCAGTTCTCGGACGGCTTCGTCCCGCAGCCCAAGCCCGCGGGATTCTCCATCGCCGTCGCACACCAGCGGCCGACCAGCAGAGGCGAAGTGACGCTGAACCGGTCCGATATCGGCGCCGCGCCGCTGATCCGGCTGAATTATCTGTCGACGGACTTCGACCGCGAGATGGCGAAACGCTGCGTGAGGATCGCCCGAAGCATCGTCGCGCAGGACGCCTTCAAGCATTTCTTGCGGGAAGAACTGACACCTGGCGTGTCCGTGCAATCCGATGAGGAGATCGAGGCCTACTGCAAAAGCACCAGCACCAGCGGATATCACGTCAGCGGCACCTGCAGGATAGGACCGGCGAACGATCGCCTGGCGGTCGTCGATCCGCATGGGTCGGTCCACGGGCTGAGGGGATTGCGTGTCGTCGACGCGTCGGTCTTCCCCAGCCTGACGACCGGCAACACCAACGCGGCGGTGATGATGACGGCCGAAAAACTCTCGGATGCAATCCTCGGCAAGCCCGCGCTGCGCGACGAAGGCGTGCCGTTCCAGCAGGCGGATCGGCGCTGATCCGCCCTGCCTTCAGGTAGTAAGGACGATGCCGGCGTCGTCGGGCCAGCTTACCCAGGCCTCGTCGCCGGCCTCCCAGCGCTCTGCGGCAGAACCGGCGACATCCGACACGATGATCGGTTTCTCCACGCCCGGCACGCTGACATAGATATGCCGCCTGTCGCCGAGATAGGCATTGGCCGTCACCGTTCCGCGCAGCATGTTGGCAACGCCTGTCGGAGCAGCCTGGGAAACGGTGAGTTTCTCCGGCCGCAGCGCGACGGCGACCTGCTTGCCTTGATCGACCGGATCGGTTGCGCTCGAGCTGATCTGCCCGATCCCGTTCGTGGCGATAATCAGCCGGTCTTCTCCCGCAACGGCGACGCGGCCCTCGAGAAAGTTCATCACGCCGACGAAGCTCGCGACACTCAAGTTCGTGGGCCTCTCGTAGAGCTCGGTCCCCGAGGCCACCTGCGCGACGCGGCCATTTGCCATGACGGCGATCCGGTCGCTGAGGTTCAGCGCCTCCTCCTGATCGTGCGTCACCATGACGAAAGTGATACCGACGGCGCGCTGCAACTGACGCAGCTCGTACTGCATTTCTTCGCGAAGGCGCTTGTCGAGCGCGCCGAGCGGCTCGTCGAGAAGCAGGACCTTGGGCTGGCAAACCAGGGCACGGGCGAGCGCGACGCGTTGCCGTTGTCCGCCCGAAAGCTGCTGCGACCGTCGCTCGCCATAGCCGGGCAGCTTGATCATTTCGAGTGCATCCTGGACGCGTCGCGCGACCTCCGCCTTTGAGAGGCGCAGGCGTCGCAGCCCGTATGCGATGTTCTGGGCCACGTTAAGATGCGGGAAGATCGCGTAGCTCTGGAACACCATGTTGGTCGGCCGTTCGTTCGGCGGCACGGTGAGCAGCGAACGCCCGTCGACCACGATGTCGCCCCGCGACGGGGTCTCGAATCCTGCAAGCATGCGCAGCAGCGTGGTCTTGCCGCAGCCGGACGGTCCCAGAAGAGAGAAGAATTCGCCCCGCGCTATCGACAGGTCGACATCGCTCACGGCCGTTGCCGCTCCAAAGCTCTTGGACACGTTTCGGATGGATATGAAGCTCCGGTCGGCTTCCGCGATCATGGCAAACCTCTCTCGTTGTCGGCGGGCGCCCCGATGCGGCGCACGAGTTCCGCTCCGATGACCAGAAGGCAGGAGACGGTGAGAATGCAGCTTGCCAGCGCGAGGACCATCGGGAGCGCGTTTGGAAAGCGCAGTTGGCTGAAGATGAAGACGGGCAGCGTCGCCTGGTTGCCCGAAAGGTAGAAGGCGAGCACGATCTCGTCGAAGGAGATCGTGAAGCAGAGCAGCAGCGAGGCCACCACGCCGGGCAGCGCGAGCGGGACGGTCACGCGCCAGAAAGTGGAGAATGCGGTCTCCCCGAGATCGAGCGAGGCCTCCTCGAGCGATCTGTCGAAACCCTCCAGCCTGGAATTGAGGACGAGCATCGCGAACGGCGTCGTGATCAGCACGTGCCCTGCTCCGACAGTCCACAACGACAGTCGCAGATCCAGGAAATGGCGCGCGAAGATGAGCAGGGCAAGGCCGACGACGATAGCCGGAACGAGCAGCGGCAACATCATGGCCCCCTCGATCATGCGGCGGCCCGGCAACTTCTCGCGGGTCAGACCCTTCGCGGCGAGAAGCCCGAGCGTCGTGCTGACGACGGACACGATGGCGGCGAGTTTCAAGCTGTTCAGAAGCGCCGCCAGCATGGGGCCGTTGTCGGCGAGCTGCGAATACCAATCGAGCGTGAAGCCCTGGATAGGCAGGGCGAGATAGATGCCGTCGTTGAAAGAAAACAGGATGAGCAGGGCGATCGGGAGATAGAGAAACAGCAGAAACAGCGAGATGAAGATCCCGAGCGCGCCAAACCTTTGCCGACCGGAGTTCACGGGCGGCCTCCTGTCGAGTGGGCGCGACCGACCAGCCATGCGAAGGCGCAGGCGATGAGAGTGACCGCCACCATCGTCACGATCGACACGGCTGCGCCGAGCGGAGCGTTGTTGGCCTTGCCGAACAGGGACTGGACGACATTGCCGATCATGATGCCGGACGTGCCGCCGACAAGCGTCGGCGTGACATAGTCCCCGACGGTCGGGATGAAGACGAGCAGGCTGGCAGCCACGACGCCGGGCAGCGACAAGGGCAACGTCACGCGCAGGAATCTGCGCAGCCTTGTATCGCCGAGATCGGATGCCGCCTCGATCAGCGACCGGTCGATCTTCTCGAGCGAGACATAGATCGGCATCACCGCAAAGGCGATCCAGGAGTGCACCAGCGTGATCGTCACCGCGGCGGGATTGTAGAGGAGTACTTCCAACGGCTGGTCGATGATGCCGATGCTCAACAACGTCGCGTTGATAACGCCATTGTATCCCAGGATGAGCTTCCAGGCGAAGACGCGCAGCAGGTAGCTCGTCCAGAACGGGAGGGTGAACAGGATCAGCCAGGCCATCTTGTTGCGCCTGACGCGGAAGGCGATGAAATACGCAACCGGATAAGCCAGAAGCACGACCAGGACGGTGACGGCCAAGGACAACACGATGGAATGATAGATGAGCGTGACGTAAAGCGGGTTCCTGAGGCTCCAGGGAAGCCATCCGTCCTCACCGGCGGGTACAAGGGTGAAGATCGCGCGGTAATTGTCGAGCGTCGGCTCCGTCAGGAGATCGAAGTATTTCTGTGTCCAGAAGCTCAGGACAACCAGTAGGATGAGCGGCACCAGCATGAGGAGCGCCACCATCGCGCCGGCCGGTAGAAGCAGAAGAAATCCACGCTTCGTGCTCGTTTCTGTAAGCCCGCTCATTCTCGCTGTCTGCATGGTACCTGTTGGAGTTTGTGCCCCGGGGATTGCAACGACGAAGGAGGCGCGCCTTCAGGGATCGCGCGCCTCCGGGAACAAAGCCCGCGGCAGCATCCAGAGCAATTCCGCTTTTCTCCGAACCGCGAAAATGCTCCAGCTCTTTGTTCTTACGCAGTTCCGGGCGCAAAACCGCTGCGCATTCTTGCTGGAATTGCCCTAGGCTCAAAGGCCGGCTTTGATCTCCTCGAACATCGCGTTCACTTTCTCGTTCAACTCGGGCACAAACTCGCCGTAGAACTCTCCGGCCGTCAGAAGAGCGGCAGGGTCCTGGATGCCGAGTTCGGTCAGCCGCTCCGGAGAGGTGATCTCATAGGCCTTCGCTTTCGGAGAGCCGTATCCGTATTTCTCCATCAGGAACTTGCCCGACTGTGCGGAGATGAAAGCGTCGATATAGGCGAGGGCCTCTTCGTCGGTGCCCGGGCCGTCCTTCACGCGAACCGTCGTGTCCAGCCAGGTCAGCCGTCCTTCCTTCGGCGTCATATAGCCGACATCGACGCCCTGCTTCTTCAACGTGGCGTAGGAACTGCTCCACCCGTAGGCTGCCACGACCTCGCCGGAGGCGAGGGCTTGTTCGAGCTCAGCCTGATTGCTCCAGTAGAAACGCAGCAACGGCCTCTGCTCGACCAGCTTCGCGCGAACCTTTTCGAGATCGGCGTCGGACATGTTGTAGGGGTCGGCAATGCCCAGGACCAGGGACGCCGGAACCACGACCGAGTCCGCACTGTTTCGCGTCGCCAGCCGGCCGGAATATTTGGCATCCCACAGAATGTTCCAAGTCTGGTTGTTCGCATATTCGGGCACCAGATCGCGCCGGTATATGATCGAGCTGTCGCCCCAGACGGCCGGAACCGCGAAGACCTGGTCGCCATCCGTCATACCGTCGAGCGTCTTCAGGCTTGGAAAGATGTCGGCATAGTTGGCGATCTTGGACACATCGATCGGAGCCAGGACGCCCGCATCACGGAACCGCTTCAGGACGGCACTTCCCGGCTGCACGAGCGACGGCAATGCGCCGGCGCGGATCTTCTGCAGCGCCTCCTCGTTGTCGGAGAAGAGCTGGAAGCTCGGTGCACCGTTCTTTTCCTGAAATGCCGTGAACAGCTCGGGCGCGGAATAATCCTGCCAGGTCGAGACTTCGAGTTGCGAGGACGCCGAGGCGCGGCCAGGAATCGCCGGCATCGAAATTACCGCCACGCCTGCGCCCGCAAGCAACTTGATTGCATCCCGGCGTGTCAGCGCGCCGGTGGCGAGTCGTTCGGCAAACGCGGCGGCGTCCGATTTCCAGTGCGTCATGTCAGCTCCCCCTTTAGCGTTAGGACGGCGGCTTTCAGCTCTCCCGCTGAGCCGCTCTTCCCTACGGGTATTTGCGCCATTGTCGGATGTCAAGCGATATTAGCAAATATCACTTGACCGAAACCGCTGCTGTCTCCGGCTTCCGATGGCCGATCGAGGAAATGGCGCCGGATAGTATCCCGATGCATACAGATCGCCGGAACGGGCGCCTTTCACGGCGGCGGGCCGGCGGCGGCCTCGGGATTGATCAACGAGATGTGGGACCGATTGACCACGCCGACGCTCCTCGATGTGGCCACTGCACCGACCCTTCGTCTTTTCGGCGGCATCGGCAAGCAACAGGAACGAGCGACTGTTCATCTATGCGAGCCGACTTGGTCGGAGACGGTCCTTACCCGCATGAAAGCACGGCTTGCGAAGCAGCGTAAGGCATACGGCTGCATATCCTGCTAAGCGGGAAGGCACTTTACAACCTTATCCGATACTGTAGTCTTACTTCCAACATGGACAGAATAGGCCGCTGAAGATGAGCGAGGTCAAGCAAGGCAACCTGGACACCCCGTCGACGTCTTCGCTTCGCGCGGCTGCGAAAATCGGTCTTGCGGTCGCTGTCGGGACGGCATTGCTTACGCTTCCGAAACCGGATCAGTCTTTGTTTTCGACCTTGTTGAAGAGCCACACCCAGTCCGCTGAATTGCGCAACAAGTCTACCTTCGCAGTGCTCCACCGATTGGGCCTCTAACGCAAGCCGCGGGCCGCCATCCCACGTCCGACCACGAAGCCAGGCACGGAACTCAGCGGGGCAGCGATAGAGCTTCCAGTGCGGTGACCATTTGGCTTATCTCACGGTCAGGGTCGGAAGATATCACTTCCAGGATCGGAGGGGTAACGGTCGGGACCTTCTTCAGATGCCTCATCACATCCTCGAAGGGAACGATGCTGCCTGGATGCGGGTAAGCCACGTGCTCGTATTTCTCGCTCCCGGTATCGCACAGGTGGACAACCTTCAACCTGGGTGCGACGGCCTTCAGTTCGCGGGCGACGTCCTGTCCGATAAAGGCACCATTCGCCACGTCGTAGCACACGCCGATATCATCATGACCATAGGTGTCCAGGGCGCGCATGATCCCGTCGGCTTCGGGCAGGATCGAGAAGGGCATGTTCTCGACGAGAAGTGTGACGCCATTCTTGTCGCAACGCGGAACAAGGGCATCCAGAGCCTTGAAGAAATGTGACGTCAGCGCAGAGAGCGTCGAGGGGAGCAGCGGGTTGGCCTTGCCCGGCCCGATAATCACCTGCCGGCATCCGATCTCGGGCGCCAGATCTATGATCGCCGAGATCGTCCTTATCGAATATTCCCGCATCTCGGGCGTCATGCCCGTAATGTTGATGTCCATGTTGGGTTGATTGAGAGTGGCGATCGAGATTGCGTTTTCTTCGACGAACCGCCGTGTCTGCCTGATTTCGTCCCGGGATGTCGTGGAGGGCCACAAGTGGCCTGGCACGGCCATCAGCTCGAAATACTCAAATCCGCGCTCTTGCCATCGCTGCAGGAACCCGACCGCCGTATGCGAGACTGCGTAGGAGTATGAATTGATGCCGAATTTCATGACCAACAGAGACCTGGACCGACCGAGCTAGAGCAATTCCAGCAAAAGTGCATAGCGGTTTTGCGTCCGGAATTGCGTAAGACAGGGAGTTAGAACAATTCCGCGATTCGGAGAAAAGCGGAACCGCTCTAACGCGATTGCAATACGATATTTCTACAATGAGAAAAATCAAGCGGCATTGTCGCAACATCGGGAACTATCCTGCCACTGGCTTTCGCGTGGTTGCATCGCCCGATGCGTGCCGCTATTTGATCATTGTAGAAAGGCATTCGCTCTGGCGGCAAAGTTCTGGCAGGTCGAGTGACAACTGAACGGCACGATGGACAGGAGAACGAGCTTGGTCCGTGAGATTGAAGTTGACGAGGCGTCCGCCGGCGACAAGGGCCAGATTCGCACCGTTCAATCCATAGAGCGGGCTTTCCTGATCATCGGGACCATTGCAAAGAGCTCGGAGCCTCCGACTTTGGCCGAGATCAGCAAGGCTATCGGGCTTCACACGAGCACCACGTTCCATCTGCTGAAGACGCTTTGCCATGTGGGCGCCCTGAAGCAGGATTCGGACAAGAGCTACCGGATCGGATCCTACATCTATGGTCTCGCCGCAGGGGCGATGACGGAGATAAACCTGGTCAACGATGCGTTGCCTCAACTGCACTGGCTGGCTTCCGAGACGGGAGAGACGAGCCATGTAGCCGTCATGGCGGATAACGAGGTCGTCATCCTGAACAGGGTAGAGGGCAAATCTCCGATCAAATTCTCGGAACGCGTCGGCAGCATTCGTCCAGCCTACTGTACTGCCGTGGGACGGGCGTTGCTCGCGCATCTCAGTGAAGCTCGGTTCTCCGAATACATGGCCAACACCAAATTCACTCGTTTCACTGAAAACACCGCGACGTCAAAGGACAAGATCAGGACCGAGATCGCCACCGTCAGGGCGGCAGGCGTCGCGGTGGAGCATTGCGAGTTCAATTCCGAGATTCGCTGCATCGCGGCTCCTGTACGATCGTTCACGGGAAGCGTGATCGCGGCGATCGGCATTTCCGGGCCCGTTTGGCGGGTCTCCACGGACGACGTCGAATCGTACAAGAAGCAAGTTCTCGTCGCAGCGCAGAAGCTTTCCGAGGAGCTCGGCTACACGGGCAGCCGCGTCGCCTGACCGGGTTGGGGCGCTTCCGGCTAATAACGCGTGGAGAGCCGGCAAGGGTGTCGTCCCGGCGAGCATCATGACAGGCGCGCTCGTGTCGCCGGCGGCCAGGCCCGGAAGCCTCGACGCGCCGACAACGCGCAGCCTGAGAAAGTAATGAGATAGAGGATTTCCGCGATGCGAAGAAAAGCGGAAACCCGTCCGTTCTCGAGCCTCAATAGTTGAACACGACCAGGCGCTGGTCGGTCATGTCCTCGATCGCATAACGTGGGCCTTCCCGTCCGTTACCGCTGTCGCGGACTCCGCCATAAGCCAACTGGTCGGTTCGCCATGTCGAGGTTCCGTTCACGATGACGCCGCCCGTGCGCAACTGCTTGATCAGCTGGAAGGTCAAGTCGTTGGATTTGGTATAGAATCCACATTGCAGGCCAAATCTGCTGCGGTTCACGAAATCGACCGCCTCCGAGATATCGTCATAGGGAATGACGCTGACGACCGGGCCGAATACCTCGTTGCATACGACATCCATGGTGCGCGAGACGTCGGTGAGCACGGTCGGTGTGTAGGCAGCGCCGGTACGGCTCCCGCCGATCAGTAGCTTGGCCTTGCCGGCCCTCGCCCTTTCGACCCAGCCCTCTACGCGCTCGGCGGCGTCGGCATCGATCAGCGTGCCGACATCGGTCTTTTCGTCCAACGGGTTGCCGAGTTGCAGCTTGGCGACTTCCTCGACGAGCAACTCGGTGAACTGGCCGGCGACCGCCCGCTGGACCAGGATCGACTGCACCGAAATGCAGCTCTGCCCGGCCAGGCGCATGGAGTTGCGCGCGCAAACCGCCGCGACAGGGGCGAGTTCGGCGTCCGAATGGACGATCGTGATGCCGTTGCCGCCCAGTTCGAGCGCCGCTCGCCTGAGCCCGGCGGCACGCTTCACATGCAAGCCCGCCTGGGAAGAACCTGTGAAGGTGACGAAGTCGACGTCCGCGTGTTCGACAAGGCGCTTGCCTGTGGCGCCGCCTCCGTTGACCACGTTCAACGCCCCCTCCGGAAGGCCGCTCTCGACGAAAAGTTCCACCATCCGATGGATCGCCAGCGGCGTCTGGGGCGGCGGTTTCAGTACCACCGAATTGCCTGCGGCTATGGCGGGCGCGATCTTGTGCGCCGTAAGATTGACCGGCGCATTGAACGGCGTGATTGCCGCGACGACACCTACGGGAAAGCGCAACATCATCGCGATCCTGCCGGCGCCCATCGGCGAGCTGTCGAGCGGAACATGGCGTCCCTCGATGCGGACCGCCTCACCGGCCGACAACTCGAATGTCTCGATCGCCCGCTTGATCTCGGCTCTGGAATCCGAGATCGCCTTGCCGCCTTCGAGAGTGAGCAGTTTGGCGAGTGCCTCTGTCTCACGGCGCAAGCCAGCGGCCGCCCTGGTCAGAACAGCGGCTCTTTCGTAGCCCGGCAGGGCAGCCATCTTGTCTCGCGCGGCGTGGGCAGCGGCAACAGCCTGATCGACATCGTCGTCCTCGGCGACCGACACCGTGCCGACCTGCTTCGAGGTGTAGGGGTCGATGACCGGCGCCGTATGTGCGCCATCGCGCCAGGCGCCGCCGATCAGCATCCTTGCATGGACCGGTTCGTATGCAGTCGAAGTTGCAGACATTGCTCGTCCTCAGATCAGAACACGATGGCCGAACGCGGGTTCGCGATGCGGAAGCGGCGGCAGGTGCCAGGTGCCGGTACTCGGCGGGCTGACGTCACCGCTGACGTGAACGTCGATCAGATAGGGCTTGCCGAGTTTCAGCGCGTGCCTCACCGCGCTCTCCAGCTCGTCCGCATGCGTGACCGTCGCGCTCTCCACGCCGAAAGATTTCGCCATTGCCGCGAAATCCGGATTGTAGGCTTCGCGGTTCTCGCCCCGATAGAACGCGGTGCCGATCTCGCGCCCCCCGAACAGGCCCTTCTGGAGATCACGGATCGCGCCCCACGCGAAGTTGTTCCAGACGATCCAGACCACGGGCAGATTGTATTCCACCGCCGTGCACAACACATACGGCGCCATAGTGAACCCACCGTCGCCGACCACCGCCACGCAGGGCCGATCAGGTGCGGCGAGCTGCGCGCCCAAGACGCCGCAAACGCCGAACCCCATCGCCGAGAAGCCCCAGGAATTCAGCATCGACTGCGGCCGGCTGGCCTTCCAGAACTGCATGAACCAATTGTGGTGCTGTCCGGAATCGAGGACGAGTATGGTGTCGTCGGGCAGGGCCTTCTGAAGCTCGCCGACCACAAACTCCGGCTGGAGCGGCGAAGTGCGCTTCAGGAAGTTCTGCTCGATATAGGCTGACCATTCCTGTTTCCAGTTGGCGATCCTGCCCAGCCAGTCCGCGTAGTGGAGGCGTGGCTTGAAGGACGCATCGCCGGCCAACTCCGCCAGCAATTGCCCGGCGAAGGTCCTGGCGTCCGCCACGACACCGACATCGACCGGATAGTTGCGACCGATTTCGGTCGGGTCGATGTCGACATGGACGAGCCGGGTTTCGGGAAAGTTCCACGAATAGCCCGATATCCAGGAGGAAGAGGAGCGGTCGTCGAAGCGTGCTCCGATCGCGATCACGAGGTCGGCATTTCGGCCTGCCTGGTTCGCCGCATAGGTTCCGTTCCTGCCGATGAACCCCAGCGCAAGGTCATGAAACATGTCGATCGCCCCCATTCCATTGGGCGATGTCACGACCGGAATCCCGAAATCGGTAGCGAGCCTTGTGATCTCCGGCCCGGCCTCGGCCAGGGTCGCGCCGTGGCCGATGAAGATCACCGGCTTTTTCGAGCTGCGCAGCATGCCGGCGATGGTGACGATCACGGCCGGCGATGCGCCACCCTTCGAAGCCACCGATCGGCGATCGGAGGGAACGATCTCGACCTCCGCCTCCTGTTGAAAGACATCGTAGGGCACGTCGAGATGGACGGGGCCCGGCCTGCCCGACGTCATCAGGTTCATGCTCTGGCGCAGGGCCAGCGGCAGCATTTCCGGCCGCGTGGGTTGGAAGGAACGCTTGGTGTAGGGCCGCAACACCGAGGGAAAGTCGGCCTCCTTTTGGAAATAGCTTTCCTGGAAAGGGCCGCGATTGAACTGCGAGGTCGGCACGTTCGCCGTGATCGCGAGAAAGGCGGAGGAATCAGCCTGTGCGCAGGCTGTCGCCATCACGAGATTGCACGATCCGGGTCCGCATGAGGTCAGCGTCGCGACAGGGCGGTGGCTGACACGGAAATAGGCGTCCGCCATATGGCCGGCGGCCTGCTCATGGCGCGGGGAAACAAGCTTGATCTTGTCCGATCGGTCGTAGAGCGGGTCCAGCATGCCTACGTTGCCGTGTCCGCAAATACCAAAGATGTAGGGAACATCCTCGCCGATCAGGAAATCGGCGATGATTTCCGCGCCCTTCAACTTCTTCACCATCGGTCTCCTGCAGATTTCACCACAATCTGGAATCGATTGCGGCATTGTCACAATCCAGCCTCTCGTAGCTTGCGACAATATTGGAAGTCAATTCATAATGACAAAAAAGTTTGCCGAAAGGGGTGGCGCCTCCGGGTGGGGGACCAACCCTGGAGCGCGGCGGGGCCCGAACGGCGGCGGCAAGCCGACACCCCGCGCCTTGACTCCCCGCTGAACCGACCTAAACATCCGCTGCCGCTTCAAGCCGGAGACCCCCCAAAATGGATGCTACGACCCGAAATGCTCCAGCCGTGCGCGCACGTTGGGCCGTGGCGGCGATGTTCTTCGCGAACGGCTTCGTCACCGGCAGCTGGGCGCCGCAGATTCCGGTTTTCCTGACACGCCTTCAGATCAGCGAGTTTACGCTCGGCCTGCTGATCCTGTTGTTCGGGATGGGCGCGCTGATCGCAATGCCGGCTTCCGGTTACCTGATGTCACGCCACGGCTCGGGCAAGGTGATGATCGGCTTCGCATGCGTCGTCGTCTTCGCGCTGCTTCTGGTGGTGCTGGCACCCAACGTGCCGGTCGCGGCAATCACGATGCTCGTCTTCGGCGGGTCGATCGGCGCCATGGACGTCGCCATGAACGCCAATGCCGTCGCGGTGGAGAAAAGGCTCTCACGCGCGGTGATGTCCTCCTCGCACGGCTTCTGGAGCCTCGGTGGCTTTGCGGGAGGCGGCATCGGCGGCTTCGCCATCCAGCACTACGGCCACCTGGCGCATGCGGCCACGGTTAGCGTGATTGCCGCTGTCGTTCTGGTCATCGCCGCCCGCCACGTCCTCAACGAGGGCAAGCCGGTCGCCCATGAACATCACAAATTCGCGCTGCCGAAGACGCCGGCGGTCTACCTGGTCGGGCTGATGGCCCTGTTCAGCATGATGCCGGAAGGCGCGGTGCTCGACTGGGCTGCGCTCTACATGAAGCAGGAGCTCGGCACGGACCTTGCCACAGCCGGTCTCGCCTACGCCTTGTTCTCCGGCGCCATGGCGCTGATGCGTTTCGCCGGCGACGGGGTGCGCAATCGTTTCGGCGCCGTCGCCACGCTGCGCCTCTCCAGCCTGGTTGCTGCCGCCGGCATGCTGGTCGCCGCATTGTCGCCCTCGCCCACGCTCGCGATCGCCGCCTTCGCGGTCTGCGGCCTCGGCATCGCCAATGTCGTGCCGATCATCTTCTCCGCAGGCGGTAACCAGCCTGGCATGGCGCCGAGCGTCGGCATGAGCGTGGTCACCACCATGGGCTATTCCGGCATCTTGCTCGCACCGTCCGCGATCGGCTTCGCCGCAGAACACGCCGGCGGCTTTTCGCCTGTATTCATCACGCTGTCGGGTTTGCTGGTCGTGGTCTGCCTGATGGCCCGGCTCGCGCATACGGCGGACTTCAGGGTTAGCACCGCCAAGTAGGTCAACCGGCCGCGTAGCGCCCCAGTTCCTCGTACAGAAAGTCGGCGACACGCCGGATGCGGGGGCTGGTGCGAACGTCGCGATGCATGGCGAGCCACATCGGCAGAGTGGGTAGCGGCAAATCCGGAAGCAGCATCTCGACCAGCGGCTCGGCGGCCGCGAGTGACCGCTGGGCGAATCCTATTCCGTTGCCCGCCTTGATGGCCTCCCAGACGACGATCTGGTTGTCGGTCCGCAGCCGAAAAGCATGCCGGTCGATGCTGACGCCCAGACGGGCGAATTCTCTGATGATATCGTCGGCGCGGTCGTAGCCGACGAGATCGTGCGAAAGGAGCTCGTCCGCCAGCTTCGGCCGTCCTCGGCGCTCGACATAGCTCCTCGCCGCACAGGTCGTCAGCGGAAGATCGGCGATCTTGCGTGCGACGAGCTCGTTCTGGGTCGGCTTCATCATACGCACGGCGATGTCGGCGTCGCGACGCAGCAGATTCTCGACCTGGTTGGAGGCGACGAGTTCGACTTCGATCCCCGGCTCCTCGACCGCCAGCCGCGCGAGCATTGCCGGCAACACGTAAGCCGCGACGACCTCACTGGCGGCGATGCGCACCGTACCGGCGACGGATTCAGTAGTCCCCAGTGCCAGCCGCGAAAAGGCCGCCGCCTGTTCCCCGACCTCGCGCCCGCGCTCCAACAGTGCGGCGCCGCTCTCGGTGAGCTCGTAGCCGCCTCGGCCGCGCCGGAACAACACCACGCCCAAGGTCTCCTCGAGCTCGGCGACATGCCGTCCGAGCGTCGGCTGGCTCGTGGACAATCTGCGCGCCGCCGCCGACAGGCTTCCGGTTTCGGCTACGGCGACGAAACTCTTGATCAGATTCCAGTCGAGGTCGGTCATGCCATTCAATCCTGAATATCAAATTACCGACTTTATGGAATTTTCATTCATTCTCAAAGAGGAGATATTTGTCTCATCAGAAAAGCACTCGGATGGAGACGAGACATGGAAACCGTTGTCGTTCTGGGCGCTGCCGGCCGGGTGGGCGATGCGGC
>VFQN01003974.1_pt1 | contig 20167 bp, 19 predicted proteins | sample 3512371 | NCBI WGS metagenome assembly VFQN01 (sample SAMN10412370, study PRJNA504923) | tailings metagenome | isolation source: Replicate 2 from Balatoc abandoned mine | place: Philippines: Itogon, Benguet | collected 2017-08-28
AAGGAACCAACGACGTGGCACTGGCCCTGATCGACTTCGACAACCTGGCCGCCTACGAGGCCTATCGGACGCGATTGAAGGCCAATGCGGCCGGGGCAGCCAACTTCCGCTTCGCCCAGGAGCGCCGGCTGATCCTGCGGGAGGAGCGGAGTTTCCTGCGTCCGGTGGAGGTACGGCCATGATCGCGGTGATCTTCGAGGTGGTGCCGAAGCGGGGGCGGCTCGAGACCTATTTCGAGATCGCGGCCTCGCTGACGCCCGACCTGCAACGGATCGACGGCTTCATCTCGGTGGAGCGGTTCGAGAGCCTGAAGCAGCCGGGCAAGCTCCTGTCGCTGTCGTTCTGGCGGGACGAGGCGGCGGTCGCGCGCTGGCGGCAGATGGAACGGCACCGGGCAGCGCAGTCGGCCGGGCGCGGCGAGGTGTTCCAGGACTACCGGCTGCGCGTCGCGGCGGTGGTGCGCGACTACGGGATGGCGGAGCGGGACCAGGCGCCCGAGGACTCCCGGGAGATGCATGGCTGATCGGCCTAGCCTTCCCGCAGGTGCTGCGACCGCATGGTGTAGAACCAGGGGTTGGTTCCTGCCCGCTAGCGCGGCATGGTCGCAGGACAGGGCGCGCGACGCGGGAGGCAGGCTTGGAGATCCGGACGATCTTGCCGGCGATGCTGGCAGCGGCGGCGGCCATCGCGGCCTGGCCGGCAGGTGCGGCCAGCTTCGACTGCGCCAGGGCCAGCCAGGCCGATGAGGCCGCGATCTGCCGGAGTCCGGAGCTGTCGGCCCTGGACAGCGAGATGGGCGGGCTCTGGTTCGGCTATGCCGAGCTGCCGTTCCTGATGGGCAGGGGCGGGATCCGGCAGGACTTGGCGCGGCGGTTCCTGGAGGAGCGCCGTGCCTGTGGGTTCGATGCCGGATGCCTGGAGAAGCTCTACCGGACCCGGATCGCCACGCTGCGGGATGGGCTGAAGGGCGGGATCGCCGAACTGGCGGCCGACCGGGACAGAGCGTCCGCCTTGCCGGCCCCGGTGCAGGAGGTCATCGCCGGCTATGGCGAGCAGTGCCGGCAGCTCGGCGGCAGCCTCGCGGCCGGTGGCAGCCAGCCGAACGTCGTGACCGGCGACTTCGACGGCGACGGGATCGCCGACTACCTGCTCGACAGCCAGCCCCTGCAGTGCAGCGCCGCGGCGACCGCGTTCTGCGGCAATGGCGGCTGCCAGGTCGACATCGCCGTCTCAAGCGCCGGGTTCGCGCCGGTCGATGCGCTGGGTGGCCAGCCGACCCTGTCGCTGCGCGGGGAAGGAGCCGAGGTGGCGCTCTGGGTTTCGGGCGCCAACTGTCCGGACCTCCGGGAGGACCAGGCCTGCTGGCAGGTCCTGACCTGGGATGGCGGCAAGCCCGGCCAGCGCCACGAGGCGCGCCCGCGGCCCGGCCCGTAGCCGGGCCTCCTGCTCACTCGGCGGCCTGGACCGCGGCGGGCGTCCCGACCAGAGCCTTGAGTTCCGCCTCGTCCAGCGTTTCCTTTTCCAGCAGCCTCCGGGCGGTCTTTTCCAGGAGCTGGCGCCGCTCGGTGAGCAGGGCGACGGTACGGTCGAACACGGCGTCGACGATCCGGCGGATCTCGTGGTCGATCGTGGCGGCGGTCTCGTCGGCATAATCGTGCTCCGGCAGGCCGCCCGGGAACGGGCTCGGGCCCAGGAAAGAGCGCTGGTCCTTTTCCAGGGCGACGTGGCCGACCTTTTCGGACATGCCGTAGCGGGTCACCATGGCCCGGGCGATGTCGGTGACCCTGGCCAGGTCATCGGCGGCACCGGTGGAAAGGTGGCCGAACGTGATCCACTCGGCGGCACGGCCGCCCAGCAGCCCGGCCATCTTGTTTTCCAGCTCCTCCTTGGTCATCAGGAAGCGGTCCTCGGTCGGCCGCTGGATGGTGTAGCCGAGGGCGCCCACGCCGCGCGGGATGATCGACACCTTGTGGACGACGTCCAGGCCAGGCAGGGCCATGGCGACCAAAGCGTGGCCCATCTCGTGGAAGGCGACGACCTCGCGCTCGCGCGGGTTGAGCAGGCGGTTGCGCTTTTCCAGGCCGGCCACGATCCGCTCGATCGCGTTGTTGAAGTCGGCCATGGTCACGGCGCTGGCCTTGCGGCGGGTGGCGAGCAGGGTGGCCTCGTTGACCAGGTTGGCGAGGTCGGCGCCGGTGAATCCGGGCGTGAGCGCCGCGACCTTTTCCGGGTCGACATCCGTGTCCAGCCTGGCCTTGGGCAGGTAGACCTGGAGGATCTGGATGCGGCCCGCCTTGTCCGGGCGGTCGACCAGGACCTGGCGGTCGAAGCGGCCGGCGCGCAGGAGCGCCGGGTCCAGGATCTCCGGGCGGTTGGTGGCGGCCAGGAGGATCAGGCCGGCCCGGCTGTCGAACCCGTCCAGCTCCACCAGGAGCTGGTTCAGGGTCTGCTCCTTCTCGTCATGGCCGCCGGCCATGGGCCCGAAGCCGCGGGCGCGGCCCAGCGCGTCCAGCTCGTCGATGAAGATGATCGCCGGGGCCTTGGCGCGGGCCTGCTCGAACAGGTCGCGGACCCGGGCCGCCCCCACGCCCACGAACATCTCGACGAAGTCCGAGCCCGAGATCGAGAAGAACGGCACCTTGGCCTCGCCGGCCACCGCCTTGGCCAGCATGGTCTTGCCGGTGCCGGGCGGCCCCACCAGCAGGACGCCCTTCGGCATGTGGCCGCCCAGGCGGCCGTACTCCTTCGGGTCCTTCAGGAAGTCCACGATCTCCTTCAGCTCGTCCTTGGCCTCGTCGACCCCGGCCACGTCGTCGAAGCGGATCTTGGTGTCAGTCTCGACATAGATCTTGGCCCGGCTCTTGCCGATCTGCATGAGCCCGCCGCCGAGCCCGCCGCCCATCCGCTTGAGCAGGAACATCCACAGGCCGAAGAACAGGAGCACCGGCACGATCCAGGAAAGCATATCGGTCAGGAAGGTGCTCTCGATCTGCCCGGTGAAACGGACATTGTACTTCTGGAGCTCGTCGGCGAATTGCGGGTCGACGCGGGTGGTGGTGAACTGGGTCTGGCCGCCGGGCAGCGGCTGGTTCAGCTCGCCCCGGATGAAGTCGTCGGAGATCGCGACTTCCGTCACCTTGCCCTCGCGCAGATACTGCTCGAAATCGCTGTAGAGGATCGGAGCGACGGCACGGCTGCTGGCAAAGAGGTACTGGATGAACAGGATGCCGATGAACGCGGCGATCCAGTACCAGGCGTTGAACTTCGCTCCCTTCGGCATGGCTCGGGCCTTCCTGCGAGTCGAGGTTCGATCCGGGACGCGGCAAGACCGGCGAACGCGCCGGCCGGTCCTGCGGTTCCTCGGATCGGACAGTACAGGAAGCGGGACGCGTGACCAGGGTTGACGCAGCGGATGGGCACGGCAGCAAGGGGGTACAGGGTTTGGCGGGAGGGCGACAGCCGGGATGAAGGGGATTTGGTTCGTGGCCGCGGCGATGGCGGTGGCCGTCGCGTCGCCCGCCCGGCCGGCCGGGGCGGCGCGGCTGGACTGCGGCCAGCCGGCAACGCCCGACGCGGCCGCGGTGTGCCGGGATCCGGCGCTGGCGGCGATGGACGGCGAGATGACGGGGCTGGGCTTCGCCCTGGACGCCCTGCCCGCCGCCACGGCGGCCGCGGATGCCCGGCATGACCAGGAGCAGCTTTTCCTGAGCGAGCGGCAGGCCTGCGGAACCGATGCCGACTGCATCGGCGCCGCCTATCAGACCCGCCTGGCCGCGATCCGGGACGAACTGCGGGTCGGCCTGGATCGGTTGGAGGCCAGGCCGGCGCCCGACCTGCCGCCGCCGGTCGCCGCCGCCGTGGCCGATTATGCCGAGCGCTGCCACCGGCTGGGCGGCGCCGGCGAGGCCGGGGGCCAGCCGCAGGTGGTGACGCGGGACTTCGACGAGGACGGGGTCGACGACTACCTGCTCGACACGCGGACGCTGGACTGCGGCGCCGCCGGGCAGGCGTTCTGCGGCAAGGACGGCTGCCGGATCGACATCGCCGTTTCCAGCGAGAAGTTCCGGCCGATCAAGGCGACGGGCGGGCAGCCGGAGCTGGCGGTGGACGGGATCGACGTCGCGATCTCGGTCCCGGATTCGGCCTGCCCGGACCTGCAGGACGGCCAGGCGTGCTGGCTGACCTACAACTGGCAGGACGGCCGGCGCGTGCAGCGCTACGAGGCGCGGCCACGGTCGGACTGAACCCGGCCTGCCCATGGCTGCGCCCCCTGGCCTGATGCCGCGCGTGCTTCTAGCTTCCCGCCCGGCCCGTCCGCGGCCGCGGCTTTCCGGAGGTGCCATGCTGTCGATCGCCTGTCCCTGGTGCGGGCCGCGGGACGAGACCGAGTTCAAGTTCGGGGTCGAGGCGGCGGTGCGCCGGCCGGACCCGGCCAGCGCCGACGACCGGGCCTGGAGCGAGTACCTGTTCGCGCGAGAGAACCGGCGCGGGCGGCAGCGCGAGCTCTGGTGCCATGCCGGCGGCTGCGGCCAGTGGTTCCTGGTCGACCGGGACACGGTGAGCCACGAGATCTTCGGGACGGAGGTGCTGCCGGGGCACCCCTCTGCGGAGGGGCGGGCGGCCGAGGCAAGATATGGCGCCATGGATGCGCCGGCCCCGTCGGACGTGGTCCCGGGCGGTGCGGGAGAGCAGGGTTGAACGGCCAGGCGAACCGGGTGGACGCTGGCGGGGCGGCGCTGGACCGGTCCCGGCCACTCGCCTTCGCTTTCGAGGGAAAGCGGCTGCAGGGCCTTGCCGGCGACACGCTCGCCTCGGCCCTGCTGGCGAACGGCCGCAGCGTGCTCGGCCGTTCCTTCAAGTACCACCGGCCGCGCGGCCTCTGGGGGTTCGGCGCGGAGGAGCCGAACGCGATCCTGGACGTGCGCTTCCCGGACGGGCGGCACGACCCGAACGCCCGGGCGACGCTGGTGCCACTGGAGGACGGGCTGGAGGTCAGGACCGTCCATGGCTGGCCCTCGGCGAGCCGCGACCTGTTCGGCTTCATCGACCGGCTGCACCCGCTGATCCCGGCGGGCTTCTACTACAAGACCTTCATCTGGCCGGACTGGCACCTGTTCGAGCCGCGCATCCGCAAGATGGCGGGCCTGGGCGTGGTGCCGGCCGCGGCCGAGCCCCTGGAGCGGGCGCAGCTCCATGGCCGGACGGACCTGCTGGTGGTGGGCGCCGGGCCGGCCGGCTTGGCGGCGGCGCGGGCGGCGGCGCTGTCCGGCCTGCGGGTGGTCCTGGCCGACGACCAGCCGGAGCCGGGCGGCCAGCTCCTGGTCGACCAGGTCGAGGTCGACGGCATGGCGGGCGGTGCCTGGGCCGCCTCGGTGGCGGCGGAGCTGGCCGCGATGCCGAACGTGACGCTGCTGCGCTCCACCACGGCGCTCGGCCTGTTCGACCACGGGCTGGCAGTCCTGGCCGAGCGCCGGCGGATGGCGCGGGGCTTCGCGCCGGAGCGGCTCTGGAAGCTGCGGGTGGCGCATACCATCCTGGCGGCCGGCGCCATCGAGCGGCCGCTGGTGTTCCCGGACAATGACCGGCCGGGCGTGATGTCGGCCTTCGCGGCGCGCGCCTACCTCGCCCGGCATGGCGTGCGCGCCGGGCGGGCGCCGGTGGTGCTTACCGGCAACGAGGCCGGGCGGCGCACCGCGGAGGCGCTGGCCGCGGCCGGGGCCGAGCCGGTGATCGTCGACCTGCGCGCGGACGCGGCACCCCATCCGGAGATCCCGACCCACGTGGGCGCGGTGGTGGGTGTCGTGCATGGGCGCAACGGGGTGACCGGGGTGGTGGTCGAGCCGCTGCGCGGCGGGACGCGGGTCGAGATCGGCTGCGACCTGGTGGCGGTCGCGGGCGGCTGGACGCCCTCGGTGCACCTGCACATGCATGCGGGCGGGCGGCTGCGCTTCGACGAGGCCCTGGACGGGTTCGTGCCGGACGGCCCGGCGCGAGCGGCGGTGACGGTGGGCGCAGCGAACGGGGTGATGGACACGGCCGGCTGCCTGCTGGACGGCCACCGCGCCGGCCTGGCGGCCGCGGGCGGGCGTGGCGGGCCAGTGCCGGAAGCGCCGCGGGCGGCGGCGGAGCCGGCCTGGCGGCAGGCGGTGTGGCGCCGGCTGGAGAACAGCAAGGCGCGGCAGTGGGTCGACTACCAGAACGACGTGACCAGCAAGGACGTCGCCCTGGCCGCCCAGGAGAACTACGTCTCGGTCGAGCATCTCAAGCGCTACACCACGCTCGGCATGGCGACCGACCAGGGCAAGACCAGCAACCTGAACGGGCTGGCGCTGCTGGCGGACGCGGTGGGCAAGCCGGTGCCGGCGGTGGGCACCACCACCTTCCGGCCGCCCTTCACCCCGGTCTCGTTCGCCGCGGTGGCCGGGTCCAGGCGGGGCTCCATGCTGACCCCACTGCGGCTCCTGCCGGCGCATCGCGAGCACGAACGGGCAGGCGCGGTGTTCGACGATTATGGCGGCTGGTCGCGGCCGGCCTTCTACCCGCGGGGCGGGGAAAGCCGGGAAGCGGCGATCGCGCGGGAGGTGCTGGCGGTCCGGCGCAACGTGGCCCTGTTCGACGGCAGCCCGCTCGGCAAGATCGAGGTCGCCGGCAGGGACGCGGCGACCTTTTTGGACCGGCTCTACTACCACCGCCTGAGCGACCTGAAGGTCGGGCGGGTGCGCTACGTGTTCCTGCTCACCGAGCACGGCAAGGTCTATGACGACGGAGTGGTGGCGCGGCTGGCGGACGACCGCTTCCTGCTCTCGCCGTCGTCCAGCCATGCGGCGGGCGTGCATGCCGCGGTCGAGGAATGGCGGCAGACCGGCTGGCCGGAGCTGGAGGTGGTCGCCAGCAACGTGACCACGGCCTGGGCGACCTATGCGGTGACCGGGCCCAAGGCGCGGGCGGTGGTGGCGAAGCTGGAGCTGGGCGTCGACCTGTCCCCGAAGGCCCTGCCGCACATGGGGTTCGTCGAGACGGTCCTGGACGGGGTGCCGCTGCGGATCGCCCGGGTGAGCTTCACCGGCGAATTGTCGTTCGAGCTGAGCGTGCCCGCGGCGTACGGACCGGCCTTGTACCGGCTGCTCCTGCAGGCCGGGCAGGCGCAGGACATCGTGCCGCTGGGCTCGGAGGCGCTGCTCGTGCTGCGCGCGGAGAAGGGCTACATCCTGGTCGGCCGGGACACGGACGGCAACACGGAGCCCCAGGACCTGGGCATGACGGCGCCCTTGCGGACCAAGCAGCACGACTTCGTCGGCCGCCGCTCGCTCCAGCGCCCGGCCAGCGCCGACAAGGACCGGCTGGAACTGGTGGGGCTGCTCAACACGGTGCCGGACGAGCCGATCCCCACCGGCGCGCACATGTTCGAGCGCAAGCCGGATGGGAGCAGGCGCAGCCGGGGCTATGTCACCTCCGCCTATCGCTCGCCGACGCTGGGCCATCCGATAGCATTGGGCATCGTCGCGAACGGCCGCGCCTTGCAGGCGGCGGGGGCGGAGGTCGACCTGTTCCATCTTGGCAGGACCTATCGCGCCCGGGTGGTGAGCCCGGTGTTCCATGATCCTGACGGGGAGCGGCTGCGTGGCTGAGGTGATGAGGCTGGCGCCGGCCGGGCCGGAAGAGGCGTTCGGGCTCCTGCCGATCCCGCCGGTGGCGGGGCTGCAGGTGCGGATGGCGCCGGTGCGGGTGGCGCTGGGCCTGGGTGCCACCCATGGCGCGGCGGGCCTGGCCGAGGCGCTGGAAGGCCTGCTCGGGCACCGGCTGGATCCCACGCCCGGCAGCTGCCGGGGCGACGACCCGCGCTCGATCTGGACCGGGCCGGACCGCTGGCTCCTGACCAGCGACCGGGCGGAGCGGTTCGGCCTGCTGCGCGCGGTGACGGCTTCCGTGCCGCGCTCGGTGCTGGTCACCGACGTCACCGACGGGCTGCCGGCGATCGAGCTGGAAGGGCCGAACGCCCCTGCCCTGCTGGCCCATGGCTGCTCGGTCGAGGTCGAGGACGGCCGCTCGGCGCGGACCCTGCTGGCGCTTCAGCCGGTCACCCTGGTGGCGCTGGGCGGCACGATCCGGCTGTTCGCGGACCGGTCGCTGGTGCCGTTCCTGTGGGCCTGGCTCGCCCGGCACGCGCCGCTGGTGGCGGGCTGAGCGTCGAAAGCTTTCGCCGAAGCTTCCTTGGGTTCGTTCGTGCAAAACTGGCGGGGATCGCGCTCGGGTTCGTTTGGTCCGTCGGATGCCGCCGCCATTCCGGGCACAGGCGGGAGATCGATGGCGTGCGGCTGAACGGACGGCGAAAGGTCGTCGGGTTCGTTCGTGCAGATCGCGAAGATGCGCCGGTCTCGGGTTCGTTCGTGCAGAATTGGCCGAGGGCCGTGGCTTGGGTTCGTTCGGCCGATCGGCCCCTGCCGTCATCTGGGCGCAGGCGGGGGATCCGTGCCACGCGGCTGGATAGACGGCAGAAGATCGTCGGGTTCGTTCGTGCAAATCCGCTTCGGGAAAAGGGCCTGGGCATCCGGTGCGTCCTGCGGCGGGCGGTGACGCCGCAGGATAGCATGAATAGGCTTATCGTCCCATCAATGGCATGGCCGGTTCAGCGGAGGATCAGTTCCAGCGGTGCTGCGGCCAAAGGTTCGGCCGGGCCTTCGGTGACCAGCGAGGTGCGGGCCAGGGTCATGGCGTGGCCGGTCTCGCTGTTCATCAGGATGATGTGGATGAAGAAGGTCATGCCGGGTGCGATGACCACGGGGTTGCCGGCGTAGAACATCGGCCAGTCCATCCAGGACGGGGCATAGACGGCGCCCAGCGAATAGCCGGTGGCGTTCAGGCGGTGGGCGCGCATGCCACAGCGGTCGAGCACGGCCGCCTGGGCGTCGAACACCTCGCCCATGGTGCGGCCGGGCACCAGGGCGGCCTCGGCGGCGAGCAGCGCTTCCCTGCAGGCGTCGAACATGCGGCGGTGCTCGTCGGCGGGCCTGCCTACGAGCAGCGTGCGCATCAAGGCGGCGTGGTACTGGCGGTAGACGCCGGCGAACTCCAGGGTGAGCTGGTCCTGCGGGTCGAGCCTGCGGCGGCCGCTATAATAGCGGCAGAGCAGCGCCTGCGGGCCGCTGCCGATGATGAACGGGTTGCCGGGATAGTCGCCGCCGCCCTCGAAGATCGCGTCGTGCATCCGGGCCAGGATCACGCCCTCGTCCGCGCCGGGGCCGGTGGCGGCGATCGCGGCGTCCAGGGCGGCGTCCCCTAGGCGTGCGGCTTCGCGCACGTAGGCCAGCTCCTCGGCCGACTTGACCAGGCGCAGCTCGGACAGGAGCAGCGAGGAGTCGGCCAGCGTCGCAACGCCGTCCAGCGCCGCTTCCAGGCGCTTGCCGTTGCGGTAGGTCAGGCCGTGGGTGTCGAACTCGACGCCCAGCCGCTTGCCGCGCAGGCCCTTCTCTTCCAGAAGCGGCACCAAGTCGGTCCGGGCGGGATCGGCGCCGTCGCGGTCGACCCAGATCCGGATGTCCTGAATGTTTGAGGTGAGCTGGGCCTGGCGCAGGTCGGCCGAGCGGGTGAGCAGGGTGACCGCACCGTCGGCGGTCAGCACCAGGCACTGGAAGAAGCAGAAGCCGAACGTGTCGTAGCCGGTCAGCCAGTACATGCTTTCCTGCTTGAAGATCAGCAGGGCGTCCAGGCCCTGGCGGGCCAGGGTGGCCTTGGCGGCGGTACGGCGGCGCTCGAACTCCTGGCGGGAAAAATGCTGCGGCACGGCTTCGGCTCCTCCGGTGGGCACGGACGGGAAGGCATGGTTGCTTTGCCCGCCCAAGTCGAGGCCCCTGGCGAACCGGCACGGATCCGGGCACGATCCGGCGCGATATATCAGTCAGGGAGAGCGGCATTGAGCGGCCGGGTTGCAGATCGGGTAGCGGTGGTGTTCGGGGCGGCGCGCGGGATCGGCGCTGCGATCGCGGCGCGGCTCGCGGAGGAAGGTGCGAGGGTCTGGATCGCCGACGGGCGGCCGGAGGGCGAAGACACCGCGGCCAGGATCGGCGGGCGCTACCTCCCCTGCGACGTGTCGGAGGAGAAGCAGGTCCAGTCGGTGGTCGACGCCGTCCTGGCGGCGCACGGGCGGCTCGACATCTGCGTCCAGAATGCCGGAATCTTCCCGGAAACCCTGCTGGACGAGATCAGCGTCGCCGAGTGGGACCGGGTGCTGGCGGTCAACCTGCGCGGCTCGTTCCTGGCGGTGCGCGCGGCGTTCGGGCCGATGAAGAAGCAGAACTACGGGCGGATCGTGCTCACCAGCTCGATCACCGGCCCGCGGGTGGTCCCGCCCGGCCATGCCCATTATGCCGCATCCAAGGCCGGGCTGATCGGCCTGATCAAGGCGGCAGCATTGGAAGGCGCGCCGTACGGGATCACCGTGAACGGGATCGAACCCGGCAACGTCCTGACCGAGGGCATCCAGAGCGAGCGCTCGGCGGAATTCATCGAGGGCATGGCCCAGACGATCCCGATGAAGCGCCTGGCCGACCCCAGGGAGCTGGCGCACAGCTATCTGTTCCTGGCCTCCGACGAGGCCGCCTACATCACCGGGACGACGATCGTGGTCGATGGCGGGCAGACCCTGCCGGAGGGAAAGGGATAGGCCGGGCGGCCGGAACCACGCTCGAAAACGTGCGACATTCTTGAGAAATCATTAACATGCGGACATGATTGCGCCGACCGACATGCGGCTCTTTCGAGCGGGCCCGGTCGCATCGTTGCAATCATGATCCGGCAGTCCTGCCGGGCTGCCCAAGGGAGCAGGCGCGATGGCCGTGGTCACCGGCACGATCAACGCCGACGATCGCCGGACCGGCGGCCCTGGCAACGACATGATCGGCGGCAACGCCGCCGACAACTTCCTGGATGGCGGGGCCGGCGACGATACGCTGCTGGGCGGCGCCGGGGCGGACTACCTGTCCGGTGGCATCGGCAACGACCTCCTGGTCGGGCATACCGGTGACGACCTCCTGGACGGCGGGGCGGGCAACGATCGCCTCGAAGGCTGGGACGGCGACGACGTGCTCTGGGGGCGTGCGGGCGATGACGTTCTTTCCGGCTTCCATGGTGTCAACCTGCTGATCGGCGGCGAGGGCGACGACACGCTCGACGGCTTCGGCGTGCTGCGCGGCGGGGCGGGGGACGACCACCTGGACAGCCGCTTTTCCGTGTTCGGCCTGGAGGGAGAAAGCAGCACGCTGTTCGGCGATGCCGGCGATGATGTAATTGCCGTCGGCCGGAACAGCGTCGGGCGCGGTGGCGACGGCAACGACACGCTGTCCGGCGGCGGCCTCGGCCCCGGCATTCTTTATGGCGGGGCGGGCGACGATACGCTGGTGAGCCGGGCGTATAGGCCCGAGGAGGCCCCCGTCCTGGTGGGCGGCCCCGGCATGGACACCTACAGCTTCGTGAACGACGAAGGCGGGCACGCCCTGATCGTCGACGCGGCAGGTGGCCTGCGGCTTGGGGTGCAGGACGATCTCAACCCCCTGGACAGCAACGGCGACGGACGGCTCACCGCACAGGACGACCGCGTGTCCCTGGTGGACGCCAGCTTCGAGGGGGTGACGCACCAGTCGCTGCAGCTGGAGATCGCCACACAATCCGGCGTCGGATTCCCGCCAGACTTCTTCGATGTCACCTTGTTCGGCATCACCTCGATCTCGGCGGACGTGCTCGGCCAGGGCTGAGATGAACCTCGGTCGCCGTCGACCTCTGGACGGTCGGGTCGAGCCGAAGCCTGCCGGATGGACGCGAGGCGGCTTGCCGCGCGGGAGGTGCTGGTTCTTCATGCGCTACATGGGCGCGGCCGGCCAGCCGTCTGGGCGGCCGCAGCCATGGGGCTAATGCTTTACCGCGTGGATGATGATGGTGCCGGCAGAAACCTTGGGCGCACCCAGCCCGATGTCGCCGGCATTCTTGGCGACCCATTCCTTCGCGACCCGGACACTCTCTTCGGTGCCGGCCTTGTCCTGGCATACGGTCATCGACAGGCCGCCCTCGCCGTCATTGCTGCGGGCGAGCGTGTAGCTCACGAAGCCCTTGACCGAGCGCATTGCTTTTTCGACTTCGTCCTTGCGTTTCTCCAGCAATGAAAAGAACTCTTTCGCACCCTTGCCCGTATAAGTTCTTACGACGACATCCATCATGAGCTCCAGTTCTGCGACATGCGTTCATTATCCGAACGCGCATGGTGGAGAGCATCGACAGTCCCGATCCTGCAGACCAAGCCACAACGATAGCACAACTATTCACGGAGTGCGATATGTTGTTGCCCGGCATCATGACCGACTGGGCAAGGTGCGGGTCACCGGTCCAGGCTCATGGGCAGGTCTGCGACGTGGGCCGCGTCTCGATCTTCACGCCCAGGAAGTCCAGGTTGAAGGTCGCCGATTCCACCAGCACGTAATAAAAGGAATTGGCGTTGCCGATCCCTGCCTGGTTGATGGTCTTGGTGGTGGCGATCCGCACCGCGTCCACCACGCCCGAGGCGCTGGTGACGCTGGCCATGGTGATCGGGGCAGAGAACGGGTTGCTGCCGGTGGCGTAGGTCTTGCGCAGGAGCCGCGCCCGCATCGGGTCGTTCGCGTTGACGTCGCGATACACCAGGCTGAGGCTGCAGACCTTCACGCCGTTGGGGAACGAGACCGGCATGAAGAAGCGGGAACTGGGCTGGATCGTCTTGAGCGTCCCGGCCTGTTCCTCTTCGGCAAAGCTGCCGCCGACCGGACAGGGGCAATGGGTGACGAAGCCCATGGCCGAGAGCGCGATGGTCTCGGCGCGCGCGGGCGGTGCTGCGATCCAGGCGAGCATTGCGATGATCAGGCCGAAGCCGATGCGCGTCATGTCGATCTCCCTGCAAATGGCGGCGGCTGCCTATCCAGCCGGGTCCGCCTCCTCGTCTCGATGACTTCATGATTGAGGTGACGACGCATCTTGTGGCTCGCTTGAAGTCGCGAGCGCCGTCCCACCTTCATTCGATGTGCCGGACAGGATAGCAGGAAAGGCGGCGAAGGAGCGGTGACGGGCATCACATGCACGGGCGTACGCATTGGCGTGCCCCGTTGCTGCCGGGCCGGAAACCGCTCTAGGTTCGCGCGGCCAGCCAAAGCTCCGGGAGCCGCCATGACCACGCCTCTGCTCGCCGTCGACCACATCGCCCGCCGCTTCGGCGCGGTGACTGCGCTGGCCGACGTGAGCTTCGAGGTGATGCCGGGCGAGGTGGTGGCGCTGCTGGGCGACAATGGCGCCGGCAAGTCGACGCTGATCAAGATCATCGCCGGGACCCAGCCGCCCTCGTCGGGGCGGCTGCTCTGGAACGGCCAGCCGGTCACCCTGAACGGGCCGGCCGACGCCAAGGCGCTGGGCATCGAGACGGTCTACCAGGACCTGTCGCTGGCGCCGAACGTCGACGTGGTCGGCAACTTCTTCATGGGCCGCGAGCTCACCCGCCGGGTCGCCGGGATGAAGTGGCTGCGCGAGAAGGAGATGGAGGAAACCACCCGCAGCGTGCTGGACCGGCTGGGCACCAAGATCCCGGACGTGCGCGCCAAGGTGGAGAACCTGTCGGGCGGGCAGCGCCAAGCGATCGAGCTCTGCCGGTTCGTCCATTTCGGCGGCAAGCTCGTGCTGCTGGACGAGCCGTTCGCGGCACTGGGCGTCGAACAGACCCACAAGGGGCTCGACATGATCGAGCGGGTGCGCCGCGAAGGCATCTCGGTGATCGTGATCACCCACAACGTCCTGCACGCGCTCCAGGTCGCCGACCGGATGGTGGTCATCCGCCAAGGCCGGGTCGCCGGCGTGCGCACCCGGGCGGAAACCTCGCACGACGAGCTGATCGAGCTGATCACCGGCGACGACAGCCTGACCCGGCGCCCGGCCGCCTGATCAGTCGGGGAAGTTGCGGGCGTTCTCGGCACCGGTGTCGATGACCTCCACCATGGCGTCGCGGGCGGCCTGGGGGTCGGCGGCCTCGATGGCCTGCAGGATCGCGCGGTGCTGGTCTGCCGAGCGGCGCAGCTGCTCGAGGTCGCGCAGCGGCGTGGAGCGGGTGAACGCCGCCGCCAGGGCCGCCTCAATCAGGCCGCCCAATGATTGCAGGAACGGGTTGCCCGACGCCTCGCTGACGGCGAGGTGGAAGGCCAGGTCGAGCTCGATGTAGCGGGCGGGATCCTCGCAGGCGGCCATGGCTCCCGCGATCTCGCTGAGCTGGCGGAGCTGCTCGGGCGTGCGCCGCACCGCCGCCAGCGCGGCGCTTTCCGGCTCCAGGACCCGGCGTACCTCGAACAGGGATTCGATGAACTGCGGGTCCATGCCCAGCCGGGTCCGCCATTCCAGAAGCTCGGCATCGAACATGTTCCAGGACCTGGGCGGGTTGACCCAGGTGCCGACCTTGGTCTTCGACGCCACCAGGCCCTTGGCCGCCAGGGTCTTGAACGCCTCGCGCTGGACCGTGCGGGAAACCTTGTAGCGCAGCGCCAGCTCTTCCGGGCTGGGCAGCAGCTCGCCGCTCTTGAACTCGCCCTTGAGGATGCCGAGGCCGATCCCCTCGGTCACTGCCCGATGCGCCGAAAGGGCAGCCGATCTGGACCGGCCGCGCACGTCCGCCATGTTTTCCTGTTCCCAGCCAACCCTGAACCCGCACGAGGTTGATGGCCAGGGCGGCCCGTCCGTCAAGCGGCGTCGCGTTTTCCGGCCGCCGAAACCCGCCGGCGGGCGAAGCCGCCCACCGGTGCGCCCCGTTCACGGTCAGGCGAGCCGGGCCGCCCGCCGCGATGGCGGGCTTGCCGGGGTGCGGCCACGCACCATATAGTCGGCACATCATAAGCATGCTCATAATATGACATGACAGCGATCGCCACGCCGACCCTGGGTTTCCTCCTGCACGACGTCGCCCGCCTGCTGCGCAAGCGGTTCGAGCAGCATGCCCGCGAGCTCGGCCTGACCCGCTCGCAGTGGCAGACCCTGGCCTATCTCGCGCCGAACGAGGGCATCCAGCAGGCGGCCCTGGCGGAACTGCTGGAGATCGAGCCGATCACACTGGTGCGCATCCTGGACAAGCTGGAAGCGCGCGGCCTGATCGAGCGCCGCCAGCACCCGAGCGACCGGCGCTGCAAGCAGCTCCACCTGACCGAGGCGTCTCGGCCCATTCTCGGCACCATCCGGGCGCTGGGCGAAACCACCCGCAGCGAGGCGCTGGCAGGCCTTTCTGCCGGGGAGCGCGAAGCGCTGACCCGGGCCCTTTCCACCATGAAAACTAACCTCCTCGAGGCGTGCAGCCTCCCGGCCGGCTCCACCAGGGACTCCAGCCATGGCTGATTCAGTGTCGTTGCGCGACCGCGATGCGCGCGACGAGGACGATGTCGACTATTCCCGGGCGATCGCACCGCCCAAGGCCCCGGCGGCTGCGGCGCCGGCCAAGCCCGCCCAGGCGCCCAAACCCGGCCGGCGCCGCTGGCTGCGGCCGGTCCTGTTCCTGCTCCTGCCGATCGCCCTTGCCGGGGGCGGCTACGCCTATGCGACCGGCGGCCAGGTCATGACCACCGACAACGCCTATGTGCAGGCCGACATCGTCGGCGTGTCGACCGACGTGTCGGGCATCGTGCAGGCGATCCTGGTGCACGAGAACCAGCAGGTGTCGGCTGGCGACGTCCTGTTCCGCCTGGACGACCAGCCGATGCGCCTGGCGCTGACCCGGGCGGAGGCGCAGATCGGGATCGTGCGCAACGAGCTCACCGCGCTCAAGGCCAGCTATCGCGACATGCAGGCGCAGATCCGCCAGGCCCAGGCGGACGTCACCTACTACCAGGCCGAGTTCGAGCGGCAGGACCAGCTGAACCGCAACAAGTTCGCGTCCAAGGCCGCCTACGACCAGGCCCGCCACCAGCTCGACGTCGCCAAGCAAGACCTGGCGTCCTTGAACCAGCAGCTGGCCGGGATCGCGGCGAACCTGGGCGGCGACCCGGAGCAGCCGATCGAGCAGCACCCGCGCTACCGGGAAGCGGTCGCCGCGCGCGACGAGGCCGCCCGCCAGCTCGACCATGCCGTGGTCAAGGCGCCGACCGACGGCATCGTGACCAACGTGCCCTCCCTGCAGGTCGGCGACTACCTCAAGGCGGCGACGCCGGCCTTCAGCCTGGTCGGCACCAACCATCTCTGGATCGAGGCGTCGCCCAAGGAAACCGAGCTGACCTATGTCCGCCCGGGCCAGCCGGTGACCATCTCGGTCGACACCTATCCGGGCGAGACCTGGCACGGTCAGGTCGAGAGCATCAGTCCGGCATCCGGCGCCAGCTTCTCCCTGCTGCCGGCGCAGAACACCAGCGGCAACTGGGTGAAGGTGGTGCAGCGGATCCCGATGCGGGTGCGGATCGAGCCGGCACCGGACCAGCCGCCGCTCCGGGTCGGGATGAGCGTCGAGCTGGCGGTCGACACCGGCCACGCGCGGGGCATGCCGACCTTCCTGGCCGACCTGTTCGGGGGAGACGCCGACCGCCGTGGCTGACGCCGTCGCCCGCCCGGTCGTGGCCAACCGGGGTGCGATCACCGCCTGCGTCATCCTGGCGGTGATCATGCAGGCGCTGGACACCACGATCGCCAACGTGGCGCTGCCCTACATCCAGGGCAGCGTGGCGGCCAGCGCCGACCAGGTGAACTGGGTGCTCACCTCCTACATCGTCGCCGCGGCGATCATGACCCCGCCGTCCGGCTATCTCGCCAACCGGTTCGGGCGCAAGCGCATCCTCTTGGTCTCGATCGGCGGCTTCGTGTTCGCTTCGGTGCTGTGCGGCCTGGCGCAGTCGCTGGGCCAGATCGTCGGCTTCCGCCTGCTCCAGGGCTTCTTCGGCGCAGCCCTGGTGCCGCTTTCCCAGGCGATCCTGCTCGACATCTACACGCCCGAGGAGCGCGGCTCGGCGATGGCGCTGTTCGGCGTGTCGGTGATGGTCGGCCCGGTGCTGGGCCCGGTGATCGGCGGCTGGCTGACCGACCATGCCAGCTGGCGCTGGGTGTTCTACATCAACGTGCCGATCGGCGCCCTGGCGCTGCTGGGCGTCTCGGTCTTCGTCACCGAGGCCGGGCAGGACCGGAGCGCCAGGCTGGACTGGCTGGGCTTCGGGGCGCTCAGCATCGCCATCGGCGCGCTCCAGCTGTTCCTCGACCGCGGCGAGCAGCTCAACTGGTTCGCGTCCGGCGAGATCCTGCTGGAGGCGGTGGTGGCCGCCGCCGCGCTCTACGTGTTCCTGGTGCACACCTTCACCACCGACAAGCCGTTCGTGAACCCCAGCCTGTTCCTGGACCGCAACTTCACGATCGGCATGGTGTTCATCTTCATCGTCGGCATCACCTACCTGGCCTCGCTGGCCCTGATGACGCCCTACCTGCAGACGCTGATGGGCTTCCCGGTGGTCACGGCGGGGATCGTGCTGGGCCCGCGCGGCCTTGGCACCATGCTCTGCATGTTCGTGGTCGGCCGGCTGATCGGCCGGGTCGGCACGCGCTGGCTGCTCCTGATCGGGCTGGGGCTGACCGCCTGGGCGATGTACGACATGACCGGCTGGACCCCGGACGTGTCGCAATGGACGATCGTGGTGACCGGCTTCATCCAGGGCGCCGGGCTGGGCTTCCTGTTCGTGCCGCTCACCACCTCGACGTTTGCCACCCTGCCGGCGGACAAGCGCGGCGAAGGCACCGGGCTTTACAACCTGTCGCGCAACATCGGCTCCAGCGTCGGCATCTCGATCGTCTCGGCACTGCTGGTGGAGAACACCCAGATCAACCATGCGGACATCGCGAGCTACGTCACCCCGTTCAACCGCGCCTTCGACCAGCCGGCAATCATCGATGCCTGGAGCCCCTACACCGCCGCCGGCCGTGCTGCCCTGGACGCGATCGTAACCGAGCAGGCGACCATCATCAGCTATATCGACGACTTCAAGCTGCTGATGATCATGTCCCTGGCAGTGATGCCGCTCGTATTCCTGCTGCGCACGCCCAAGCAGGCGGCGCCGGCGGAGCATGCGGCCGTGATGGAATAGGGCCGGCCGCGGCCAGCCCGTTCATCAGATCCCTTGCATCCCAACGTTATACATTATATTAATATGTATATCGTATGCAGGAGATCGTCATGAACGTCGTGAAGATCACCGATCGCCTTTCGGTGGCCGACCAGCCGGCGCCGGAGCAGTTCGCGGAATATGCCAGCCGCGGCTTTGCCGCCGTCGTCAATGCCCGGCCGGACGGCGAGGCCAGGGATCAGCCCGGCCATGCCGCCGAGCAGGCCGCCGCCCGGGATGCCGGGCTCGCCTACCGCTTCGTGCCGGTGACGAGTTCCACCATCACCGAGGCCGACGTGCGTGCGTTCCAGGACGCGATCCGCTCGGCGGACGGGTCGGTGGTGGCGCATTGCCGCTCCGGCACCCGGGCGCTGGCACTTCACGTGCTGGGCGAGGTGCTGGACGGACGCATGACCCGGGACGAGGTGGCCGGCTTCGGCCGCCGGCATGGCTTCGACCTGTCCAGCGCCGAACGCTGGCTGGAGCGGGCCGCCGCGCAGGCGCCCAAGGTCACCGGCTTCTACGAGCCGCGCACCGGCAGCGTGCAGTATGTCGTGGCCGACCCCGCCACCCGGCGCTGCGCCATCATCGACCCGGTCCACGACTTCGACGAGAAGTCCGGCGCCACCGCGACGATCCAGGCGGATGCGATCCTGGCCCATGTCGAGCGGGAGGGCCTGACCGTCGAATGGATCCTCGATACCCACCCGCATGCCGACCACTTCTCCGCGGCGCACTACCTCCAGCAGCGCACCGGCGCGCCCACCGCGATCGGTGCCGAGGTCACCGCGGTGCAGCGGCTGTGGAAGGACATCTACCACTGGCCGGAACTGGTGACCGACGGCTCGCAATGGGAGCGGCTGTTCGCCGATGGCGACCGTTTCAGGGTCGGCAACCTGCAGGGCCGCGTCCTGTTCTCGCCCGGCCACACGCTGGCCTCGGTCACCTACCTGATCGGCGACACGGCCTTCGTCCACGACACGATCTTCATGCCGGATTCGGGCACGGCGCGGGCGGACTTTCCCGGCGGCAGCGCCAAGGCGCTGTGGCGCTCGATCCAGACCATCCTGGCGCTGCCCGACGACACGCGCGTGTTCACCGGCCACGACTACCGGCCGTACGACCGCCATGCGCGCTGGGAGAGCACGATCGCCGAGCAGAAGCGCAGCAACCCGCATCTGGCCGGCATGGACGAGGCGGGCTTCGTGGCGCTGCGCGAGGCGCGCGACCGGACGCTGCCGATGCCCAAGCTCATCCTGCACGCGCTGCAGATCAACATCCGGGGCGGCCGGCTCCCTGAGCCGGAATCGAACGGCCGGCGCTACCTGAAATTCCCGCTCGACGCCCTGGAGGGAGCAGCATGGTGACCGAACTGACCATGCCCAGGCCGGCCATCGCCCGGGCGGAAATGGAGCAGCGGGCCGGCGAGGCCGCGGCACTGCTGAAGACCCTGGCGCATCCGGTCCGGCTGATGCTCGCCTGCGCGCTGGTGGAAGGCGAATATTCGGTGGGCGCGCTGGAAGAGGAGCTGGGAATCCGCCAGCCGACCCTCTCGCAGCAGCTGGGCGTGCTGCGCACAGCCGGGATCGTCGAGACCCGGCGGGAGGCCAAGCAGATCTTCTACCGGCTGACCGAGGCTAAGGCCGCCCGGCTGCTCGAAGCCCTCTACGCGATCTACTGCGGCGATGGGGAACATCGATGACCCCGTACTGGACCGGCCTAGCCGGCGGCATGCTGATCGGCCTTTCCGCGATCCTGCTGCTGCTCGCCAATGGCCGGATCGCCGGCATCAGCGGCATCTTCGGGCGCCTGCTCAGCGGCCAGGGCCTGCCGGACAATGCCCTGTTCGTGATCGGGCTGCTCCTGGGGCCGGTGGTCTATGCCGCCCTGCTCGGCCACCTGCCGGTGGTGACGGTCGCCGCGTCCTGGCCGCTGGTCATCCTGGCCGGGCTGCTGGTCGGGGTCGGCACGCGGATGGGCTCGGGCTGCACGTCCGGCCCCGGCATCCTGGGCCTGGCCCGCTTCTCCAGGCGCTCGGCGGCCGCGACCGCCAT
>VFQN01003975.1_pt1 | contig 20165 bp, 19 predicted proteins | sample 3512371 | NCBI WGS metagenome assembly VFQN01 (sample SAMN10412370, study PRJNA504923) | tailings metagenome | isolation source: Replicate 2 from Balatoc abandoned mine | place: Philippines: Itogon, Benguet | collected 2017-08-28
GGCCCAGCCCCGGCGCAAGACGAAAACCGGCCAACTGCGTAACTCCTACCGGTATCATGCCCAAGGACCAATGACCCACCAATGGCCAGGGAAGGCACCGGTCAGTCTTCCTTGGTCATTGGTGGGTCATTGGTCCTTGGGCATTCCCGCCGTTCTTGGTCATTCCCGCCGGCGTGGAGCCGATGCTAAGATGGGTGAAGCAACCAAGTCGGGCGGGGGCGGGCGTATGGCGGTCGTGGTCCGGTGTACCGGGTGTAGCGGGCTGGCGCGGGTCGGGCCGGAGGCGGTCGGGCTCCTCGTCGTCTGCCCGCGGTGCGGCGACCCGTTCATGGCCGACCCGGTGCCCGAGGAGGCCGCGTTCGCCGCACCCGCACCCCCACCGCCCCCTCCCCCACCGCGGCCGGCACGGGCGGAGCCGGTCGCCCCGCCGCGGCCGCGTCGCAAACGCCCCCCGGCGGACCGCACGGAAGAACTCCACGACCACCCGCCGGTTGACGCCGGTGGGGTGCCGTTCTCGGTCATCGTCGGACTCGCGCTACTCCCGCTCACCATCCCGATGCTCTGGCTCATCGGCCCGGTCCTGGTCGGCAACCCGCCGCACCTCACTCTGGCCACCCCGGTGTCGCTGGCGGCGGCGGCGGCGGTGCTTTGCCTGGCGGTGGCGTACACCGTGGACTGGACCCCGGTCACCCGGATCAAGGGCGTGCTGACGCTCGTCGGGCTGGCGTACTTCGCCGGGCTGAGCCTGTACTTTCTGAAGAAGGAGGCGGCCGAGGGGGCGCAGCAGTGGCTGGCGGCCGACGGCTGGCACGAGTTCCGGCCGCCCGGCAAGGAGTACGAGGTGCGGCTGCCGGGGAAGGAGACGAAGGTGGACGGACCGTCGTGGCCGGTATCGGCGTTGAAACTGAGCTGCTACAGGGCGGCGGCCAAGGGGTTCGGCCGGACGCACTTCTACGTCGTCGGCAGCGGCGCGGACCATAACCCGGAGGCCGGGGACGACAAGTGGTTCGACGACGTCGAGCAGTCGCTCCAGAAAACCGTCGGCGGGCAGCTGACCCCGGGCGAGTCCGTCGCGCACCTCGCCCGGCTCCCGCACCGGCAGTGGCGGGTCGAGTTGCCGCGGGGGTCCGACGCGCTGATCGTGCGGGTGTACCGGGCGAAGGACCGGGTGTACCTGCTCGCGGCGCAGGGGCCGGACCTGGAGCCGGGCGACGAGGAAGCCGAGCGGTTCTTCGGGTCGTTCGCCGTCCTCGACGGGCGGAAGTAAGGCAAGCGATTCCCGGCTCGGGCCTTCGCCCGGAAGGCGTCTTGGTTAGCTCGGGCGGGTGGCGGCGACGTCTCGGATGCGTGACTTCCACGAACCCCGCGGCAGGCCGCCCGGGGTTGCCACCCCGGGTTAACGAAGACGCCCTCCGGGCTGAAACCCAAATCTTCCGGCCCCTCACGCGGCTCGCTCAGCCCCTCATTTCTTGGCCGGCGGCGGGGTCAGGTACGTCGGCAGCTTCGCCGCGTCGAGCGCCACCGGCGCGCCGGGCGTCGGCACCTCCCGCCCGGCGCTCCACAGGATGCCGTTCACCAGCAACCGGCGGTAGCCTTCCTCCGCGAAGCTGGCGTGCAGGTGGGCGCCGGTGAACGTGAACGACCGCCCCTTCCCGCCCGGCCGCTCGTACGCCCACGCCACGATCGCGCCGTCGTCGGTTTCCTTGTCCTTCCCCTTCGGGTTCACCGTCCGCAGGAGCGGCGTCACGCCCGCCTTCCCCGCGACGAACGTGTTCTTGAACAGCCAGCCGTCGTCGATCTTGAACGGCGTCACGCCGCGGGTGACGGGGTGGTCGGGGAACGTCTTGAACTCGTGGACCCAGTGCGCCCGCTGGCCGCTCCCCGCCGCCCACGACCCGCCGGCCCACGCCCGCGCCCGCTCGCCGAAGTCCTTCGGGTAGTCGGCGACCTGGTGCAGCTGCACGAGCCCGACGCCGGCGTCCACCAACTTCTGCACCTCGGCGGCGCGGTTCCCCTTCAGGACCGCGTGCTTCGCCCCGCCGTCCACGAACAGCACGACCGCCTTCGCGTTGGCGAACGTCTCGGCCTTCGTCGGCCAGTCGGCGGCGATGACCGGCGCGACGCCGCTCGTCTGCTTGAGCAGGTCGGCGAGGACCGCGACGCCGGCGAGGTAGTCGTGCTCGCCGGCCTTGAAGTAGTTCGACCCGCCGACGAGGACGATCTTGGCGGCGTTCGGGTCGGCGGGCGGGGCTTCCAGCGCGTACCCGCCGGGGAGCTTCACGTCCGCGGCCGGCGCGGGGAGCGCGGTGGCGACCGCGACGAGGGACAGGAGCAGGAGAGGACGCATGGGAACTCCGTTGGTGGCGACCGGCCGGCGTCAGCCGGCCGGTCGTCGTCTCAACTACCTGGGCCAACGACTGGCCGGCTTGCGCCGGCCGGTCGCCGGGTTACTTCGCGCTCAGCCACCGCACGCAGAATGCGACCGACGCGGCGCGGTGTTCGGGCGTGACCGCGTGTGCTACGCCCTCTGCGATCCGCGCGTCGAGCTTGTCGGCCGCACCGGCCTTCTCATAAGCGTCGCGGGCGGCGGCGATGGCGATGCGGGCGCCCTCGACCGGGCAGTTCGGGTCGTCGGCGCCGTTGGCGATGAACAGCGGCCGCGGGGCGAACAGGCGGAGCAGGTTCGGGCAGTCGAAGTCGGACGTGATGCCCGGAATCACCTTCCCCCACAGTTCGCGGCACACCCGCCGGTTCACCGCCGGCTCGCCGAGGTCCTTCGCCGCCGCGTCGTGCGTGCCCTGAATAGTCTTCGCCCGCCCCTGCCATCGGTCGTTCTCCAGGCTCCAGCGGAAGCTCTGCACGCCGATCAGCGGGGCGGCGACGGCCACCCGATCGTCCACCGACGCGGCCAGCCACGTCTGGATGCCGCCCATGCTGATCCCGAGCATGCCGACGCGCTTGCCGTCAATCCCGGGCGCGTCCTGGAGCACGTCCACGAGCCGCCACAAGTCCCAAACCGTGTCGTAGTAGAACGGGTGTTCCATCGGCTGCCCGGCGGGCGTCTTCCACGCCTTCGTGATGGCCGCGACGTAGCCCGCCGACCCCTTCGCTCCGCTGCTGCGGGCGCCGTGGTAGCGGGCGTCGATGGCGACGCCGGCGACGCCCTTCTTGGCGAACTCCTCCAGCCACGACGCCACGCCCTCCTTCGTGCCACCGGTGCCGTGCAGAACGATCACCGCCGGCAACTTCCCCTCGGCCTTCGCCGGGCGGACGGTCAGCACCGGCACGCGCTCGACGGTCCCGTCCGCCTTCTTCTCGCTGGCGAACGACCACGACCGGTAGGCGAGGCCGTTGCGCGCGTCGGGCACCTGCTCCTCGCGCACGTCGGCCGGGACGCGCGGGCGGTCGAGGAGCTTGAGAAACGCCGCCTTCGCGTCGGCCGGCGCGAGCGGCGGGCGGTCTTGGGCGGGGAGGAGCGGCGCGACGAGCGCGACGGCGAGGAGCGCGAGGTATCGCATGAGGCGAGGCTATCCCGCGAGCGCTGTGGGGTCAACGAACAAGTAGACGAGCTCGCCGGTGCCGAACGACGCGAGGTTCGCCAACACGATTACGAGCATGTCGCGGGTGGTGGCGCGGCGGTCGGGGGGGAGCGGGCGGACGAACGCGAGCCAGAACAGCACGCACTCGGCGGCCGGCGCGAACGTCTCGGCGACGGTGAGGTACGCGACACGGTTGGGGAGCAGCGGCGGGAGGACGAGCCAGACGACGGGGTACGTACATGCCGTCAGCCACACCCCAGCGAACAGCCGCGCCCGGACCGGATGTCGCCGCGACAGCCCGACCAGTAGCACCGCCGTCTCGACGGCAACCGTGAGCGTGTACCCGGCGAGCATGAGCAGCGCGAACGGCACGCGGCACCGGCTACGGGGTAGCGAGGAGGTCGTCCCACCCGTTCGCGGCGAGGAGGCGCTTCGTCATCCGGTCGAGGCGGGCGGGATCGGTGATCGCGTGAAACGCCGACTCGACGTGCGGCGGCGCGGCGCCGAACCGTTCCTCGCCCAGCAGGAGCAGCGTCCGACAGGCGCCCTCGGCTCTTCCCTCGGCCTTTCCTTCGGCCTTCCCTTGTAAGACCGCCCGCTGGTACAGCGGCGTCCCTTCGATCACGCCACGGCCGCTCATGACCAACCTCTCAAAGTCATCCGGGTCGTACCGCAGCCCGCCGAGCCCGGCCGCGTAGAAGAGTACGTCCTGCTCCACGGTAGCCGGGAGGGCGTCGTGCCGCAACCGGGTGTGGAAGCGGGCCACTGCGGCGGGCACGTCGGCCGCCGCCTCGTTCGTCAGGAGGGCGAGCGGGAGCATGCCCGGACCGGCGTTCAGGAGCGACTCGAACGGCTCCAGCCACAGCCGCACGACCGCGTACCGGAATGTCAGGTACACCCCGCCGGCCGCGTCCGGGAGTTCGAGCAGCCCGGTCAGGTCGGTCGCGGTCGCCTTCGGGCGGAGGAGCATCACCACCGAGCGTACCGGCACCCCGGCCGTCTTCCGCGCCGCGACGTTATACCGCAGGAGTTCCTCCGGAATCCCGAGGCGGCCGCCGGACTCGAGTTCGAGGTGCAGCGCGAACGGGACTGGGCCGTTGACCCGGAACAGCCGGTCGGCCTGGAGCGTCACCGACAGATCGGTGTCGAGCGGCTCGGCGGGGCCGGGCGGGAGGCCGAGGCGCGCCGCCAGGTACGCCGCCCAGTCGGCGAGGTGGGCGTCGATGAGGGCGTTGAGTCCCGAATCGTAGGGCTTGCTCACGGTCGCGTCCCGGTGGCGGGCGTCAGTGTATCCGCCCGCCCCTTGCCCGCCCCCGCCGCCCTTCGCATCCTGACCCGGTGGTGTCCCTCCCCCGCCCCCGGCCCGCCCGGGGCGGCCGCCGCGGAGGTCGCGTTGCTCCCCGCCTTGTTCGCGGTCACGCTCTTCGTCGGGGCCGCCCTCCTCTTCCTCGTCCAGCCGCTCGCTGGCAAACTCCTCCTCCCGCTCGTCGGCGGCACGCCCGGCGTGTGGAACGCCTGCATGGTGTTCTTCCAGGTGCTGCTGCTCCTCGGCTACCTGTACGCCCACCGGTCCGTGACCCGCCTCGGCGTCCGCCGGCAGGCGGGGCTCCACCTCGGGCTGCTCGTCATCGTCCTGCTCGCGTTCCAGGTCGCGGTGACGAGCGGCGGGTCGCCCGTGCCGGTGTTCGGTACGCTCGTCCCCGACGACTCCGACTACCCGATCGCGGGCGTGGTCGCGCTGCTAGCGGCGGCGGTGGGCGTGCCGTTCTTCGTGCTCGCCACCACGTCACCGCTCCTCCAGCGCTGGTTCGCCGCGACCGGCCACCGCACCGCCCACGACCCGTACTTCCTGTACGCCGCGAGCAACGCCGGCAGCCTCCTCGGCCTGCTCGCGTACCCGCTCCTGATCGAGCCGAACGTCGCCGTCGCCGACCAGCGCTGGGGGTGGGCGGCGGGGGTGGGCGGGTATTTGGTTCTGGTATTGGCCTGCGCGTTGGTCGTGATCCGGCGCGGGGGAATGGTGAATGATGAACGCGGGATGACGATTACCGAACCGGAACCCGAGCCGGTCACCGGATCGAGATTCGTCATTCGTCATTCATCATTCAGAATTCTGAGATGGGTCGCCCTCGCCGCCATCCCGTCCAGTCTGCTTCTGGGCGTCACCACCCACATCTCGACCGACCTCGCGCCGGTGCCGCTCTTGTGGGTGGTGCCGCTCGCGCTGTACCTCGTCAGCTTCATCCTCGTCTTCGCCCGCTGGCCGGACCGCGTCCATTTCATCGCCGGCCGCATCACCCCGATGCTCGTCCTGTTCGTCGTCATCGGCCTGCTCACCGGCGCCGCCGAGCCGATGGGCGTCGTCGCCGGGCTCCACCTGGCGGCGTTCTTCGGCGTCTGCCTCGTCTGCCACGGCGAACTGGCGAAGGACCGCCCGCCGGCGCACGAGCTCACGCGCTTCTACTTCTGGATGTCGCTCGGCGGCGTGGTCGGCGGGCTGTTCAACGCGCTGGTCGCGCCCGTGCTGTTCCACCGCCTCGGCATGATCGAGTACCCGCTCGTGCTGGTGCTCGCCGTGCTCGTGCGGCCGGGTCGTGACCCGGGGCCGTTCGTGAAGTTCGGCGACCTCCGCTACGCCGCCGCGCTCCTGGTCGCCGCCGTGCTCCTCGTCGTGTACGTCCCGCGGGTCGTGGCGCTGCCGACCGAGCTCGACTCGCCCGACGCGCTGCCGGCCCGGCTGATCCGCGGCGGGCTGATGTTCGGCCTCCCGGCCGCGGTCGCGTTCGCGCTCGTCCGCCGGCCGGCGCGGTACGCGCTGGCGCTGGCCGCGCTTCTGGCCGCCGGCTCGCTCGACGGCGGCCAACTCGGCCCGACGCTGCACATGGAGCGGAACTTCTTCGGCGTCGTGCGGGTGACGCGCTCGCCGGACGGGGCGTTCGTGCGGTTGGTCCACGGGACCACGCTGCACGGTCAGCAGCGGACCGACGAGCCCGGACCGCCGCGGCCGATGACGTACTACCACGAGAAGGGGCCGGTCGGTCATCTGTTCCGCGCGGTGCCGGCGGAGAGGGTGAGGCGCGTCGCCGTGGTCGGCCTCGGCACCGGCGCCGTCGCCGCCTACGCGAAGCCGGGGCAGGAGTGGACCTTTTACGAGATCGACCCGGCGGTGAAGCGCGTCGCCGAAGACCCGACGTACTTCCGCTTCCTTTCCAACTGCAAGGCCGCGAACTGCGACGTGGTGCTCGGCGACGCCCGGCGGATGCTCGCCCGCGCCCCGGACGGGGCGTTCGACGTGATCCTCCTCGACGCCTTCAGCTCGGACGCCATCCCGGTACACCTCCTCACGCGCGAGGCGCTGGCGCTGTACGTGCGGAAGCTCGCCCCGGGCGGGGTGCTGGCGATGCACGTGTCGAACGTCCACCTCGACCTGCCGCCGCTGGTCGACCGCCTCGCCGCCGACCATGATCCTCCTCTGGCGGCGCGGTATTGGGACGACCAACCGACGGAGGCGGAGAAGGCGGACGGGAAGACGGCGTCGCAGTGGATGGTACTGGCGCGGACGACGAACGACCTGGGGGCGATGGGCCGCGGGCCGCACTGGCATTTGGTGCGGGCGACGCGTCCCGGCCCGGTGTGGCGCGACGACTTCGCCAACGTCCTCGGCGTCTGGAAGCGCGACGACGACGCGAACTGATGCAAACTACGTCCCGTCACCCGCCTCGCCCCGGCGGAGTCGATTGAGGTCGGCGAGCAATCGGTCCAACCGCCCGTCCAACTCGCGGAGGCGGTTGAGAAGTTGCTGCTCGACCCGCCGCGCGGCCTCCAGCCGTCGCCGCTCCAGGCGGTACTCGACGAGCGGCGGCCGGTTCAGCCGAAGCCGGTCGATGTGGAACGCGCCGGTGTCGGTGAGCGCGCACAGGATACCGTCGGGCGCTTCCGCAAGGTGTGCGGCCGCGTCGTCGTGGAGCGGGTGGAGGAACCGGCTTGCCGAGTCGGGCTCCCAGTGGTCACCCTTGAACTCGTTGCAGGCGTGGCAGCAGTAGACGAGGTTGTCCGCGTCGTCGGCTCCGCCACGGGACCGGGGCTGGAAGTGATCGACAGTGAGTTCAGCCCCCGCGTCACCCTCGCGGACGCCACAGTACCCACATCGGTATTGGAACCGCCGACGGAGCTCGTCTCTGTCGGGCGGCATCAGCGGTCAGCCCCCAACACTGCCCGCGAGCACGGCCGCGAGTTCGGCGTCGATGGCCCGGCGCTCGACCCGGGCGGCGGTGAGGGCAGCGTCGAGTTGCTCGGCGAGCGCGGTGCGGCGGGCGACGAGCCGTTCGATCTCTCGGTTCCGAGCCTCGCTTGCTTCCCGCTCTTCGCGCATCCGCCGGGCAGCCGCGGTGAGTGCGGCGTCTTGGGCGGTGATCGGGTCGTGCGACATTCCTTCCCCCTCATGCACATGATACACGCCCGGCCCACCGCGGCGGTTCAGCGTTTCCGCTACCTAAACGACGCCGCGCGGCCGGGTCGCGGCCGCGCGGCGGGTTGACGGGCTAACGTCGCTCGTTACTGGTTGAACACGAACTCTTTCGTGTTCAGCAGCGCCCACAGGATGTTCTCGTAGGCCACGCGCTTGCCGGCGCCGCCGGGCGTCCGCGCGTCCATCGCGCGGACGTGGTCGAGGGCCGTCCGCAGGTCGTCGCCCGTCGGGGTGCGGGCGAAGGCCCAGCGGAACAGTTCCGCCACCTTCGCCTCGTCCGGCCGCGCGTCGGCGGCGAGCGCCGCGGCGCGGCCGCCCTGGCGTGTCACCTTCCCCTGGATCTCGTCGCTGTTGAGCAGGTGGAGGGCCTGCGCCAGGTTCGCCTCGTTCACCCGCTCGCACTCGCACGCGCTGATCCGCTGCGGGCGGCCGAACACGTCCAGGAAATAGCTCGTGAACGACTCGTCCGGCAGCATGATCGCCCGGCCGGGGGCGTTCTTGTCGCGCGGCAGGCCGTTGAACCCGCCCGGCGCGTCGGTCACCTGGTTCACCGCGTCGAGCAGCACCTCGGCGGACACGCGGCGCGGGTAGAAGCGGGCGTACGCCTGCTTGTCGTTCTTGTTGAAGTCGTTCGGCACGCTGGAGAGCTGGTACGTCCGGCTCTTGCAGATCGTGCGGACCAGCGCCTTCAGGCTGTAGTTGTTGTCGGTCAAGTCCTTCGCCAGCGCGTCGAGGAGTTCCGGGTTCGACGGCGGGTTGGTGATCCGCATGTCGTCGAGCGGGTCCACGATGCCGCGGCCGAAGAAGTGCGCCCAGTACCGGTTCGCCACGGCCTTCGCAAAGAACGGGTTGCTCTTGGCCGTCATCCAGTCGGCGAGCTTCTCGCGGGGGTCGCCCTCGCTCACCTCCATCGGCTGGCCGTCGAGCGGGCGGATTTCGGCGGCCTTGCTCGTCCGCTTGTTCGTGACGCTGCCGTTCGACTTGGTGAAGATCACCTGCGTGCGGTTGTCGTTGTTGTTGTTCGCGCTCGGCAGGCGCAGCTCCTTGCGGCCGACCTTGCCGAAGAACGCGGCCAGCCCCCAGTAGTCGTCCTGGCTCCACTTCTCGTAGGGGTGGTGGTGGCAGTTCGCGCACGCCAGCCGCTGGCCGAGGAACACCTGCCCCACGTCGTCCACGAAGTTCTCGGGCGTGGTGAGTTCCTTGTACCACACCACCGCCGGGTTGCGGCGCTCGTCGCCCGTGGCCGTGACGATGCCGCGGACGAAGTCGCTGTACGGGGTGTCGGCGGCGACGTTCGTGCGGATCCACTCGTGGAACGCGAACGTGCCCTGCGCCCGGTTCGCCTCGCCGCGGCGCTTCACCCGCAGGATGTCCGCCCACTTGTTGGCGAAGAAGTAGGCGTATTCGGGCGTTTCGAGCAGCCGGTCCACCAGCTTCTCGCGCTTCTTGGCGTCGGTGTCGGTAAGGAACGCCGTCACCTGCGCCGGCGTCGGCAGCGTGCCGGTGATGTCGAGCGATACGCGGCGGATGAACTGCTCGTCGGTGCAGAGGTCGGACGGCACCAGCCCCAGCTCGCGCCACTTCTTCGACGTGTGCTGATCGACCACCGTCTGCACCGGGAACTGCCACTGCGGCGTCTGCACGCCGAGCGGCACGGTGATGCGGGTGACCGTCACCATCCCCTGGAAGCGGGCCATGATCGCCGCCTCGCCGCTGAGTTGCAGCGTGCGGACCTGGCCGCCCTCGCTGACCGCGGCGATCTCGCCGTCGTTGCTCTCGAACTGGGCGCGGCGGGTGATGTCCTCGACCGTGCCGTCTGAGTAGTGGGCGTAGGCGGCGATCTGCTGCGTGGCGTTGCGTGTCAGAATGCGATGCTCGGGGAAGACGCTAATCTTCGTCACCTTCGGGTCGGTCTCCTTCCCCCACGGCATGCCGGCGGCGATCCAGCGGCGGACCAGCTTGTACTCGTCCGACTCGGGCTCCATCTTCTTGCCGCCGCCGTGCGGGGAGCGGCCGGTCGCCTTCGTGAGGAACAGGCTGGCGTCCGGGTTGGCCGGGAACAGCCGGCGGCCGCGGCCCTCTTTCACGAGGGTCATGTAGTCCAGGTCGGACTCGAACCCGAGGAGCGACAGCCGGAACCCGTTCTGTCCGCTGATCTTGCCGTGGCACCCCCCGCTGTTGCACCCCAGCCGGGTGAAGACGGGAACGACCTGGTTCGTGAAGTTGAGAGGTAGGTTCACGCCGACGTTCTTCGCCTCGACCGGCAGCTTGGCGGCGTGCACCCCGAACGTGGCGGTGATCTCACCGGCGCCGTCCGCCTTCGCCTGCACGCGCCCGGCGGCACTGACGGCCGCGGTTGCGTTGGTGACGGCGTAGCGGGCGGTGTGGGTCAGGTCCACGAGCCGGCCGTCGGCGAGCGTGCCGGTGACGATCAACTGTGCCGCGTCGTCCGAGCCGTTGAGGGCGACGCGCGTCGGGTGGACGACGACGGCCTTCACGTCGTTCGGGTTCGGGGCGGCGGGCTCTTGTGCGAAAGACGGAGGCGCGAGCAGACCGACGGCGAGGAGAACCGCCACGTGGCGGGGGCGCGAGAGCGACATGGACGAGACCCTCGGAAGGGCGGGAAGGCGGGAGGAAGCGCCGCAGGGGCGCGTATCGGCAGTGAAGATATTCTCGTCTACGGTTCAGGCTGGTGCAAGGGGGAAGGCTGGGATGGTGTCTGAATGCAGAGTAGCCGGCTTGCCCGCCGTGCCTGAGCCTAGCGCCCAGGCACGGCGGGCAAGCCGGCTACTCTCGACCGGCCGCCATCAGTTCGTCGCGGCGCCGGCCACGACCGGCTCGGGGGTGCCGTTGGCCGACGGCTCCGGCGCCGGCGTGCCGTCGATGTCGTCGTCCGTGTCCTCGACCTCGGCCTTGCCGCGGCGGGTCTTGCGCTTCGGGTCGGCGGGCTTGGCGTACTGCCGGACGCGCTCCTCCATCTCCTTACCGGGCTGGAACGTCACCACGTTCTTCGACGCCACGTCCACCCGCTCGCCGGTGCGCGGGTTGCGCGCCTTGCGCGGCTTGCGCTGCTTCACCTCGAAGACGCCGAAGTTGCGGAGCTCGATGCGGCCGTCCGTGACCAGGGTCTCGATGATCGCGTCGAACGTCCACTGGACGATTTCCTTCGTCGCCAGTTGCGTCAGGCTACCCTTGAGGAGCTTCTCCTTGTTCGCCTTCTCGCACAGTTGGCGGACGATTTCTTTCTTGGTCACGGAAGCAGTCCCCCGCTGGTCTGGGCTCGGACCGGTAACCGCCTGGCTGTTTTCAAAGTCTAGATAGGGCAAGGACTAGTGTCAAGGAAATAGCACGTTGCGCGAGTGGTCAGTGGACAGTGGGCAGTGGGCAGCGAAGACCAAGAGGAGAGCCGCGGGAGGGGGCATCCCGGCCCTGTCTGAACTGCCCACTGCCCACTGCCCACTGTCCACTGACCACTCGCGCGATATTCTCCCTTGAAGCCGCGGCGGCACCTGCCTACAGTGTTGGGTGCAGTGGTAGCAAATGCGGGTGTAACTCAGTGGTAGAGTACCTCGTTGCCAACGAGGTTGTCGTGGGTTCAAGTCCCATCACCCGCTCTTGACCACAGTCTGCCGGGCCGGGAAGTCGTGGGCACCGGGCGGGATACAATACCCGCCGCCCACGCCTTCCCGGCTTTTGCTTTTCCCGACCCAAAACCCGCACCCCGACGCGGCGACGACGGAGGACCACGATGGCCGACGAACCCACCCCGGACACCGCCGAGGCCACCGACGCCACCGCCGTCGCTGCCCCCGAGGGGCCGGTCAAGCTCACCCAGACGGTCGAGATCAAGGACGTGGGGCCGTGCAAGAAGCACATCAAAGTCACCGTCGATCGCGCCCAGATCGACGAGCGGTTCGACGAGAAGTTCAGCGAGATCACGCTCTCCGACCAGCCGACCGTCCGCGGGTTCCGGCCCGGTAAGGTGCCGCGCAAGATCATCGAGAAGCAGTACTACCCGACGGTCGCGCAGGAGGTGAAGACGCAGGTCCTTATGGCGAGCCTGGAGCAGCTCGCAGACGAGCAGGAGATCGCCCCGCTCGCCCCGCCGGAGCTCGACCCGGACGCCATCGAGATCCCGAAGGAAGGGCCGTTCGTCTACGAGTTCGACATCGAGGTCCGGCCGGAGTTCGACCTGCCCGAGTACAAGGGGCTGAAGCTCCGCCGCCCGACGCACACCTACACCGCCGACGAGACCGCCGCCGAGAAGAAGCGGCTGCTCGAGCCCTACGGCCAGCTCGTGCCGAAGGAGGGTGACAACCCCACCGTCGCGCTCGACGACACGGTCACTGCCGACGTCGAGATCAAGTACGGCGACAAGGTGCTGAACTCCCTCAAGGAAGTCCGCTTCAAGGTCGAGCCCCGGCTGGCCCTGTCCGACGGCGTGGCCGAAGACTTCGGCGCGAAGCTGAGCGGGGCGAAGGCCGGCGACGTGCGCACGGTGGACATCGTGCTGTCGCAGGAGCTCGGCAACGCCAACATGCGCGGCCAGAAGGTCCAGGCCACGTTCACCGTCCACGACATCAAGACGGTCCGGCAGCCGGAACTCACGCAGGACCTGCTCGAAGGCTCCTTCGGCATCAGCACGCCGGAGGGCTTCGACGAGCTGGTGAACACGCTGCTCAACCGCCGGCTGGAGTACACCCAGCGGAACGAGGCGCGGAAGCAGGTACTGGAGAAGATCGCCGCGTCGGCGAACTGGGACCTGCCGCAGGATATGCTCCGCCGCCAGGCGCGCAAGACGCTCGCCCGCCGGATGATGGAGATGAAGAACGCCGGCATGTCGGACGCCCAGATCGCCGGCCGCCGGCGCATCCTGGAGCAGGACGTGGTCGCCAGCACCGCGGCGGCGCTGAAGGAGCACTTCGTCCTCCAGAAGGTCGCTGAGGTGGAGAAGCTGGAGATCGAGGACGACGACCTCGACGCCGAGATCGACCGCATCGCCGACCAGTCGGGCGAGAGCCCGCGCAAGGTCCGCGCCCGGTTCGAGAAGGAAGACCTGATGGAGGCGCTGGCGACCGACCTGCTCGAGCGCAAGGCGCTCGACCTGATCCTGGCGGCGGCGACGTTCGAGGACTACGAGCTCACCGCCGCGCAGAAGGCCGAGCAGACCGGCGAGATCGCCACCGTGGCCGCCGAGGCGGCGCCGGGCGAGGCCGCGCCGGCGGCCGAAGGCGAGACGACCGGTTGACCGCCCCGATACAGTTCAGATGACCCGGCGGGACGAAGGGCGAAGGGTGAAGGATAAAGGATGAATCCCGGCAGCGGCGAACGCCCTCCGACATTCATCCCGTGTCCTTCATCCTTCAGTCTTCTCAGCCCGCCACTCCGAAAGGGTGACCGTCATGTTCCCCCCCTTCGACCCGACGGCGGCCGCCGGCCCGATCCAGCCGCTGCTCCAGCGCGGCAACTACGCCCGCCAGCGGACGATGACGCTGGCCGACCTGCTGCTGGAGAACCGGATCGTCTTCGTCGGGAGTAGCCCGGAGACCGGCGGCAGCTCGGTCATCTCCGACTACCTGGCGAACCTGACGATCCAGAAGCTCCTGTACCTCCAGTACGAGAACAAGACCGCCGACATCCACATGTACATCAACAGCCCGGGCGGGTCGGTCTCGGCCACGCTCGCGCTGTACGACACGATGCAGTTCCTGGAGAGCCCGATCCTCACCTACTGCATGGGGATCGCCGCCAGCGGCGCCGCCATCCTGCTGGCCGCCGGCACCGCCGGGAAGCGGTACGCCCTGCCGAACTCGAAGGTGATGATCCACCAGCCCTACGGGCAGGTCGGCGGGCAGGTGTCGGACATCGAGATCCAGGCCAACGAGATCCTGAAGGAGCGCGAGCGGCTCAACGAGATCCTGGCCAAGCACACCAAGCAGCCGCTCGAGGCGATTGCCCGCGAGACCGACCGCGACAAGTACTACACGGCGAAGGAGGCCAAGGCCTTCGGCCTCGTCGACGAGGTGCTGGAGCGGCCGGCGGACGCGAAGAAGTAACGACTCTGCCGGGCGACCGGCCGGCCTAAGCCGGCCGCACATTGCCCGTGTGCCTGAAACAACGACCAGCCGGCTTAGGCCGGCCGGTCGCCCCAAGCCGCAAGTCCGGCCGCCGGCCCGGAAAACCCGCCCGGCCCGACCCCATACCCTGATACGCCGCCACCCCGCCGCCCGATCTCACCCGGCGCGGCGGGCCGCCCGGAGGACCGACCATGCCGCTCGTACCGATCGTGGTGGAGAGCCGGGGCCGCGAGGAGCGGGCCTACGACATCTACAGCCGGCTGCTGAAGGACCGCATCATCTTCCTGCAGGGCGTCGTGCAGGACGACATGGCGAACCTGATCGTCGCCCAGATGCTGTTTCTCCAGTTCGAGGATCCGAAACGCGACATCCACCTGTACATCAACAGCCCGGGTGGGAGCGTGACCGCGGGCATGGCGATCTACGACACCATGCAGTTCGTCAATTGCGACGTGGCGACGTACTGCATGGGTCAGGCCGCGAGCATGGGGGCGATGCTCCTCACCGCCGGGACGAAGGGGAAGCGGTTCGCCCTCCCCAACGCCCGGGTGATGATCCACCAGCCCCTCGCCGGCACCGAGGGCACGACCGAGGAAATCCTGATCCACGCCAAGGAGTTCCTGCGGACGAAGAAGACGCTTAACCAGCTGCTCGCCAAGCACGCCGGGCAGCCGGTGGAGGCGATCGAGAAGGGGACCGACCGCGACAACTTCATGTCGGCGGCCGAGGCCCGCGAGTTCGGGCTGATCGACAAGGTGTTGGAGCGGATGCCGGCCGACCAGCTCGGCAGCCGCCCGGCCGAATAAGTCCAGGGGGTTGAGTGGGGACGGAGCCGCGGAACCCCGGCGCAGGACGTGCCAGCCGCCCGCGGCTGCGGCTCCGGCTGTTCCTCGGCCTCGCCGCCGTCCAATCTTTCGCGCCGGTCGCCTGCCGGCCGAACAAGCGATACGACCTCATCGAAGCCGAGCTCCGCACCCGGGACCGCGAACTCGCGGCCACCCGGGCGCAGCTCGACGCCGCGCGCAACCTCAACCGCGCCTACGAGCACCAGCGTCCGCCCGAGTTCCCCGGCGCCCCGCCGGTCGTGCCCACGGGCGCCGGCGCGCCGGTGTTCGTGCGCGAGATCAGCGTCGGCCGCGGCACCGGCGGCGTGGACGAGGACGGCGCGCCGGGCGACGAGTGCCTGATGGTGGTGATCGTACCGACCGACGAGGACCGGTCGGCCGTCAAGGTGCCGGGCCGTGCCACGATTGCCGCGTGGGAGGTCAACCCCCAGGGGCTGAAGCTGCCGATCGGCACCTGGGAGCTGACGCCGGAACAGCTCCGCCCGACGTGGCGGAGCGGGCTCCTCTCGTCCGGTTACTTCGTGCGCCTGCCGTGGCAGACGACGCCGGCGTCGAACAAGGTCCGCGTCGCGGTTCGGCTGACGACGACCGACAACCGTGCCTTCGAGGCCGACCGCGATGTGACCGTCCGCCCGGTGCTCGGCGCCCAGTCGCGGCCGGCACAGCCCCCCGGGCGCGAACTCCTGCTGCCGGGAACGGCACCGGCCGGCGCCGTCGAGGAGCTTCCGCCGCCGGCGGGGCTGAACCCGCCCGAGCGCGGCGCGCGTCTGCTCCCGCCGCGCTGATTCACGCCGGATCGCCGAGAAACACCGTCTCCGCGTCGCCGGCGAACAGAACCCGCTTGTCGGTCCACGCCACGAGCGTCACCACCCGCCCCCGCGGGTACTTCCCGGCCAGGTCGCGGCCGGTCCGCAACACGATCGCCGTCATCATCCCGCCGCCGAGGTGTACGACGATGTATTTGGCGGGCTTCTGGTGCAGCGGGACCGATACGTCGGTGAGACACGCGCTTCCAGCGTCGTGATCGAGGTAGCGCACCGCACAAGACGCGGCGTAGTCCTGGAGTTGCGTCAGTCCGTCTTCCGCCGGCGCCCGGATCGAGGTCGGAAGGGTCACGGGCGCGGCCGCGACCAGGTCGTCCGCGGTCCACCACTCGCGGACCGGCCCCTTCGGCGAGCAGTGTTCGACGACGAGCGTCCCGTCACCGACCACGAGCTTGGTCTCGACCTCGGCCCAGTCCATCACCCGGCCGACGGCGGCGAGGCGCGGGCGGAGTTCCTTCTCCCGCCGGCGCTGCCGCAACCCATAAACGACCTCGGCCGGTACGGACAGGACGGCGAGCACCAGCAGGGAAATGAAGATCAGCGGCAGCATGACGGGGATGAACAGCAGTTCCCACCACGCGAACGGCCGCTCGTCGTCCCCGAAGCGGACCAACGGAACCCGCATACGCCCTCCGGCCGGGCGGCGCTACCCTTTCTTCTTCTTCGCCGGCCGGGCCACGGGCACCATCTCCGCCCCGCCCTTGCGGACACGGACCTTGTACCCATCCAGGTCAAGTATCGCCAGCGTATCGCCGTTGTCGCCGGGGCCGAACACGTCCGGGTTGAGGCGGTACACTACCCGCCGCCCGTCCTTCTCGTCGGTCAGCAGACCGGCCTGGCGCATCACGCCCAGGTGGTGCGACAAATTGACCATTGGCACGCCCAATAGTTCGGCCAGAGCGCCGACGTGCAGCGGCCCCTGCGCCAGCCGGTCGAGCACGCGCAGGCGCGTCGGCTCGGCCAGGGCGGCGAGGCGGGTCGCCACCCGGCGCGCAGCATGGTAGTCGGTCACAGGCACGTCTCCGTCCGTCCGGTAGGAACGTTATGGAGAAGGGTTATACCCGGGAGCGGACCGACGTGCGACCGAATTCCTGATGATCTGTCGGGGAAAGCCCCTACCCGGCGGCCCGGACGAACAGGTCGTCCACCGCCGCAACGAGCACCGCTTCGACCGCCGCCAGCTCGGCCGCCGCCGGGGCGCGGGTCAGGTGCGGGGCGAGGTGAACAGTCCCGTCCGGGTCGAATCCGACCTCGACGTTCTCCAGCGCCACGCCCTCCGGCCGGCGGGCGGCGAACGCCCACACCGCCCGCCGCACCGCCGCCGCCCGCGCCGGCGAGTCGACCGCGCCGAGCGCGGCCTCGTGCCGGACCACCGCGGCCAGCGCGTCCACGGCCGACGCGTGGCCGTCGCCGAACCGGCGCGCGGTGAACGCCGCCAGGTCGTTGAGCACCGGCCGCCGCCGCGGGTGCGGGTCGGCCGCGGCGCGGGCGATCGCCGCCGCCCCGGCCGCGCGCACGGTCTCGTCGGCGACCCGGGCGAGGTCGGCGAACGGGTCACCCGGGCGGTTCAGAAGGCGATTCGCCTCGGCCTTGAGCGCGGAGGCGAGCGGGGCGAGCGGGTCGCGGTGGCCGAGCAGCGCCGGCGCGGCGCCGTCGAGGAGGCGGGCGGCGTCGGCGGGGTGGTCGGTCGCCAGGAACAGTTCGGCGAGCGGCACGACCGCCGCCGCCGCGCCCGCCGAGCCGGCGCCGAACACGTCGCGGGCCGTCAACACGCACTTGCGGAACACCTTCTCGGCGTCGGCGGTGCGGCCGAGGGCGGCAAGGCAGCCGCCGTAGCCGAACAGGAACGCCAGCCGGTCCTTCTTCACCGCGGCGCCGGCCGGCGCCGGGTACTTGATGGCGTGCTGGAACTCGGTGCCGGCCCGCTTCACCTCGCCGGCGGTGAAGTGGAACCGGGCCATGTCGGCGTAGGCGAGCGCGAGCGGGTGCGACCCCGACCCGTGGTCGCGCTTGGCCTCGCGGGCCGCCTTGACGACGACCGTCTCGGCCTCGGCCGGCATCCCGGCCTTGAACAGGTGGAGGGCGGCGGTGAGGGCCGGCGACGGCAGCGGCTGACCGGGCAGCGTCATGGCGACGACCGGGCAAGGGTGCGGGCGGTGCTGGGTGTGATTATCCCGCACCGCGGCGCGGGAATCCAGGGTTCGTGTTTGGTGTGTCGTGTTTCGTGTTTGGTGGTTCGTGTTCGGGTTGGTGGCGACGAACCCGGGGCGCGATCGCAGGGCGAAACGCCAAACACCAAACACCAAACACCAAACACCAAACGCACCGCATCCCTGTTCGCTTTCGAGCCGCACCGGTAACCTGAACCCGACACCCGCCCCCGTTCCTGGCAACCCATGATCGTCACCATCGACGGCCCCGCCGGGTCCGGGAAGAGTACCGCCGCCCGCGGCCTCGCGGCGCGGCTCGGGTTCGACTACCTCGACACCGGCGCCATGTTCCGGGCCGTCGCGCTCGCGCTGCTCAACCGCGGCACCGACCCCGCGAACCACGCCGCCGTCGAAGCGGTCCTCGACGAACTCCTGCTCGACATGCCGCCCGGCAAGGTGGTGCTTGACGGCCGCGACGTGACGGCCGCCATCCGCGCCGCGGCGGTAGCGCAGACCGCCAGTAAGGTCGCGGTGGTGCCGGCGGTGCGGCGGTTCCTGGCGGCCGAGCAGCGGCGGATCGCCGAGGGGCGGAACATCGTGTGCGAGGGGCGCGACCAGGGGACGGCCGTGTTCCCGGACGCCGCGTGCAAGTTCTTCGTCACCGCCGACCCGCGGGCGCGGGCGGCGCGGCGGTTCCGCGAGTTGCTCGACAAGGGCGAGACGGTGACGCTGGAGGAGGTGCTCGCCTCGCAGTTGGAGCGCGACACGCGCGACAGCGAGCGCGAGGACGCCCCGCTGCGGGCCGCCGCCGACGCCGTCGTGATCGACACGACCGACCTGTCCGCCGACGACGTGGTGGCCCGGCTGGAGGAGACCGTCCGCCGATGCGCGACCGCCCGCCCCTAGCCGCCCGCCTCTGGTACGACGCCGTCTACTGGGCGACGTTCACGGCCTTCACCTTCGGGTTCAGCCTCCGCCGGTCCGGGTGGGGGAACGTGCCGCGCCGCGGCCCGGTGCTGCTCGTCGCCAACCACCAGTCGATGTTCGACCCGGTGCTGGTCGGCCTCGCCAGTCGCCGCTACCTGTCGTTCCTTGCTCGTAGCAACCTGTTCACGCAGCCCGGTCTCGGGCCGGTCATCCGCAGCCTGAACGCCATCCCGATCGACCGCGGGATGGGGAAGGACGGGATGCAGGCGGTGCTCGACTCGCTCGCCGCGGGGCGTGCGGTACTGATGTTCCCGGAAGGGGAGCGGACGCACACCGGGGCGGTACAGCCGTTGAAGGCGGGGGTGTCGCTGCTGATCAAGCGGGTGACGTGCCCGATCGTGCCGGTCGGCATCGCCGGCTGCTTCGCCGCGTGGAGCCGGCTCCACACCTGGCCGCACCCCGCGCCGCTCCTGTTACCTCCAAAGCCAAGCACGATCGCGCTGACGGTCGGCGCGCCGATCGACCCGGCGCGCTACATCGGGAAGCCCCGCGACTGGGTGGTCGACGACCTGCACCGCGAACTAGTCGCGCAGCACGAGGCCGCGGAGCGCCTGCGGCGGAAGTGAGACGCTGAACCGCGTCAGGTGCTTCGCCGGTCCTCAGCCGAGGTACACGCGCCGCGCGGCCTCGTGATAGGTCGCCTCCAGGTCGATCACGACCGCGGTGTCCTCGTCCAGCGCAAGGGGCAATTCCGGTAGCCGCTGACCGGCTTCCACGGCGCGACACCAGACGGCGACTGGCGTTCCCATGTCGTCCCCACGGGGTACCGGATCGCCAATCCGGTAGCTGACCGCGAACGGCGGCGGGGTGGGGATTTCGCCGTGTTCGAGGTCGTCCGAGATCGCGTCCGCGAACGAGAACCCGGCCGGCTGCGAGAAGACATCGACCAGCATCAGATGAACGCCCTGGCGCAGATACCCGAGGTAACGGCGGGCGTACCGCGCTTTGGAGTCTAAGCGGTCCTTGTTCCGCGGGGAAACCAGTTCGATGGCCGCGATGAGTTGTCCGTGCCAGTCGATGTGAAGGGCGCGTTGGGCGTCGGGCGTGAACGCCGCCACGATCTCGCGGTCCGGCGCGATGGCGAGACCGGACCCGGGGGTGGGGTCGGTCGTCGGCCCTCGCCACCCGCGCACGGTGACATCAGGTTTGCCGTTGCCAGTTTCGAGGGTGAGCGCCGGACACTGCTGCGCACATCTGGCGATGGCTACAACGTCTTGGCCCATCAAGGCGTTGAGGATCTGTCGTGTCACACGCGAGCGGGGCGGAGCCCGCGGC
>VFQN01003976.1_pt1 | contig 20160 bp, 18 predicted proteins | sample 3512371 | NCBI WGS metagenome assembly VFQN01 (sample SAMN10412370, study PRJNA504923) | tailings metagenome | isolation source: Replicate 2 from Balatoc abandoned mine | place: Philippines: Itogon, Benguet | collected 2017-08-28
CAGGTCCCGCCACCGCTGTGGCGGTTGGTTCACGTCGAACACGCGATCGGACGCGCCGTGCCAACTCGTCGGGTCCGCACCGGCGTGCGACGGTGTCCCGGTCGGCGGCAGTTTCCCGGCCGGCGTGCCCGGCGGGGTGATCCCGGGCGGCGGGTTTCCCCCGGGTGGTGGTGGCGCGACCGAACTTCCGCTCCCGCATCCAAGCGGTGATTTGATCCCGCGGCAGGGTATACCGTTCGCCCCTCCAGCGCCGGCCCCGGGTGACATGGGTGCGAACGTACTACCGGCGCCGAAGGGTGGCGTGCCGGTCGGGCGGCCGTGAGAAGCGCGACGGACGAAAAACGCCACCGGCCGGGGTTTAATCCCCGGGCCGGTGGCGTTTTTCACTTCTGGTTATGGGCGCGGCGCCGGCCGCGCCATCTGCGGGTGCGGCGGGAGACGGAATCCGCTCTGCTGAACCGGCGCGTCGGTCGCTGGCGGTGCTACCGGGACAGGGGCGGCGTTCGTCGGGGCAGCAAGGCGGAAGCCCGGCATGACCGGTTCGCCCGGCTGCGGGCAGGTGGTGCAGGCGCGGCCGTTACCCACGAGCCCGCCGAGCCGCGGGTGACCGGGGGCGCACCCGCCCGGTCCGCAGTTCCCGCTCGCGCACCCCGGCCGTTCAACACACGGGAAGTAGGTGTAGAGCGGCGTGATGCGCGGGGTCGGCGTCAGGCCGAGGCGGAGCGGCGACTGGCGGAAGCACAACCAGTCCTTGAAGCACTGCCAGCAATCACCGTCGCGCCCGCGGGCAGCCAGCGCACACGAACCACCCGCGCACGGGGCCGCGGAAACCGGCGCCGACGGCAGCGGGTTCGGTACGGCCGGCGCGCAATCGGTACACCACACCTTGGTCCCGCGTGACCAGTCGCGGATCGGTTGGACCACCGGGCCGGCGCGGAAACCCGCCACCTGCACCGCACCAGCCGATGGGGTGGTGGTCGCGGCGACCGGCACCACGACGCCGTTCTTGAACGCCGGCGCCGGCACCCGCGGGCTCGTGGGGGCAAACCCCGTGGGGAGCGGCAGCGGGTCGGCGGCCCGGGCGCACGCCGCGCCCCACACCCACCCCGCCGCAAGCGTCAACACCGCGAGCCGCTTCATGACCCCGCCTCCGTGCGGACCACACCCGTGGACGGGCGCGTGACGAAAGGGAATTTCGGTACGGCGGTGCGGGTCGGTTGGGCGGAAGCGGTCGGGCGTGCGGGTATGAGCGGCGACCGAGGGCGTACAACGGGTCGAGCCCGCACGACCGGCACAACCAGACCCGTCAGGCGACTTCGAAGCCGGGGAGGACCGGGTGGGTCGGCGCCGGCCGTGCCGGGAACGGGACGACACCGGCGGCACCCGGAGCGACTACCGTCCGGGCCGCGGCACCAGGCCGGCGCGCGAGGTCGATCGACCGGGCGGGCGCGTCCTGCGTCGCGGTCAGTACCACCACCGCCGGGTTCAGGTCGGCCAGCGCGTTGCGCCCGGCGGTCTCGGCGAGAAATGGGTGGTTGCAGTCGCGGCTCAGGTGCAGTTGGACGAGGTGGGACGGGAAGCCGGGACTGGACCGGGCCGCGACCGCCCGCGTGAACTCCGCCGCCTGCCGGTTCGACAGGTGCCCCTGGTCCCCGAGCACGCGCTGCACCAGGAACGCCGGCCGGGGGCTCGCCCGCTCCATCCGCTCGCAGTGGTTGTACTCGACCGCCAGCACGTCTACCCCGGCGAACGCCGTCACCAACTCCGCCGACGCGACGCCCAGGTCCGAGGCGTACCCGACCGACCACGCCAGGCCGTCGGCGTCGGCGTAATCGAAGCGGAATGCGAACGTCGGGTCGGAGTCGTGCGACACCCAGACCGGCGTGGTGGTGAGGCCGGCAGTGATCATGAAGGGCTCGCCGTCGGCGTAAGAGCGGGCGTAGCCGGCGGCACGGAGCGGGTCGAACGACGGGGCTGCGGACGCGAGGTGGTTCAGGTGCATCGGGTGGGCGAAGAGCGGCACCTTCCGGCTGCGGAAGTCGGCGATGCAGGTGTCCTTCCAGTGGTCGCCGTGCGTGTGCGTGAGGACGGCGGCGTGGACGTGCCCCCAACTCCGCCCTACCGCGGCCAGGCGCGCCGACAGGAAGCGCGAGTGGAGACCGCAATCGACCAGCAGGCCGAAGCCGTTGACCTCCAGCAGCGCGGCGTTGCCGCTGCTGCCGCTGGCGAGAATCGTGAACCGCGCCGTCATCCCGGCGGTACTCCATAACTGGGTCGATCGGGGAAACTCTATCCCTTGTACCGATTCCGCCGCCGCGTCTGCAACCACGGTTGTGAGGTTACGGCAGGACGACGGCGGTCGAGCGGCCGCCGCGGTCGGCGGCGTCAACGACCGTCAGCCGCACCGACGCCTGGTTCCGGGCGGCCTGGTAGAACGTGGCGGGCGTCGGCGTCGGGGTGCCGTTCACGTGCGTGACGAGCCAGCGCGTGGTGGTGTCGCCGAGGTCTTTGAACTTCGCGGCGGCCGGCGAGTCCGGGACGGTCTCCCGCACCACCACACCGGGCGGGACCGTGGCGCCGGCAGTCTGGGCGAGAACGCTGCTCCAGTCCACCCGCAGGCCGAAGACTGGAGCCGGGCGGTTCGCGGCGATCGACGGGCTGTCGTGCTTGTACTTCGCCACCGTGAGTTCGACCGTCCGTTCCTGGCCGTTGCCGGCGCGGACCCGCATCGTCGCCTTGTTCCCCGCCAGCGTCGAGCCGATTTGGTAGAGCAGGTCCGGGTAGTTCCGCGTCGGCTGGCCGTTGATCCGCACGATGGTGTCGCCGGGCACGAGCTCGCGCTCGGCCGGGCTGCGCGGCGCCACCTGGCTGACCTCGACCCCGTTGACCGCCCCGCGCCCGATGACGATGCCGAGGAACCCGTACTCCACCTCCTCGCCGCGCGCCAGCACGCCCACGATGCGGCGGAAGTTCGCGTCCGCCGGCAGGGCGTAAGCCCTCCCCCCGTCCCCGCCGGCGACGGCGGCGATGGTGCTCGTGAGGCCGACGAGTTCGCCGTCCAGGTTCAGCACCGCCGCGCCACTGACCGCCGGCGCCGACCGCGCCTCGAACTCCAGCAGCGGGCCGTAGCGGTACACGCTTTGAGGGGTGTCGTTGGTGTTCAGGTTCCACGCGGGGAAGAGGACGTTCGTGACCGCCGGGACGATCGCGCTGGGGCGGTCGGGGGCAAATCCCGTCGCCGGCTGGAACGCCATCACCGCGATGAGCTTGCCCGGGGACACGGTCGGCGCCGCGGCCGGGAGCGAGTGCAGCCGGACCTCGGCGAGTTTGACGGCCCGGAGCCCCGCCGGCGGCGTCAGGAGTTTGAGCACCGCGAGGTCCGAGCGCCCGTCGGCGGCGTACACGTCGGCGTAGCTCCCCTTGCCGCCGGGGAGGTGGACGTACACCTTCGTCGCCCCCTCGACCGTGTGCTGGGTGGTGAGCACGAGCCCGGCCGGGTCGATGACGACGCCTGCGGCCGACTCGTGGTCGGGGATGTCGCGGGGGTCGGTGAGGTCGAGCCGGTGGGCGAGGGCGGCCTGCGCCTTGCCGGCCTTGCCGAACGCCCCCGCGTCGAACCCGCCGAGGCGGCCGGGGTAGTCGGGCGGCGTCGCCGGCTTCGGGTACTGGTCGCTCCGCGACACGACGACGCACGCCATCGCCGGCCCGGCCGTCTCGTGGAGTGCCTTCAGGTGCCGCTCGTAGGCGTCGAGCAGCTCGCGCGGCGTGGGCTGCGCCGGTGCCGCGGCGACAACGACGAGCAGGGCGAGCAGGCCGGACAGGACGCGCATGGACGGCCTCGGAGGGCAGGCGGGTCGGTCCGAGTTGTTCTACGGCCGGCGGGGGCGCGAACATACACTACCCGCACTCCCCACCACCCACCCCGAGGTTCGCCATGCTGACGGGTTCCGTGCTGGTCCTCGCGCTCGCCGCCGCGCCCGCCCAGCCGCCGGCCGAGAAGAAGGACGACAAGCCGCTCGCCATCGCCGCGCTGCGGCCGCGGTCGGTCGGCCCCGCGGTCACGTCCGGCCGCGTCGTCGGTTTCGCCGTCCACCCGAAGGACCGCTCGCACTACTACGCCGCGGTCGCCTCCGGCGGGGTGTGGAAGACGGTCAACGCCGGCACGACCTGGACGCCGGTGTTCGACAACGAGGGGTCGTACTCGATCGGCTGCGTCGTCCTCGACCCGAAGAACCCGAACGTGGTGTGGGTCGGCACCGGCGAGAACAACAACCAGCGGAGCGTGGCCTACGGCGACGGCGTGTACAAGAGCGTGGACGGCGGTAAGACGTGGGCGAACGTCGGGCTGAAGGCGTCCGAGCACGTCGCCAAGATCGTCATCGACCCGCGCGACTCGGACACGGTGTACCTCGCTTCACAAGGCCCGCTGTGGGGGCCGGGCGGCGACCGCGGGCTGTACAAGACGACCGACGGCGGGAAGACGTGGGCGCCGCTGCTGAAGCTCGACGAGAACACCGGCGTCACCGACTTCGTCATCGACCCGCGGAACCCCGACGTCATCGTCGCGGCGAGCCACCAGCGGCGGCGACACGTGTTCACCATCATCCACGGCGGCCCGGGGTCGGCGCTCCACCGCAGCACCGACGGCGGGAAGACGTGGCGGAAAATCACGTCCGGCCTGCCGACCGCGGAGCTCGGCCGTATCGGCCTGGCGGCGGCGCCGACCGACCCGGACACGATCTACGCCACGGTCGAGGCGGCTGACAAGCAGGGCGGCGTGTTCCGCAGCACCGACGGCGGGGTGACGTGGGAGAAGCGGAACCCGTTCGACTCGCAGGCGCAGTACTACTCGCACCCGGTCGTGGACCCGACCAACAAGGACCGGGTGTTCCTGATGAACGTCTACGTCCAGGTGTCGAACGACGGCGGGCGGACGTTCGCCAACCTCGGCGAGCGGTTCAAGCACGTCGACAGCCACGCCCTCTGGATCGACCCGGCGCAGCCGAGCTACTACCTGTGCGGGTGCGACGGCGGCATCTACGAGAGCTTCGACCGCGGGGCGAACTGGCACTTCAAGCCGAACCTGCCGGTGACGCAGTTCTACGACGTGGCCTGCGACCAGGGCGGCCCGTTCTACCACGTCTACGGCGGCACGCAGGACAACTTCACCCTCGGCGGCCCGGCGCGGACGCGCTCGGCGAACGGCATCGCTAACGCCGACTGGTTCGTCGTCCAGGGCGGCGACGGGTTCCACTGCAAGGTGGACCCGACCGACCCCACCATCGTCTACGCCGAGTTCCAGTACGGCGGGCTGTGCCGCTTCGACCGCAAGACCGGCCAGCGCGTGCAGATCCAGCCGCAGCCCGGCGCCGGCGAGCCGCCGCTGCGCTGGAACTGGGACAGCCCTCTCGCGATCTCGCCGCACGACCACAAGCGCCTCTACTTCGCGGCGAACAAGTTGTTCCGCAGTGACGACCGCGGCGACTCGTGGACGGCGGTGAGCCCGGACCTGACGCGGCAGCTCGACCGCGACAAGCTCCCGGTGATGGGGAAGCTGTGGGGGCCGGACGCGGTGTTCAAACACGGCTCGACGAGCCCGTACGGCAACATCGTCGCACTCGCCGAGAGCCCGAAGCAGGAAGGGTTGCTGTACGTCGGTACTGACGATGGCTTGATCCAGGTGAGCGAGGACGGCGGCAAGGCGTGGCGGAAGGTCGAGACGGTCCCGGGCGTGCCGGACCGCACCTATGTCAGCAAGATCGTGCCGTCGCAGCACGCCGGGCCGGTGGTGTACGCGGCGTTCAACAACCACCAGAGCGCCGACTTTGCCCCGTACCTGCTGCGGAGCCACGACAGCGGCCGCACCTGGGTGAGCATCGCCGGCGACCTCCCGGCGCGCGGCAGCGTGTACTGCCTCGCCGAGGACCACGCTGACCCCGACCTATTGTTCTGCGGCACCGAGTTCGGCCTGTTCGTCACGCTCGACGGCGGCCGGAAGTGGCACCGCATCCGCAACGGGCTCCCGACCATCATGGTGAAAGACCTCGCCGTCCAGAAGGCGATGAACGACCTCGTGATCGGCACGTTCGGCCGCGGCATGTATGTCCTTGACGACTACTCGCCCCTGCGACAGATCAAGGGGGCGGCGCCGGCGCCGACGCTGTTCCAGCCGCTGGACGCGGTACTGTACGTTCCGTCGGCGCCGCTCGGCGGGGCGGGGAAGGGGTTCCTCGGGGCGGGGCACTACGCCGCCGACAACCCCGCGTTCGGGGCGGCGTTCACGTACTCGCTGCCGGCGGCCCTCAAGGGCCGCAAGCAGCGCCGCGTCGATGCCGAGAAGGCGGCGACGAAGGCGGGGATGCCGGTGCCGTACCCGACGCCGGACGACCTGCGGGCCGAGGCAGAGGAGGAGCCGCCGGCCGTGTTCCTGGTCGTCAGCGACGCCGACGGCACCCCGGTGCGCACCGTCACCGGCCCGACCGGGGAGGGGATGCACCGCGTGACGTGGGACTTGCGTGACCCGTCCGCCGGGCTGCCGCCGACGGGCGCGAAGACGAAGGAGGCGGACGACGACGAGGACGACACGCCGCGCGGCTCCGGCCCGCTCGTCGCGCCGGGCCGCTACTCGGTGCGGCTGTTCCAGCGCGTCGAGGGGAAGGTGGCGCCGCTGGCCGGGCCGGTGAACCTGAACGTCGTCCTCGACCCGCAGGTGCCGGCGACGCCGGAGGACGTGCGCGAGCTGGTCGCCTTCAACCGCCAACTGTTGAAACTCCAGCGCGCGGTGAGCGGGACCACCGGCGTGGCGACCGACCTGACGGCGCGGCTCGACGCGGTACGGCGGGCGCTCGACGTCGCCCCGCGGGCGGACGACGCGGCGCGGGCGAAGGTCCGCGAGCTGGTCGTGGTCAACCGCGACGTGCTCCGGGCGCTGCGCGGCGACACGGTGCTGCGGGCGCGGAACGAGAACACGCCGACCTCGATTTCGGAGCGCGTCGGCTACGCCGCGGGCGCGTCGGCCCGGGCGCTCGGTCGCCCCACGGGGACGCAGAAGGAGGCGTACCGCATCGCGGCGGCGGAGTTTACGGCGGAGTTGGCGAAGCTTCGGCGCGTGGCCGAAGTGGACCTGCCGGCGCTGGAACGGCTGCTCGACGGCTTCGACGCCCCGGCGACGCCGGGGCGGCTGCCGGCGTGGGGCGGGCGGTGAGTCACGCCCCCGGTCCGCGGCGGAGCTCTTCCAGCTCTTCCTGCGTCCGCGGCCAGTCGTCCTTGAGGAGGCGGCTCAGCGCCCGGTCGGCGAGGAGCCGGCCGCCGGTCTGGCAGCCGGGGCAGTAGTTCGTCTCGTTCTCGGCGGGGCGGAGGTGCTGCACCTCCGCCCCGCACGCCGGGCACGGCTTCCCGAACCGCCCGTGGACCGCCATCCCGGCGCGGAACGCCGTCACCTTCTCGGGGAACCCGTCGCCGACTTCCGCACGCAGCCGATCGGTCCAGTCGGTGAGTGTCGCGCGGGCCGCCTCGAACAGGCGGGCGACCGCGTCGGGCTTCAGCGCCCGCGTCAGCGCGAGCGGCGAGAGGTGGGTGGTGTGGAGGATTTCGTCGGAGAAGGCGTTGCCGATGCGGTCGAACAGCTGTGGGTCCGTGGGGGCACGCTTCAGCGAGTGGTTCTCGCTCGCGAGTACCGCGGTGAATGCGGCGAGGTCGGCGGTGAGCACGTCCAGCCCGCCGGGGTCGTGCCGCGCGAGCGCCGCCTCGCCGCGGGCCGTGTGCAGCGACGCCCGCTTCTTCGAGCTCGCCTCGGTGAGCGTCAGCGTCCAGGTGTCGAAGTGGAAGGCGGCGAGCCCGACCTTGCCGGGCACCTTCGCCCCCTGCGGCTTCCAGTGGAGCCGGCCGGCAATCATCAGGTGTAGGATGAGAAACTTCTCGTCGTCGAAGCACCAGACGATACGCTTGCCGAGGCGACAGAACCCGCGGATCGGCTGGCCGACCAACTCCGAAAGGGGCGGGTCAACGCTCCGCAGCAGGAACGGGCTGCGGAGCTCGACATCCCGCACCACCCGCCCCTCGACCCGCGGTCACAGGCACTCGATATAGACGGTGATGTCGGGTCGGGGAGCTCGGGCACGACTCACTTCCCGACGACCTGCTTGCGCGACGGGCCAACGGTTTCCACCAGTTCGATCTGCTCGCGCTGGTTCAAGTTGTGTTTCTTCATCACCTCGGTCATGTGTCGCATCATGGTGTCGAACTCGGCGTCGGTGATTTTCATCCCGGTGTGAGCGGCCGCCATGTCCTTTCCGGAGTATTTCAGCGGACCGCCCGTCGCCTCGCTCAGGTACTCCACCAGCGACTGTTCGAGCTTCGCTATGCCCTTCCCGTCGAGCTTGAACTTCCCGTCCCGGGTGATGTTCACCTTCGGGTCGGCGGCGACCGAGAAAATGAAATCCTTCACCATCGGTCGCACCACCTTTTCACCGCCGAGCCGGTTCCACAGTGTCGCCTCGGTGGTTTTCTCCTTCTCCTTGTCCGCCTCCTTTTCTTTCTTCAGGAAGGGGAACGACGCCGACGTTTCCAGCTGGACGGCGTCGATCGCCTTGCGGAGCTCGAACGCGCCGTCGGCGGGGCGCATCGTGGCGGCCTTGTCGAGCGACTGCCTCACCGCCGCGGCGAGCTTCGGGCGGTGGTCGAGCATCGGCTGTACGGCCAGCAGAGTGCCTTGGAACAGGCGGTAACACCCCTCGATGTTCCCCTTGTTGTAAAGCTCGCTGCCGATCGCCGCGCTCTCGTGTACGATGCGGGCCGTGCGCCGGTCCTGCTCGGACCGGTCGAGCGGGCCGTCCTGGGCGACCGCCAGCGCCGCCGACGCCGCGAAAAGCCACCCCGCCACCGCCGCCCGCGCCCGCATGGCCCGCCCCCCGTTGGTCGTGTTCCCGCCGCCAGTCTACCCGGCCCCGTGGCGGGGTGCGAGCCTGTCGGCGCCCGGTCCGGGTAGAATGAGAGCGGCGTCCCCGTACTCACCCGACCAGGTCCGCCATGTCGTCCGGCTACCCCGACGAAACCCCGTACCCGCCCCGCCGCCGCCCCCGTCCGCCCGAGGACGACGAGGACGGCGGCTCGTTGCGCCCGCTGGTCTACCTGCTACTGCTGGCGTTCGGCGTGGCGCTCGGGATCGGGGCGTTCTACGTCGCCACCCGGAACTTCGGCGGCCGTCCCGGCGCGCCCGTCGCCGGCGCCGCCGCCGACCCGGACGCCAAGCCGCGCGAGGCGGCCGCGAACGGGCCGCTCGACGCCGACGAGACCGAGGCGAACCGCGTGTTCGAGGCCGCGAAGGGGGCGGTCGTGAACGTGGACACGGTGATGGTGAAGCGCGACCGGTTCAACGACCGCCTCCAGGAGCAGCAGACCGGCACCGGCTCCGGCTTCGTTTGGGACAGCGACGGCCGCATCGTCACCAACTTCCACGTCGTCCAGGAGTACACGCGCCGCCAGAACCTGTCGATCCGCGTGGTCATGGCCGACCGCTCGGCGCACGACGCGGTGCTCGTCGGCGTCGCGCCGGACATCGACCTCGCGGTCATCCGCATCGACCCGGCGCGGGTGAAGGGGAAGCTGACCCCGCTCGGGCTCGGCACGTCCGCCGACCTGAAGGTCGGTCAGCGGGTGTACGCCATCGGCAACCCGTTCGGGCTGAGCCTGACGCTCACGACCGGGATCATCAGCGCGCTCGACCGCACGATCGAGTCGCCGAGCGGGGCGCCGATCAACGGGGCGGTGCAGCACACGGCGCAGATCAACCCCGGCAACAGCGGCGGCCCGCTCTTGAACCGGGCCGGCAAACTGATCGGCGTGAACACCGCGATCTCAACGACCACAGGTGGGAACGTGGGCATTGGGTTTGCCATCCCGTCGGACGCGGTGAACCAGGTGGTGACCGACATCGTCCGCACCGGCCGCACGCAGGCGCCCGACCTGGGCGTGCGGCTGTACGACGAGAAGAGGCTCCGCCGGGCCGGCTACGAGACCGGCGTGATGGTGGCCGAGGTGGTGCCGAACGGTCCGGCGTCAAAGGCGGGGCTGCGCGGGATCGGCCGGAGCGTCACCGGTCGCATTACCCCCGGCGACGTGATTGTCTCGATCAACGACGAGCGGATCGATGCCACCACCGACTACCAGCGCGTGGTGGCGAAGTTCCGCCCCGGCGACCGCGTCCGCGTCCGCTTCCTGCGCGACGACGAGGAGCAGGAGGCGACCATCCCGCTCCAGGGCGTCTGAGTCGATCCTGTCCACCCATTTCCCCCAACCCGCCCTGTCCACCGTCCGGGCGGGTTAATTCCGTCGTACCTGCTTGCCGATGTGCGTGGGGTTCCTAACATCCCCTGCGCCGCCGACACCGGCGTCTCACTCTCCCTCCCGCCCGCGGGCGGGTCACCCACGGTCCGAGTCGAGTCATGCAGAGCGGCTTCCTGGTCGAACCGGACTTCATCGAGGAACTGCGGATGCGCCGGTGGGCGCGGGAGAATTACGTCCCCGTCGGTGAGCGCGACCGCGCCTGGCATCCGATCATCCTGGAGGAGATGCGCCGCAAGGACGGGGAGGTTAGCGAGGCCGTTCTGGTCGGCTAGCCCCACCCCGCGGTGCGAGTGTGAGTGCGAGTAGGAGGAAACCCGGCGGTTTCGTCCCTCACACTCACACCCACACTCACACCCGGGGGCAGAATGGGTTTCTTCAACGGCCGGGTCACGTTCCTCCGGTTCCAGGTGGACGGCCCCGCGCCCCGGCTGTTTGATGCCGAGCACCTCGACCGCCTCGCCGACCGCGCCGCCGGCCGCCAGCGCATCGCCGCCGCCGACGGCGTCGAGACCGGCTGGACCGCCGGCGACCACATCCTCGACACCGACTTCCAGTTCGACAAGAACGTCATCAACGACACGCTCCACTTCGAGCTGCGCGTCGACGTCGATAAGCTCCCCGGCGACCTGCTGCGGGCGTACACCGCGGTCGAGCTCAAGGCGCTCACGAAGAACAACCCGAGCGGTTTTCCGAGCGCCCGCCAGAAGCGCGAGGCGAAGGAGTCGGCCCGCGACCGCCTCGAAGAGGAGGCGAAGGACGGCCGCTATAAGAAGCGGAAGTGCTTCCCCGTGCTCTGGGACCGGCTCTCGAACGAGGTGCTGTTCGGCGCCACGTCGCTGACACAGGTCGATCGGCTGTGCAGCCTGTTTGAGCAGACGTTCCAGTCGAAGCTCGAATGCGTCACCGCCGGCCGGCGGGCGTACCACCTTTCGGAACTCCACGGCCACACGCGGCAGGTGGACGACAGCGCGCCGAGCGCGTTCGTCCCCGGTACGCCGGCCGATGTGGCGTGGATCGCCGACGAGAGCAGCCGCGACTTCCTCGGCAACGAGTACCTGCTCTGGCTCTGGTACCAGACCGACGTGGTCTCCGACACGATCACGCTCGCCGACAACTCCGAGGCGACGATCATGATAGCTCGCTCGCTGACTCTCGAATGCCCGCGCGGCCAGACCGGGCACGAGACGATCAGCCACGAGGGGCCGACGCGGCTGCCCGAGGCGCGGCGGGCGATCCAGAGCGGCAAGCTGCCGCGGAAGTGCGGGCTCACCGTCGTCCGCCACGACCAGCAGTACGAACTGGCGCTGCACGCCGAGACGCTCGCGGTCGGCAGCGCGAAGCTCCCGCCGCTGCCGGAAGAGGTCACCGACGCGCGGGCGAAGCTCGACGAGCGAGCCACGCAGATTCGCTCGCTGGTGGAGACGCTCGACCTGCTCTACGACGCCTTCGGGAAGCGCCGCTTCGGCAAGGAGTGGGAGGCCGAACTTCCCGCGATCCAGCACTGGCTGAAGCGTGAGGAGCGCAAGGCCGCGTAGCTGCCTGCCTACCACTCATACACGGTCCGGTTGGTGCGGTCCGGTTGGAGTTTGGTGGGACCGGCGTCCCGCCGGTCGTCCGGAAAGACCGGCGGGACGCCGGTCCCACCAGATCAGACACCCTCACCTGGATCGTGAATCCGAGTCGGGCTGGCGAACGGCCGGCGTGAGCCGGCTGGTCGTTGGTACGGTGGCCTGACGCGGCGACCGGCACCCAGCTTGTCCACCCGGGCACGAGTATCAACGACCAGCCGGCTCACGCCGGCCGTTCGCCGTGTCGGGGCTTCGCGCCCGCCATCGACCGGTAGAGATTATCAGTGTTTCTCCAGCGCCCGCGCCATCCCGGCGGCGAAGCGCTCGCCGAGCTCGATCTGGCTGGCGGCGTCGAAGTGCGTCCCGCCGTCGTGCGATGTGAGCCCGGCGGCGGAGACGAAATACGCCCCCGTCACCTTCTCCGCGGCCGCCTTCTGGGCGGCCCGCACCGCGTCGCGCTTGCCGTTGTCGATCACCTCGCCGATGCCGAACTTCAGGTCGGGCGCTGCGAGATCGGTGCGGACGCGGGCAATGAACGCCGTCAGTTGCGCCTCGTACTCGGAGGCGGGGAGATCGGCGTCGCTCTCGCCCTGGTGCCAGATCATGCCGCGGAGCGTCGTTGTGTGCCCCGCATCGGCCAAGTCCTTGAGCGACTTGCGGGTGAAGTCCAGGAAAGCCGGGTAGAGTCGGTCCTTCACCGCCGGGTTCCAGTCCTTCGCCAAACTCGTGCCGCCCTCGGCGAACTTGATGAGGCGGATCGGCTTCCCCTTCAGCCGGTCGGCGATGCCACGGCCGAACGACACCTCCGGGCCGAACGTCGTGCTCGGCAGCGTCGTCGGCCGCGCCTTCCCCGGCGCGACACTCCAGCCCGGTTGAAGTGGCACGAACCCCTTGCTCGCCAGCACCGGCCCGCGCAGTTTCGAGCACGAGTAGGCGATGTGCACGTCGTCCTGCGGCCCCGCCCACTTCTCCAACGGCCCCTTCAGCTGCGCGACGGCGCCGCGGCCGTCGGCGTTCGACTGCCCGGCGACGACGAACACCTCGAACTGATCCGCCCGTGCCGTCGTCACCAGTGCCGCCGAGCACAGCACTGCACAGACTACCCGCCTCATGTGTCGCCCCCGTTCCGTCGAAGATGGGTGTGAGCCGTGCGAGGATACCCGATCTGGTCTCGCGCCGCGCGCGCTTCAGCTTGACCCGCAGGCGCCGGCAGGGGTATGGTCCCCGCCCCGTCCGCACACGACCGCCGCCCGGGGAGGGGCGACCGGATGAACGACACGTCGAGCCCCTGGCGCGGGCGCCGGGTGCTGGTCACCGGCGGCACTGGGTTCCTCGGCTCCGCCGTGGTACGTGAACTCCTCGGCCACGGGGCGGAGGTGGTCGGGCTGGTCCGCGACCGCGTCGCCGACGCCGAGTTCACCAGGCACCGCCTCACCGGCAGGGTCCACGCCGTCCACGGGCGGGCGGAGGACCTGTTCCGCGTCCACTCGGCGCTCGCCGTGCACGAGGTCCGCGCCGTCTTCCACCTCGCCGACACCGACCGCGGCACCGCGACCGTCCTCGACGCCGCCCGGCGCTACGACAACCGCATCCCCGTGGTGCTCGCGCGGGCCGACGGGACGCCGTTTGCGGCGCCCGCCGGTCAGCCGGTCGGTGTGGCGCGGTTCGGCGAACTCTTCGGCGGCGGCGACCGCAAGACGTTCCGCGCCGTGCCGGCGGCGGTCGTCGCGCTGCTGACGGGCGACCGCCCGGCGGCGGGCGAGGACGGGCCGGCGCGCGACTTCGTGTCCGTCCGCGACGCGGCCCGGGCGTGCGTCGCGCTCGCGGCGCGGCTCGTCGCCGAACCCGGCGCGCGAGTCGAGGAACGGGCCTTCCGGTCCGGGTGGGTGCTGACCGAGCACGAGATTACGGCGGCGGTGCGCGAGGTGTTCGCTGGCCGCGGCGTGTCGAGCCTGTCGGTGCCGCCCGACGCGCTCGGCTGGGCAGCGTCGCTGACGCTCACCGACGCCCTCGCCGAGACGGTCGCTTGGTACCGGGAGTTCTTGCGGACCCGGTTCTTCGGCACCCGCCCCGCCGGGGCGCCGGTCCGGGTTGCGGCGTAAGCCTGAGAGGGCCACATGTCCCGCGCCGCCGAGATTGTGCGTGACCACGGCCTCCGGCCGGGCGACCTCGTCGTTGACACCGGCGGCGTCGGGGGCGAAGTGTTGGCGGACCTGCGCGGCCTCGGCTGCCGCGTGCTGGCGCTCGATCCGAATGGCGTGGTCGGTGGCGGGATCGACACGCTCCGCACCTCGCTGACGCCGGCCGTGGCTCAGCTGGTCCGCGACCGCTACGGGCCGGTGGCACTACTACTCGCCGCGGCGGACGTGCCGCTCGCGGTCGCATCGGCGTGCCTGGCGCCGGACGGCGTGGTGGTCACCGCAGCGGCGGACCGTCGGCGTGCGGCGTGACGTCACCGCCACCGGAACAGCTTGAGCGCCAGCGCGAAGCTCACCGCGCCCCACGCCGCCAGGGTCGCCGCCGGCACCGGCAGAGCCTCCCACCCGGCGCCGTCGTTCATCAGCGCCCGCAGCCCGTCGTTCAGCGCCGTCAGCGGCAGCAACTTCACCAGCGGCAGGATCTCCGCCGGGAACCGGTCGGACGAAAAGAATACGCCCGAGAACAGGTACATCGGCAGCATCACCGCGTTCATCAAGCCGGACACGGTCTCGATCGTCTCCGCCCGCGACGCGACCAGTAGCCCGATGCCGGCGAACGATGTGCCGCCGAGCAGCACGAGCGCCGCGAACGCGACCGGGTCGCCGCGGAGGCGGATGTCGAAGACGAAGTACGAGAACGTGAGCAGCAGCACGATCTCGATCAGCGTGAAGACGAGCCTGCTGATCATCAGGCTGAAGAGGAAGTCGGCCCGGCGCATCGGCGTGGCGAGGAACCGCTTGAGTAGCTTCCGCACCCGCATGTCCACGACCACGAACCCGACGCCCCACAGCCCGCCGCCCATCAGGTTGATGCCGAGCAGACCGGGGATGAGGAAGTCGATGTACCGCCCGCCCGGCTCGACGAGCGGCACCGACTCCGGGGCCGCGTAGCCGGGGACGCGGCGGCGGACGAGCACGTTGTCCACGACGGTGCGGGCGAGTGTGGCTTCCGTGCGGTTCGGTTCCAGCAGGTACTCGGCGGCCGTGTCCGGTGCCGTCGCCGGGGTCACCACCAGATCGGTCTTGGCGGTACGGAGCCGGTTGCGCGTCGTCGGCTCGTCGCCGAGGGTCACGTCGAGCTGCTTGTCGGCGCGGAGCGTGGCGGCGAGTGCTTCGGCCGCGGACGGACCGCCGGGGCCGTCGGTCCGCACGTCCACGCGCACCTTTTCGATCGGCCGGTCGCGGAACGCCGCGCCGAGGATCAGCGCGAGGCCGAGCGGGAAGCCGTACACCCAGAACACTGCCGCTGGCCGGCGGAAGAACTCGCGCAGCCGGGCCAGTGTCAATTGCCAGAGTGGGGTCATGCGGGGTGGCCCGTGGGGTCGGGTTTGGTGGGACCGGCGTCCCGCCGGTCCTGGCAACGACCGAGTTATGCCGCGTCGCGGAGGTGGCGGCCGGTCAGGGTCACGAACACGTCTTCGAGCGTGGCCGTGCGGGTGGTTAGGCCGGCGAGGCGCACGCCGTTCGCCCGCAGTAGGTCCATGAGCGGCGGGATCGCGGCGGCCGGCTCGCCGACGGCGAGGGTATACCCGCCGGAGTCCCCGCGGGGTGGCGTTTGCACGGTCGGCAGGCGGCCGCACTCGGCATGGACCGTCGTCGGCAGGTCGCCGTCCACCGAGAACTCGACGACGTGCTCGCCGCCGAGGCGGGCGATCAGCTCGCGCGGCGTCCCGAGGGCGATGACCTTACCGTGGTCGATGACCGCGACGCGGTCGCACAGGCGTTCGGCCTCGTCCATGTAGTGCGTGGTGAGTACGACGGTGCGGTCGCGCGCGCGGAACCCGCGGATCACCTCCCAGAGTTGTCTGCGCGACTGCGGGTCGAGGCCGGTCGTCGGCTCGTCGAGGAACAGCAATTCCGGGTCGCCGACGAGCGCCGTCGCTACCGCGAGCCGCTGCTTCTGCCCGCCCGAGAGATTGTCCACGTAGACGCGTTCCTTTTCCTCCAGCGACACGCGGGCGATCGCCTCGTCGGTGCTGAGGCCGGACGGGTAGAAGGAACGAAACAGGTCGATCGTCTCGCGGACGGTGAGCTTGTCGGCGAGGCGAGTTTCCTGGAGCGAGATGCCGATGCGGCGGCGGATCGCGGCGCCGTCGCGCTCCCACGTCTGGCCGAGAACCTCGACCTCGCCCGCGGTCGCGTCGAGCAGCCCCTCGATGATTTCGAGGGTGGTCGTTTTCCCCGCGCCGTTCGGCCCGAGGAGGCCGAAACACTCGCCGGCGGGCACGTCGAGGTCGAGCCCGCGGACGGCCTCGACCGGCGGCTTCCCGCGGTACGTCTTCACGAGGCCGCGGCAGCGGATGGCGTGGGTCATGCGGGGATTGTAGAGGGGGTGACTGTTCGCGGGAGCGGTGAGGACACGGCGGGGCGGGAGTGGGTTCGCGCGGCCGACAAACAACGGCGCCCCGGGGTGCTGGCGGGACCAGTTGGTCCCGCCAGCACCCCGGGGCGCTGCGATCCGGGCTCGTCGGTGCGAACCCCGGGCAGGTCATCAGTTGTGGATGTAGCGGTAGTTCGCGCCGGAGCCGGAGGCGTTCACCACTTCGATCCGGAAGTCGCCGGTGTAGCGGGGATACCACGACACAGTCGCGTTCCGGCTGGGCCGTTCGTCGCGGACGATGAGGTTGCCGCGGTCGTCGTACACGTAGATGTCGAGGTCGGCCGCGCCGTTGTCGGTGGTGACGGTGATGGCGGCGAGCTGCCCGCCGAGGTACACGCCGTTGAACACACAGCGGCTGTTTCCGCTGATGTAGCGGTAGTAGGTCTGTGGCCCGCGCTCGTTGCCGCGCTTCAGTTCGGCGATGTCGCCCTCGGCCGCCTTGACGAGCTCGGCGACGTACGGCCGCGGCGACAGCTTGGCCGCCTTGGCGAGCAGCGCCTTCGGCGTGACTTCGGCGGCGTCGCCCTTGGCCGGTTCGTCGCCCTTGACGAGCTTGGTCTTCGAGTCCTTGTCGGCGGGGTCGGTCGGGTGGGCGGCGATGAGCTTGGCGGCCAGCACCAGCGCCTCGGGCGACTTCGTCTCCTCGCCGATGCGGATCAGCTCGTAGGCGGTAGCGAGGTGCGCCACGGAGGTCGCCCTCGCGTCCGCCTTGGCGCGGGGGCTGCCCGGCGCGGCGACGTTCGCGCCGTCCTTCCCGGCGGTCTTGCCCTTGTCCTGGGCGCGCATTGCCCCGCCGCCGAGCGCCGCGACCGCGACGGCCGCGACCGTAAACGCGAACACGTACCGAACCATCGGTGTACCTCGTCGTGCTGTGTGGGTCGTGGGCGGCCGGTCAGAAGTAGGCGTCCGGCCGAAGCGTGAGCCGTGGTAGCAGGCTCGCTTCACACCACATAACGCGAGGCGACCGGGCGGGCGGACAAAAAAGAATTAAGATCAGTGGGTGGACTGAAATTGCACACGCGCTGAAGCGTGGTTGTCATGCCTCGGCTGAAGTGGCAGGCTTTTCACGTAGTTTTGGCTCGATCAGAACCTTCAGCAGGAGACTCACGAGAGCGAGAAGCGTGAGTACGGACGCCAGCGCGAATGCCGCCGGCGTGCCACTACGGCCGGGAGTATCAAACAACTTTTGGATTTGCAACGGGATTGTGTCCGTCTCGCCGCCGATGCGGCCCGACACGACATATACCGCCCCGAACTCGCCCATCGCCCGGGCGTTGCAGAGGATCATCCCGTACAGGAGCCCCCATTTGATGTTCGGCAGCGTCACACGCCAGAACAACTGCCACCCGCTCGCACCGAGGCTGCGGGCGGCGAGTTCCTCTTCCGGGCCGTTTGCCTCCATCACGGGGATGAGCTCGCGGGCGACGAACGGGAATGTCACGAACGCCGTAGCCAGCACGATCCCGGGCGGCGCGAAGATGACGCGGTAGCCGTGTTCGCGGAGCCACTCGCCGAGCGGCGCTTGGGCGCCGAACAGCAGCACGAAGATGAGCCCGGCGACGACCGGCGACACCGAGAAGGGCAGGTCGATGAGCGTGGTGAGGAGCGTGCGGCCGGGGAAGCGGAAGCGGGCGATCAGCCACGCCGCGGCGATGCCGAACGCGACATTCAGCGCCACCGCCACAGGCGCCACGACGAGCGTGAGGAACACGGCGTGGCGCGTGTCGCGGTTGCCGACGAGGTTCGTCCAGTACTCGCCGATGCCGTTCGCCAGCGCGCAGTGGAACACCGCGACCAGCGGCACCGCGACCAACCCACCGACGATCAGGTAAGTGACGCCGACGAGCGCGTAGCGGACGAACCACGGGTCCGCGGCCGGCTTCGGTGGCGTGGCAGCGGCGACCGCGGCAGGGGCATCGAGAACATCAACCGGCATGGCGCTGGGTCCACCGTTCGAGCAGGTTCACCGCGACGAGCAGCACGAACGAGATGCCGAGCAGCACGACCGCAATCGCCGCCGCCTCCGGGTATGCCCCCTCTTCGAGCCGCGCGACGATAAGGATGGGAGCGATCTCGGTGCGGAACGGCAGGTTGCTGGAGATGAACACCACCGACCCGTACTCGCCGAGCCCACGGGCCAGCGCCAGCGCGAAGCCGGTGAGCGCCGGCGGCACGAGTGTCGGGAACAGGACACGGCGGAACGTCTCCCAGCGCGTTGCACCGAGCACGGCAGCGGCTTCTTCCGCCTCCGCGTCGAGGTCGGCGAGGACCGGCTGCACGGTGCGGACGACGAACGGGAAGCCGGTGAACACCAGCACGACGATGATGCCGAGCTGAGTGTACGCGACATCGATCCCGAGCGGGACGAGGTACTGTCCGATCCAACCGTTCTCGGCGTACAGTGTGGCGTACACCAGCCCCGCCACCGCCGTCGGTAGCGCGAGTGGCACGTCAACCAGCGCGTCGACAATGCGCTTCAGCGGGAACTGGTAGCGGACGAGCGTCCACGCCACGACCAATCCGAGAACGACGTTGACCGCGGCGGCAGCTGCTGCGGACCCGAACGTGAGCAGGTACGCCGCCCGCGCCCGCGGCGTCCACGCCGCCGCGAGGAATTCTGACGGCCCGAGCCCCCCCGCCTTCCACACCACCGCTGCGAGCGGGATCAGGACGAGCAGGCTCAGGTACGACACCGTGTACCCGAGCGACAGCCCAAACCCCGGCAGTGCCCGCCGGCTGACGCGACTCATGCCGCGTCCCCGCGACACGCCGCCGGCCGCTCCCGCGCGACCTCGCGCATCTCGCGCCACAGCGCGAGCTCCAGGTCGGCGAACGGGCCGCTGATTCCGTGCCGCAGTACGACCTCGTAGGCCGCGCGCGCCAGGTCAGCGACGAACGCTTCCATCGCGGGGGTGAGATTGGGGGTCGGGGCGCGTCTGGCGGCGACCACGGAAGGAACCTCCTCGGGGCGAACGGCCGGCACCAGCCGGCTGGTAGGGGATCAGGCACCTGGGACAACGACCAACCGACTGGCGCCGGCCGTTCGCCAGGGTTCACTTCCCGCGGGCCGAGTACATCCGGTCGAACTCGGCGCCGTCGGCGAAGTAGGTCGAGAGCACCTCGTCCCATGTTCCGGAGGGTACGAGGCTCGTCGCGGTTCGCAGGTCCATGACCGGGAAGTGGTCCCGGTGGCGGTCGAACACTCGCTTGTTTGTCGGCCGGTGGTGGTGCTTGGCGATGATGTCCTGGGCCGGTTCGGTGTAGAGGAAGTTCAAGTACGCCTCGGCCGCGGAGCGGGTGCCGCGACGGTCCACGGACTGGTCGACGACGGCGACGTGCGGCTCGGCCTGTACACTCAACGGCTTGGCAAAGCCCGGCGCCGCCGGGTACACGATCTCCAGCTCGCCGCGGCCCTCTTCCACTTCGAGCTTCGCCTCGTTCTCCCACGTCAGATGCACGTCGCCGATCTTCTTGGTGGCGAAGGTCATCGTCGCGCCGCGGGCAGCAGCGTCGAGGCCGGGGGTGCGCTGGTACACGCCGCGGACGTAGTCACGAGCCTGTTCGGTCGTGCCGCCGGTCCAGATCACCGAGCCCCACAGTGCCAGGAAGCTCCACTTGCCGTTGCCCGATCTCTTCGGGTTCGGCGTTATGACGGCTACGTCGGCGCGCT
>VFQN01003977.1_pt1 | contig 20159 bp, 18 predicted proteins | sample 3512371 | NCBI WGS metagenome assembly VFQN01 (sample SAMN10412370, study PRJNA504923) | tailings metagenome | isolation source: Replicate 2 from Balatoc abandoned mine | place: Philippines: Itogon, Benguet | collected 2017-08-28
GTTCTCTTCTCCCTATTTTTTAATAATCATATTGATCCTTTTCGTAGCATGCGCATGAAAAGTTACAGCATCAATTGCAGGTTCAACAAAAATATAGCACACAAGGTCCTGACCAGATCTTACCGCCAGCTATTAATACATCTGGCTCCAATTTACCTCGTTCTGTTTTACTTAACCCATACCCTTATTCTCAAAACAGTCAAGCCCCGAGTCCTAAAAACTCTGTACCGCGATCGCCGTATGCCTATGAGTTTGATGGTGTCGAATTTACTGGTCACTCTGAATCTCGAACAACTCCACGTTCGAGCATGCCTCATTACACCCCTAGTGCTGCTGTTTCTGCTGCCGCGTGGAGAAATTCTGTCGCGCCGGCAACCGCAAGCTCTATGCAATTAAGAGGTACACCAACCAATGCAAGCAAATTTGCCTCCTCAACACCTCCCGCTTCACCCGCATCTGGTTATCATACTGGCTTCAATCAAGCAGCTCAAGGTGGCGTTAATGGTCTAATTTATCAGGTATGTTATTGAAAATAGGCCTTGACCTTCCCTCATCTTCTTTCTACTCCAGGTCCAATTTAAATGCGCCCTAAGAAACTACATCTTAGGATCTCAAGCTCACCCTAACATTATGATTGGTGACTTTGTAGTTGTTGAAGCCGATCGTGGCGAAGATATTGGTATTGTTGTCGAGGTTCTACCTATGAAATCCTTTGTTGAAAGAAGAATTTACATGAAGAACACTGTTGATGATGAAAATGTGATTGGTAGAATTCTTCGATTAGCCTCTGTTGCAGAGAGACAATTTTTACCCGAGAAGTTTCATGATGAAGAAAACATCGTTCAGGTAATATTCTTCTGCTAATCTATTCATGGATCGTATTTTAATCTCCCTTTTCTGCTAATAGTTTTGTCGTGAGCTGGCATATGGTACTTATCGCCTTCCAATGATGATTCATGACGTGGAATATCAATTTGATCGCCACAAATTAACCATCTTTTACAGTTCTGATTCTAGAGTAGATTTCCGTGAATTTGTTCGAGATTTATTTTCTGCTTACAAAGCAAGAATCTGGATGAAGAAAGTTGGAACAGGGAAACCTGTACGCATGGATAATTGGGCTTCTGTTGCCCTTGCAACTGGAATGCAATTTACTCCTGATTCGAAATAAAGAACAATACCAATAAGATTATTAATATTATCTTCGTCTACGTTTCTCATAGAAAGTTTATCACCTGGATTTATTTGAAAGAGTTAGTACATCAGAGAAACATTGTCCAGGTCGATGATCGCAATTACTTTATTTTCATTTGCTTTTTTATTTCCTCTAGTTCCCCTCTCACACTCTTACTCATTAAACGACGCTCCTCAACATACACATTGTGGACGTCTTTTTTTTCTTTTTAGTTTCAGTTGTTACGTATTTATTTGCTCATTGATGTTGTTGTATCGTTGGTTTTATGCGTATTTCAGGTTAGATTGGAATGTTCATATTCATTATTGTATAAAACTTATTTATTTGGGGAATTTGCATTAGATTTAGATTGTTTGTGCTCATTAGTTTGTTCTAAAGATGTGAGACATGTTATAAAGATATATATACATACCCATAGTGGTTACCCCGCCGCAAAATTAGAAAATTCATTCTCAGAATCATGAAGAGTTTTCAAAAGTTTCCCGCTTTAGCTTTATCCTTCTTGCCTTATTTTTTCTTTCGCTCTTACTGGTATTAGATGAGTGAATATTATATTGTGCTTAGTGTATGTTTATGTGAGAAGTATCTTGTGTTTGAAGGCATTCTTAAATAGGGTCTTTATCTTAGTAATATGATCTGAATGTGAAGAATTCTTTTCCTTGTATTATCTTGTGAATATTGATTTTCCAGAATTACTACGTCACATCCATTTTGTGATGATTTTCTCCACGAATTAAAAGAAGAGCAATAATCTACTTTACTCGACATGTGGCATCACTGCTGTTAAACGACTGGATTCAAAGTTTGTCCAATTTCCTTTAACATATTAGAATCCAAAGATTCAGCTGTGAAACTGCCATACCAAAATCCCTGAACTAAATTTACATGAACCCACAATCCACTAATCTAGCCGAATTCCTTCTCTTTTTTTGTTTCTTTTTCGTTTCGCTCTTCTTGTTTTTATTTCCATTGTACATCATTGGGAAGCTTGAGCTGGTTGCGAATATTCCATTGAAAGAAGATATTATGAGAGACTGGTAGAAGGAAAGCCAGAAGTCGTTTATTATAGAAACGAGCACTTTCATTCTGGTTTTCCTTTCTCATTATTCCAAGTTATGAGATATTTTCTGCTTCAAAACACACAAGTCAATCTGAAAGTTTACGTTAGATTGATTTTTTATTTAAAAGAGTTTGAAAGAGAGCATTAGAAACTGTTTTTTTCTTCCTTTCCCTGACTTTACTGCCATTTAATAGAGAGAATATTTACCATTCTTGCAAAGAAGAAAATGAAAGACGATCACTACGTGAATCAGATTAAAAGGGTTGCTATGTATAGTAATTAGCCCCAGAATAATATGTTTGCATTTGCTTCACTCTTCCTAATTATTCTTTTCTTTTGATAAAATAATAGGGTTAAAATAGTATATTTTTGTTTCCTTGGTTTTGGTTTATTCCTGTCTTCCATTACTTTTGTATTGATTGTGCTTGATCATTATTCATATTGAAACATAGAAAGGAAAGAGCTTGAGATTGATGTATAGAGAACACTATGAATATATCCTATAGGTGATGTTTCAGTCCTTTTAATTCTTTCTTTTCATTGCAATATGAATACTTGTGTTTTCACAGCTTACTTTTTGTTTTTGTTTTTTTGCACGTTTGTTTGCTTTCTTCATGGACTTTTCCTATTCTCCCTCCGAACGTCTATCTTGAAATGATCAGATGTCTGGTGAGCTTTGTTGTGGTTTTGAAGTATCTTGTAGAGACTGTATTCACCTTGAACAATCTCTCGTTAAAATGAAGAAGATCCTTCCTTACCACGGCAAAGACACCAATAAATCTCAAAGAAGGAATGTTACTTCGCTGTCGTAGTTTAGTTTTTTTTTTTGGTTTTTTCATAAGGATGAAGGTACTTTCTATTCGACCGACATCCATCCATTTCTTGGTTTCGTAGGTATTTATTGACAAGTTTTCTTTCGGAGGTTTCCCTCTTTGTTTTGTTTTGATTTTGTCATATGAAGCAAATGAACAAAAATTTAAAGATTTTATTAGTAGTATAGGTTTTCTTTCTTCGTCATTCTCAAATACTAAGAGTAACTAAAATTTCATCTAATGCATTGAATTTCAAATAGGAGTTATTCGTATCCTTCTTTTGTACACTTTCTTTCCGAATGAAGAGATAATCTTGTTATTTCTTTGACGATGAACTTGAAGAGACAGCTGTAGGAACAATTATTAACACTAATACTGAAATGATTAAGAAAGCTATTAATAGACGCATTTTCCATTTCTTCCAAAACATTTTTGTTGATAAATCTTTGGCACCTCTCTGAAATTCAATTGCTTGATTATCTAAATTTTTCGACTTTTCTTCAAGTTCCTCTAATTTCTCTGTATTCTTTAAAATCTCTGAAATATTATCTTTCATTACTGTTTTAACTACTTCTACTTTCTCGCTAACTGAAACTAATTTATCTACGTTGGCTGGATTCTCGAACCTAGGAGATAAATAATAGGGTTAGGAGATCAGTGAATTGCGTCAATCGTGATAACTTACTTCTCATAAAGATGTTTAAAGATCGGTTTTGATGCTTGTGTTAATTGGCCTTCTAAGGCTCCGGCGGCTTTCATTCCTAGTTCTTTGTTAAACATCGTTTGGAACTCATCCAAGGCAGCGAAAGCCACACGTGGTGAATATCGATTCACAGTGACCATAGCAAACACGCGACCTTGAGGATCCAATGTATAATGAATTGATTGCTCTGGGCCTTGTGAAGTATATCGCTTTCCTGCAGCCATTCTTGCATTACTCGCGATACATTCTCTTACTCCTTCAATCGTTACTTCTTTATTTCGGATAAATTGAGCGATCACCGTCTTATCACTAGAGCGAACGACGGCTAAAATCAAAATATTCATTTGACTATGAAGTGGATTCAACGTCATTTCTTCGGTAGTTCCCTCAAAAAAGAGTTTCTAAATATAAATCGCGACTGTTATAAAAGCCAAAAAAACCTGTAAACCTGTTTCATACGAATTCTATCTTTTGACAGTTTACAAAAATTTAAAAAACGTTAGAGCGACAAAACTAAATACTAAGATGATGCAAATTCTAATATAACAATCAATATTTTCTTTAAATATGCCTTTGAAGATATGCTGCTGGCACTAGCGTAAATCCTCAATCTCCTCACTCTTCATCCAAGGAACAGCTGAGCAACTTATCATAGAATTCGTAGGAAATTGAAGGAAGGTCAAAGTCGACAGTATTATCCCTCTTCCAAATAGGAGAGATAGGGCTCTGTACACTTGTGGATGAGTAAACACTCGTATCTTGAGACGAAAACCCTTGAGAGTCTACAAGGTCTCTCAAGTTAAAGATTGCGTTTTCATCAGAACAAATAGTTTGCAAATATTCTCCGTTCTTGGACGAATCATCCATGGTGTTTCTTTGTGTCGTTAATCGCGGCAGAATAAGGCGTCGGTGTTCAAGCAGCTGTTTCTCGAGACTGTGGCTGATGCTGCACTTGTAATAAACGTTATCGATAGTCTGCTCATTGATTCCTATAATAAACAATTTACCCAAATACCAACAAAACGAACTGTTCTTTGTACCGTCTACTGCCGCAAAGGCTGCTTGAATTCCTGCCTCAGAACTAGAATAGTGAACGAATCCGTAACCACATTGGCGATTTCTTTCCTAAAACAAGATTGAGTCAAAATTGAACACCTCTAGAAGAAGAGAAATACCTTATCGAAGGAAGACTTTTTCAAAGAAGTGTCAAGAACAGCACCATACACAGAAAAAAGGTCACGAAGGGACTCTTCAGTGATTAGCATCTTGGACTATTTAAACATCATATAAATGAAACGAAGAATATCACACCACTCACTTGCTTTGAGATAAAGCTGAATTGAACAGAAGAAGATTTCAACTTATCATGGTGTAATAGCTTTGGCTCTCGTTTATTCCGATAAGAGGCCCATCCAACTCTAATAAATGATAATTCCTCAGGAACCGATTGATTCAGTAAACTTACTTTAAATGCCGTCCTCGAAACAGCACACCGTCAAGGTCATTCATTGCGGTTAAGGCAGCAGATAAGGTTGTATATGTTAAGAAACCATAAGACAAATTTCTTTGAGTTTCCTCGCTTTTCATAATTTTGATCTCGCTAATTTCGCCATATTTACTGAAGAGATCTACAATATCTCGCTCGGTACAAAAAGCTGGTAAGTCACCTAAAAAGAGAGTGGTATTGTTCATGGCTAATTGATGAATGAATTTTTATATGATTTTGTTATTTTTTGTCTCTTGATTCCTACTTGATCATTGAAAGTCTTTTGCGTCACCGAATCCAATCACCCACCAAATTCCTGAAAAAATACAATCATTGAAATTGATCCCTCCCGACAACGTACCGGTCTACCGATCAAGAGCACATCAAAAGTTGACATCTTTTCTTTTCATTTATTTCCACCATCCAATTCCAAATTCATAAATTGCTCGCTCATTGTGTGAGACAAACAGGCTAAAGATCTAACGAAAAAGAACTTCCAATTTCCAATTGGAATCCATTTTCAATTAAACTAATTTGAAGAATTTCAAAGAAATATAATTTATTTACATAAAAATTCTAATTACAAAAGTGCAAGTTCCCTTGCACCTAAACCTTCATAACAAGTCAATCCATCTTTATTGCGTATCGAATCATCAGCACCTTTGCTAACTAAATAATCACCAACATCAGAATAACCATAAGAATAAGCAAAGTGTAAAGCTGTTTGGCCATTTAAATTTTGTAAATTGAGCGATGCTCCGCGACGCAAACACAATTTAATTAAGCGCTTAGAACCGTTCTGGGCAGCAATATGAACAAGAGCATTTCCTTGGTCGTCTTGATAATCGATCGGCACGGCCCAATCAGGCTGATTAATCAATTGCTCAGCCTCTGAGAACTTGCTGTGACGGCATAGGGAACAAAGCTTTCTGAAGTCTTGAGCCATTATTTGTGCCTTTGAAATTTCAGCCTTTTGTTGAGCCAATCCTTCTTCATCAAGAACATTGACATAGGCATCACTAACCGCTTGTTGTCGAAGAGATTCCATGGCTTCGATTGCTTGAGCTCCAGTTCCAAGCAGCTTCTCCGCTTTCGCCATGAGAGATGGAACGTACTCCGTTCCCAAAGGATTCTTTCCCGCCGACCACGGATCGAAGGAGATCATTAACCAATCCGCTGCAGCAGATCGAGGTTTCACTCTTCCTATAGTTCGCGATTGAGGCAGGTTGGGGACTTGTGGTAAATAATCAGCAGCTTGTTTTGCAACATGCTTCGATTGAATCGCATCAAAGAAACCAACAGGTAATGGTAGCACAGTTCGACGAAGATTCGTTCCAGCAATTTTCATTTGCGACTCTTTCTCTTCCTCAGTAACATAACTTGTACCTAACCCAGCGGGGGGCTTCAATTTATAAGCATCAGGCGCACCACCAGGAATTATAGTCGACAATTCGGGGTAAGCAACAAGAGGAAGAGTGTTTTGATCTCTTATTTCTTCCTCTGCATTCGAATGCTTTTCATGTGTTAATAATTTTGGTGGTTGCTCGTCAGGTGTTAGACCAGGATCTGGCTCAATCTTCAATTGTCTTGCAATTTCCATAGTATTTAAAGGCGTGGCGAATCTTTGAGCAACATCTTGACGTTGCTGAAATTCTTCATCATGTGGTAATGATTTATCTGTTGAAAAAATCACAGTTGGATGAATTTTACCGATTGGCTCGGGACCGTTATATGCCGTTGAGTGGACAGATCGTGGCTGATTATCATTCGGTTCACGCATGCTCATAGACAGTTCATCTGATTGATGAGCGAGATTCTGATGTCCCATCCCAGTAACATTCATCATCATGCCTTGAGATTGACTTTCTGACTCGGAGTGAAGACTTGCCGTTTCGTGAATCGACGGAATCTGATTCGCTTGAATTTGATTTCCTGCTAAATTTTGAACTGCGCCAGTTTGCATGAGAGCTAACCCCATGCCCATACCGAGTTGAATCATGTCTTGCGGATTTGTACGGTCTGCACTCATCATAGTAGTAAAAAGTTGCCCCAGGGTTGCGGAAAGTGCATTAATAACACCGGTATCAAAGCCAGCTCCTCCTCCCAGACCTGTCATCATACCTCCCATCGCACCTAACGCAGTATTGTTCTGCTGCGTGGCAACTTGTGAGGGAAGGATATTTGATTGGTTTGATGGAGTATTGAGTGGGTTGTAGTTAAATTGTTGATTATAGCCAGCTTGTTGATCGACAGGAATTTGTTGAGGATTGATCCAACTGTCATCGCCATTCGAACTAGCAAGGAACTGAGATCCGCCTGGATATTGATTTGGATTCACTGTACCATTCATAATAATTGGTGCAGATTGAGGTTGTAATTGGAATTGAGGCTGTGATTGCGGTATCTGTGGTCTCGATGACGCGATTGGTAGCGGTGGGAGACCATGTCCCGAGGGTTGCTGGGGTTGTTGAAATGTAGAATTCATGGAAGTAGCATTTGCACCAATGGATGATTCATGCGAATTATTGAAATCAAATTTCGATCCAAAATCCATTGATTGATTAGGATTATTCACAATTGAAGCAATTCCAAGAGGTTCAGGTAATACACCTCTCTGTCTCGCGGTTTTGACAGTTGCGGCCGCAGCTTTCCGACGGTTGAGAGCTTCTTTCTTAGTTTCAATGTGCATTAACATAGTTTTGCGGAATTCTCCCTGAGAGCATCTTCGTGTTGCTCCCTCGCCCCCTTTCGTCATCATTGTTGGCTCTTCGGGATGTTGCATATCTAAAACTGTTCCACCTTCCAATGGTGATTTATCTTCATCGTCAAATAAAGGTCTCTCCCAGAAAGTCTGTCCAGTCTTTCTGTGGTACCAATAAGAAACACCATCATCGGTCTTAAACTCTTGTATTGTATCCTGCTGCGTAAAGCCCCAGGAACGATAGACTGAAACCACTAAATGACCCATAGGAAGATCTGTGCGGTAACCTTTTTGAAAGTCTCCAGGCTCTTGAATTGAAAGGGCAGTAAAAATTTGAGCTTTTGCTAAAGACACAACGCCGGTAAGCAGAAGGTGGTAGAAATCCAAAGTAGAGTTATCTCGGGTGGAGGGCTCACAAAATGGATAAGTATAATCTGCGTGAGTAGTGCTTGAAGTATTTGCCTTGGGTGTATTAAGCGAGACAACTCCTTGACCAGGCACAAAAACTTGTGGATCAATATTCATATCTGTTAATAACATTGGTGACCATGTTGTAGTACGAAAACCGTGTGATTCTTGTTCTCCAGTTTGCTCCGGTCGATTAATTCCGTAAAAATGCTTATTATCAGGGGTGACGTTAGAGTTTAGGGTAATAGTTGGAGGTCTTCGATAAGTAAGAGGATGCTCTAAAGGTCGTTCGATATACGGCTGAACAGTAGGCGGCATGAGGATTGAATCAAACGATATTGTAACTTCTGGACTCACACCAGGACTGACAGTCGATTTATCCATGACAAGGAAGTTACCGTACTGTGGTGGAAAGTATGTGCTAACAATCATATAGATGAGGAACTCTAATGGCAATCCACCGACAGCAAGATTGCCGGGAACAGGCTTTGATCCTAAGGTAGCATATTTGAGAGAGTTGGGCATTGGTCTTTTCGTTTTTATCTTCAGGTCAATGTTCGATAATGGAGTAACGGCTTTTATTTGCATCAATGCAAGATCTATCTTATCGAGTGTTACAGAACTACAAAGCTTTTCAAGCCAAGCAGCGGGGGATAAATCATCAATAAAGGTATTTCCAGGTAAGACACGTTCCGAAATAGTATCGCCATGACCGTATGGTAATAGAGGAATAGTTTGTGGAGTAGGTACATGATATTCACGTGGTTCGTACAATATTTTCGGAACAGGTATAGGTTCGATTTTAATCATATCAACTTCCTCTTGCAAAACTTTCTCATGATATTTGTAGAGATATTCGACTTCATGACATCTTTCGGGCCATGAATAACCTGTAATTGGAGCAATAGGTAATAAATGTCGATTAATTGTTGTAAAACGTTCGATTTTCTTGAGATGATATAAACCACGCTTAACTCTTAACAACTTTGCTAATTCAAAGGAATCAGGATGAATCTTACCTTGTCGATATTCATCCACAAAAGAATATAACCAAAACTTTATTTTTGAAAATAACGAAAATCTTGAATTATAACGATCTAATAATTGTGATGTCATACGATAAATTGGATGCTTTTGTTCAACAACAGTATAAAAACGATGATATTTAGGATTATATCGTAAAGATGATTCTTTTTTCAAAAAGATTTCTTGTATTTCTTCGGATCGATATCGTCGCTTCATGACTTCTAATTCCCAATTACGACATAGTAACATTGTTTCTGAAGCTTTTAATTTACGCCCAGTCTCATGTAATGAGCAGTGTTTGTTTAATCCAGCTGACCAACATCCAAAACACATCATTTGTTGTGAAATAGGATCCTCAAATCCAGTATGATCAATATTATTTAATGTTAACTCTGCTGCTGATAAAATTTGATCTTTTTCATACTCGTTTTGATTATTATGAGTTAATAAATGAGGATTTTTGGACTCTTCCATCGCTTCATTTTCAATTTGTATTGCACTTCTCTTCATTTTCTTTTTATTAAAATTTAATACTGACACTAATGGCGGTCGAAACACATCTAAACGACTTTCAATTAGTGGAACTTTTTCTAATTCTTTCTTTTGTGCAAGATTTGGTAATAGTTCTTCATTTTTCTCAAACCATCGTGTATCAGCCAGAACTGTGGCAACAGAATCAAATCGTGTGTCTAATAAAGCATCCATGACAACATTTCTTAACTGCGGTTTAAACGAACCATCGGGCGCCGTTAATGCTTCCATTTTCCTTAATTTTGTTACTCCTAATTCATTATCAATCTCTTTTTGAATTTGTAATTCTTCTTTCATATCAGTCATGCTCTTAGACATCATCTTCTTTCGTGCTGGAGTTAGTGTCCCAGGAGATGATATCGGGGCTGTCATCGGGACTGCAATGCCCTTCATAGCATCTAAAGTTGGTAAAGACATGGAAACTTCGAGGGCCTTATCTAATTGCCTCTTGGCTTTACTGACAGAAGGTTTCTTGGTGGTAGACTTTAGTGTAGGGAGAGTGGACGATAGTACTTTTTGATTCTGTAGCACTAAGGGCTTTTCCCACTGACTTTCGTTGGTAATTTTATTATAATACCAAGTATCACCAGTTTCTTTATCTTGTACTTCAATCCAATCGTTGGGATCATCGACCTTCAAGATCTTCTTAATCTGATAGATAAGACTAAACTTCCTTCGTCCTAAATGACCTCGATAGCTCTTTTGTATTTTCAGCGCTGCACGATCTTCTTTTAATTCACCAGAACGATTCTGTCGTTCAAAGTTAAGGTGCTTTGTTCGTTGTTTGTGAGAATCTTCTATCCTCCCTAATCGCCTTCTTTCTTCCTCAATCTCTTCTTTTGTGTAGAAAGTTGCTGTTAAGAATTTATCCATTCCGTGCTTGATCCTTGATTGTTCATTACTAAAATTGAGGTTTCGATAGTGACTCTCTGCAAAATATGATAACTCCTTCGTTTTGTCGATGTCTGATGCATCCCCTTCATAGTCACGAGGAGTAACGTCTGGGGAAGCATCATCAAAGATTTCTACTGTAGCTTTGTTGGTATTTTGTAACTTTAAACCAGGTACTTTCTCAGAAGCACTCCCTTTATTTCCTTTTTTCTTTTTCCCGCCTTTGTCTGGTTTGGCGTCTTTATTCTCCTTCTTCTTGATCGTATCATTTCCTAATAGATCAAAATAAGTTCGTAGCAATATAATTTATTTTAACTTACCATTAAGTTTTTGGGTCTTTGTTTTCCCCCTCACAGTCTCTAAGAGCAGCTTTGTCTCTTGTTCTATCGCCTCGATCTCTTTCCAAGAATCCAGGAGAAGAGTTTTATCTAATTCCATTTTAAAATTCAGGCAATTTAATTGAAGAATAACAGTTCATGAACGAGTTATTTAATCGATAACTTCTATTACTTTATCCTTACTCTAGCTTACTCTCCGTCGTGAAGAAAAAGGTAACCGTCAACTCCTTTTCCAATAATCGAGAATTTGAATTCTCGATATTTCTATTCACATTGCGCTCGATAAAAGAGAAAAGCTTTGAAAAATGTCCATTGACCGTTATCACACTTTGCATCTTACCTCCTCTCAGAATGATTTGAAGAACCCAAATACCCACTGGACATTGAAAATTAACCAAGCTTTGTTGAATTCCTTGGAGAGCGGAGAAGATATCGAGATAGAATTCACAAATGACGAAGAAGCAGTAATCTACTTTCATAAAGAGAAGTATGATCTCAAACATTCAGCATGTGAAAATACAGTAAGTTATTTTCATTAATTGAGAAAATTCTCTTTAATCTCATCTTTTGTAGGAAATCTATTCTGTCAATGAACAGCGAGGTGCTGGAGCCTTCGAAGGAAAAGTATCCGGCAGGTTTACCATCACTGATTTCTCGTCAGAAACCTCAATTAAGCCTCAGAGTCAAGCAAATATAAAGCGAGGTATAAGTCAAGTGATAGATCTACAAACATCCAATCAATTGAACAAGCGTCAGAAGTCAGAATCATCAAACAAAAACACAACAAGTTTATTCATTCCACCCACTCCGATTGCAGCAACGCAAGCTCCTCCAAAGGCCACCCTACCATCAAATGAGAATATCAGTGACACTATTCGGATATCAAATTGCTCAGTGCATGTCACAGTCAACGATCTTCAAAGGTTTTTCTCTGGTTTATCCTTCCACTCTTTCCTCCTCTGCTGCAATCAAAGTCACGATTCGCCCAACGAAATGAAATATACAGTTTATGCTAAATTCCATACATTAGAAGGAGCCAAATTGGCTCTGGTAAGATCTGGCGAAAGTCTCTCCGTGTCTCACACATCGACACAAACTCGAATCACTCTATACACAACTGATATAATCGAAGCCTATTTTGCGTTTCAATTAGGAATTCAAATAACTGAAAACGTTTCGTTGTCAACTTTATTGGATGGTATGGAAGATATGATTCCTTCTCTATCAGACTCTACTGTGATGTCATCGTTGGACGTAATCACCAAATCCTATTATCAATATTATTGCGAGTATGAATGTGCACCAACAGAGAAAGGAAAGTTTATCGAATACTTAGATCCAATATTAAAGAATGATTTTGGTTTAAATAATTATAAGCTCTCCCAGCAGAAGAGATTTCACTCAAGTCGAGCATTGATGACTCCATGTCCTGTGCTGGAAGGGATTGAGGAAGATCTTGCAGTCCTTTGGAACATCTGGATGAAGTTTTCAGAAACTGGCAGATCTTCTTTGTGTAATGTAGTTAGCGCTAGAATTAGAATGTTCATTTCATTACATCAAGTGTTTTCGATATTGGAGGTTCAAAAAAATCTTTTGGTTTCCTCCTTGTTATGACTTTTTAATTCTTTTGTGTTCATAACTCTTTTTCGTTGATAACTTTGTAAATTTGTAGTTTTCGCCACACTGAAACGCGTCTTCATTTAAGGAACGGTTGATTCTAATCATGTCAGATATTATGAGTGCAGATTTCTCGCTTCAGAGGTTAAGCCTTGAATGGCTATCTGCTGCAGTAGCTAATGGTTTTGCTTCCGCTGTGTTAAACCCAATGGATGTTTCGAAAACACGTATGCAAGCTGAATTATCAAAATCTAAAGGCAATCACCGTCATGGGTTAGCCGCAACTTTACGCATTTTATAATGAAAATGGAATTATTGGATTATGGAAGCCTGGATTGAATGCTAGCTTGGCTCGGGAGCTTTTGTACTCTGGTCCTCGAGCAGGTTTTTATGTTCCCTTAAGAAACCATATTTATACTAGAATCGGATTCGAATCTGAATTACCTTCGAAAGTACTCGCTGCATTAACGACAGGTAATTTTCGGAATCTCATCATTTTATAAATAAAATAATATTAGGGACTTTTGGAGCGATTGTAGCAAATCCTGTGGATGTAGCTAAGATAAGGTTGATGGTGAACCCTACACTCTATCCAACTGTGACCTCCGCTGTATCATCACTTTACCGCGCTGAAGGCTTCAAAGGCCTTTACAGAGGGCTTTTGCCATCAACTTTACGAGGTGAGGTTTTCCTCTTCTTATCAATGAGGCAATTGGTTTTATTTTGTGTAGGAGCGTTTATTGCCGTCGGGGAATTAGCAACTTATGACCAGAGTAAAACTCTTGTGAAACAATATTTTAATGTCTCTGAAGGTTTTGGGCTCCATACAATTTGTTCTTTAATCACAGGTCTTGTCGCTACAACTGTCGCAGCTCCTTTCGACCTTCTTAAGACAAGGTAAGACAACCTCAACTTTGACTTTATCGAACTGGATACTGACTTGATTGCAGAGCAATGAACGCAACGTTAAAAGATGAAGAAAGGAAGATGTTTAATATGATTCGAGTTGTATTGAAGGAGGAAGGTTTAATGATATTTTTTCGTGGTTGGTTGCCTGCCTACCTTCGTTTAGGACCTCATGCACTAATATGCTTTCCAGTTTTTGAACAACTCCGACGACTCCTTGGTCTCGAATATATATAACAAAACAAAAAAGTTTATCTTTGGTCATTCACATTTTCTCTTGAGTAGCGAAAACTAAGATCTGAGTAATTTTTATTATTTTATTTTAAACTTTCTTTCACTTTCTTTAATTCTTTCGTGTATTTCATAGATTTATAGATGATTATAATTCTTCTTATATTCTTGATAATAATTTTGTGTATATAATTTAATATCATCGTAACTTGGTACATGTGATAAATCAGGACCAACAACACCTATCGATGGTGGTGATTGTAACATACGTATAGCAACATTCATTAAATCCTTTTCTGTGATTGCATCAATTTTTTTACATACATCAATAGGATCTTCACGATATCCAAAGGTAATAATCTGTCTTGCAATATCTTCACATATAACTAATCGACTTTCTAATTGCATCATCATCATTGATTTTAACATATTTTTAGCACGTGATAATTCAATTTTTGAGATTGGTCGTACTGCTAACTCAGAAAATTGTTGTACGATCGTTCGAATCATATGAGGTATATTAGCTGGTGGACATGCACCATCAATACCTAATATACCATGATCTTCATGAATACTAACAAATGATTCAACAGATTCAGCCCAATGATAACGATTTAATACTTGTGTGTATAAACGTGAATACATACCTTTACCTGGACCACCAGCAGAAAAAGAACTACCACCGCCTAATAACTGCTGTAAGACACAGACAGCAATTAGTGAATCATCTTTCCATCCACCACAATCAAATGCCATGGCAATTTTAACAAATGGTTCTTTTAATTCACGATGATTTAGTAATAATCCACCAGTATAGTGACTGGTTGGTCTTATAATCTTGTTATTGTCATTACTGTTATTGTTATTCGTTGATGGGAATTTAAAATATTTTTCACTTAATGAAATTAATTCACTATGATCAATACCAACACCAGATAATACAGAATTCGATGGAACATAATAATGGTCACGGAATTGATATAAATGTTTGGATGTAATATTATTCACTAAATCAACTGGACAAAAATGATGATTACCTAATGGTTTATTCATATATCCTGCTTGTTGTACTAAATCACGTGAAAAAATTTCACTTGGTAATTCTTCTTGTTGTAATTGTATAATCATACGTGCTTCCTCTAATTCATCGTCAGGGTAGGTTGGATTAAAGATACTATCAGCAAACAATTGAAATGCTGGTACAGTATTCTCACGTAATACATCAATACAATAGATAATATTTTCACGCGTGGTGACACATTGAATGAGACCGCCCATTTTCTCAATCTCAGTTACTAACTGAGAGTAGGAATGTGAGATAAGTTATAATAGTGGCAAAAACTAGCACGTACCTCGAGTTGATTCTTATTTTTAGTGGATTTAAATGCATTTAATTCAAGGAAATGAGTAGCGCCAACAGCAGCATCTTTACCTGTTTGAGTCTCATAAGAGCTGTTATCACAGCGAGAGGGTCAGTCAGGTGAAGAGAAGAGTCGAACATCTACTTTACCTTCCAGCACGAACAATAAATGCAAAGGACGACATTAATCCAGGTAGCTCTTGTGAAGCAACCGTAAATCCATTAGAAAGTGTTGTTTGAAGAGTCTTGGGAGTGATGCTAGTATCGAGGCCTTTACTTAATGGAGCACCTGGAAAAGCTTCTTTTAGTGAAAATGTTTTATGCAATGCAAATTCTTGCTTATTTAATTGCTGTTTTGCATTAGAGATAGTTTGCGTGATTTGTGGCTTCTCGTTTGGATCGGGGTAGGAATGATAACAACGAACAGAAGATACAGATTGAACTCTCTGCAATCTGATCTTCGATGATAATGGCCGAAAGATACTCATCTTCTCTCAAAATAAAGGATCAGGGAAATGTGAAGTCGTTCTTTCTGAATTGGTTTCAAAGAACTTCTAATATCTCTCTCTGCCTTCTTCACCACTCCAGAACTGTGCACTTTAGTAAGGCCTGAAGATTTTTGTGGCTTCTGCCTTTGTGCAAAACCTATTTTTCTCATTTATTCTTTATTTGCTTTTGAGAATGATACATCCAACTGTTCGAAATTATTTTGATAATTTATGTTGCCCATGTGTTAGGGATGATAATTCGATGAATAATGATGGAAGTTTTATCTGTTATCCAACCAGAGTTGGGGCATCTATCCTCTTTTATGGAAGGAGAAAATCTTATTTTCCTTTCCACTGTAGTGTTGGTCCTGATTGGTTAATGGTTGTCGTTGTCTTTGCTTTGATTATTGTCATAAATGGTGTTATTCTATATGTCGTCTCACCTTTAGGATGGCCGCCAGTTCTGATAGGAGGGGTTGGAGCTCTTTTTCTGTTATGTGCATATTGTTCAGTTGCCTTTACGGATCCGGGCACAGTTTTCAAAAATGACTATGCATATTTAATAAACGAACATCACGCTGAAGTTGAAGATCCAATGCACACAACAACCAATCTTCCTACTTTAGTGCCGACAGAGGAGGGAAAGACGGAGCCTGTGATCTTCGTTAATAGTGTTCGAACCATGGAATGCGGACATTGTCAGTTCCGACGCCCCATGAGTGCAAGACATTGCACATATTGCAAAACTTGTATTGATCATTTAGATCATCATTGCCCGTGGTAAGTTACATCGATCTGTAACTCATAGCCTCACTTTTTTTAACTAGGTGTGGTCGATGCATTGGAGAGAAGAATATCAAAGCATTTTACATATTTGTCAATTTTATCTGCGTTCAGTTCTATTTTCTCTTAGCAACACTTATTTACTACTTATTATTCGCATTCTCTGACACTGACATGCCAAGTGGACCTCACTTCAGACATTGAACTTACAAATTGTTAAGAAGATGTTAGATCACCATGTTTGTTATTGTTTTTTGATCTTTAAATTTAAGAAAAAGGGAAAAGATTAGATTTGATTCTTTTAGCACTATATTTTGTCTTCAATACCTATTTCTTACCATGGCAACATTGAGAATAAGAAATGGGCAGTGTCCTTATTGAAGTATTGATAGACGTCCTTTCTGAGAAAACATCAACTGTTGTTTCGATTCATGCGTAGCAACTACTTACCGTCCAATCCAGTGATGATCTTCGTATAATTGATTATTTACACCAAAATTTGGTGTTTTGAAGTCAAAATGACTGTGATAGAAGAACACCTTTGCGCCAAAGTTTCCTCTCTTCTCTTGCTCTTCCTTTGGGTATTCGTACATATAATAACCAATCGGAGCGTTCGAGCTTATCTCTCTTTCCATATCATTGCATGCTCGGCCTAAGACTCGGTCAGCTGACTGAAAAAAGAACCCATGAATTTAAGAGAGAGATGTGACGCAAAATGCTTACTTGACGCAAAGTCTCCTCCGCCAACCATTTTCCTTGAGGAAATTGCCAAGCATTATCTTGTCGAGATCTTTTTACAACTAAAAATAATGATTGTTGGTATTGTCTGCGGTAGGATTGACGATTGTCCGTCTCATCTAAAGAACAAAGAAAAAGAATTTATCAAATAATCTCACGTTAAAATTCTCAGTCTACCATCTTTTGTCACACGAGGAGCAGGTGTAAATGGTAACGTCTCCATCAATTCCTCAGGTGTCTAGAGAAGAATAATAAAAGTGAGCGCAATTGAACGATAGTCATTTCACTTACGAATTCAAGAACACTGGTTATACTTGCTGGAGTTCCCCGAGTTTTACTCATATAATACTATTGGATACAGAAAAGGAAGAAATTTAATGAATCTTGATAGGATATGAGGTAGTTTTTACCTCTTTCTTTTGTTTATTAACGTAATTTTCCACTTCAATCATTTGTTGCTGCCAAGGTTCTAAGTCTTTGGAAACAATTGGAAAACGATGCAAAACCCTATGTGAAGTTTAGTAAGTTCTTCATTGGAGTAGGAAAAACTCTTACACAGAAGACATAATTCTCCATGGAAGCTTACTCTCTGCAGCCTTTCTCTCTAACTCAGCATTTCTCGCTCTTTGGGAAAGAATAATCGGTCTTTTGTCTCTAATCTTCAAGACAAGTCCTTTTCTACGAAGCTTTTGCGCTTGTGAGCTAATTTCAGCGCCTTGTCGATAACCTGTTATTGCAGCTACTGATTCAGAAGGAAGGCCCTCTGGAATCTTCCCTGCAGGAAGAGGTTGGCTCGTCGAGACTCCAACTGCTTCAGAAGAGAAAAACCTCTTCATGATCGCCAGTGGCCTAGTTCTTCGCATCATCTCTCTAGTTCTTTCTGTTGATTGTTTGAAGGTTGTGAATTGTGGCGAGGCCTTGCCCAGAGTACCCACGGGCAGATCATGGCCCCACCAAAGCATGAGAGAAGGAGCAGAAAACACACACAAGATAGACAGACACGACAGACACAGTCAAAGATTGAAAGCAGTCGAGTTCTCTAGGGAAATTTTTTTTCGCTTTGAAATCTCAATATATATAGAGTTGAATTCAAAGATGCTCAATTCATTGAAGGGTATTAAGCCAACGTTTACAAGAACTGTGGTATGGGGTGGTACTGGTTTTACTGTTGGTGCCTACCAATTCAAAAATGGCCAAGTTCTTAACCGACAAATTCCAGCAACTCGAATAGGTGGTATAGAGACCAGTAATATTCTTATTCATGAAGAGGGTTTATACCCGCACTTGAAAGCTGGAGGTGCTGCGATGGAAGGCGACGAAGAAGTTCTCACTCTTCCAAGCTTGGCTGGTGTAGTTTCTACTCTCACTGAATTGGAACGTAATCTAGGAGATATGATTATGTCAACTTTACGCCGTCGTCCATTAAGTAGAAATGAGGTTGAAGGCGCTCTTGAAGCCCTAAACAGCTCGCCCGCATCCATGAGCAAGATTGTTCCTCATTACGCAGTTCTCTCTGAATTTCAGCGAGAACATTTATTCCAGAATGTGATGGATTTATTGAGTGATGCTGCCTTGGTTGAATCAGTTGCTGAAAAGATTGAAAATAAAAGCAAAGAATCTCCCGCGTATATTGTTTCTCATCCGTCAATCGCCAATTTAGAAAATGATACATGGGAGGCTTTAGCGGAAAGACACCGCTGTATTCTTTGCCAAGATGTCAAAGCGGCACCACATCTGACTGATTGTGAATGTTCTTTGGATTTTTGTTTTGAATGCTTTGAAGAATTAAAGAATAGCGTGACCGTTGAAGACAGTTCCATGGTTATTGCTCCTCATTGTCCTCAGTGTGACTGCCCGATCAATTCTGTCAATTTCAACAGGAGCACTGACGATATTATTGCGGAAGAAGTTGCGAAAATACCTGACTGTGAGAGTAAAAAGGAATGGGTAAGACGTCGTCAAGTGTATTTTACTAAACGAAGTCAACAGCAAGAAGAGAAAAAGAAAGAATTAGCGAATGAATCAGAAACCTTTTTTACCCCTACTACTATTATCGCTATCGCGGTTGCTGTGGTTTGTCTCGCCTTCGTTGCCCGCGGCAAAAGCGAAAAGTAAAATATTTCCTCTTAACCACTTCCTTCCCACCATTCATTTGCGAGTCCCATCGTTGTTGTTAATATTGTAGATTCATTTGATCTTCCTTTTCTTTCTTGTTAAATTAACTAAAATCATAAAAATGTCAAAAATTTTAAACGTGCACTATTAATAGCCCGAAAAGCACGCTCCCCGTCAACACCCCCTTGACCAAGCTGAAATAATAAATTACAACAAATGAAGTTCTTTTCTCTCGTAGTTGCCGTTTGTATTTTCCTTCAATGCTTTTCCTTGGTTACTTGTAATGATGATGCTTGGACTAAGGCCAAGGCAATGGTTGAAAAAATGACCTTAGAAGAGAAATTTTCGATGATGTAAGTAGATCGATCCTTTGTTGAAGATTCAAAACGTGATGTAAAGCGAAATAAATTTTTATTAGGGCTGGAGTTAAAGGGAAATATGTTGGAAACACAAAAGCTATCGACAGACTCGGTATTCCAGAACTCCGCTTACAGGATGGGCCACAAGGATTCCGCGCTACAGGTAATGTGAAAGAAATTAGGGAGAACCCTCAGCTTATCTTCTATTAGACCGCGCTGGTGGAGAGGGATCTTCCACTGCTTGGCCCTCTACCATGACTATTGCAGCCTCATGGGATGCTGATTTAGTTTATCGTTGGGCACTTTCGATGGGAAAGGAATTCAAGGACAAAGGTAGTTCTACTCTCCACTTTCTGTTCGTCCTTCTGATAAGCGACCTGTAGGTGCAAATGTACATCTTGGTCCAGGTCT
>VFQN01003978.1_pt1 | contig 20157 bp, 33 predicted proteins | sample 3512371 | NCBI WGS metagenome assembly VFQN01 (sample SAMN10412370, study PRJNA504923) | tailings metagenome | isolation source: Replicate 2 from Balatoc abandoned mine | place: Philippines: Itogon, Benguet | collected 2017-08-28
CAACGCAACCTATCCTCCCCCGCCCCCCCCCCCGGTTATTACCACAAATTCGCGTTACTGCTTCCTTCTTCCATCCCCCCCCCCGGTCGCCCCCCAGTCGCCGCACCGCACCTGTAGGCCACGTCCCAGCACACCGCCCGCCACCGCGGCAGGTCCTTCCGCCTCAGCGCCAGCAAGTAGCGCCGGTGGAGGTGGAACCAGCGGCGCCGCCACCACCGCCGCAGCCGCGTCAGCAGCGGAGCCCGGGGCCGCCGCCGCCGACCCTGGCCCTGGCCCTGTGCCTGCTCCCCTTCCCCCTGTTCCTCCTCCTCCTCCTCCTCTTCGTCGTCCGTGGTGTCGGGTGGGGTGTGTGCGCGGCGCCGCCGCCGGCGCTTGGGCTGCTTGGGCCTCTGCGCCATGCACACCCAAAGAAAAGCCACAGAACGCAGCCACTTAGGTACAGCGGTGCAGTCTAGCAGCACCTACATACAGTCGCAACGCACGGCCTCCCTGCGCGCTTCAGGTGGTGCCAAAACACGGTTAGTGGTAACAACAGCTACGCGGCGCCACCGTCGGCGCTGCCTGCAGTCGCTTGGCTGCCTGGACCCCTCCCTGCCCGACCTCCAATCCTGCACTGCCACCGTTGCACGCACTGCCACACAGTTTGCCCACGCGTGACACATTACGGACAATCACCAAGTCCACCCATGACATGTTCCCCACCTGCGCACTGAGCTGCGCGAACTTGGAGCTGAGAATGGCCACCAGCAGCTGCATTGCGAAGAAGGCGCCGAACAGCACCAGCAGCGTGAAGTACGGCACGGGCAGCGCGGGGCCCACCACGTCCATCAGGGGGTACAGCAGCGTGGACGTCCACGCGTCCTGGGGAGGAGCAAGGCGGGGGCGGGGGCCCAACAGGGCGGGAGTGAAGGGGGCCCAGCAACTGCAGACAGGTGGCTGAACGCGTGATGGGGATGTGCGGCGGGGCACACACCCACGACTACATCGTTCCCTGGGTGCAGCGCTGAGAGCGGAAGGCAGCCGGCCGACGAACATGGCCCCCACCCTTCCTTGCAAGTGACGCAGTTTCTGGCGCGGTAGGGCCCGCCCTCCGCCATTGCCCCCGGCCCCACCAGCGTGAGCATCTGGAAGATGGCGTAGGAGGCGGCCCCGAAGTTGTCGAACGAGGTGTAGCCGAAGTTGGGGTTGGTGTTGACGTTGGCGCAGTAGGACACGTCTGGCGGGAGGTACCAGGGGAGGGGGACGGGTGGAGCGGCCAACATGGGACGTCCACCTCACATGGACGCCGGCAGCAATGTGCACGCCAAAGAACCCGGCTGGGGACTGCTTTCCAGCTCTTAGAGCACCAAACGGGCAAGTTAATGCCCGCCATCTTCGCACAGCGTACCAAGCCCTGCTTTCCCCAATCCACGGCCAAACTACTGCTGCTGTACAACCCTCCCTGTGTATTACTCGAGAGACCTTGCTCCACTCACCTGCCGGGCAGTGAAACAGCCCCGCGCTGCCGCGGCTGCACGGCTGGTCCTCGTAGCCCGGCAGCAGCTCCCAGCCAGGCCAGGAGCCGCCGCCGTCACCCGCGCCGCCGCCGCCGCCGCCATCGCCGCCGCTGCTGCTGTCGTTGCCCCAGGCCCTCGGGGCGGACGGCGGCGGTGGCAACACTGCGAACGCGGACGGGTCCACGGACGCGAATGCGCTGCTGGGGCTGGGGCTGGTGGCGTTTGCGGCGTCGGCGTCCCCGGGCAGCAGCACGCAGCGGTTGTGCAGCTTGCCCATGAACAGGTTCAGCGCCACGATGCCTGCAGAGGAAACAAAATAGCCTTGCTTTATATGCACTGCAGCCGTGGTACTGCGGTTCAGCACGGGAGCGTCACCTACACGTGCCACGCAACACGCGGCGGTGTGGATGATGCGTATCAGGAACGTTGTTCTTCGTTGGGATGCATGCTACGTGTGGAGCCCAGTGCGCCACCCACCGAACACGAAGAATATCCATGTGAGCAGCAGGATGACGTCGATGAGCAGCGGGACGGCCTCCAGCAGCGTCTCCACCAGGATGCGCAGGCCTGGGGGCGGGCGGCATGGGCCAAGACACGGCCGATATTTACCCTGGGTCTGAACAGGGGACAACTGCTGAAAGGTGTGCGAGCCCGGCTTGTCCATGACGTGTGGGAGCCTGGGGTTGGTAGGAGTGAGAAGTAAACGTTGCTCGGCAGCCCCGGCACCGGCCCCGACCCCACCTGGCACGGCGTTGAGCGCGCGCAGCGGTCGCAGCGCCCGCATGGCCCTGATGCCCGACAGGCCCCCGCTGTCGCCGATGGGCAGGTAGTGCAGGTAGCCCGAGGCGGTGGACAGGAAGTCGATCCAGTTCCAGCCGCTCTTGAGGTAGGCGCCGGGCCCGAACATGAAGTTGTGCGACATGGACTTGATCGCGATCTCGATGGTGAAAGCGATGGTGAAGAACAGGTCCAGCACCACGGAGGCCTGGGGGCGGGGGGAGGGAGGTGGAAGGGGAAGTGAGAGGGGGGAAGGGAGGCAGGGGTGGGTGCTGACGTTTTTTCGGGGGACATGCGGACCTGTGGAGGCCCCCAGACCGGTTTGCAACTGTGCCGCAGTGCAGTGTAGTGGGTTGCTGTGTGATTGCTGAGTCCGTCCCGGCAGGACGTGCAAAGGCCGGGGATGCTGCAAGGTGCAGCAGTGTGCTTGTCACCCAGTACGCATGTGCATGCAGCGGCGCCATGCGTCGCTGGTGTGCAGCAGCGGCAGGCCTAGATGCACGACGGGGAGGGGAGGACCCCTGGCCCTAGGGCGACCCTGGATGGCCCTGCAGCCACGCAATCAGGCGAACGACGAGCCACAGGCTTGCCTTGGTGTACATGTCGCACCGCTTACACCGGCTACTCACCCCCTGCGGCGGGCAGGGCGGCACGCGGCAGGGCGGCAGGGCGGCACGTGGACATGTGGGCGGCAAGTGGCAGGGGAGGGAACCAGGAGGGGAGTGTTGGGCAGCACGCACTAGGGTGCGCGGGCGAGAGACAGAGATCTGGAGTGCAGCAGGTGGGGCTTGGGTTGCCTGGAACACACTCCGGTGGGGCATATGCCACGGAGGCCAGGGGTGGACGGATGGCCATAGGGGGCTCTGGTGCTGGCAGGTGCATGCGCATTGAAAATCCAGGCCAGTCGTGTGGCCTGCCTGTGCACCGCTTATGGCCTGCCTGTGCACCGCAATGCCGTCAACAGTCGGACGTTGCATCCCTGGAACCACTCCATACGTCGCGTCTGCGCGTGACCCGGCGGCCCACGCCGTCGTGTGAGGGCGGCCGTCTGCTCCCCTCCCCTTCCCCACGTGCACCAGGCACTGCTCCCAGGGCCCCCACACCTTGCTCAGCACGGGCTCCTGCTTGCACGCATCCTTGCAGCCGGGGTCGTCGAGGGCCATCACCACGCAGCTCGCCAAGACAAGGGTAAGGACGACACGGCCAAACCATGGGTTGCCGGTCACTCTCGTGCAGACCCGTCGCACGGGGTTCTCAGGTTTAAAGAGCCACAGCGAGCGGTTGTTTGAATCCAGGTATTCGTTATACCCATCAACAACCTGCAGCAGGTGGTCGGGAGGAAGGCTGACGACGGAAAAAAAGCGATTGGAACGCACGGCTGACAGACTGAACGTCACACGTCCAATACTGAAAAGATATAATGGCATGCCGGGCATAATTTACCATCAAATTGCCCTTACCTTGCGCCCACACCAGCGCACTCCCGCTGAGACCTTGCCGATGAGAGCCGCTACTCCTGTCTCCGGCGCTGCAGCACCATCTGCCTCCTGCTGCCCCTGCAGATGCAGGCGCAGCTCCCGAAGCCGCTGTCGGCCATCGAGGTCCATAGTGTTACTGTGAGCTTACGCATCAATGAAAGCCGCCCACGGCCAACGGCCTCCAAGACTGATTGAATTATGCATGATGCCTCTCTAATATGACAATCAAGCCACCCACGTGAGGCATGCATACTTGGCGGGGAGCCGGGCTGTGCAGTACGGCACGCAGACCAACTGAAGCCCTCGGTGCAGGCAGACGCCACGGCAGAAGCTCTTCACCGGGAGGCTCGGTACTTTCGCAGGTTGCAGACTTGCACAATAATTTTGCACGCCGACCTGCTCACGCCGGAACGGTTCTGGGTGCCACAACCTGTGATATCCTTAAGGGTGACGGCGTGACACAGCAAGGGCAGAGCTGGGCAGGACCACGAAACGGATACTGGTATGCACGATGGGTTCCAGCTACCGACTGCGTTACAAAGTATGTGCCTTGTAGCCTTCACGAAGCGCGGAAAACATAGCACAGCCTAAGGCCGTGGAGAGGGACTCTGCACTGCGGAGGACCGTTACACAGACCGTGGCCCCCAGTGCCCCTGCCTTCAAGCGCCGCACGTTACAGCACCTGTCCTTGCCTGTCGGGTCCATGCCCTAGGCCCAGCCGACTACCTAGCCGACTACGGTACAAATGTATACTATTGCACTTGTATACAGTACAAATGGTACATTCGCATGTTGGTATAAACATGCAACCCAAACTGCTAATAACCAGGACCGGTGCCACCACGGTAACCAGACGGTACCTGACCAGTACGGTGCACTGCTAGCTGACCACAAGTTCCTCCCCCTCGGAGCGTCTCACGAATGCAACGTCTTATTATACGCACCTTGGCAAGAAACCACGATAGCCTTAACCAACATGCCCCACGGACCCCACGGACCAAGCGACAAACTAGAGCAGTATGTTGCAGAGGGCCACGGCTCTTCACATGGCCCGACAGTTCGGCCGAGTAACAACACGCCTACCACGCATAGGCACAGATGCCATGCTCAGGTTCTGATGCAGACCATTATGACCCACAATGCGTGGTTTATGGCCCCCACTACGTCACCATGCCAATGGTATTCGCATGCTGTGGGCTGGGGCACCAGCCTGCAAGGACCCCTACACCTCATTTCCAATGCGACCAGGGGAACTCTTGATCCCATTGGACATTCCTGACCCGACCTTGCCAATGTCCACATGCACCTTCTTAACACACACCGGTTGTATCGCAGGACCTATAGTCGTTGGAGGTCACGTCCGTGACGGCAGCAACCCATGTACTGCTTGCACGCCGGTGGTCACTCTTCAGTCAAGGTTCAGCAAAGAATACGCTAAAACACCCTGTCCCCCTAGGAATCACGCCTTGCACATATACGTGCACGCAGGAACCCATGCTCGCACGAGTGGGCGCAGAGCGCCGCGGCCACCCCACGACCGCCCATGCAGCAAGGGCAGGCGGTAGGGCCTGCACACCACGCTGCACGAGGGCGCACACGCGTGCGCGCTCCTAGCAGCTAGCCCAGGGTCACTGCTCGCTACAGCTGTTCACTTCTTCGGCTTGGTCACCGCTTCCTCCAGCTCCTTGAGCCACTTCCGCATCGCCTCCACGTTCTTGTTGGCCTGCCCCTTGAACTTGTCCGCGTACGCTGCAAGGTGAGGGTGAGGCAGGGCATGATGCCGTGCTACTCAGCGCGTGTGTCTGGCACAAGGTGAGTACTGGGCAGAGCCAGCGTGTTCAACATACCATCTTGCAAAGGACCACCCATGCTGCAAGCATGGCGCCGGCAGGTCGAGGACGGTGCAAATAGCTGGTTGTGGGTCAGCCGCCCGCCCACCCGCGCGCCCGCCCGCCCCCTCACCTGTGAGGCTGAAGTTGGATAGCGCATCCACTGTGCGGCGGATGCTGGCGTTGGTGCTCTCGTGGCTGGTCATGATGCGCAGGGAGGAGATGAAGGACGCGGCAGAGGATGCCGCGGAGAGCACGGCAGGGGGGACGGGAACGGACTTGGAAGCGTCAGCGGGAGACGCCGGCTCCACGGGAGGTAGCTCCAGGCGCAACAGCTCCACACCAGTCACGATTCCCGGTGGCACCTGCATCCGCGGAAGGGCAGTATCAGGGTGCCTCAGCGCAAAAGCACCTGAACTAATGTTGCACCGTGATGGAGAGCGTGGATACTGCACAGCCTGTTTACATCTGCTTCTGGTACATGGTATATTAATCTAATATCTAAGTGCCCACCTGTGCTGACGAAGTTGGACCTTGGTGCGCAGCATGCCCGAAGGCCATTAACAGAGCGACGCTGGAGTTCTCTGGCAACTGCCTAGCCGCGTGTATCTTAGTAAGGTCGATATTGCTGGCGCCACTTGACAGGCCAAGGCAGATGGGCTCCGCTGAGGAGCGATAGGATATCAGAAGCCCTCTGCAAGACCGACAAGCCAAGGTCGCTGCCGACGTCGCTTGCGCTGAAGGGGAAGGCCTCAAGATGCTTGGCTCGCTGGAGGCGGTCATTGTCACAAGAGAAGGACAGGGCAACACCGACAGCGACACGTCGGAACGACCAGGCGCTGCTCACAGCCGGTAATAAGTAGGTAAACACAGCTTATATATCTGCCTGAGCATGGGTTTCATTAGTACTGTCATGAGGGACTCCCGGGTCTTCGTCAATCGCGCCATGGAAAATCACACCGCATGGAAGTCGTGCATCAAGCCAAATAGCCAGGTCATCAGGTCATTAGTAGGCAGCTTACAAATCGATTAAGTTCTTACTAGGCAAGCGCATTTCATGCCTGGAGGCAGGTTCCTCTTGCCCCCTGAGCCTGAGGGGGCTCAGGGCTGGGCAGTGCAGGGCTTGGTGGTGCTGGACTGGGCGGTTCGGGGCTGGGCGGCTCAATCCACTATTATGGCCCACCTGCGCCACCAACTCTGAACCACAACAGGACTGTGTACGCGGCGCTTAGCGTGGACCACAGCCCTCGCCCTTTCGCCCCCATGGCGTGTTGCTACCAGCTACCGTGGGAGATGCTCGCATGCATGGCGATGCAAGAAGACTGAGAAGGGCAGCAGCTGCTCTTGCTCCTTACAAGCGGTTCCTTAAGGGGAACCCCCGGCCTGGGGCACACTGCTGGCCCCACACCAAGCACGCCGCCAACCTAGCACCCCACTCGCACCCACGCCGCCGGCACGCCACGCCACCGGCCCCCGAGGGGCGCTCCACCGCACCGCCGCACTCGCACACAGAGCAGGCACGCCGCCGGCCCCATTGCATGCCACCCCATGCTTAGCTGCGCTCTCCTGTCCCTCTCGTGTCTCTCTACTCGTCCGCAGGGGCCCTGCGCTTTACAACGCGCCCAGTCTTGGTGGTGTAGGACATCGCGTTATTGCCGCCGCCGCCGCTGTCGGGGTTGCCTGCCACCACGCTCTGCGCCAGCGCCTGCTGCTTGTGGTGCCGGCGATGCTGCTGCTGCTCCTGCTGCTGCGGCGAGATGACAGCTGCCGCGTTATCGCCGCCGCTGCCGCTGCCGGGGTTGCCTGCCACCACGCTCTGCGCCAGCGCCTCCTCGAGAGCCTTCCTGAGCATGGCGATCTGCCTCGCCTGAGGCCACCTCGCGATGCCGAAGCTCCGGCACACTCTCACAAAGCTATTTTTGCTCATGAGCATGTTCTCGGCAGCGTCGATCAGCTCCAACCCCAACTGTGCCCGCACGCGTTCAAAGAGTACGGCCAGGTCGTCCCGGTCGTCAGGGAGGCCCATCGGGGGCGCGGCTGAGGAGGGCGCGGCTGCGGAGGGCGCGGCTGAGGAGGGCGCGGCTGAGGAGGGCGAGGCTGCGGAGGGCGCGGCTGCGGAGGGCGCGGCTGAGGAGGGCGCCACCCTGGCAGCAGCAAGCGTGTGTCCCTGCTGTCGCAGCTGCTCAAGCGCGCTTTTGGTGGAGCCGCCGTGCTGGAGTAGCCATGTCCCTACGTCCTTGTCGTTGCTGGGGTCTAGTGGAATGTTGACCGCCGCGTGCTTCAAGCTGCGGGCCCCTGTCGCCGCCGCTGCTGCCGCCCTTGCCGTCCCTTGCCGTCCCTTCGCAATCCCTCCTCTGGCCGCTGTCGGGAGGCACGGCAGCACAGGGTCCAGTGCGCGTCAGAGGGCGGCCAAAGTCCAATCCGCACGTGCAGCACGTGGGCATGTGCAAGAGAGCCGGACGGCTGTTCAGCTTGGCAAGTAGCATTAGGGGTGGGATCCGACGGTGACACAGGACACGGCCTGGCGGTGGCGTAATCACGGTTGGGGTACCCGAGGTTGACGGTGACGCCGGTCACGGTCCTAAAATGCGCACAACCTACCCGCAGCGGCCTGTTCCTCCTTGTAGAGCTGGGGGTTCTTCGCCTTGTACACCGTGTGCCTGGCCTTGGCTCCGGCCCTGCCTGATGGGAGGCACGGCAGCACAGGGTCCAGTGCGGGTCAGCTCGTGCAGCACGTGCGCGTGTGCAAGAGAGCTGGACGGCTGTCTAGCGTGGCAAGTAGCATTAAGGGTGGGACACGACGGTGACGGTGGCGTAATCACGGTTGGGGTACCCGAGGTTGACGGTGACGCCGGTCACGGTCCTAAAATGCGCACAACCTACCCGCAGCGGCCTGTTCCTCCTTGTAGAGCTGGGGGTTCTTCGCCTTGTACACCGTGTGCCTGGCCTTGGCTCCGGCCCTGCCTGATGGGAGGCACGGCAGCACAGGGTCCAGTGCGGGTCAGCTCGTGCAGCACGTGCGCGTGTGCAAGAGAGCTGGACGGCTGTCTAGCGTGGCAAGTAGCATTAAGGGTGGGACACGACGGTGACGGTGGCGTAATCACGGTTGGGGTACCCGAGGTTGACGGTGACGCCGGTCACGGTCCTAAAATGCGCACAACCTACCCGCAGCGGGCATGTCAGGCAGGCAGGATAAAAGCCAACCCCTCTACGCCCTCTATGCCGTCAGCGTGCCTCTTGGGCGTCAAACACAGCGAGCCCACATTTGGTACATCTGCCATAGCGCACAGCAACTTCCTAACAACATGACTTGCCGGGAGAGGCCCTGGCCGACGCGGCGCGCATTGCAGCGCCGCGTATTCCACCAGCCGCCTTGGGCGCGGCTAGGAGCTGCGTATTTACGCTATGGCCTAGTGCTATGGTGTTGTGGTTGACTGCTATGATGCGGTTGTGTGCGCTACAGGTGATCTGGCGGCAAAGGGGCAAACGTCGGCGCCTTTGTCGGCAAAAATATTGTCCGTCCCACGGGTCGCCACGCCCGAGAGCTCACACCCTCTGTACGTATACAATCGGCAAATATGTAAATTGGTAATTGTGCACCCTTGCACGCTCAGGCCTGCTCAGGCAGATGGGGGTTCCACACGAAGAACCCCGCCCTGATGCGATCCGCACCCGGAAGGAAACGCATTGCATTCTGCCAGAAGAATCAGTGGTGCTCTGGTGCAACGCCGACACATTGTCAAATTGCCTAACGATGCAGTGGCACCGGTACGTGCGGCGTGTGGCCCAGGGGTCCCGGGCACGGATCTGGGCTCTGGGCATGGCCCTGGGGGAGGCTGGGGAAGCTTGGCCCCAGGGTCCCCTAATCCACTTCACCCTTGGTACCCACTGCAAGGCCCACACATATGGACCTGGTAAGGCATGGTTTACACCACGTCAGGGAGCCAGCGACGCTAAAACGGCGCCGTTACTGCCGTTAAGCAGCCTTTCCGTACTGGTGCGACGGAGCTCTCACACATGTGTGCGGGTGGTGGTTGCGTGGAGTTTTGTTGTTCACAGAGCAAACACGCAAGCTCGCAGCTGTCCGGCCCCTTCCGAAACCTCAAATTTTGCCTGTACACGTGGACCCATGGGGCCTGATGGGGCCGGTGAAAGTGAGTTGCGTCACCCTCGAGTGTAGGTATCCCCTCCTCCACCTGACTCCTGACAGCAGCCTACAGCACCCTCTGGACGCAGCTAACGTGGACCGTGATGCGCATGGAAGCCCCTCTGGTGGTAACTTCATGTCTGCATCGTGTAGAGGAGCTCTTGACACGAGTACTGTCCAGACTGTTCTAGGTCAACTGATTCCGTCCTCTCAAGCTGCCATGTGGGCGTGCCACACCCAGGGAGCCAGCCTGCCGAGCACTGATGCAACAACAGAGGCTGCCCTCCACGCGTCTGCCGTCTGATTGCAGTGAGGTCGTTGACTTGTTTGGTATTCATTCGGCAGCTGCACCGCCGGTTCCGACTGCACCTTGTCGTGCAGCACTGGGGAGGCCCTGGGAGACAGGCGAGCTCCCCTGCTGGGAGACCTCGCCGCTACACCCGCCCTATTTTGCATGTACACTGTTGCACAGTGAGAAGGAAACGCGCATTCCTTCCAGTATCTTTGTTACGCATAGTTGCAAGGGTGTCGCGAGTTCCAAGGGACCTAGCGCGGATACTCGCCAGCCAAGAGCCGGAAGCACGCCAGAGGGTGAAGCCCGCAGTGCCCCGATGCCTGAAACCGGGTGTCCTCATCACCCCAGGTGCCGCCTGCCCCGCATCACGGTATGGCTCCTCACGTCTTGCTCGCCTACCACACCTGCCTTCAACTGCATCATAGGTGTTTGGTCTAAACCACAACGTTTCGAGTACAGGGTCACGCAGTGTCAATGAATGCGCATGCGTAGCTTCCAGTGAGCAATCCCTGCTCTATCCTGCACAGGTGGTGCACAGCGCGCGCACGGATTGCAGAAAGCACTATACTTTTGGTCTCCATGTGCCTAGATACGGTACTAAGGTCGTACTCTACACCTTGGGGATCTGGCGCCATGTGCTACGCCTATGTACGCGCCTCACTCCCCATCACCTATGCCTGCAGCCCCACAGCCGTGCACCATATATCAGTTGTCAGTACCCGGCGAGCCCCCACAGCCCCCACAGTCGTCGCTTCGCTGCAGTGCCCGGTCCCACGCTCAGTGTTGATGAAGATGGCAGGTACACAACCGGTGCCAATTGCCGTACAGTACTCTATCCCTGGTGCAATCACGCACACGCGCGCACGCCCTGCCCCTGTCCATATCCACATGTACAGCTCACAAGCTACACTTAAGCGGCCCGCCGCAATACGCCTTCTTGCTGGTGCTGGCACTGCTTACGCCACCACCGCGCCCAGCACGGGCACCACGCGCGCCACGATGGTGCCTATGCCGATGTCCGCCCCAATGCCCGGCACCGCATGCAGCACGCCCAGCAGCCCCGCCACGCTGCCGGTGGGGTCCAGACCCGCCACCGCGTCGGCGGCGGCGTTGGCGGTGTCCAGCGCCATGCGCACGGCGGGGGGGGTGGACAAGGTGAAGGCGCCCGACACGGTGCGCTCCTGCGCGTGCGGCACGTGGCATGGGGCACGGGGGGCGTAGGGAGCATGGGCGTGAGGAATGTGGTGGGCTTGGAGGGGAGGGAATGTGCATGTGCGTGGTGGCAGGTGTCGTGGGGCACGGCACAGGAGGTGAGGGGTGCAGGGGAGTGGTGGGCTTGGGGCGGAGGTCGGGGGCGTATGCGTGTGCGCGTAGGCTCGTGACGTGGGGGCCGGGACGGAGTGGGCGAGGGGCGGTGCGGGGGGGTGGGAGGAGCGGCCAGGAGTGCTGGGGTGGCGCTGTGGCAATGCATGCTTTGGGGGTCGGGGCCGACCAGGCCAGGAAACATGGATAGGGGAATTGCAATTGCAGGCACCACACCATACACGTGCGTCGTTGTGCGCCATGTTGTACTTACCACGAACTGGATGTCGATGCCGTGTGGCAACCGGGACAGCTGCTCCAGGGCCACCGACAGCTGCGGGGTTTGAAAGGGGAGAAGGGGGCGCGTGGGGTAAGTACAGGAGACACACGGGCACAGCAGGCCAAGGCTAGCCAATCTCATAACGTGCAGCAGGTTGGCAATCACTCGGTATTATGTGCACTCTGAAACACTTCCGTGCGCGAGTAAAACCGTACAGGTGGGGTGCCTAGTAACCCAAATGTCCTGTACCTGCCCTAGAGCCCCACCCACCGCCAGTCCGATGGCCTGGTCCACCAGCGGCTTGCCGGTGGCCAGCTTGTTGATCATGATGCTCACGTCCAGGCGGAAGGACAGACCCTGGCAGCCGCTGCCGGGCGCGGGCGCGGGGACGGGAACGGGGGCGGGGGCTGGCGAGGGCCGGGGCGAGGCACGCGGCGCGGGGCGGGTGGAGTTCCCGGGGCGTGAGGAGGGGCGAGGGGACGAGCGGGGCGAGGAGCGGGGCGAGGGGCGTGCGCCGCCGCCTGCGCATGCGGTGTGTTGGGGAGAGGGTTACACAGCGTTCAGATGGTGGTGGTGGCGTTCCGTGGCGGGGGTGTGCGGATAGCGGAGGGCTAGGGGGTGGGCAGCGGCACCAGGGCAGGCGTGCGGCGGCAGGCAGGGGCCCAGCGCGGCGAGCTGGGCATGCGGGCGCAGGGAGCAGCGCACTGACGGGATGCCAGTGTGGTGGTGCAGCTGTGTGTGGGCAACACGCCTGCTGGACGCGCGAGGTGTTGCTTGTGCCACTGATACTCACAGGAGGGCGCGGCGCAGGAGGGGCTGACGGCGGCGGTCCACGTGGCCTGGCGCCAGCGTGTGTCGCTGTCGCTCGCGCTGGTCACCTTGAACTCCACCGTACCTGCGTGGGGGACACGTGTACAAGGAACACGTGTTTATAAAAGGCCTTGTACAAGCGCACGGACCTGCACCCCAACGGGGTAGTGGGCGGCAGCGGCAGCATGCGGCGGGACCATGGCAGGGCAAGGCGTGTGCAACCCCTCCCGTTCCTTAATTCCCTGACGCCTCAAACGGTTTCTCACATTTTACGCGTAACCCCTCCCCTGCTTGCCGGTGGCTCCTGCCGCCGCACCTGTTGCGTTGCAGGGCAGCTTGAAGCCCGTGGTGTGGCTGCCAGCCTGGTTGACGGCGCTGGACAGGCCCAGGTCCGCGCGGTTGGGGCTGCGGTGAGGGGTGCAGGGGGTACGAGGATGAGGTGCAGGGCAGCAAGGGGGTGCGAGGGTAGCTGCAGGGGCAGCAAGGGGGTCGCCAAGGGCAATGGGGCGGGGCAGGGGAGCGTGGGGGTGCCGGTGCCAAGCACGATGGACATGGTTTCAGGTGCCCAGCGTGAGAGTAAGGAGGGCCGCCTCCGATGCTGGAGGGGTTTGCAGGCAGGCAAGCTCACCACTTGGAGTCGGCGGGTGTGGCGAAGGCGCCACTGGAGGCGGTCAGCAGCGCGATGCGGGGCTGCGGGAAGGACACCTGCGGGCGGGGGGTGGGAGGGAGCAAGGGGGCGTGGGGTTGGGGCCGGGGAGGTGTAAGGCAGCAGGGAATGGGTAGGGACGACCGGGAAGGGCTCCCTTGGGGGCGTTGCGTGGCGCCGAGTGCTGTGACGCAGGATAGTTTGCAAGGTACGGCAAGCAGTTGTAACGGTCCTTGAGGCAGCGGGAGACTTTGGCGCGGGCAGGTTTGCGCGCGCCGATGGCCCACTACGTACGGCAGGCGGATGCTAGGGTCTGAGGTCCCCAGCAGTGTGATACGCTACCTTGACGAACAGGTCCCTGCCGGGGCAGATGTTCTGGGAGGCGGTTGGGTTGCCGTTGGCGTCGACCAGTTGGAAGGTGATGGCGCTGTGTGGTGGGGCGACAGGGCAGGCGGGAGGGGCACAGGTCGGGTGAGGTGAGCGGCATGGGGGGCGGGCCATGTGGCGCACAGGAAGGTCACACTTGGGCGCAACTTTTGGGGATACTGCACCACCTTGACGTGGTACAGTCATTCTGTGCACAGGTAAAAGTGCTGGTTTTAATATTAAGGCACCGGCTTTTTCCCAGTGCCGCACCACGGTGCGCACGGGGTAAGCCAGGGGTAATGCATGGGTTCGTTGGGCAGAGGCCCCCTGAGAAGACCGAGCTTTTCCGCGCCGAGTTGCACCCGACCGTTTGTATACCCCTTAGATCTTCAGTCCAACTGCTATGCAAGACGCTTTGGCAGCTTGCCTGTCTGCCATCGGCTCGCCGTGGGGCCATGCGAGCAGAAGTTTTTTCGATGGATGGTCCGTGCACGGTGGAGCTGATTGCAGAAAACCAAGAGGCGGGTTGTACCAATTGCGCGGAAGCGCGGCGATTGGCTGCAAGGCGAGGAGAGCTAGGCCCAGGCAGCAGAGCACCAACCGTATGCTGTGCGTTTGCCGGGCCATTTTCTACAGGGTGTACGTAGGCAAGGTTTTTGTAGCTGTAGAAAGGTTTATATGTCTGGTGTAGGAGTCGCTTCGCAGAAACTTTCTACCTCAACGGTCTACGTTTGCTTTCAAGTGTGTATAGAAGCACTTAGCTGACTATACAGCATGTACAAACTACTCATTATATATGCAGCTGTTCTGGGCCCGAGCGGTGGTGATCCAGCACGACTGTCCGCGGCGAACGAGTGAAGATCGTATGGGCCCCGCATGGCCCAAACTCGGATATGCCTGTAGCATTAGATTGGCTGCCCCCACATAAATTGTCTTCAGATAAGTGCCTACAATATCGTGTGCTGAACAGTCCGTATACATACCGGTCGTTTTGCAGTTGGTTTTGCAGGCCGTCATGGCCCAAACTGCTCGGATACGGCTGCTTTAATTGGCTTCGCTTCCTCACGTAAATCGTATTTGTTTCAGTATTGTTTTATTACGGTGTGCTGAACAGTCCGTATAAGTACCGGTCCGGAGCAGTTGCGTAGCGTTTTTGCAGGTGCGCACATGTGAGGACCAAAAACTTTAATATGGGTATGGATAGGTTGAAAAGGAAGTCACAATGTGCCCATACCTGCTCACATCACGTGCGCGTTTGGAGCCGTTTAGGCTTGCCTGGACCTTTGTACACAGCTACACACAACCATTCATTAGTACTACCAGCTGTGACATCAAGCCGTGCATGTTACATCATGCCCACCTGCTTCTGGATCTGGTATTATCGCCATGTGACATGTCGCACAACATCGCCACTTGTCAGTGTCCACTGCCCTGTCCGCCAGTCCTGCATACCGCATACAAGTTACCTTGCCACAAGAGATATCCACTCTTAAAGTAAACAAAAAGACCAACCGCCGCTCACTCACAGCCTTCGACCCCACCCCATCAGTCTCCACCATGCGACCAAGTGGAGGACAACACTCGTCTACAATGGTACCTCAGGCAACACCACCGCCTCAACTGCATGTACGGCACCCGTCGGCTACGCGCTTCCCTTCAGCCCAGCTGCACCTCCGCCTGCAGGCCGCGGTAGATGTGCTCCACGCACCGCGCCACGCCGCTGCCCTCGCGCAGCCGGGAGCCAGCGCGCTTGGCGGCAGCCCGCACCTCGTCCCCCTGCCGCAGGGCAAGAGTGTGAGCACGGTTTGAGTAAAATCATAGCGGCGGGTGCAAGGAGCTAACCTAGTATGAGCAGCTCAATCCGAGACTGACACTCAAGCTGGGGGAATGAGATTAGATACCCCAGTAATCCCAGCTGTGAGGAAAGATACTGAGGAAAGATACTGTACGTGGGGCTGATGGGTTGTGTAGGAGCAACACACCACGCTGCGAGGGGCATTGTGCGCATAGCAGCACCGTAACACCACATATTGCCAGAGCAGTACGAAGGGCCCAGCTGCAACTTCTGCGGCGCTCCGGCACTGCGCCATACCTTACCACGCCATGCATACCGTTACGGCTGTCAACTAACTGCATTGTACAACAGCCCGGCACTATGCCCCGTCCACCTGCAGCGCCCAGATGGCCTCGGTGAGGTTGTCCGCGTTGAGCTGGTGGATGGGCACGGGGGCGGGACCCACACCTTGCGGCAGACGAAGGGGGCCAGGCAAGCGAATGGTCACAGCGCAGCGTGTAGGACAGTCAACGCGAGGAGCCCTTGTTGGTTTACATGCCACCGCAAGCTGCTCGTTCGTGTTACTAGCAAGCGCTTCAGCACATGGGGCAGCAACCCAGAGCACCACCCACGAGGCCAAGCCTCAACGGGGTGACAAGTTCGTGTATAAGTGGAGGTACAGATTGCTCATGACCTTACGCGTCTGCTGCCCCCACCTGCCCGGGCGCACAGCTCTCCCCAAAAGTAGAGGTCCCCGAAGGAGGGCGCCACGAAGGTGGGGCAGCCCGCCAGCAGCCCGGCGGCAGTGGTGCCCACGCCGCCATGGTGCACCACCGCACTGCACCTGCAGTTAAGACACATGCACACACCGGCATGTTGCGGTCCTGTACACGTCGAAAGCATTCAGCTCGCATGCCGAGCAGCTGATCTAAAGCTCAGCGTGTGGTACGGCCCAGCGCCGTGTCCGTACGGCTTAGTGGGCGCGACCCGCACGCACCCTGCGTCCCTGCCCCACCCTGCGCCCACCTGGGGAACAGCCACTCGTGCGGCACGTCCTGCACCACGAAGATGTCTTTGCTGCTGCTTCCCCTGCTGCTCCCCCCGCTGGTGCTGCCCTTGCTGCCGCTGCCCGCGCCGCCCGCCTCCTGCTCCTGCTGCCCCCCGCCTGTGTCACCGTCTTCGTCCATCCCCGCGATGCAGCCCCAGCCGCCCGCCGACACCACCGCCCGCACGCCGCACGCCGCCACCGCCGTACGGATGGCTGCCGCCACGTGCCGCCCCTCAGCCACCGTCATGGAACTAAACCCGATGTACACGGGAGGCCGGGCTGCGTGCGGTAAGGACGGGCACGGAGGAACCGTAGCAACAATCAGGACATAACGTACGCAGGCGGGTGCTGTGCCGGCTACAGAACGTTTGCAGGCAGTGCATGCTGTTGCGCATTCGGCATCACCCCGGCTGTTAAGAACTCTCGCTGTAGGACCGTCTACCCTGCCTGCAGCACACCTGCTATAAGTACAGACTTAAGGCCTCCACGCCTGTGCTCAAACCCCACCAAAGCCCGCCCCACCTGGCTCCGCCTCCAGGAAGGCCACCAGGTCAGCAGGCGGCACGTAGCTGCTGAAGCCGCCGCCACCGCCACCGCCACCCGCAACCTGGCTGCTGTGGCTGCGGCTGTTGCTGTCCGCTGCGCCACCACCCTCCGCCGCCGCGTGCCGTGCCTCCGCCAGCTGCAGCGGCAGCAGCAGGGGCCCGGACACGCACACGTGGCGCCCCCAGTCGGGCGGGCGGGGCACCAGCGCGGGGCTGAAGGTGAAGGTGGATGGCACGCTGCGGGGGGCACGAGGGACAGGGGAGCATGGCAGGCAGGTTGGTTGCAAGATCGAAGAGACGAGGATGAGGAGTGATGGTAAGGTGCATACAAGCGCAAAAGGGCCCAGAAACTCTTATGGCAGGGGTCACAGCCATGCCATGGCCAGACCGGTGCACCGGGAATGTGCCCCAGCATGCCCCGCTCCGTGCATGCCAAGCCCAAGCGCCACGCCTCACGTGCAACAGCAACTAGTACTTGCCGTACACCAATGCTGCCGTATTGCACTCACTCGTACAGCGCGAAGCCCGTGCTGCGGCGCGACGCCAGCGGCAGCCCCAGGCGCCTCCTGAAGGCCAGCACCAGGTCCGCGATGCCCAGCCAGGCGGTGTGGTCCAGCAGCGCGGAGGACCACCAGCACGCAGCCTCGGACACGCGGGTGCGGGCCGCGGCGGCGAACTGGATGGGGGGTTCCAAAGGTGCAGCGAGCGGTACAGTGTCTAAATTTGCATAGTACAGTCGTATCATTGAGAGCGCGGTTGCATGGAGGCTTGCCAAGGGACCAAGCCTGTGCATGGCTCCGATGGTGCAGGGTTTGTAACCATGCACCACAAGGCGCTGTGTCCACTGCATGCTAGCAGTGTGTATACCAGCGGCACGCGGCCGTGCCACCCCCTGCCCTGTGCCGTACCTTGCCGTACGCCATCCACGCGGGGCTGGCCTTGGCCCAGGCGGCGGGCGGCAGCGGCAGCAGCGCCGCCGCCAGCGCCGCGCAGTGCCCCGCCAGCGTGTCGTCGAAGCCGCGAGCCCACGGGTGGCAGATGGACTGCGGGGGGCGAACGGCGATGAAGCAACAATACGAAGGGGTTCACACCGGGAGAACTCAACAGTGCCAACCGCCAAGGGCGGGGACAGGTTGACTGTAGATCACATTGTGGTCACTCCTAAAGCTGGATGGTACGTCGCAAAGGGGGGCTGTCCCAGAAAAGTACCGAACATGGGCTGCATGCCGCACAAGGACTCTTTCGGCACGCACCTTGGTGGGCCTCAAGGGTATGGTGGAGATGACGTGGCACGCCGCGCCCAGCGCCTCCGCGCAGTGTACGGCGCCGTACGTGATGGCCGTACCGATGACCAGGTCGGGCTGCGGTGCACAGGGTGGCGACACAGGCACAGCGCCCGGCCTTAAGACACGTGGTATGGCTACATGGAGCGTAAGGTTAGTCACCACGCAAGGTGGCCCCTTCTGCACATGACGCAAGCAAAGCGTCCCACCCTTTGGCCTCCTGCACCCTCCTGACCGTGCATTCTGCAACCCACCTTGAACCTCCTGCCGCCGCCGCCACCGCCGCTGCTGCTGCTGCCCTCCTTGCCCCCGCTGCCCCTGGGGCGGTACTCTGCTGTTGCCGCCTCCCAGCAGCTGTCCATGATGTCGCGGTACTGCCCCCGCAGCCACGCCATGTCGTGCAGGTCGCTGAACAGCATGCCCCTGGGGGGAGCAGGGCAGGGTGGCAAGGCACGGACAGGCCTCGGACGCAGAGTGGAAGCACTAAGTAGAGTAGGCTGCGTACGGTGGTACGAGGGACGCTTGCTGTTGCAACAGCGTGCGCGTGGATGCATGGAGCGGCAGGCGCACGTCTTGCTTCTTAGGTACGTCGAACAACTGCCCGAACCCGTGGCTTTAGATGTGCGTACAGCCATCAGCACCCTGCAGCGTCCTGGCTCTACCGCTAGCACCCCGCCCCCCACCCACTTGGGCTTCACGGTCAGCTCCATCCATCAGCTCCACAGGCAGTGGCCCCGTCGACCTGTTTCCGGGCTACCAAGGATGCATGCATCTATGCTGCTACACATATATGGTAGAAGCACTCTGTCTTGCTTTCTACTCTGTGTAACCTCGCGGGCCCTTGCGAAGTATCGCCGCTGACCACCTCAATATGCACCTGTTATAATTATATAATATAATATAATTTGCCTGGAAAAAGATTGCATGTATTCCTAGACGCATTCAGTTGATGTGTCCTTGGCGCAACGAACTCTACCGGTCTACCGGCGGACTCGGCGGTTAGCTGACAGGGAAACATGAGCCATTCTGAACATGGCCATACCCTTCTGTCACAACACTTCTTAGAGTAGCGCAGTGATAACTGTACGTGTCTTTGCTGGTTGTGGGTCCAGGATGGAGGACCAGGTTTATGTGCCGGTTGAATTGATCGTGCCTCTTCCAAATAACGCGGAGCGCGTTTTGCAGATATCTAAAGCAAAACCAAATGCTATTGTTAACAAAGCTAGAAGCGAGTTCAGCCGGGTCCTAGGACTGCCGGAGAAACTGCTCAGCGTTGACGGGCGCTACGTTAAGGGCGGCAAAGAGCGGAAGGGATTCCCATCGGACGTGTCAGCTCATAAATTTGCAGTAGAGCTGCAAGGAACGGTGGTTGTCGGGACTCCAGCGGCAGTCAACCAATGGCCGGCTCGTGTCTGCTGGCTGGAAGAGGAGATGCAGAAGTTAAGAACTCGGGTATTGGTAGAGGGGGCTCTACTGGAGGAGGCAAACACCAGGGGCGAGGCTCTAGCGGTTACTAACGCGGCTCTGCAGCAGCGTAAAGTGTTGTTGAAAAAGGCTTGGGACGGGTACCGGGACATAATCCGGCGGCACGTTGTGAAGAGCGTGGTCGCCAAGCTGGGGCTAAAGTTCAGGCACCCGCGAGAGGGCGAGCGCTGGAACTCGTACGTCCTGGCAGTCCGCGACGAAAACACAGACTGGTTCGCAGAGCGGGGATTCGACGTCAACATCAGCCTGCTGTTGAAGGGTCAAGGCACTCCGTTCGAGGCGGGCAACGACGCAGCCCACGTTCCTGCGGACGATGTGGTGGAGGACTTCGTGGCCTCCGAGCCCATCTGGGTACGGCTATGGAAGTTCGCCAAGACTGGCGACTAAAAGGTCAGCCTGTTGGTCGCACCTGACGGAGAGAGCTGATCTGGCACGGCTTGGTGACCTGGGACCCGTATGGTAGCCGACGCTGTCGGCCCATGTCACTCTGTCCCGCATTCTTGTCCCCTCTCGCTAACTTCCACCTGATCCACTTGTGCGACACGTCTGCGGTTGCAGTGCACCCCATGCTGTTGATTTGTGGCCCATACGAACCC
>VFQN01003979.1_pt1 | contig 20145 bp, 35 predicted proteins | sample 3512371 | NCBI WGS metagenome assembly VFQN01 (sample SAMN10412370, study PRJNA504923) | tailings metagenome | isolation source: Replicate 2 from Balatoc abandoned mine | place: Philippines: Itogon, Benguet | collected 2017-08-28
GACAGGTTTCGTCAAGCTTGCCCACACCAGTAAACTCCTGAACAGGGGAATGGGAGGAGGCGTCTTTGCCCTTGATCAGTTGAACGCAGCAGCTTAGCAGTTGTTCTTTGGGAAGCACGGCATACGTTACGGAGCATGAATAGTAACATGTAACCCGATGCTGGACAACATTGGTCAACGCTGCTCCCAGTTTCATACCCGGGCGTCCCAGCTGCTGACCGGTGCCTGCTTGGGGACGAGACTGACAGAGACATGCTGTCCTGCATGTCCGCAGTTCCACATGCTCACACAACGCATCTTCCTCCTGACATTGTGCACATCTATTGCTTCCTGGGTTTGACCAGTGACTTCCACTGTGGTGACAACAGCACATACAGTACTCTCGGTGCCGAATCCCGATGATGCCCCACACGTCACTCCTACTGTCCCCCGGCCAGGTGCCACAACATGCGAAACTCCTGGTACGGAACACAAAGCCCACACCGAATGTGGGCGCTGCAATCAGCCGGGTAACCCGCAGACCCGCTTGCGATGCGCTAGGTGTGAAAGGGTGTTAGCGACTGATGCCCTACCCTCTTTATTACAACAAGGAAGCCTGGACTAGCTGGGGGCAAAACCTGGGGCTTTACCCTGGGTGGTTACGGTAGCATGGCAGCTGTGCAGCAGCACACTGGCTTCACTGGCTCGTGATTTTTAGGAGGCACCCTCTATGGGCAGAACGGATGAACTCATGCTGTCCTGCACATGCCGATACCAGGGCAATGGTGGCAGGTGTCGTGCCAGGCCCAGCCAGGCCCCAGCCATGGACGGCAGTTGGGAATCCCACGTGTGGGCAAGCAAGGTGGCCCTGGGCGGCTGCAAAGCTGCATGGAATAGCGCTCAGTGCCCCTTATTGTGCCGCGTTCACGGGGAGCTCACGCTGAACTCTTCGTCGCCCAGCTGGAAAGCACTTGCACTGGCGAGTGGCAACGGCACCATGCGCTGATGTGCTCAGGCACGAGGGTTCGGCCATTTTGCACCCAAAGCCGACCCACACTCCGAGTTGCTAAAGCTTAATGATGTATATGTCGCTTTGCATTCGACAGGTGTACATGACACAAGCTTAATAATACGTAATACTCGGGTGCTTCGTCAGACGTCAGCCCTTTTTCCCGGACCCTTTCATAGATCAGAGACACGGATGAATAACGTAGATGAGGTTCTCCGCCTTCTGGCACAGTCTGGGGGCGCGTCAGATGGGTCGCTCACCCCGTTCACCTTTCCCCGCGCCTTGGAGCAGCTCGGAGGCCAGCCGCTAACTCTGGGCGGAGGTGGAGGAGGTGGAAACTCGACAACCGGGCAACTGGTGAGGGTGGTGTGGCAACGGTGCGACGACGCAGAGTAAGACCACCTGAATGTCCCTTGCCAGCGCCGCTTTGTGGCATGTTGCTTGACCTCAAAGCTAGTTTGCACTTATCCTTCCGTTCAGATGCAGTGGCACAGTGCAGGAAGTCGAGCGTTGCTGCACTTGATATGATATGTAAGAGTAATTGCGAAATGACTCACCCCCGAACTCTTCCCCGTCACGACTCGCAGGACCTTGCGCTGGCTCTTCAAAGTGGTTACTCACTTCCACTGCTCTTGAGCTCCCATGGCCTGAACGCGGCGGGGCCTGGCCCCCTGCCGCTTCATGCTGCCTTGGGGCTGCCCAGCCTAGAGCTCCCTAAGGTGCGAGTCCCACACAACGAATTGCCTGCCATAATTCGACAGCATTCTGTGCTTTGACACGACTGTCATGCTTTTTGCGGTTGCAGCTGTTGAGCTTGGACATGGGCATGGACGGAGCTGCGGGGCAGCGCGGGGGAGGAGACGAAGGCCAGAACACGGACGCAAGCGGCTCAGCGGGGGGCATGCTGCCGGGGTCCCGACTGCAACCGTCAAGGCTGCAAGAGTCAGCGATGCCGGCACGGCCGCAGGGCGGAGCGAAATGGGACCGCGACTTTGATACAGGGCCGGTTGGGGGAACTCGCGGGAAGCGGCAAGCAGCAGAGCCGACGCACGCGCAGGCGGAGTCGCTGCTTGCCGTCGCTGAGCGGGAGAGGGACAGGGCCATGGCAGGCGCAGCCGAAAAGGAGGCAGCGCAGAGAGCTGCGATGGAGCGCGAGCATGAGGAGATAGCTGCAAAGATGCTGCTGCTGCAGCGGGCGGCGGAAGAGGAGGAGGCTAACCGCCAGCGGATGAGGCAGGAGCTGAAGGAGCGGGAGGAGCGAGAGGACAGAGAGGACCGGCAACGGCAGATGCAGATGGACGAAGCTACAAACTCGGACTCCGACGCTTCCGAAGGTGGGCGTCTGCCGACTCTGACAGGAAAATGTTGGGACGGAACGTTGCCGTACGGGCAGTATGTCACGTGCATGCGGGCGGTCTGGCATGCTGGCTATGCCGCCAGTGCTCGTGCGGCATTGCAGCTGCCAGCTGCAGTGTGTTGTGGACGTCGTTCGGCATAGGAATTCCTCGGGACGGTTTGGCTTGGCCGGGAGGGTACCATGAGCAGCATGTTGGTCACCAAGCAGCCCACCTCACCTGCCCCTATGCTATCCCCGCTTGTCGACTACGGTACCGGACCAGTAGCGGGCCGACTTGCCAAGCTCCTCGCACCACATGAACACTTATGGTCACATGCCATGGGACGGCACGCCGCACGCCAAGTACCGCTCCTGCCATACGTGCAGCCCCCCATCCTCCCAGCGCATGCGCTCCGCACCTACCGGCACTCCTCCCCACCAAAAGCACCTCTCCCCGCGCCCCCGCGCCTCCACCCACACGCCTTCCCACCCCCTCCCGCCTCCACCTTCCCTCCCCAGCCCCTCTCTTGCACCCCCACACCCCTCAACCCCCATTCCACCTTCACCTTCACCACTTGCAGGCGCCAAGCCCGCGCGCGGCCGCGGCGGCAAGAAGCGCGCGCCCGCCGTCAAGGACCCGGTGGCCCGGGCGCAGATGCGGCAGCTCAAGAAGCGCGACCTCAACCGCGAGGCGCAGCGGCGCTTCCGCGACCGCCAGAAGGCAGCGCTGGCGCTGCTGGAGAGCACCACGCAGAGCCAGCAGCGGGAGATCGAGGCGCTGAGGCTCACCAACAAGCTGCTGGAGGAGCAGTACAGGGTGGGTGGGTGTGGACACGAGTGGGTGGTGTAACGGATAGGGAGGTGGAGGTGGTGGGGAGCGGCGGGTACGGGCGGTTGGGTGAGCAACGGGTGGGTGACATGGGGAGTAAAGGTCGAGGTAGGGTGGCCCCTGGGTAGGGCCAAGGCGCTGCTGGAAGGGCGGTGCGTTGGGTAGTGAGGCGCTGGGCGCTGTGCGGATGGGTTGGGTTGCCAGTCGCCCTGGGGAGGCTAGCGGGTGCGACAGCAGGCTGGTGTGGGATGGCTGGTACAGGGCTGCGGCACCACGCTGTCAGCCCACTACATGGCTCGCTGACGTGTTACCGTGCACGTGCTGTTGACCGGATTGAGCTTGCTTTGGGACCACAAACGTGAGCGGCTGTGTCCAGCGCTAAGGCGTACGCCTAACGTGCCCTCACAACTTCGCCTGGCTTATCACCAACCGCGCCTTTGCTTGGCACCCCTCTCCATCGGACATCCGCTGCACAAGCAAGCAATGTGGGCTACGTAAAGCGCGAGAATTTCCGGCGGCACCGCATCACCTCCATCCCTTTACCTCTGTCCCGTTCGCTGAGTACATACCGCTAAGTAAGCACGCCTGCCTGCTGCCCTTTCCGGCTGCACCACATTCTCCCCGTCCCGTTGCCCAGTCCGGCGCTGAAGCATATCCCCTCACCCGCCTGTTCCCCCTGCCTCCCCCTCCCCACAGTCGCTGCTGGAGCAGCACAAGGGGCTGCAGCTGCGGTTCGTGACGCTGCAGATGAAGACGCAGCAGAACGGCTCGTGAGGGGTCCAGCGCAGCAGCGGTTGGGCACGTGGAGTGGAGGCGCGTGGGCGCATGGCGCGGGCGGAGGGCGATGCCGGAGGGGCGCGGAGCCGGCGCGTCCCGGCGCCAGGGTGTGGGTGCAGTACCGCAGGGTGCAGTCATACGGCAGGTTGAGGAGTAGGGTGAGGGCGGTTGGGCGGTTGAGGAGTGGGTGCTGGAGGGGATGTGCGGCTGGGACGGCGGCAGGAGCAGCAGTGGTGGCGACGGCGGGTGATGCAGCGGCAACAGTGGCCGCAGCGGTTGCGGCAGCTGAAGCCGGAAGCGCCACAGCAGCAGCAGCTTTAGCGGCGCCTGCGACCATCGCAACGGCAGCTGAAGCTGTGGCGGCGTGCCAGCTGGCGGGCTGTGCTCATCACGGGGCTCGTGGAGATGCATGGCGATAGCAGCAAGGTGCGAGTAGCGCCCCGGTAAGCATTCAGCCCTCCTTGGCAGGGCCGCACTCGAGAGTGGCTTGGTGGGGACCTTGCTCCAGATGCATTGTGATGCACATACAGCTGCTTGCGTTTATAGCACCACATACGGGACGCAGGCTGTGGTTTCGAGGCATAGCGGTGGTCCTTGGGCAGGACGGCAGTGCCGTTGCGCTGGTGTAGCGGCAGTGGTGCGGCTCAAGTGCTACGTTATAAGGACGCATGTTTCGTGTGCGCGTTGGTCGAATTGCGCACGAGAGACTGCGCCGTGACGAACTTATGATTTAAGCTGTGCAGGTTGCCGTGTTTACTTCCGGCGTTGCAGGAAGTTCAGCTGTGTCCTGTTTGTCCGTTACGAAGCATTTCAGTCAACGTGGTGTGTCTCAGGCTCTCGGCCCCCCATAATGTTAAAGTACAAGCGTGACGTGTGAGGGATCGTGTCCTGCTTGTTGTCTCGTGCTCGGATGTTGGTCCGGACATGGAATTGATATGGTCCCTGCGCCATACAGCATACGGCCATGCGACCATTTGCAAGTGTGAGGTCTGTACAGAGGTTCAACCAATTTTACAGGTTGCTTCTAGGGTGCATACAAGGCCACGAGCAGGGCTCGTGGCCTGCCAGGATGGAGCCCCAACCGCACAGCCACAAGGAATGAGGTCCTATCTGCGGCACCGCGGCTTGTGCTTTTTCTTGTGTCCACTGGCGGCCTTTGTGCACATAGCTTGGCTTCTCTACGTGGACTGTAGTAGTGTACCCACGTGGACTGTAGCAGTCGAAGCCGGACGAGGGCGTTGTGGGAAGCGTGTCACGGTCGTGTGTTGGCAATACGTGTGGCACACTGGCGCTGCTTGCTGCTCCCTCTCGGAATATGTCTGGGGCGGACAGAGCGCTTGCAGTTGCAGCATGTCCACCAAACGAAATCTCATGAAACCAAATATATGGCTCTTCTTGTTCAATTTCTGGTGCTCCTGCTGGTTACCTTGCGTGTTGTGACGGTTTTCCTGACGCAAAACAGTTCTATTACCTCCTGTTGGAGCTCGGCAATAGCTTGCGAAGAGCTGTCTAGGGGTACGACGCTTACGGACGTGCGGCACCCGCCGTCGTGTTAGTACTGTATGCACTGAGCGTGAGCAGCAAGGGTGTATCGGTTGCTGCGTTTAGTTAATGGCGGAGGCAACTTGTGCGGAAGGCTGCGGTTAGGCACCGTGGTGGTAGCACCGGGCGGCATTACCCACAATGCTGGTGTGTGTTACCGTATGGTGCCAGCGTCCTCCAGCATGCTCATCCATGTACGGGTGCTGCTGCACGTCGTGACCTCCTTGCTGCCATCGCGGCACCTGCTGCCGATGGCAAGAGGCTCCACGCAGTGCAAGTTGGGCGTCGCCCTAACTGTTAACTAACGGAATTGAATAAACGCGCCGGTACCGGACTTTGGGTCCAGGTCACTGCCCTGCACCGCCTCAGACCATGCATGGGGTTGACCTGGGTTGACCCCGCGCTTTCATCTGTCCCCGTGTCCCGCGACGTTGTCCGGGAGGGCCCTGCCTCCTGTCCTGCCCTGCACCTGGCCCTGCTCGCCATGCACAGATCAGTACTCTCCGCTGCTGTGCGCCCTCCCGCCTTGCTTGCCGACCCAACCTGTATGTGCAGCCTGGTGCAGCCTGATGCGTTCTTGATGGCGGTCGACCTGGGTCGACAAAGGGTGTTCCATCGCAGCAGCTGTAGCTATAAACCCTGCGCGCGTGGGAGACGGACTGCGACCACCTCTGTGCCCAGGACACTGCCGTACAGTAACCTTGCACAGGTCCGCAGCATACCCTGTGCCCCTGGCTGCCGCGGGCCGTGGGTGTGCGACCTGTGCTTAGGGATGCGGTTGCGGGGGTTGGGATGCATAACCCGGATACAGACACGGTCAATAGCGCGACCCGTGCGTGTGGCTGGCACCCAACTGCTACCTGGGAAGCCTCTGACCAGGCCAAGCCTGTGTCCCCCGCCGTGCCTGTGACCGCGGCCTGCCCACTAGTTGCGGCAACACTGGCCTGCAACACGCGTTCGTGGCCATTACGAAGCCCGGCCTACGCCTTCCGTTGAAGGCTGGAGGAGCTTCTGCCAATGCCGCCTCAGGCGGGCTCCCGTGGCGGACCAACCACGCACCAAGGGGCCTACCCCCGGGCAGGGGAGGTCCCGGCAGGGGAGGTCTGTGTACCGTTCACAGCCGATATGCATACAACATGCGTATAGATGAAGACTAGCACCAATTTGCCTTTCAACACTTGCGGTAATCCAGCATATGTTGGTAATCGCCAACCCCGCCCAGGGAATAGTGACAGAAAATGCCCTTCCTTGCGCGACACAGGTAGCCATTATTAGCCGTATGATTGCTACTATCTCCTCATAATTTGTTGCTGGCTTGAAGGGTAGGCACGCTTATCCCTGCGCACCTACAACTTACAGCACAAAGCGCGCGCAACTCCACTACCTGGCTCAGAGCCGTCTTCGCACACCAGCCGGAACAATATTGATAACGTTTTGGCGTTATACTTCTTTCCGAATTTGAGTTTGGGAGCATTGTGGGCCAGGGACCGCCCAACTGCATCTCCAGGGAGCCCTCATTCGGTGCGGGAGTGGGTACTTAGCCCGGCTCTGCCCACTCGAAGTGTGCACTGTAAGTCGGCTTACACCAAGCCGCATCACTAAACAACCAGTCAAAATGGCTCTCTCCGTGGACAAGGTCAATGGCCGCGAGGTACGCTGGCGGCTCCGATCTTGACAGGATCGATAGGCGCTTCACGCTGCTATCACAAGCCCGCACTCCAGAGACAGCCTGTTGAGTCATAGGAATTAGAATAAGACCAGTAACCTGGTTACAGAGGAGCGCGCGCGACGTGGCGTCCTTGGCAGCCCGGTCTTGGAGCAGCAGCTGCGCACTTGTCGCGACGACGCGCACAGTGCATAACGACTGTTTCCAGATCAAATACATTTTCTCGTGTCAACACTCGGTTGCAGCATCCTTCAGAGGGCGCCTGTCGGCCACACACATGCTTGCGCGCGCGTTTTCCCACCACCCAGATCACAGCCATGACGCCCTGCGCTCGCTGTCCCACCCGATACTGACCCACAGTACAAGGTGAAGGATATCGCCGAGGCGGACTTCGGCCGCATCGAGATTGAGCTCGCCGAGGCCGAGATGCCCGGTCTGATGGCGTGCCGCACCGAGTTCGGCCCCACGCAGCCGTTCAAGGGCGCCAAGATTGCTGGCTCCCTGCACATGACCATCCAGACCGCTGTGCTGATTGAGACCCTGACCGCTCTGGGCGCCGAGGTGCGGTGGTGCTCGTGCAACATCTTCTCCACCCAGGACCACGCCGCTGCCGCCATTGCCCGCGACTCGGCCGCCGTGTTTGCCTGGAAGGGCGAGACCCTGGAGGAGTACTGGTGGTGCACGGAGCAGTGCCTGACCTGGGGCGAGGGCTGCGACGGGCCCGACCTGCTGGTGGACGACGGCGGTGACGCCACCCTGCTCATCCACGGTGCGTGCGGCTGCCGTTGCGCCCACGCACCCCTCTTCTCCAGGTTGCTCAGCCATCGCTCCATCACACAGCACGGGAGCAGGGCGGTACTTCCAATGCTGTGACGTTCGAATGTACAATGCAAGCTGCATGGCACCTCCCAACGTCTGATGTCCTTCTCCCCCTACCCCACAGAGGGCACCAAGGCCGAGGCTGCCTACGCCGCCGACGGCACCCTGCCCGACCCCGACAGCACCGACAACCCCGAGTTCAAGATCGTGCTGGGCCTGATCCGCGAGAGCATCAAGAAGGACGCCACCAAGTGGACCCGGTAGGTTGCACAGCAGTAGCAGCAGCTTCATGCTCTGCCTTTCACAGCTCCTGGCCCCTGCACGGCCTAGGGTGTTGCCTTTGTCGCCTAGTCGTGGCTTGTGGACCCGGTACACTAAATGCCCCCTCAGCGCGCATCCTGCCCCGCCCCGTACATGGCTCCTGGCTCTCAGACGGCGTCAGGTGTGCCCATTTGTTAATTTCGAGCTGTAATAGCTATTCAACAGCGGCTGTTGTGAGAGGGCAAATTTGCTGAAGCTCCTTGCCCCTTGCCCCCGGACCCCCTGCAGCATGGGCAAGAAGCTGGTGGGTGTGTCTGAGGAGACCACCACCGGCGTGAAGCGCCTGTACGAGATGCAGGCCAGCAACACCCTGCTGTTCCCCGCCATCAACGTCAACGACTCCGTCACCAAGTCCAAGTGAGTATTCGGACGTTACTGGAAGCCAAGCTCATGTCCGCACTCGTTCGTTGCACCCCGATGTACTTGCCTTGCTGTGCTGCCAACCAGTGGGATCCTCACCCCGACCATCACCGCTCATCGCCAGCCCACGGCCATACTACGCGCATCGCAAGCGTGCACAAAGCAACAACTGCATGCGTTGCAAGGACGGGTCAAGCTGACCGTATCGGCCCCTCCTTTCACGCTTCACCACCTCCGCCAGGTTCGACAACGTGTACGGCTGCCGCCACTCTCTCCCCGACGGCATTATGCGCGCCACCGACGTGATGATTGCCGGCAAGACGGTCTTCGTGGCCGGCTACGGTGACGTGGGCAAGGGCTGCGCCTCGGCCATGAAGGCCGCCGGCGCGCGCGTGATCGTGTCGGAGATCGACCCCATCTGCGCCCTGCAGGCCTGCATGGAGGGCTACCAGGTGCGCGGGCGAGGAGCAGAGGGGAGGAGGGAAGGAGGAGCTGCCAGTTGTGGGGCAAGGTGGCGGGCGACTAGGGGAGAAGGTGGCTAGTTCTCGGGGCGCGTGTGTCGCGCTGTGGGGCACGTTCAGGCGTTTTTGGCGTGCACCGGGGTCCTGAGCAAACGATGGAAGCAGCTGGAACATCTGATTCTGCATGGGTGTCAACCCAAGTGGGCTTCGGCCGGGATGCGCATCCATGGATGCAGCTGACGTGGCACTGGTGGCTTCCTGTCATGCGCATGGCCTTGGTTACTGACCAGATCACCCGCCCCTGCTCCTTATTCCGGCCCACAGGTGCAGCCCCTGGAGGACTGCGTGGAGTCTGTCGACATCTTTGTGACCACCACCGGCAACAAGGACATCATCATGGCGCACCACATGGCCAAGATGAAGAACAACGCCATCGTGGGCAACATCGGCCACTTCGACAACGAGGTGGACATGGCCGGCCTGTACGGCTTCCCCGGCATCAAGCGCCAGAACATCAAGCCCCAGGTGCGCACGAGATGAAAAGTTCCACAACGCCAGTTTGGCCCCAGTCTGACAACTAGGGTCACCAGGGTGGGCTGGTGCAGGCTACAACTTCTTGGCGATAAGCACAGGTTTTGTTGTGGGTGGTACTTGAATCTGTGGTGGAACAGTGGTGGAAAAGTCTGTGCGTTGTTGATGTATGACGGGCTGAATGTCTAACCTCTGCATCGGCACCCGGCTGCAGGTTGACCGCTTCATCTTCCCCGACGGCCACGGCGTCATCGTGCTGGCCGAGGGCCGCCTGCTCAACCTGGGCTGCGCCACCGGCCACCCCTCGTTCGTCATGTCGTGCTCGTTCACCAACCAGGTGCGTACATGCTAGTACGGTACGCTTGGGGCCTGTGCACTCGACAGCAGCCTGTAGTATGTCCTCCGGCCGGATCAGGCTAAGAGATAGCAGGACCTGGCAGAGGCGCCGACAGCATGCTTGTGATGCCGCCGCTTTCGCACAGCGTTGTGCAAAAAGCGAACATCAAAGCACCAACGCTGGTTGCCGGGAGTCGGGCGCGGCTTGGCACAGACAAGGCCACAGGCATGCATTTGCCACGTGCCTTCCCCACATTTCACCTGCTCCCCTCTTCTTGTGCCTGAACACGTCTGCTCTCATCTGCACAGGTGATTGCCCAGCTGGAGCTGTGGAACGAGCGCACCACCGGCCGCTACGAGAAGAAGGTGTACGTGCTGCCCAAGCACCTGGACGAGAAGGTGGCCTCGCTGCACCTGTCCAAGCTGGGCGCCAAGCTCACCCGCCTGTCGCCCGAGCAGGCCGCCTACATCAACGTGCCCGCGGACGGCCCCTACAAGCCCCTGCACTACCGCTACTAAGCGCTTCGCCGTTGCTTTGCGGCGGTCGGGGCGGCTCGGAGCCTTGCGCGGCGACTGCGATTGCGGCGTCAGGGCTTGGGACTCGGGAGCGGGCTGCTCGGGAGGGCAGCAGCTGGCCGCTGCGGCGTGATTGGATGCGGGTTCGGGTACCATACATAGTTGCGCAACCCACCCGTTGCGGCGTTGCGGCAGGAGCGATTTGTGGTGGTGCTGTGAGCTATTCTTTTGAGCTGGTTGGTGTGTGGTGGTGAGTTCTGGTTTCGGGTTTGAACCCTGTGGCGCTTCCCACGTCTTGCTCGTTGGCACGCAGACGTGCAACCCCCATAGCCCATGAAAACCAGTTTTGGGCTAGTAGCTTTGGCTGTGCAATTGGCAGCTGGATGGGGGCGTGCCGCGCGTGCTGCTGCTTCGCTGAGCGCTGGCCGCGCCCCGAGCGTATGGTGTGTCGTTTGGGTGCGTGTGCTTCGTTGTGGCGTGTCCTTGTGACGGGCAGCAGAGGGCAGGCCGCATGTTGGGCGCAGGGATGCTGTTTGGCTGCAGATGTAGTCGCATTCGACGCACCTGGTCGGCGGATGGTGTTTTGGGCTTGGCTGTGTGGAGCAGCAGCTGCTGAAAGCATGTTGTGCAGGATGCAACCTGCGAACCGGACTCGATGAACCCTCATGACCCTACTGATTTTGCATGTGGTGTAAGACCTGTTTGAGGTGCCTAGCCCGGTATTTGCCAACAGACAAGGTTTGTGTTTGAGTCAACAGTAGTCACCAAACGGTACTTGGTTGTCACCAAACGGTTCCCTTGTGAGGGAGCGGTGCAGTCCGTCACCCTACCTGCGAAGCAAGCCGTGTGCGCATGTGTGCATCACCCTCCTGTATTCTCGACGGGTAGCATACCCCGCTGTTAGTCAACGAGACGGTGTATCAAGAGAATAGTAGTCAAAAAGAGCAGAGCAAGCCCAGAAGAAGGGTGACGAGCGCCTGTCCCAGGATGGGACTGCCTCATTGCCCTGCATGCACTTGTCCTACTCACAGTCTCACACGTCGAATGGTGGGGGTCCCAGGGCGAATTCAAGCGCACGTGGTCCACAAGCCGCAATCGGTAACTAGCGGAGGCCAGCAAATCGGCTAAGAGTCGACGGCAGTGCGAGGGCTTAAGGGAGCACGGAGCAAGACTAAGCAGCAAGGGCAGTTTCCGTGTCGCTCCTGGGCGCTCCTGATTGGCAGCGGAATCGTGCAGTACGGTCTGATCAGGTCTGATGGTGCCGGTACACAACGCGCCGGCCCTGCACGGCAAGTGGGGCACCGGAGCGCTTGCACGTCATGACCACCAAAACAACCGTGCCCGTTACAACTGATGATGTGCTTGCAACGGACAGGCCCATGGCTTTGGCCCCCCTGGCCGAGACACGTGCATGGGAGCGTCCAGTGCCGGTAGCCGGGTGGCACTCTTCCAAGCCTTTTCAAGCCACCCACATGCACCAACGCCAGTTTACCTACGAAAGCCCTGCCTCTGCCAATGCAATGTCCAACGTTGAATACTGGCCAAAAGTGCATGCATCGATGCCGGTAGCCCGGTATACCTAAGGAGGCCCTGCCTCCGTCGATCCCGTAACCAGTGAAACACAACACAATACACAGCGTGTGCATGCGGGTCTTGCGGCAAGAGCCCTATCGCAATGTTGTGACAAACTCATGACCAATAAATCTAGTATCCAATGCTTCCAAGCGGATCTTGCAGCCCAAGCCTCGTTGCAGCGTTGTTTACCGGGCATGGAGTTCACCTAGTTCACACCAGTTGCGTGCACCCACAAGCCACGCATCCCCACACCATACCTTCCGTGCCGTACCCGTAAGCACACCACAGGACCCAAAGGCTTGAGCCCCGGGGCCAACTTCACATGCTCTACCTGCTGCAGGCTTCGCTTGCAAGACGACCCAGGATGAACCACCAGCAGTACCATGCCCTTTCCAGTGGCTTGAACCACAGCACACGAGCAAGTCACGTACACGACGGACGACGCCCCAAACTGACATCTGCCAACGCAGAAACCCGCCAGGACAAACGAAGCATGCAAACGATAGTGCTCCTGCACGCTCCCTCAGTACACATCATCGTGCACATCCACTCACGCGCACGTCCCTCACGGCACAACACCAGCTCCGCTGCAAACACGCAGAAACACGTTCACCCCCTCCCTTCCCCTCGCCTCAGTGGCCAGAGCAAGCAGGTGCAATATCCACCTGTTTCATTTGACGTTCCCACCAAATTCGCCTACACCCAACGTGATTATAGCACCGGAAGATCAGTGCGCTCGCATCCACAGACCCGCGCACCCGCGCACCGTTGCTACTGCTCAGGTTACGTAAACCCCGCCCGCCCGCTTCAGGCCTAGAACACGTGCTGGAAAGCAGGGGTCCAGCAGCCCCCAAATCACCCTTCACATTCGCTTTTGTGAACAGCCCCTGGAATTCATTGCCTTGAGTTGAGCACTTCTCACATTTCCTCCCATGCAACCCATGTGTCGTATCAGCCCGTATATCCCGCGCCCCGCTGTGCTCGCCGCCAGGGGTGTCCCCCTCATCGCCGCGTCGCTGCGTTGCCGCCATGTCCCTTGGCACTTCACGCCACCACCGCCAGTGATGCTCGCTCGTGCCATTCAGGCGCCACGTTCGCCCTTTGTACGCACCTCACTAGCATACTCCACGCAATGCACACCCACCAACCAAACCGTACACTCATGCACTCATGCACAACCGACTCCTCACTCCACTGCAAAGTCGTTCTGACACGCACTCCTTAGATGCATGTCCCCTCAGGGCCAGCGCTTAGACCTCTCGAAAAATCTCCTGCCAAAAACAAACAGCATAAAGAATCATAAAGTCGTTACCACACCGTTTACGGCCTTTTTAACGGCGGCCGGACGTGCCCTGCCAGAAGTCCCCCGAGTTGGACCGGGGGGAGGCCTTGAACCCGCCGGGGCAATCCACGGGCCGGTAGCGGATGCCAATCACCCCCAGGGACATGTCGGCAATCTGCGTCCGAGCAGGGAAAGAAAAGTTAGGGTGCACAGCGTCAGTGGTTGGGCCGCACAGCGGGGGCCTGCAGGGGTAGGCCCGGAGGAGCTAGCAGTGTGTTGCTAGGAGCGGCCGTAGGATCGCCGTCCTTGTTCCTGGTACCTGGGAGAAGGCTTGGTGGCTTAGGTCCTGTGGGTTAAGGAGGAAATGGAGGGAGGAGAGGGGAGCGGAGGAGGAAGACGAGGAGGGGCGGGGAGGGGAGGGGCGCGCACATGACGTACGGCGGGTGTTGGTTACGGCGGCCGTTGCAAGCATAGGGTAAGAGGGTTGGCTAGCCTAGGACACGGCTGTGTGTGGATGAGGCGTGGACAGAGGCTGGCCATGCACCTACCTGGCTGCACCTACCTCACAGTGTGTTCCTGGGCCATCTCCCTAACGCAAGTCTCCGGGCATCGCGCCTCAGGGCCCAGAGCAGAAGCAGCCAAGCTTTCCACACGCTCACTGCTCGGCACTAGGTCACGGTACACGCTAAAAAAAGCAGCAACCTTGCCGTCAAAGATCCCCTTGTCCACTACAAACTCACCATGTGGTACATGTCGCCGCAGCACCAGCGGCGGTTGGAGTAGGCGTTGGCCGGGTAGTCGCAGGGGCTGTGGGCAGCGAGGAACACAAAACCACATTGAGGGCAGAATCAGCGCAGTTCCTGGCTGCAATGCTATGACGGTGGTGTCTTTGGATGCCATGGGGCGCGGTGAATGGTGCCGTGTCAACGTGCACGTGCGTCATGACCAGCCCGTTCAAAGAAACGCTCCGCACTTAAGAGCGAGCATCTACAGTAACACCAACCCCATGCCGTAGATCACAGCTGTTTGCCAGGTTTCCCCTGCGCGCACGCACCACGCGTCTGTGACGGTGACGATGACGGATGCGTTGCTGTCTGACCAGCAGGTTCCGGAGCGGTCCAGCTGCTCGCCGTAGCCGTCGGTGAAGGTCATGGGGGCACATTGCACCTCGTAGCAGCGCCTGGGGGTCGTACGGCAAGGTGGGTTGGTGTATCAGAGTATGGGATGGGAGCTGTAGTTGCGTTGATTCAATAGGGCACAGCAGGAGAAGGAGGTGGGGTTGCTGTGCACCTCGTAGCAGCGCCTGGGGCGGGGAGCCACCAGGTGCAAGGGAGCGGAGGGCGAAGGGTGAACATTCGTGTGTGGACTGTGGAGGGCTTGCAGCAGAGCTGGGCCAGCAGGTGGGCGGGGGGCTTGGGGCAAGGAGTAAAGAAAGTGTATACCCAGGGAAGGAGCGGAGGTGTGTCGTTCAAGCACTTGAATGTGAAGCGTGGAGATGCGGTCGTCGCGACACAGGGAGCGGATGAATCAGGAATTGTGCGGGCCATTGCGCGCCGCCAACAGGGCCTTGAGGGACGGGTGTGCATGCTCGCTATCCGACGCACCGCAAGGCAGTGCCACACTCCAGACCCTCGCCGCTGAGCACGTTACCGGCGGCATGCATCTCCGTCGCTCCCTGCGCTGGAAGTTCCTAGGTTTGCAGCAAATGCCGCAGAGGGAAGACACCCATCAACCCACCCGCAGCTGCCACCAAAGTCGTCGTTCTTGTCCGACAGGGCCTGCACAGGGGTGTAGCAGGATGCGGTGAGGGGAGTTACAACGCATGTTTCATGCGTTTCAGAGCAAAGCCTGCGCACAGGTGTGAACGGCAGCTGGATTTCAGCTCGAGCACGGGGTACGGCGGGGTACGGCGTGCGTGGCAACAGGCAGTGCGCATAGCGTGTGCGTGCAACAGTCCAGGTGCTCACGTGCTCTCGCTCGTTGACTCACCGCAATGTTCTCCCCCGTGGACACCATGTCGTTGGGTAGGGCGCCGTACATGCAGCTGCCGTACCCGATGTTCATGCCTGGGGGAGGCAGCAAGCGGCAGGTGGAGGTGGAGGCGTTGATGTCGAGTAGAGTGTTAAGCCACATGCACAGTAACTAGATTGGGGCGCACCCAATGCCCAGTGTCCACGTCAAAGGCATTGCGCCAGTGCAGAAGGGCTTACGGGCGGGGGAGAGGTGCAACGTGCACAGGAGCTGCGGGTGTTGTTGCCAGGCTACCGGAGAGGCTAGACTTGTACATGAACACCCTAGTCCTCCAACAGCGCATTGCAGGTACCCGTACCCCACTGTGGATAGAGCACATCGTGTACCGGTACTTGTTACTTGGGTCCTGATCGCACTAAACCTTGACCCACCATCGTTCAGGCCATACCACGTGGCCCTCCCGTTTCGCCAACCGTCGTCTGCCATGGCCGGCGGCAGCGCGGCGCCGCACAGCAGCGCCACCACCAGGAGGAGGGCGCTGGTGCCAGCTGACGGGGCCCAGCTGCCCCCAACGGACTTGTGGGAGGACCGATGGGAAGCCATCCTGGTAGGAATATGGGAGCGGGAGGCATGTGGTAAGGGTTTTGTGCAGGATAGCAGCCGGGGCTATACTGTAACCGTTGCGGTGGGTGTGGCGGCAGGTTGGATCAAGTGTGCAGATGCCCAGCCGCAGGGTACAGTAGCAGACACGAGACACCGCAAGCACTGAACCTTTTCGCCGTGCAGGTTCTGGTCGTTTCCGTTGGGGCCTCCCTACCTGACAGTAGGCCGGCAGCAGTGCTCCAGGGCGGCTTCTCTTGTTGGGAGCGCTGGGCCCAAATGGCGCGACCAGCCGACGCCGAGGGCCGAAGGCTGAGCAGCTGCCGCGTAGCCCCTCCGAAGGAGAAGCAGTGTAGAGCAATCGCAGAGGCGAATGCGCGACGCAGAGTGCGCTTGCTCCGCTGCTGCGACAGAAGATGGCAGCCGGGCGCCAGAAGCCAAAGGAAGCGAACGACCAACCGCTTAAACGCCTTGACCGTGTTGCGCGCGCGACGAACGTACAGATGCAATTGTAGAGCGATGGCCAGAAGCGCGCTGCTCGCGCGAGTGCGCTCGACGCGGGCTTGCAGCACCGGACGTTGGCGTTCCCAGGGAAGCTTCGTAGCAGGGCTCGGCTCGACGGCGCTCTGCAACTGCGCTGCCCTTGCAGGCGCGCAATTATGATCGATAAATGGGAATGGGGAGCAATGCGGCTTGGACCAGGAATCTCGCGCGACTGGGAAGCCCCGTCGCAGCGGACAGTCCTTCGTATGCCCAGCGAGGTGAAGTTGACTCTGGCGTCGCAGGCTGCACCTTGGCTGCACTTGCAGGCAAATGCAAAAGCAATTGCAGAGCCTATGTCATCACGTTGCAGCTGGCGTGAAGTATGTTGGCAGGGTTGGGCCATTGCATTGACGCGGCCCATGGGAGGGGATCAGCCAATGGCGGGGAAGCGCCGCCGCCGCAAAAAAACAACAAACTGGACGTGAAATCCTGGCAAGCAACTGGAGAATAGAGGTGGTTGATGCCTACACTTGTGTGCAGCTGTGCCGCGGCAGGTATGGAGTTTGGGAAGGGCGTGCTTGCAGCTGCCGCTGGGCCAGCGACCCGTGGGTCATGTGAACGGCGCGGCAACGCACGCCCACATCGCACTGCGTTTCCTTATTCCGATATGCGAGGTCTTTATGCACATGCATAGCCACACCTCCTGTCCGTCGCGGGTTTCAACCAGTCAGACGGGAGCCATTCGGTTGAGCACGGCGTCTCGCGCTTCAGCTCCAGCAGGTGGCCGGAGCCCCACAGCTCCAACGGAGCTACGCCAAAAACGCGTCTTTTCGTTGCTCCACTGTCCTCCGCTCCTCCCCGTCACGCGGTCCTGCCTGAGGACGTTCAGCACAGCGGCAATCGTGACATGGTTGTTGCATGAGCCAGCATGAGCCGAATGGTTTCAGGGCATACCTGGAAGCAGCGAGGTAGGGGTACGGGTACACGGAGGTAGGTTGCACCGGGTTCTCCATGCGCCAGGGTCCCCGGGCCGGGCAGACTTTCAGAGGCGCCTTACAGTGGTGGTGAGCGAGAGTTCGCACTGCTCCCTGCCACCTGACACCCTACCTACACCGAGAGCGTCTACACGAACAGGACGGATCAGGCGCCGCCCCAGTACTGCCGTCGCTGACCAGTACCTTCGTACGAGACAGGTACCAGGTGTATGCAAAGTGGAAAACGCCCTACACCCTGGCGATATGCATGAAGCGTAACGCTACATGAGCTCACTGTGCAAGTACAGTAGAAAAGCAAGTCCTCAACCACGCCATGCATGCGAAAGCTGCGGGGTCATGCTGCCACGCAGCCTGCAGCAGCTGTGATTGTTCCACTCGTTACGCTTGGAAGCTCGAAACCACATGTACAATTTCGCCTAGCGCGCTCCCATGGTCCTAAAACAAAAACCTGCGCGAAGAATAGGTGTACCGCATGCAGAGTCGCGTTCACTCAGACCCCCACCACAACCACCACCACTCCATGCGCACTCTTCTCCGTACCCACCCAGAGACGATGTCAACTTAGCATCCAGCTGCCCAGCAACAACCATCCATCAAATCCTGCAAGCAGGACACCGTTGCGCGCGCCCACCGCGCCTTTGGGACGTACGGCGGTTACTGGCAACGACAGCCCGTTCCGCACCGTCCTGGTGCAACAGGCGCACGCGCGCTTGCTCGGACCTCCACCAGGGGTTGAGTAAGCGCAGCGTATATAGCGCGTAGCACCTCCCGCACCGTGGCCGCCCTGCAAGCCGACCCCGCACCAACAAACGCAACATATACAGGAAGCCGAGCATAGCCCAGCTGCCTCCCCACACTCCAGACGCACAAAGCCGTCCACACAAGCCAGACCGCACCCTCACCCATCCATTGCCCACCACCCGGGGTCGTTCCGGACGGCCTCGCAACCTCATATCTCCGCCAGGTTGGGAGGGCGCACAGCAGGTCCAGGGCGCATAGCACCTTCGTATCTCCGCCAGGGTAAGAGAAATGTGCGCCGTTACATTTCCGCCAGATAATAGGCAGCACCATACCCTCAAGTTTCTGCCAGGTCCGCGCATGGCACCGTTGTACCTCCAGTTTCAGGTCACACGCGGGCCGCACGACACCCTCAGATCTCCGGCAGGTTGAGGGCGCACAGCACCTCGTCCAGTCGCTCCAGGTACTCCGTGTGTCCCCCGATGAGGGCCGACAGGTTGGTGTTCTCCACACCAGGCACCGCCACGGGCGCCAGGCCCGCAGCACGGGACACGAACATGGAGTTCTTGGAGTGCGCCCTGCGCATGTAGGGGGCGAGCAGCGCACACGCGGAGCCGAGCGCGGGCGGGCGTTAACTTTGCCGTGTGCGGTCTGCGGTGTCTGCCTCAGGTGCGTGCGCCTGTGACGTGACGGCCGGTGGGGTTATGGGTGTTTGCGAGGGGGTCGCAGCTTCGTAAACACAGGATGTGCGTGGACATAGGATGTGGCCGTTTCCAGCGCATGTGCCGGCATGCGAACCCACTACCAGGCTACGCACGCCCGCCGCTGCCCTCAGCGACCCACGGTTGATCACCAACGTGGTTTGTCTTGTTTCACGGCAGTACACTTGCGGTATACACAGTGGTGTTGCCATACCTGAAGACGACCCCCAGCACCCAGTCGTTGGACGAGTAGGCATTGACGAAGCGGCCACTGACCGCCGACCGAGCCGCAGCCCACCTACGGCAACCGCAGCACAAGCACACACGTCCACACGTTTGGGACAACCAGGCAGGAAGGAAGCACACGCCACGGCTGTGTTCCCTCTTAACTCCAAGCTCCGACCCCATTATCCCCGGCCGCACTCCCATCGCCTGCACAGCCCCCATGCGTCGCCTCGCTGGTCCCACACAAGCGTCGCGCGGCATTGCAACCACCCAATCGTTCACCCCACCCGGTTGCCAGTTGCCACTCCCACGCCCGCCGAAGCTCCCCACCTGGCCCCGCTGGCGCTGACGGGCGTCCACGCACCCATGCAACCATGCCCCTCCGCGAACCCCCTTGACCACCCAGCTCTCTCCACACCCTCACTCCCGTCGCACCTTGCCTCGCTGGCGCTGACGGGCGTGCCCAGCAGCACCACGCTCTCAACCACTGTCCGCCGCACTGCTCCCTCCCCCCTCCCTCCTCCCCCTTGACGCCCCAGCCCCGCAACTTGCCTCGCTGCCGCTGACGGGTGTGCCCCGCCCCGCCCCGCCCCGCCCCTCCCTCACTCGCCCGCCCACCCCTGCCCTATCGCTTCGCTCCCCGAACCCTGAAGTTCAGCCTCACCTCGGCTCGCTGGCGCTGACGGGCGTGCCCAGCAGTACCGCGCTCTCCACCAGGCCTCGCGCGCCGCAGCGCGACAGCTCCAGCAGGCAGTGGAAGATGAGCCGCGCGCCCATGGAGAAGCCGATCTGGGGGCGGGGTGCAGGGTCCGATTTCGAAATAGGATAGCCTACCGTATGTAGCCGGTGTTTCAGTTCTACAGGGGACGCGGCTTTGGCCATGGGGGCAAGAGCGGGGCGGGGCCCGGGGTGGGCGGTGTTTGCAGGTCGACATACGGCATCAGGGGCCCTGTAGGGCATCGAGCAGACAGCCACACGCTCCACTCGAAGGAGGTGGCGGTGCAGGCCCAGGTGCTGAGCGCCGAGGCAAGGCACCTGATCATCAACCGTGCTAACTTAGGTATGGAAGTTATGCACGAACGTAACGCTCACA
>VFQN01003980.1_pt1 | contig 20145 bp, 13 predicted proteins | sample 3512371 | NCBI WGS metagenome assembly VFQN01 (sample SAMN10412370, study PRJNA504923) | tailings metagenome | isolation source: Replicate 2 from Balatoc abandoned mine | place: Philippines: Itogon, Benguet | collected 2017-08-28
GCCCCGCCATCGCAGCGATCCGGGGCGCGGGATGAACGGCGACCAGGAGCCCGAGTGTCGCCTCGTCCAGGCTTTTCGCCCCCTCGATATGGAGCGCGCTGGCAATAAAAACCGCACGCAGGCCGGCGGCGGCAGCTCCGGCGATGTCGGTCTTGATGCCATCGCCGATGGCCAGAATGCGCGCCGTGTCGACGGCGCTGCCACGCGCCTCGGCGATCAGCTCGCGAGCGCGAGTGTAGATCGGCGGATGCGGCTTGCCGGCGTACTGCACTTCGCCGCCGAGGGCCGCGTAGTTCTCTGCGAGCGCACCGGCGCAATAGACAAGCCGGTCGCCGCGCTCGACGACGATGTCCGGGTTGGCGCAGATCATCGGCAGATTGCGGGCGCGGATGTCGGCGAGCATGGCGCGGTAGTCGTCCGGCGTCTCGTGATCGTCCTCGAACAACCCGGTGCAGACGACGGCGGCAGCGCCGTCGATGGGGCCACGCGTGACCTCGAGCCCGTCGAAGGTGCCGAGATAGCGATCGGGCCCGAGGTGGAACACCGATTGGCCAGCGAAATGCGAGATCAGCACGCGCGTCACGTCGCCGGAGGTGACGATGGCGTCGTAGGCGGCACGTGGAATGCCCATGCTGTCGAGGTGGGCCGCGACCTCGGTGCCCAGGCTCGGCGCGTTGCTGACGAGGACGACGCTGCCGCCACCGGCGCGGAAACGGACGCACGCCTCGGCGGCCGCTGGATACGGGTTGATGCCATCGTGGAACACGCCCCAGACGTCGCTGATCCAGGCGTCGGCGGTGGCCGCCAGCGGCGTTATCGAGCGCAGGACCGGAATGGCGACGGCGGGACTGTCGGGCATTGCGGCTCCTGTCGGGCAATTGACAGCAAAGGAGCGGATGCCCAGCACCCGCTCCTAGATCTATCAGCCCTTAACCGAGCCCCTGGTCCCGATCAAGCCGCGCTGGTTCGCGCGGCGCCGCGATCGACCTTGATCGGGCGTGGCGCGCCGAACAGGCGGCCCTGGCCGAGCAGTGCGCCGAAGCCGAACACCTTCACCAATTCCCGCTCGTCGGTGATCCGACCAACGATCAGCGAGAAGCCGAGCTGCGACAGGAAGCGGCAGAGATCGGCGGACGGCACCACGCCATGCGGCGCCGGTAGACCGTCGAGGAACACCTGCGCGTCGAGCCGGACGAAATCGAAGCCATGGCTCTTCAGCCCCTCGAAGTCGACATCGAGATCGACGACGTCCACCAGCGCGTAGCGGAGCCCCGACTCCGCCATCGCGGCGAGCGCTTCCCAATGCGCGGGCCCGAAGGTCCGGATCTCGCTCTGGGATATGGCCATGACGAGGCGCGCAGCAAGCGCGGCATCTGGCGTCAACGCCCCGATCAGCGCGCTGTGGAAGCCGCCATCGCGAATCGACTCGCCGGACAGGCTCGAGAACAACGAGGCATTGGAGCCACGCGCCGCGATCTGGCCCGCGAGGCGGGTCGCCTCGGTGACGGCATGGGAGTCGATCCGCGGCAGCAGCCCGGTGCCGACGATCGCCCGCGCAAAATCCCTCGGGTCGAGCAGCTCGCCATCGTCGTCGCGAAGCACGACCGAGACCTCGTAATGGCGGGCCCGGTGGTCGTCGAGACCGAGGATCGGATCGAGGTAGACGTCGATGCGCGCGGCATCGACAGCGCCAGCGATGCGCGCGAGGGCGCCCTGGTCGCGATGGACCGGCAGCGGGAACTCGCTGTGTCCTTCCGGATGATGCATGGTCGTGGCGGCCTGGCGCAGGGCGTCGACCTGACCGTCGATATCGTCGAGCTCTTCGTCGTGGGGAGCACGCGCGGCGGCAGGCGCGGGCGCCGCCGCGGCCCTTGGAGCCGCTGTCGCGGGCGGCCCGTTGAGCTGGTCGGCGAGCCCCTTGATCAGCGACTGCATCATCGCGATGTCCTGCGCGCGCGGATCGGCCGCCGCGACGGCATCATCGATACCTTCATCCTCCATGGGTTCAGCATCGGCCTGTTGCCGTAGCGGCGGTGCCGGCTTGACGGCTGTGGGGTGCGCGGGCGCCGCCGCTGGCGCCACCGGCGGCTTGGCGCCGCGCAGCGGCGGCGTTTTGCGCTCGCCTGCGGTTGCGCCGCCGGACACGCCCAGCGGTGGCAGCGGCGGCGGCTGGGTGGGAGGCACGCGACCGCCAGCCGGGCTACCCGTCGGACGCGGGGCCACGACCGGCTCCGGCACGCCCAGCGCAGGTCGCGGCTGTCCGGCACCCTGGACGGGTCCTTGGATGGATCCAGGCGCCTTCGCCAGGGGCGCCACATCCGGCACACCCGGGCCGGACTTTACGGGCGGACGCTCGCCGCCCTTCTCGATCGCGCTTGGCACCTGCGCGGGCGGCGGCGGGCCAGCGGCGGGCCGCGGCGGCGCCAGCGTCGGGGGCACGTCGCCCTTCATCGGCCCCTTCGTCGGGACTTTCGACGGGTCGCCGCTTCCGGCGCCACGGGTCACACCCACGGGCACGCCGAAGCGATCGGCGCCTGCCACCGCGAGCCGCGGTGGTATCGGGTCACTGGAGCGCGGTCCACGCCGCTCGACGAGCCGGCGCAACTCGGCGTTCTCGTCCGCGAGGTCGGCCACCTCGGCGCTGAGATCGGCGATGTCGTATCCCCGGCGCACGAGCGAGTGAACGAGCAGGAGCGCCCAATAGCTCACGATCGCCGCCGCGACGGACGCCGCAAGTCCGAAGCCGAACGTGGTGCGCATGGCGACGCCGAAGGCCACGATCACGATGACGATCGAGAGTTGCACGACCATTTCGCGCAGGCGGCCACCTGCCTCAGGCGCTGCCGGCTCCAGGTCATCCGCCTCGAAGGCTGCAGTCGTTGTCATGCGTTCCTGCCCTAAAGAGAATCCACTCGGGGAGAGTGTTCTCAGGGCGGACCCGATTCGCAATGCACAGGCACCGGCTGTCACCGGGAAAAGGCTGGAAAACTTGCCATTTTTCGATCCGAGGGTGGCTTTTTTGCTGCCCCCTCGAAGGCCCTGACTACATTTTGGCCCTGAGCAACGCTGCACCGGCCCCGAGCGCGTTGAGCTTGCCGAGAGCAACGCCGCGCGGCAGGGGTGCCATTCCGCAGTTCGTGCTGCCCTGGATGCGCTCGGCGTCGGCGTACTCGGTCGCCTTGCGGAGCGTGGCCGCGACCTGCTCCGGCGTTTCGATGGCGCTCGTCGCGACATCGATCGCACCGACCAGGATCGTCTTGTCGCGCAGGTGCGAGATGAGCGACATCGGCACCTTCGAACCCGCGCATTCGAGGGAGACCTGCTGGATCTTCGAGCTGTTGAGAGCCGGGAAGATCTCCTCGTACTGGCGCCACTCGCCGCCGAGCGTCTCCTTCCACTTGACGTTCGCGTCGATCCCGTAGCCGTAGCAGATGTGGACGGCGGTCGTGCACTTGAGCCCGGCTGCGGCCGCCTCGAGCGCCGCGATGCCCCATTCCCTGACGTCGCGCATGAAAACATTGAACGCCGGCTCGTCGAACTGGATGACGTCGGCACCCAGCGCCTCGAGCTCGCGCGCCTCCGCGTTGAGCACCTTCGCGAATGCCATCGCCATGTCGGCGCGGCGGCCGTAGTGCGCGTCCGCGATGGTGTCACAGATGGTCATCGGACCGGGCAGCGTGAACTTCAGTTTGCGGGTCGTATGCGCGCGCACGAACGCGACGTCGGCGCTATGGACCGGGTTCTTACGCGTGATCGGTCCGGTGACGGTCGGCACATCCACGACATAACGATTGTCGCGAATGCCCATCTTGGTCTTCTTCTGCCAGTCGATGCCGCTGATGTGCTCGAGGAAGCCGTGCACGAAGTGGATGCGGAACTGCTCGCCATCGGACACGATGTCGATGCCGGCATCCTCCTGCAGCTTCAGCCAGACGAGCGCCGCGTCCTCCTGCGCGCGCCGGAGCGCATCGCCCTCGTAACGCCATGCGCCCCACAGCCGCTCAGGCTCGGCGAGCCAGGCGGGTTTTGGCAGACTGCCAGCGATTGTGGTCGGGAACAGGGTGCGTGCCATGGTGTGCCTCGGCGGATGGGCGAGCAATGGCCGCGGATGCTATCCGATCAAACCCGCATCGTCGAATGCCCAACGCGCCGAGGGCCGCTAGAGCGACTTGAGGAAAATGGCCACGGCGTCGGCGGCCGCTTCGAGGTTGCCGCGCCGGGTCGCACCGGAGCCGCCGCGCGGACCGAGGTCGTGGTCCCCGTCATGCGCCCAGTGAAAGCGGATCGACGCCGGCAGCGTCAGCGCCTCGACCTCGGCGCGGCTCCCGAATGGATCGCGTTCGCCCTGGACGAACAATGCCGGCGTCGCGAGGTTGGCGAGGTGCTCGACCCGCAGGCGCTCGGGCGTCTTCGGCGGGTGAAACGGATAGCCGAGACACACGAGGCCGGCGACCAGGCCCTCTCCATGCAGCATGTCGCAGACGTGGCTCGCTACACGACCGCCCATCGACTTGCCGCCGATCGCGAGCGGCCCCTTAGAAACCGCGGCAGCGGCTCGCGCCGCGGCAATCATCTCCCCATCGAGCAGCTCGGCTTTCGGCGGCGGCCGCCGCTTGCCGCCGTTGCGCCGCGCCGCCATGTAGCGGAACTCGAACCGCGCGACGCGGATGTCGCGATCGCCGAGCATGGAGCTAATCAAGGTCAGGAACGGACTGTCCATGGCCGCGCCGGCACCGTGAGCGAGGAGCAGCGTCGCGGCAGCGCGATCCGGTCCGGTCCACAGCAGCTCGGTCGTCGCAACCGCGGTCATGACTGGCGTCACCCTAAAATTGCCGCATCGATGGCGTTTCTGCCACGCGCTCACAGGTCTGGTGACCATTTCGACGTCGCCTCATTGACCCATGCACCCCATGGCGTCAAGATTGTGAGACGTTTCATGTCGGAAAGCGGGATGGTTGCGATTGGCCGATCTTCGATTGTGGGCAGGGTACTCGTCGCCCTGACCGCGCTGGCGGTGTGCCTCGCTTCGGCATCGGCCTCGCCCGAAGAGCAGCGGCGCCTGGTGATTGGCACCTCCGCGACCTTCGCCACCTTCGATCCCCACACGCTCGACGATGCGGCGCAAAATATCGTCCGCGTGAACTTCTATGACGGCCTGACGCGTTGGGTCGGATCGCCGCCGCGCCTGCAGCTCTGGCTCGCCCACCGTCACGAAGTGTCGCCCGACGGCCAGATCCATACTTTCCACCTGCGCGAGACCGCGCGCTTCCACGACGGCAGCCCGGTGCGCGCCGTTGACGTCGTCTACTCGATGGAGCGGCTGCTGGCGCTGAAACAGGGCCCTTATCTGCTGTTCTCCGACATCGTGGCGCCCGGGGGGACCCGCGCGGTCAACGAAAGGACCGTGGCATTCAACCTCGTGCGCCCGATGCAGGGCTTCGCTTCGCTGCTGCCGGAGCTCGCCATCGTCAATCGCGCGCTCGTCTCGACCAACGAGAAGAACAACGACTGGGGCCAGGAATGGCTGCAGCGCAATAGTGCCGGCTCGGGAAGCTACATCCCCTTCCGGCGGGACCGCGAAGGCGCTTTCCTTGCCACCCGCTTCGCCGAGCATTTCATGCCCGAGTGGGGTTCCAACGCCATCGACGAGTTCGAGGTCTCCCTGGTCGTCGATCCGAACGAGCGGGTCGATGCCCTGTTGAATGGCAAGGTCGGCGCGATCCTCGGGCAGCTCACGCTGGACCAGCTCGACCAGGTTCGCCGCGCGCCCGGCTTCCACGTCGTCGAGCAGCCGACGCTGCGTCTCGTGCGTGGCGTCGTCCACAACCGGCGGGCTCCGACCAGCAGTATCGATTTCCGCCGCGTGCTGGCGCACGCATTCGACTACGAGGGGCTGACCAAGGGGCTGCTCTCGGGCACGCTGGTGCGCAACGGGTCGCCGCTCCCCGATCTCATCTCCGGCAGCGCCACGCCGTCGCGTGGCTACGCTTTCGACCTCAACCGCGCCCGCGAGTTCCTCGAGAAGGTTCCGGGCCCGATCCAAGAGATCACCATCGGCGCCATCGCGGGCCAGCCGCACGCCGAGATGGCCGCAGCCGTCCTCAAGCAGGGCCTCGACGCGCTTGGCATAAAGAGCCGGGTCGTCGCCGAGACCGCGCAGGCCGTGTTCGCGCGCTCGCACGACGAACGCCAGATGTTCGACGTCCTCTTCATGGTCGAGACGCGGCTGCCGCCGGACCCCGATCCGTGGATCGGCGCACGCTACGTCTGCAAGGACGCTGGCCGCACCAACTACAGCTGGTATTGCAACGACAGCGTCGACGCCCTGGTGGCGGAGGCGCGCCGGAGCACCGACGCGGCTGCCCGGTGGAAGAATTTCACCGCCGCCGCGACGCTGATCGAGGCCGATGCCGTCGATTTGTGGATCGGCACCGCGGTCCGGCTTGGCGTGTTCGCGAACGCGGTGTCGGGCATGAGGTTCAGCCCGCTGAGTGAAGGCCTCGATCTCCGGTGGGCCTCGATGGAACGGCGGATTGCCCAGTAGCAGGCCGCGCCGTTCGATCTTGACGAACCCCCATTCCGCGCACGGACACTCCGGACGGGCGATTTTGACCACAAAATCCGGTTTCCGGTTCGCAAGGCCACGCGCACACTTGAAGTGGTCCTGAAATCAGGCCATATGCATTAAACGCATAGCTGAAAGACGGTCCGAACCGGACCCGCAGCAATCCCCAGGAAGTGCCCAGGTAGCTCCCATGTCCCATCCACGACACGCCAAGGTCATCATCCTCGGCTCCGGGCCGGCCGGGTACACGGCCGCGATCTATGCCGCCCGCGCGATGCTGAAGCCGCTGGTGATCCAGGGCATTCAGCCCGGCGGCCAGCTCACCATTACCACCGACGTCGAGAACTATCCGGGCTTCGCCAAGGTGATCCAGGGTCCCTGGCTGATGGAGGAGATGCAGGCCCAGGCCGAGCACGTCGGCACCGAAATCATCATGGACCACGTCACTAAGGTGACGCTGTCGCGCCGTCCGTTCCTGCTCGAGTGTGACTCAGGCGACAGCTACACCTGCGACGCCCTTATTATCTGCACCGGTGCCCAGGCGCGCTGGCTCGAGATGCCGAGCGAGCAGGCATTCAAGGGCCACGGCGTCTCCGCCTGCGCGACCTGCGACGGGTTCTTCTACCGCAACAAGGAAGTGATCGTCGTCGGCGGCGGCAATACGGCCGTCGAGGAGGCACTGTTCCTGACCAATTTCGCGAGCAAGGTCACGGTCGTCCATCGCCGCGACAGCTTCCGCGCAGAGCGCATCCTGCAGGACCGCCTGTTCAAGCATCCGAAGATCGAGGTGCTGTGGGACACGACGGTCGACGAGATCACGGGTGCCTCCGATCCCAAGAGCGTAACCGGCATCAAGCTGCGCAACGTCAAGACCGGCCAGGTCACCGCGCGCGCCGTCGACGGCGTGTTCATCGCCATCGGCCATGCGCCGGCGACCGAGCTGTTCGTGGGCCAGCTCCCCATGACCAAGGGCGGCTACCTCATCACCAAGCCGGATTCCACGGCGACCGACATTCCCGGCGTCTTCGCGGCCGGCGACGTCAAGGATGAAGTCTATCGCCAGGCCGTGACCGCCGCAGGGATGGGTTGCATGGCCGCACTCGAGGCGGAGCGCTTCCTCGCCCATGTCGGCGAGCAGCTGTCGGCCGCGCAATAAGCAAGGACAAGGAAAGGTGGGAAGCGTGCCAGGGCACATGGACTGGGACAAGCTGCGGATCTTCCATTCCGCGGCGGAGGCAGGAAGCTTCACGCACGCCGGTGAGAGCCTGCGGATGAGCCAGTCGGCCGTGAGCCGGCAGGTTTCGGCGCTCGAGAAGGAGCTCGGCGTCTCGCTGTTCCATCGCCATGCGCGCGGCTTGGTGCTCACCGAGCAGGGCGAGATGCTGTTCCGCACCGCCAGCGAGGTGATGAACAAGCTGCAGACGGCGGAGTCGCTGCTATCGGACTCGACGACCAAGCCGGCTGGTGATCTGCGCGTGACCGCGACGGTCGGGCTCGGATCGGTGTGGATCACGCAGCGCCTGCGCGAGTTCCTGGAGCTCTACCCCGACATCCGCGTCGAGCTGATCCTCAACGATGAGCCGGTCGACCTGTCGATGCGGATCGCCGATGTCGCCATCTGGGCGCGTGAACCGGCGCAGGGCGACCTGATCCGCCGCCCGCTGTTCACGATGCAGACGCACTGCTACGCCTCGAGCCAGTACATCCGCAAGTTCGGCACGCCGCAAACGGTGGCCGATCTCGACCGCCACCGGATTGTTTCCTTCGTCGGCAACCCGGCACCGCACCTCTCTCACATCAACATGCTCGAGTCGCTCGGCCGCGAGGGCCGCGCACCGCGCGTACCCGTAATGCGCGCGAGCGCCATACTGGCGCTGAAGTATGCCATCCGCTCCGGCATCGGCATCGGCATGATCCCAGATTATCTTACCCAGGAAGAAGCCGACCTGGTGCCCGTGCTGGCCGATCTCGAGCTGCCGAAGCTGCCGGTTTACTTCGTTTATCCGGAAGAGCTGAAGACGGCGAAGAAGGTCCAGGTTTTCCGTGACTTCATGGTCGCCAAGGGTCGTCAGTGGAAGTTCTGACGGGCACAGGAATTCGCCCTTCGCGCAAGCCATGCAGTTTCTGCAGACCCGCCTTCGGCCTGACCACATTGTGCAATAGCGAGTGAGCATCCATATAACCTTCAGCTGTGACGGACAGCTACTGAAGGCAGTTCCCTCCCTTTGACGCCTTCATCCGCGTCGCTTGCGACGCGGGCAAACTACAGCCGGGCCTTGAGCCCGGCTTTTCTTTTTCTGGCCCCAAATTCAAATGGTTGCGATGAACCGAGCGAAGCGGAACGCTAGGTCAGGTCGCCAGGACTTCCTCGTGCGCCACCTCGAGATTGAGCGCGGCTGACAACAACGCCTGCGTGTAGGCCTCGCGCGGCCGCTCGAAAATGGCCTTCGTCGGCCCCTCCTCCACGACGACGCCATTGCGCAGCACAACCACGTAGTTGCTGAGCGCGCGCACGACCCGCAGATCGTGGCTGATGAACAGGTACGAAAGGTCATGTTCGCGCTGGAGGTCGCGCAGCAGGTCGACGATCTGCGCCTGCACGCTCATGTCGAGGGCGCTGGTCGGCTCATCGAGGAGGATGAACTTTGGGCCCAGCACCATCGCGCGGGCGATGGCGATGCGCTGGCGCTGGCCGCCGGAGAACTCGTGCGGATAGCGGTCCTGGGCGGATGGATCGAGCCCGACCACGCGCAGCGCCTGGCTCACCCGCTCGCGACGCTGCTCATACGTCAGGCCCGGGTTCTGGATGATCAGGCCTTCCTCGATGATCTGGCTCACCGATAGCCGCGGCGACAGCGACCCATAGGGGTCCTGGAACACGATCTGCATCTCGCGGCGCAGCGGCCGCATCCGCTTGGCATTGAAGGCGTCGATCCGATTGCCGAGGTAGGCGATCGGCCCCTTCGAGGCAACGAGCCGCAGGATTGCCAGCCCGAGCGTCGTCTTGCCCGAGCCGGATTCGCCGACGACCCCGATCGTCTCGCCGGCCCTCAGGCACAGCGACACCCCGTCGACAGCGCGCACGTGATCGACCGTGCGCCGCATGAGCCCGCGCTTGATCGGAAACCATACCTTCAGATTGTCGGTCTGCATCACGACCGGACCGGAAGGGTTGCCGGGCGGCGGCTCGCCCTTGGGCTCGGCGGCGAGCAGGTGACGCGTGTAGCTGTGCTGGGGTGCGTCGAAGATCTGCTCGACCTGCCCCCGCTCGACGATCGCGCCCTGGCTCATCACGTAGACGCGGTCGGCCATCTTGCGGACGATGCCGAGGTCATGGGTGATCAGCAGCATTGCCATGCCGAGCTCGCGCTGCAGCTCCTTCAGCAGCTCGAGGATCTGGGCCTGGATCGTCACGTCGAGCGCGGTCGTCGGCTCGTCGGCGATGAGCAGGTCGGGCTCGTTGGCGAGCGCCATGGCGATCATGACGCGCTGGCGCTGGCCGCCGGAGAGCTGATGGGGATAGGCGCCAAGGCGCTTCTCGGCATCACGGATGCCGACCTTGCGCAGGAGGTCCAGCACCCGCGCGTGGGTATCGGCCTCGCTGAGCCCCTTGTGGAGGCGCAGGATCTCGCCGACCTGCTGCTCGATCGTGTGCAGCGGGTTGAGTGACGTCATCGGCTCCTGGAAGATGATCGAGATGCGCCTGCCGCGGATGTCGCGCATAACGGGATCCGGCGCCTTGAGCAGATCCTTGCCCTCGAAGAAGATCTCGCCGGTTGGATGATGCGCGGCGGGATAGGGCAGCAGGCGCATGATCGAGAGCGCGGAGACGCTTTTCCCCGAGCCGGACTCGCCGACCAGCGCCACCGTCTCGCCCTTGCCGATCGTGAAATCGACGCCCTTGACGGCGAGATGACGCGTGTCGCCCGATCGGAACTCGACTGCGAGGTTGCGCACGGTAACCAGCGTCTGCGCCGCCGAGGGCGCGCGGGTCTTCATCGGAATGTCTTTCTGGGATCGAGGGCATCGCGCACCGCTTCACCGATGAAGATCAGCAGCGACAGCGTGACAGCGATCGAGAAGAAACCGGCGAGACCGAGCCACGGCGCCTGCAGATTGGCCTTGCCCTGCGACAGGAGCTCGCCCAGCGACGGCGATCCCGGCGGCAGGCCAAGCCCGAGGAAATCGAGCGCCGTCAGCGCCGTGATCGAGCCCGAGAGCTTGAACGGCAGGAACGTCAGCGTCGCCACCATCGCGTTGGGCAGCAGGTGCTTGAACATGATCTTGACGTTCGACAGCCCGAGCGCCCGCGCCGCCGTGATGTACTCGAAGTTGCGTCCGCGCAGGAATTCCGCGCGCACCACGCCGACCAGATAGACCCAATGGAACAGCAGCAGGATGAACAGCAGCGTCCAGAAGCCCGGCACCAGCACCGCAGAGATGATGATCAGCACATAGAGCGACGGAATCGACGACCAGATCTCGAGGATGCGCTGGAACACGAGGTCGACGCGCCCACCGAAATAGCCCTGCACGGCGCCGGCCGCGACACCGATTGCCGCCGACAGGATCGTGAGGATCAGGCCGAACAGCACGGAGATGCGGAAGCCGTAGATGATGCGGGCGACGACGTCGCGGCCCTGGTCGTCGGTGCCGAGCCAGTTGCGGTTGCCGATCGCGTGGAAGCGCGCGAGCTGGTCAGCATCCGCCTCGCAGACCGCCGCGCTCGATGCCCAGGGCGGTGGCGCCGGATAGCCGAGACAGCGGCCCTCCGGTCCCTTCACGCGCGGAAAGTCTTTGTTGATCGAGTTGTAGGAGTAGCGGATCGGCGGCCAGAGCATCCAGCCGTTCTTTTGGATCTCGTCGAGGATCACCGGATCCTTGTAATCGGTCACCGCCAGGAACCCGCCGAACTTCTCCTCGGGATAGTCGACGAGCACCGGAAACAGCGTCTCGCCCTTGTAGCGCACGAGGATCGGCCGGTCGTTGGCGATCACCTCGGCGAAGAGACTGGCGACGAACAGTCCGAGGAAGATCCACAGCGCCCAGTATCCGCGCCGGTTGGCCTTGAAGTTGCGCCAGCGCCGTTGGTTGATCGGCGACAGCTCAAAGAAGCTGCGACGGCGCGGCAGCGGGCCGACGGGTATCGGGTCGACGGGCTCATGTGGCTCGGCGGCCGGCACCGGCGGCGCGATGTCGGGCGCTACCGGCGCCACTTCCGGCTTCAGCTCGAGCGTATCGTCACGACGCGCATCCACCGGCTCAGACCTCCCGCGACTCGAAGTCGATGCGCGGATCGACGAGCGTATAGACGAAATCCGAGATGAGGTTCACCACCAGCCCGACAAGCGAGAAGATGAAGAGTGTCGCGAAGACCCCGGGATAGTCGCGGTCGATGATCGATTCGAAGCTCAGCAAGCCGAGGCCGTCGAGCGAGAAGATGGTCTCGATCAGCAGCGCGCCGCTGAAGAACGCACCGATGAACGCGCCGGGAAAGCCGGCGATGATGAGCAGCATGGCGTTGCGGAAGATGTGACCGTACAGCACCTGGCGCTCACCGAGGCCCTTCGCGCGCGCCGTCATGACGTACTGTTTGCGGATCTCGTCGAGGAACGAGTTCTTGGTCAGAAACGCCATGGTCGTGAAGGCGCCGAGCGCGAGTGCGATCAGTGGCAGCGTCAGATGCCAGAAATAGTCGACGATCTTGCCCCACAGCGACATCTGCGCCCAGCCGTCCGAGGTCAGCCCGCGCGAGGGGAACCACTGCACGAACGAGCCGCCCGCGAACAGGATCAGCAGCAGCACCGCGATCAGGAAGCCGGGGATCGCATAGCCGATGACGAGGATGCCCGAGGTCCAGGTATCGAACTTCTCGCCGTCGTTCACGGCTTTGCGGATGCCGAGCGGAATCGAGATCAGATAGGTCAGCAGCATCATCCAGACGCCGAGCGAGATCGAGACCGGCAGCTTCTCCTTGATCAGCTCGATGACGTTGATATCGCGGAAGTAGCTGCGGCCGAAGTCGAACATGAGGTAGTTCTTCAGCATCAGAAAGAAGCGCTCGTGCGCCGGCTTGTCGAAACCGAACTGTTTCTCGAGCTGCTTGATGAACTCGGGATCGAGCCCCTGCCCGCCGCGATAGCGCGAGGAGCTGCCCTCGGAGCCGCCGCCGGGCTGTGCCGCCGGTCCGCCCTGCAGCCCGTCACCGCCGCCACCACCGATCCGCGCGGTAGCGCCGGCATCGGTGCCGGTGAGCTGCGCGATCACCCGCTCGACCGGACCGCCCGGCGCGAACTGGATGATCGTGAAGCTGATCAGCATGATCCCGAACAGCGTCGGGATCATCAGCAGAATGCGCTTGAGCAGATAGGCGCCCATGGGTCGGCTGCACTTTCGATCAGTTCGACTTCATCTTGGCAGCTTTGTCGGCATCGTACCACCAGGTGTCCGGCGCGCCGCGGCTGTATTTGGGCTTAACGTCCGGACGGGAATATTTGTCCCAATAGGCGATATGGTGCGCGGCCTTGTACCACTGCGGCACCCAGTAGTGCCCGGCGCGCAGCACGCGATCGATCGCCCGCATCGCCGCCACCAGCTCGGCGCGGCTCTTGGCGTCGACCACCTTGTCGATCAGCGCGTCGATTACCGGGTCCTTGATGCCGGCGAGGTTGACGCTGCCGTCGACGTTGGCGTTCTCGCTGGCCCAGTAGTTGCGCATCTCCATGCCCGGCGTCAGGCGCAGGACGAAACGCGACGTCACCACGTCGAAGTCGAAGGACTTGACGCGGCGCTGGTACTGGGCGCTGTCGACACGGCGGATGGTGGCGCTGACGCCGATCGCCTGCAGGTTCTTGATGTAGGGCGCGATGATGCGCTCGAACGTCGCTTCGAAGGTCAGGAACTCGATGTCGAGCGCGTCGCCCGACGGACAGACGCGCACGCGATCCTTGCCGACCTTGCAGCCGGCCTCGTCGAGCAGCTTGGCGGCCTCGCGCAGAAGCTTGCGATCGGTTCCCGAGCCGTCCGAGACGGGCGAGGTGTACGGTGCCTCGAACACCGCCGCCGGCAGCTTGTCGCGGAATGGCGCGAGCAGGGCGAGTTCCTCGGGCGAGGGCTTCCCCGTCGCCATCATGTCCGAGTTCTCGAAGTAGCTGTTGGTGCGCTTGTAGAGGTCGTAGAACAGGTTCTTGTTCGTGAACTCGTAGTCGAAGGCATAGTCGAGCGCGCGGCGCACGCGGGCATCCGAGAACTTGGCGCGGCGCGTATTGAAGAAGAAGCCCTGCGCACCCGACGGGTTGGCATCCGGCAAGGTGATGCGCTGGATGCGGCCATCGCGCACCGCCGGCACGTCGTAGCCCGTCGTCCAGTCGCGCGCGGTGAACTCCTCGCGGAAATCGTAGGTGCCGGCCTTGAACCCTTCGAGTGCCGCCGTGCGGTCGCGATAGTACTCGTAGCGGATCTCGTCGAAGTTGTTCTGGCCCACGTTGACCGGCAAATCCTTCGCCCAGTAGTCGTTGCGCCGCTTGTAGGTGATCTGCGCACCGGGACGGAAGTCGCTGATGAGATAGGGCCCCGATCCGAGTGGCGGCTCGAGCGTCGTCTGCTCGAAGTCCCGCGTCCCGTAGTAGGCCTTCGAGATGACCGTCAACCCGGCGACGACCGTCGGCAGGTCGCGGGTAAGCTCGCCGGTGAACGCGAAGCGCACGGTGTGGGGATCGAGCGCCTCGGCCTTCGTCACATCGCGCATCATGATGCGATAGCCCGGCTGGCCCTTCGTCTTCAGCGTGTCGAACGAGAACACGACGTCGTCGGCGGTGATCGCCGAGCCGTCCGAGAACTTGGCTTCGGGGCGCAACCTGAACGTCACCGACTGGCGGTCCGACGCCACCGCGGCGTCACGCGCGATCAGACCGTACATGGCATCGGGCTCGTCGCCCGAGCGCACCATCAGCGTGTCGAACAGCAGCCCGAGACCGCTCGCTGCGTCGCCCTTGAGGAGGAACGGATTGAAGGTATCGAAGGAATTGGGAGGACCGCCGTAGGTCGAGAATCGCCCGCCCTTCGGCGCCTTCGGATTGACGTAGTCGAAATGCTTGAAGTCAGCCGGATACTTGAGATCGCCGAACGTCGACAGGCCGTGCTTGAAGTCCTGCGCCGCCAGCGGCGCCGGCGCGCCGAGCAGCATCAAGGCGCAGAGAAGGGCAGCGGAACAACTGCTCGCAAACGATCGCGTCATATCTCTTTTCCTGTCCAATGCGTCCTCGCTCAAGCCGTCACCGCCGCGCCGCCGCGAGCCGCTCCGCCGCTGCCCCGTCGTGCCACCATGTCTGCAGGAAGCGCGTGGTCGACCCGGTGTAAGTCGGCGGCTTGGACGGTCCGCGATACATGTCCCACATGGCGACGCGGTCCTTCGGCGAGTACCACTGCGGCACGAGGTAATAGTTCCACAGCAGGATCCGGTCGAGCGCACGCGACGCCGCCACCAGCTCCGCCCGGTCCTTGGCGAAAATCAGCTTCTCGATGACCTTGTCGATCGCCGGGTTCTTGATGCCCATCAGGTTGCGGCTACCCTCGCGTCCCGCCGCTTCCGATCCGAAATAGTCGCGCTGCTCGTTGCCGGGCGTCAGCGACTGACGATAGCCGGCGACCACCACGTCGAAATCGAAGGTGTCGAGACGCCAGCGGTACTGGGCGCTGTCGACGAGCCGCACGGTCGCGTCGATGCCGAGCTTGCCGAGCGCGTCCATATACGGCCGAACGATGCGGTCGAACTCCGCCGAGACGATCAGGAACTCGACCTTGAACGGCTCGTCGTGGTGGTTGCGGAGCGCACCCTTGTTCTGCTTCCAGCCCGCCGCCGTCAGCAGCCGTGCCGCCTCTGCCATGTTCCGGCGATGCTCATCGCGTCCGGCGTTGAAGGGGTTCGCGTAGACCGTCGTGAAGACCTCCGGCGGAACCTCGTCGCGCACACTTTCGAGGATCTCCAGCTCGCGGCCGGTCGGCAGATCCGTCGCCTTGAGCTCGGAATTCTCGAAGTAGCTGCCGGTGCGCTTGTACTGGTCGAAGTGTATGTTTTTCGATGCCCACTCGAAGTCGAAGGCGAGATTGAACGCGCGCCTGACGCGCCAGTCCTGGAACTGCGGCCGGCGCAGGTTGAAGGCGAACCCCTGCATCGGCGTGATCAGGCTGTTATCCCACTCATCGCGCCGGACGAGACCGCGGCGCTGTGCATCGAAGTCGTAGGCGGTCGCCCAGTTCTTGGCACTGGCTTCCGGCCAGAAATCGAGCTGGCCGGCTTTGAAGGCCTCGAAAGCCGGCGTCGAGTCACGAAAATACTCGAAGCGAACCTCGGCGAAGTTGAACTGGCCGCGCGACACCGGCAGATCCTTCGCCCACCAGTCGGCCACACGCTCGTAGGTGACCGAGCGGCCCATATCGATCTCCCTGATCCGATAGGCTGCCGACCCCAGCGGGATCTCCGTGGTGCCGCGCGAGATGTCGCGCTGCTCGCCGTTCGCGTCCTTGCCCTCCCAGTATTTGCGCGACAGCACCGGCATGCTGCCGACAATCATCGGCAGCTCGCGATTGCCCTTCACGTCGAACTCGAAGGTCACCTCACGCTGGCCGGTGACAACGGCGCGTGTCACGTTCTTGAAATAGATCTTGTAGCGATTGCTGTGCCTCTTCAGCGCTTCGAGCGTGAAAACGACATCGTCCGGCTTGATCGGCGTGCCGTCGTGGAAGCGCGCCTCGGGACGGATCGAGAATGTCGCCGAGCCGAAATCCTTCGCGTGAGTGACCCACTCGGCAACGAGGCCGTACGCCGTCGATGGCTCGTCGAGGCTGTCCGCCATCAGCGTCGCATGGATCTCGGTGGACCACACCGCCGGCAACCCCTTCTGCGCGAAGGGATTGAGCGTGTCGTAGGTGCCGGTCGCGCGAAGGCGAACGCGGCCACCCTTCGGTGCATCGGGATTGACCCAATCGAATTGGGTGAAGTCCGCCCGGTAGCGCGGCTCGCCGATCAGCGACAGCGCATGATGGCGGGTCGACGACGGATCGGCTTCCGCCGCTTTACCCGTTACCAAAAACGCGACCAACGCCGCCGCGCCGATGCCGATGCACCACGCGCCAAGCCGCCCGGGCTTCCAATGCCTCGCTCCGCCGTAAGCAGTCACGATCACTTCACTCCTGCCTCGGCCTGAGGCTTGATCCACCAGGACGCCAACCAGCCCGGCTCCTGCGATGGCATGATCGCAGGCCGGCCCATGCGGCTCGTGTGGACGATCCAGTTGTCAGGGTTGTACCACTGCGGCACGATGGTGTGGCTCCACATCAGCACCCGGTCGAGCGCACGCGCCGCCGCGACCAGATGCGCGCGATCCGGCGCGTAGATGATCTCCTCGATCAGCGCGTCGACGGCGGGGCTCTTCATCCCGATTCGGTTGCGGCTCGCAGGCCGATCGGCTGCGACGGAGCCGAAGTTCTCCCGAAGTTCGTTGCCCGGCGCGTGCGACTGCGCATAGAGATCCGTGATCATCTCGAAATCGTAGCGCTTGAGGCGCTCGATGTACTGGGTCGCGTCAACGATGCGGATGTCGAGACGGATGCCGATCTTCGCGAGGTTGGCCTTGTAGGGCAGCACGATCCTGTCGAATGACGTGTCGTTGTTCAGGAACTCGACCGTCATGGCCTCGCCGGTCGACGAATGGCGCAGCGTGCCGCCGGTGAGCTTCCAACCAGCTTCTCCGAGCAGGCGCAGCGCCTCGCGCAGATTATCGCGCAGATGTGCAGGCGTATCGTTGACAGGACTACGGTAGGCGGGACCGAACACTTCGGCCGGGACCGACGCGCGCCACTTCTCGAGCAGCTCGAGCTCACGACCTTCCGGCGTCCCCCGCGCCGCCAACTCCGAGTTGTTGAAGTAGCTCTGGGAGCGCGTGTAGAGCCCGTAGAACAGGCTGGTGTTGGCGGTCTCGAAATCATAGGCGAGCGCGAACGCCTGACGCACGCGCGGATCCGCGTACTTCGGCCGTCGCGTGTTGAGGACGAACCCCTGCATCGCGCCAACCGCACCGGACTTGTGCACGAGCTTGATCAGGCGTCCCTCGCGCACCGGCGGAATGTCGTACTGCGTCGCCCAGCGCTTCGACGACGTCTCGACATGGACGTCGACTTCGCCGGACTTCACCGCCTCGAACTCGGGAACGTCGTCGCGGTACATGGCGACTCGAATTTCGTCGAAGTTGTACTGGCCGCGACGCACCGGCAGATCGCGCGCCCAGTAATCCCGCACGCGCTCGTAGGTGATGGCGCGGCCGGCATCGACAGACTTGATCCGGTACGGGCCGTTGCCGAGTGGCGGCTCCAGCGTCGGGTTCTCGAGGCGGCGCGGCTCGCCGTGGGCGCCTGTCGCGGTCCAATAGTGTTTCGGCAGGACCGGCAGGAAGCCGACGAGCAACGGGAGGTCGCGACTGCCGTTACGTGTGAATTTGAACGTGACCTCGCGCTCGCCCGTCTTCTCGCCACTCGCCACGTCGCGATAGAGGATCGCGAATGTCGGCAACGCCTGCTTGAGCGCGTCGAGCGAGAAGATCACATCCTCTGGCGTGATGAGGCGGCCGTCGTGGAAGCGCGCCAGTGGATTGAGGCCGAAGGTCACCGAGGAGATGTCCGGCGGAAACGATGCCCACTCGGCGATCATGGCATAGGACGTGGCCGGCTCGTCGGGATTGGATTCGAAAAGCGTATCGGTGAGCAGGCCGAGGCTCGGCGCCGAGATTCCGCGATACGTATAGGAGTTGAGGCTGTCGAAGCTCCCGATGCCCGCAAGTTTCAGCGTGCCGCCCTTGGGAGCTGTGGGGTCGACCCAGGCGAAATGCTGATAGCCCGGGCCGTGCTTCACGGGCCCGATGGTGGTCAACGCGTGGAGGCGCGAGGGAGCCTCGGCGGCATCGGCGGCGGAGGTCAAGGTACCAGCGAGCGCCACCGCTACGATCACGGCTCGTGCCGATGCGATACACCGCTTCCGAGCCGCGATCACCGCAACCGACACCATCAACCAGGCCTCATTCCGCCAACCAACTACTTGCGTCGCACGCCGGTCCAGGACGCGCGTGCTCGCCATCGCCTACCGTACATGGGTCGCGCAGAAGATGGAAATTCCGAGGCATCATGCCAAGTTAACAATCGTCCATCACCCAAAATCCGCCAAACGAAAATCCCCAGCTAAACGGCTGGGGATATCTCGTCCAATGCGGCAGTGTCGGAGCGGCGCTCAGTTGGGCAGCGGGGCCGGGCTGTCAGCAAGCGTGCGGAGATAGGCCAGAAGGTCCGCCAGCTCGGCATCATCCGCGATGCCGGGGAACGCCATGCGGTTGCCGGGGATGGCCGCACGCGGATTGTGGAGGTATTCCGCCAGATGGGCGTAGTCCCACTTGCCGCCCTTGCCTTTCAGGGCCGGCGAATAGGCGAAGCCGTCGACGTGACCGACCTCGCGGTCGACAACCCCGTACAAGTTCGGGCCAACCTTGCTCGCACCGCCCTTGTCGACCGTATGGCAGGACGTGCACTTGCGGAACGAATCCTTGCCACCGTCGACGCTGGCCTTGCTCAGGAGTGCAAGGACGCCCTTGGGATCGTAAGCAGCCGCAGTCGCGGCCGGTCCACCGCCAACGCCACCTTTCGGAGCCGGCAGCGTATAGCCCGCCTTCTCGACCTTGCGTGGCGCCTCTTTGATCTCGAGGAACGTCTTGCCGCCGAAAATGATCAGCGCAGCAGTCAGAACCATGCTAGCGATCTTATTGAATTCGAAAGCATTCATTGCTGCAGCGCTTCCTTGTCGTGGGGCGCCATTCCAGTCCCCGCCCGCATCCCTCGAACGGGCGCCAATATAGGCGTTCCCCCAATGCTTGCAACCTGATCTAGACCTGTTCTACGAGGTGTGCCCGAGACCAATTGTCACCGTTCGCCACACCTGATCGAACGGGACGCAACACCCCACAGGTATACCCATGCCAGGCGCGCTGGTCCTCATTCCGTCCCGGCTGGCGTCGACGCGCCTCCCCGGCAAGCCGCTCGCCGACATCCACGGCGCGCCGATGATCGAGCATGTCTGGCGGCGGGCTATGGAGGCCGGCATCGGCCGCGTTGTCGTCGCGACCGACAGCCTGGAGATCGCGGCCGCGATACGTCGCGCCGGCGGCGAAGTCCAGATGACCCGCGCCGACCACCAGAACGGCACCGATCGCATTTTCGAGGCGGTCCAGGCGCTCGATCCCGCACGGGAATTCGGCCACATCGTCAACGTCCAGGGCGACCTGCCGACCATCGAGCCGCGGCTCATTCGCACCTGCCTAGACACCCTCATCGCGGAGCCAGCCGCAGACATCGCCACCATCGCCTGCGCGATCACGAACGAGGAGGAGCGCACCAACCCCAATGTGGTCAAGGCGGTGGGCACCCCCGTCGGCCCCGATCGCCTGCGCGCGCTCTATTTCACCCGAGCGACGGCCCCGAGTGGGGACGGCCCGCTCTACCACCACATCGGGATGTACGCCTACACCCGGGCAGCGCTCGAC
>VFQN01003981.1_pt1 | contig 20143 bp, 16 predicted proteins | sample 3512371 | NCBI WGS metagenome assembly VFQN01 (sample SAMN10412370, study PRJNA504923) | tailings metagenome | isolation source: Replicate 2 from Balatoc abandoned mine | place: Philippines: Itogon, Benguet | collected 2017-08-28
TGGAAGTGGTGCAAGCAGGAGCAGCGGAGTTGAGCAAGATTCCATATACTTTGTCTGAGGGGTTGTATGTGGTAGGAAGTGGTTCAACAGGAGCGATGGAAGCATTAGGAGCGATTGGAGCAGTTTACTTCGCTGCTATGTTGGCATCGTCTTTAGTTTTGAAGAATCCTCACCCAAATTATAGTCCTATCGCTCAAACAACTGCGACAGTGAGTACCTCAGCTCCTCCAAAAGCTGCTCCCATTGCAGTACCTGATATTAGTGTTGAGGAAGCTTCTCGCACAAAACAATTTGGTTTACTTGGTTTGACTTTCTACTGTTTAGCCACTGGTGGTATGGGTATGTTCAGTGTCGCAAAGCCTATGATGAGTGAGGTCTTCTCTGCTGCTTTACCATCAGTTGTAACAGCTGCTTTCGCTGCGAAGTTTATTTTGATGTTATCATCTGGAAATTTAGCAGGACGATTAGGTTGGGCAGCAATCTCTGATGCAATTGGAAGAAGAAAAACCTTCATGATCTTTACATTAGGATCGATTCCAATCTATTTTTCCTTACCGCATATTGTAGAAAGTGTGGTGGCGACTGGTTCCACTCTTCCTCTGTATCTCTTCTGTGGTGGGACAATGGCCGCCATTTCAGGAGTAGGTGGCGCTTTTGCTATCTTACCAGCGTATGAAGCAGATTTATTTGGAACAAAGAATCTTGCGGCAATTCATGGTCGAATGTTATTAGCATCATCTGCTGCAGCATTGACAGGTACATCACTTTTCAGAAAAATTATTCATTGGATGACTAATTGTTTGTTGTTGTAAAGGTCCTTATATGCTATTAAAGCTTCGATCAATATCAGAAAGAAATGCTATTGAAGATTTAATGTCTAAGGTAAATAAAACGAATTTTCTTTTGTTATTTTTTGTGTTTAATAATTGTTTTTAGATTTCACCAGAGAAATTTGAAGCAACCTTTGGAGCAACAATGGACAAAGCTTCAGAATTAATTGCTGCCAAAACATTAACCATTAGCAAATTACTTGCAATCGCTCCTCCTGGTACAATTGATCCTACCCCTCATCTTTACGACACTACGATGTACACACTGAGTGCTATGATGATGGTAGCCTTCTTATCACATAGTTTTGTGCGTCCTTTACAACAATCTGTCACAGCAAAGTCCACTGTCATTGATGTCAAGGAGTCTACTGTCATCATTGATCCAAAGAAGGGCAAGGCAGAGGAGATTATCGGAGATCGTCAAGTGAACAAATGAAATTTCAATTTCTTTGTTCGATTGAAAGCTTTTTATTATTATTCAAATCATTCCTCTTAGAGCATAGAGATTATTCATTCCTTCCTTCCTTCTATAGAGCTTGGTAGAATTTTCATTTCATTCGTTGGTTTTTGTTTTTCATCCCTCTTGATTCCTTTTTTTTTCTTTTTTGAGTTCAAAGTCTACTCCCATTGTGAATAATTGTAACATTCACACACATTCAACGGTAATTCTCATCATGGACTCTTTTCTGCTTGACAGAATTGTGAAGAATGTCAATCAATCAAGTGAAGGAAAATTCTCAAATACAGTCCTTCTATTCACTATGCCCAACAAACTTCTTCAGAAGAAAAAGAAGAAGATGAAGAAATCTTCAAAGGTGAAGAGTGAAAGAGAAGGAGACGAAGAACAAGAAGGTTTATTTTTTGGGTATGGAGGTTGAATCATCGTAAATTTCCTCCTTTTCAGCAACTCCGAGGGCGTTATCTTCAGCATCGTCGAGCTCAGTTTTCTTTTCTCATTATGACGTTGAATGCTTCGTGTGAAAGGGTTAGGGTTAGGTTGTAACCTCCAAACCAGGTTTCATCGCCTTTTGTTGAAGTAGCTAGCTTCTTGTTTGTTAGAAGAACTATATTTCCGATTACTTTTTTTCTTTTTTTAATTTTAAATTAATTTTTAACAAATCAAAAATGGACTCCTGCATTAGTGCATCACATGAACCTTTTCTTAAAGTACTCATTGGCTAAAATAGGGAAAACTGTCAATGAATACGAATACAATTCGAATACAAAAACCTGCAGCTACACTGAGAGAAAAAAAAAGAGGGGAAGATAAAAGGTGAAGACATACACGAGCCCCTCTCAGGAAGACACCAAGCAAGTAAAAACCACTGAACGCAAGAGGAAAACAGCAGAGCAAACCAATGAAGGAATCGAGGGAGAAATTCATCTCATCGCTCCACCTTAAAAGCATTATCAAATGAACAAGTGAAATCACAGAGAAAGAAAGTGATGAAGCAACGCAATATGAAAAATAGAGAACAACGCGCCAAATGTTGTGTTTGAACATAATCGAATGAATTTCTATAGGATTCTTCTCAACTCCTTCTTTTTGAATTTTTGCACTCTCTTTGTAGATAAACTACTCCAAGATGAATAATAATTATAATAATTAGCTGTAGTTACTGTGTAAATGTAGTTAAAGATAATCAATCTTGTTTAGATAATTCGAAATTCTTCTCTAAAATGAAAAAAACAAAACAAAAATAAAGTAAATCAAACCAAGAATCGTGAAAATAAATGATTTTCCAAATTGATGTAATATTATTTCTCCCCTTTTCTTCTTCTTCTTAATCAGAACTAATAGAAACATACCCAAACCTCCTCTTATCTTAATAATATTCAAACATCGATGATTCATTGATTGATCTTTTTTTTTTTTTGAACAGATGAAAAAAAAACACTCACAAGAACTCCTTCATTGAAGGGAGGAAACTTTTACTATTTCAGCTTTTGGCTATTACGCAATTGTATCATCATCATCTTGTAAACCAAATAATACTTTTCTTAATGGTCTAAATTCGGAACCACTTTTACCATCACTTCTCTTTAATCGCACCCATACATCATCATGATAAAATCGACTTAAACGATATTCTGTTTTCGACATATAATTCTTTCGAACATCCGTCACTACAAAGATATCCGTTTCACCATTATCCATAATCAATGAAATCTACAGAAAAGAAGACATTTTTGATCGTTAAACAACTCCGTGAACGATAGCGAGAGACTTACCTGCCATCCTAATAATAGATATGGATCTTTCGCACTTGCATCTTTTAATTGTTCTGCTTCAGATCCTGGAATACATTCATCTTTAATATATTCACACATATTACCCGATAATAGATTTCTTCCTGCAATATTTCCTGCATTAATGGCCAATTGACTTGTATCAAAGATACTTTTACGAGTCATTCTTCTTCCGCCTCCCTTTTTATCCTTATCGGTTGATCCACGGCGCGATGCTGCCCCTAAACCCTGTTCGCTATCACGCATGGTTAGCTCTGAGACAACACTATCATTATCTCCGTCATCATCACGGCTCACGGAACGCTCAGGTTTCTTTGATGGACTAGGACCAGTAGCGCTTGGAAAGCTGCTAACTTTGAAGCTGCTATTCGGTGCAGCGTTAGCAGGAGGTGTATCAGGAACTTTTTTCACTGGTACTAATACAGGGACTGTTAACGTAGGAAGATCATCACCTTTAAAACCATTTGTTAATCGTGGTAAAGAATAAGAATTTTCATCAAAAAATTCATTATGTTTTAAATTCACTTTATGAATAATCTATAGAGAAGAAAATAGGAGAAGGTGTTAGAAGATAATGGAAGAAGAGAAGGCATTTATTTTTATTACCTTTTGAATGCTAGATGGTGCAGTTATTTTAAATTCAAGATTTGAATCAGGTTTAAAATATTCCGATGATACACCAATATTATAAGTTGAACAATTACGTCCATTACTATCTAATGAATGGGTAATGGAACCAAATAATAGGAATGGTTTTTGATCAGCAGTAATATTTTTAGGTAAATTATGTGGTACGATCTCAATTAATTCATGATGAAATACATTAATAAAAATTTTCTCTTTTTCACCAATTAATTTACGTGTTTTAATCACAAAACCAGGTATTGGGGTAATCGTTTTCTCTTCTGTGATCATATGAGGTGGACTTGGTGCTGAACCAGCAGGTTTTGGAATGGCTAAACTATTTTTCGAGGAAACAGATGCAGTTTCTGATTCAACAGATTCAAAAAGGCTACTAAGACCATTTGTAGCAATTCCTCCAACGCTGGATGTCACACTAACCGCACTGTTATTGCGATCAATACCGAAACTCGATTGTCGACGACCTCTAGCACTAGGAGGAAGCGACAATGATACCTGATGTTGCTGTTGTTGAACTTGTACTGCTTGTACTTCAGTTGCTAAAATTTGGAATTTACGATCCATTAATTGCACCATTTCTTCTCTTAATGTGTCAATTTTCTTATTAAATTTCTCCTCCATCGAAAATAACATTTGACATAATATTGCATTATTATCACGTGATTTTACTGTGAGTTCTTGTACTAATTCTGATAAACGATTTAATCTTTCAGCTGTTTTGGCTGGATCCATACAATCCTTTGCAGTTAATCGTGGTGTTTCATCGACTTCATAATCATCATCGTGGGCATCAATACCAAAAGTTGGTAATGATAGACCATCTGGTTTAATACTTTCTGCACGGGGATGCGGATTTGCTGCGACAGTATTTATATTTTCTGCAGCTACTGCTGTGTCAGTGGATTTACGCCGCGGTGCCTCATTGCCATTTGCAGCTGTCGCCGTCGCTGGATCAGCGGGTGGAGAATTAGTCGAAGTGGTAGTTGGGGTCGTCGCAATCGAAGCAGTTCCTTCGTTTATGGAGGATCTCTGCGAGGGAGTAGTTGAAGTTCTTCGTCCAAACATTCTTATACGTTTAGGTCACGAATCCAATCTGCAAAGTGTAAGAGAAAAGAAAACACAATTGAAAAACTTTTAAATGCGGTTGATTCCTTAAATGAGCAAGATTACTGCTAAATTTCCGGTGATTTCGATGACTTTTTCCAAGTAAAATATCAAACAACTTTACAAAGTGAAACACACTGAACTAAAAAAAAAACCAACCAAAAACAACCACAAAGAGAAAAATGATTTCAAAGTTTTTCTTCTTGAATGAATTGATTATTGCAATAAGAATATATTGCTTGAAAGGAGAGGATTAATCAACCGAAGTTCTTCAGTCACTGAAATTTTGGTATGAGAAAACGTAAACAGAGATGTTGCCTAGAATCCTAGTTACGTTAATACCTAACGCTCCTCCGAAAACCCACATGGGCCAAATTTTGTTGATTGAAGAAGTTAACGGATTCATTACAAACGCAATTATATGGATTGAGAATCTTCCTCAATCCTATCACATTAATAGTATTTGACTCTCATATTTCTTACTGAGTTCAATGGGCTTCAATTTCTTGTTGCCTAATTTTTCATGGGTATGAATGTGAACAAGAGGATTTTCATAAATAAAAACAAAGAGAAAGTTAAATTACAATTTATCTATGAATCTACTATTCGAATAGTATGTCATTTGACGCACGTGATACATATATAATAAAATGACGATAATCTTCTAACACTTAACGCTTATTAAATAAAGCATCTTTGAAAAGAATCCCAGTAAACAGTGCAGGTATATATACCGTAGCAATACGAGAATTGGCAATAATATTAACAACACCAGGACCGGGACAAATTCCAGAAATTCCCCAACCAACTCCAAATAGTACAGATCCAATGATAACTTTCCAATCGATAACTAAATTCTCTGGAACTGATCCAATTTTAATAACTTTCCCTAAACCTTGCTTGCACAAGGGAGCGATCGTATTCGTTCTTTGAAAATAAGGGAAACTTAATGCAGTGACGGATAGACCTGCTCCTAAGACACTCATGAGAGTTGGGTCCCAACCCTTCACACCAGTGAAATCTAAAAAATTCAAAACCTTTTCAGGCGAAGCCATTCCGGAGATGACAAGACCCGCACCAAAGGTAAGTCCTGAAATGAAGCTTGTAATATGAACAAGATATGGAGAAACTGACGTGGAAGTCTGAATCTTTTGAGATGTTGAGTTTGAAATGCTTCTGTGATTTGCTCGAAGATAAGCTAAAACTAATGTTGCAGCAGCGGGAATGATATAAGGTAAATTATTTTCAAAAGTTGATGGATTTTTGGTAATAAAATTCGAAGAATACGCAGGTGAACGAACAAGTGTAGCTGTAAGGGCACCGGAAGCCATGAAAGACAAAACAGCAGCAAGGGATCGAGGTGAAAATCGACCTAAACCACACAATCCATGGCCAGATGTACATCCTCCGGCGAGTCGAGTTCCAAATCCGATGATTAAGCCTGAAAGTGCCAGCGAATAGTTTGACAAATCAGTTTCGGGAAAATTTTGTGGCAAAAGCAGGCTTCCGATATATCCCGAGGTAATCAACCCGAGAACATAACTCACATGCCAATCTTGACCATCTTCAACAATTAAACCTTCAATAATCCCGGAAAGGCCTGTAATCTTTCCTGTTAAATACATGAATGCAGCTGAGCTGCTGCCCAATATAAGACCACCAACTAACCCTTCCTTCAACGTAATTCCTTCAGCAAGATGCATCTTTCTAGATTGTGAGAAAAGAAAATGTCTCAATTAACTTGTGTTTTCTACAATTTCATCTACATAGCCACTTCACCCACATCTTCACAACTTGTTGAGAAGATAGAGTTTTTGTCGACAATCTACCGGTAAAGAAGTGGAAGAAAATTTCTGGAATGTTCTTTACCGAAAATTCGAAAAATCGAATCACCAATTTGTAGTTCCCACACACTCCCGGCTTCTACCCCTTTCAATTTTCGACAATTGACCACATCATTGAGGTTGTGGGGCGGTGATGGTAGTTTCAGTTGCTATTGGTAGTGGGGGGTAGAAGAACGACGCACTGCCACGAATTGCCATACAATTTCATTCACATTCCTCGTATAAACTTCAAATAGTTTAACCATCCAATTCAATTGACTCAATAGGATTTGATCGACAAGTATCTACAATCTATTAGTGTTAGAGAAGATCGATCATTCTTTTTCACCTCACGCAATTCATCCAGCCAAATTATCAGCCTTTTTCTCCCCTTCCACCACTTATTAAACCATTTGCCATTCGAATATTTGAAGAGCTACTACTGCTTGTTTGATTTCGTCCTAAAGAAGTAGAAATCATTATAATATATTATTGTTGAACATTTCCCATCACATGCTTTTGTGATCAGCATTCCTCCCAATAACTTTAGAGTCTAGATTTTAGTTTATTTGGTTGGAGTAGTTGTTCTCATCTTTGTTTCTTTTTTTGCTTTCATTAGAGATTATTTCCAAACTTTCTCTTTGATTTTTCTCAGTTAACTATTGGTATTATTCATTCTTTCTCTTGATAATTTTACTATATACACATATATATCGTATTTATTGTGTCCTATCATTTGTCTTGTATCTCTACACCCCCATTAATCAGCTAAGAGTTATTAAACTTCATTTCTAAGGGAAAAGAATAGGATTTTTATTGCATTTACCATTTGTTTAGATCAATTTATTATTGCTTAGACGTGGAACATCATCGTTCAGTTCAAAAGAAACTTTATTCCAAAGAAACATTCCTCACAAAAACGTTAATTTTTCGTCTCGTTCATTGAAACTTTAGGAACTACAAGATGTTATCATACAACCCTTTCGCACAGCAACCATCCCCCAATAACAACAACAGCGCCCTTCCATTTCCAGGTGGTCATCCACATCATCACAATCAAAACAACAATCAAAATAACAACAATAATCAAAATGGTCGTAAAGAAACCTTTGAGCCAAACAAAACCTTGTTTTTAGGGGATTTATCGTATTTTTGTACTGAAGAGGATTTATTTAATTTATTTTCTCCTTATGGTCCAGTGAGTTCAATCCGTGTTCAACGTGGTGTTTCTGGTGAACCTTTATTACACGGTTATATTGTTTTTCATTCCCCTGTCTCTGCTCGTCAAGCTTTGATGGAAGTTGATAGTATCTCTTTCATGGGTCGAAATTTAAGGTAAGACGATACTCCATTGATAATAATGTTCTCAGTTCTAATCCGCTTTCTTAGAGTTCAATTAGGTACAATTAATCATCACAATAAAGAGAAGTTAGGTTTCTCCGATTCTAAGAATTTCACTCAAATTCATGTTAGTTTTATCTGCAAAAGGGTAAGTCACTGAAGCATATGATGCCTACGAATTTACTTTATTATTTTCATTATAGGGCCGAGGATTCGTTGTAAATGAACAAGTTTTAAGAGATATCTTTACACCTTTTGGTCAAATTGCAGATGTTGCCATTAAGAAGCATTCTAGAAATCCAGTAAGTTTACCTCTTTTACCACATTATTGCTCTTAGGAAGTTATTCTAATCGAATTTTGCTCTTCGTTCTTGTAGAAACAACAACGCCAAACTGGTTACGGATTTATTTACTTTGTTAATGCTGAAGATGCTTGTCGTGCTGTCATTGCTTTGAAGAATACTACTTTACATGATATTACATTTGATTGCAATATTAGTCACAAGTCAGAACACATGATTCGTTCAATGTTAGAGCCTACTTTACCCACTGCTCCACCAGCACAACTCGGCAACATGAATTCCCAATATTCTGCCATGCCACCTACGAATACCGGATTTGGCTCCGCACCTGGTGCAATCGGAATTGGTGCCGGATTTTCTTCTAACTTTGGTTCCAATTCTACCAATTCAAATTTTTCCCGTTACGGTTATCCTCCACGTGATGAATCTGAGTTTAATAGTCGTGTATTAGGTGGCCGCGGTCATGGTTTCCGCACTGGACAATACGGTAGTGAAGATATGTTAAGTATATCTTCGTCAGTACCAAGTTTAAATGAAACTTCATTATATCCTGATTATCGTGAAGATTTTCAATCTAAGACATTCAAATTACAAGATACATTATCTACTTCATCTTCAACGATCTTACAACCATTAGATCCTTTTTATGCCGATCCTTATACTACTTCATCTGTTATCGGTGATCCTTACTCATCTGGTGTTGCCTTTACTACGAATACATCAAGTTTAAGTCGTGAATCTCCCTTTGAATTTGGTAGAGATCTTGCTCAATTTGATCAAACAAAGTCTTTATTAACTGTTCCTGATATCACTGTTGCCATCCCAGCACCTATTAATACCATTACTAACTTATCCAACGGTCTTCCATCCGCCCCAACCCCAACACCAAGTGGCTTATTAAATAGTCAACAGTCTCTTGCAACTCTTGCTTCATTAACGATGACTGATGGTCTTACCACTAATTCAGCTGGAAGTCCAAGAGACAAGCCTTTGCATGAGCTCTCCGATATTAAATCATCATCACCTGATCCTATTGTTAATGATGCGTTATTATATTCTTTCCAGTCTTTATCTCTTCCAACTGAAGAGAAAGTTGAAGAGTTATTGAAGGAAACATAAAAAGAAAGGAAAGAGTCGATCTAAGAAAAATGAAAAACTACTCAAGTGTCAACGTTCATCTATTCTTTTTGTTGTTTATTTGTACGCACCTTGAGTTGTTTTTCATCTTCTTTTTTCGGTCTTTCTTCTCTTCTTGGTTATTATTAGTGTTAGAATTGATAGATTTCTTTTAAACAGACAGATTCTTAAATGTATTATTTTTATATAACCTCTATTTAAAATTATTTACTTGTATTTTATCCCATTATGTGAAATACAATAAAAAAAAAAGGAACTGCAGCAAAATCTATCTATCCAAATAATCGTCAAATGATAGATACCGACTCAAAATTGTTCGTCGTATGCAGTACACTGTTGGGAAATATTAAATCAAATTAATTAATTATCAACTATTTTATTAATTCTTGACATAAAGGGAAAGAGAGAGGGAAAAGGAAAACGGTAGTAAGGAATATTTGAATAGAAACAATTCATTTTTTTGGTATATTATAGATATATCGATCATAAAAATCATATTTATCATATTCTCTTTCTATTGCTCGACTGGTCATTATTCTGTCTCTATATTTCTTTTTTTTGTGTCACTCCCTTCTTCTCTCTGGGTTTACTACTTAGCTTTTGTATTACCTTCTTTTACTTTCTATATCCTCTCCCTTTCTTTCTTCCTCTAAAAAGCAGGATTTCTATTATCTTATGAGGTACTTACTTACTCGTGGACCTGCTTATTTTGATCAAATAAAAGAAGAGTATTTGTAAAATTCTTGAAACGAAGAGATTAAAAATATTGTTTCAATTAGGACGAATATTCCCTTGAAGTATTCTCCATTCTACTTCCTCTTTTCCATCTTCTTTTTTTGCCACACCTTTCGAATGTATTGTTTCTCCTGTGCTATTGTTTGCGGGGTTGTTTTGTAAATAGTATTGGTCATATTCTCACCTGTGTGATTCCAAATTGTAACACGTTTCTTTCGATTGAAAAGAAGGGAATTATCGTTCGGAATGTTATTTGAGTTTTTTTTATCAGCCTTCCTTTCATTCAAATCAGCATACATGTATTGTTTTTCTCTGTTCTTTAATAGCTAATTTCGGCGAGACTTTAGTCAGAATTGCCATAGGAATTTTTAATTTTGGTGACAAAGGATTTATTAGTTAGTTTTATAAGCAGTTGTAGTTCTTCTATTTCGATTAGTTATTAATTACATATTTATAGGTAGAAAAAGTTGGATTCTTATTATGTTTATATTATTGATTAAATCACTTCTACAAATCTATATCTCGTATGGGAATAGATCATCAATAGTTTCGTTCAGATGATATATGACCATGAAAGTAGAAAGGATGGAGAGGTTTTCTCATTGTCATACTCATTCATCCTTTGTGTTTTCCTTCTTGTAATTGTATTATTTGGATTGGATTTGAAATCAAGACAAATTACAATGGAAGCATTTATATTGATTGCAAGAAAGAAATTTTTGTCCTTATTTCCGCTTACGAGGATTGATTCATAGATAGAAAAGTGATATTATCATCTATCCGAATTTTGCCTTACTTCTCCTCATGAAAAAAAGTAATATTTAGTAATATCAGAAGAAAAAGATTAGAGCTTTGAATTCTTTATCAATATGATGTAAACTCTTTCTAAAATATCTCTAATAGTTTGTTGCTTTTTTTCTTTGCTCCTCGAAATTTTGCATGTATAATGTTTGCATTTTTCATTTTTTTTCTTCTTCTTCTTCTTTCTTCTTCATTGTAAAACTTAAAATCTATACCTACATTAAAGCACATCAACTTACTTACAACCAGTCCTTCAAAAACCCAAAAAACAACAGAAGAAAAACGATTTGTGCATTTCGCACCAAACTCCAGAAAATCATGCACTTTGCATGCCCTGTAAAACATCTCACTTCTGCTCAACTGTTGTCAAAGGTTGTGTTTTCTCGCGTTATAATGGATTCCTGGTTCCGCTAATTGAGAACAGTTGAGTGTCTTTGTATGGATCTTTTCCCTCTCAAGACAAAGAAGAGATAAATACTAACGAAGAGATAAGGTTAGTGTCTACCTCCATAAATTATTATACCACCAATAATACTAATACTAATAAAAGTTGGGACAGAAAGTTTTATTTTGAAAAACGATCCTCGGAATTTTTCTTTCGCTGTTAGTGTACTGCAAGCAAGTTTGAGTGAGATTTTCTTATCGAGACTGTTTCTTAATTGACACGATTTTTTTAATTTCTGATCAAAATTTTTTGAAAGAATTATTTTTCCTTTTTACCTAGGAAGCTTTCAATTCTGTTTTTCGTATAATTTTCTTGTATTGAAATTCTCCTATGAATATTATGTCTAATTTCGATCAATACCAACAACACTTTCCACCTTCCTCCAATCAAACGTTGCCTTATGCCCAAAATCGTAATCAACAAGAGCCGTATTTTGAACCTTCAAGAACATTGTTTTTAGGTGATTTATCCTTCTTTTGTTCTGAAGATGATCTTTGTGCTTTATTCCAACGTTATGGACCAATTACCGCGGTAAGAGTTCGTCGCGGGGTGACAGGAGAGTCATTACTACATGGCTTTATTGCATTCCAATCTTCTGAGGCTACATACCTTGCAGTACGTGATTTAGATGGGAAAGAATTTATGGGAAGGAATATGAGGTAAGCCACGGTGATTCCATCTATAAATTTGTTCCTTAAATAAATCTCTCCAGAGTACAATTGGGGACCTCTGTCCATCAACCTAATTTGGATCGAGATAAATATGTGCAGTTACATGTTAGTTTTATCTCCAAACAGGTAAATACTATCTTTCTATCCATTATTCAAGAAATCAATTTTGATGATTTTTTTTAGTTAAACTTCCTTGTTAATGAAAGTATTTTTCGTGAAATTTTCCAACCGTATGGAGATATTGCTGATGTAACTATCAAACGACATTCGAAGGTTTTGGTAAGTCTTTCTTTGCTCAATCCTCGATTCATTGTTCATTTTTGTCTCTTCATAGAAACAAAGACGTCAAACTGGATATGGTTTTGTTTACTACTATGATGTGGAAGCAGGTTTAAGTGCAATTAGAGCATTAAAACATGCGACTGTTCGCGAAATCACTTTCGACATTAGCATCAGTTACAAGTCTGGGCAAATTCGACCTGCAGATGCCCCGCCCTCTGTAAATAATGCTTCTTATGGTCAACCTCCTCAAGGTGGTAACTTGAGAAGAGAACATGCTCCTGCTGCTGTGAATTCTTACTTATCACAGCGTCCACGCCCTCCTCTTTATTCTGTGCCAAATGCTCCGAATTATGGTAGAATGGATGCTCCATTAAATCCAAGACCAGAGTTTTCTTCCTATTTCAATGGAGGTCAAAATCAATCGCGTCAAAATTTCCTTCCTCCTGCACAACCGTTTAACCGTTCATTTGAATCTTCGTACGACCGTTTTCCGCCGTATTCAAATGAGGGCGGAAGATTCCGCGAATCTTACGGATCTGAGATTGGAAATGACGAACCTTATTTCGAACGTTCTTCACGTTTCCAACCACAACAATCTTCAACTTCCCCACTGTACGAGGGTGATTTTTCGAATGTAGGGTCTTATCCTCACGGAAATGAACGTCCTAATTCTGGACGTCAGCTAGGGAATATGAACCCTTATGAATTTCAACAGCAAACACAAACGAATGTTAGAGGCTATGGTGAAAAACTTCCAGTTTCTCACTCCTCTTCATCAAGTTTGAATGGAACAAATTATTCAATGTCTTCTTATGATGGTGGGAATATTATTCCTTTAGAGAATAATAATCCACACTCGCAATCATTACCTTCAAATTACCAAACCACCAATACCTATGGTGAGACTAATTATCGTCCAGATTCGGGCCGTGAGTTTACGAACACTACTTCTAAGCAATCTAATTTTATGGTTGAAGGAGAAGAAGGGACTTACTACCAAGCCAATTATAGTCAATTGAAACCTATCGGATCACCACTCAGTTCTTCTAATACTTTGATTCCGTCATTTGCTGATTTATCGCTTAATGGTGGTGCAGTTCCTTCCTCTTCTCCTCCAGAATATTCTCATTTTGCAACTTCAGAATTATCTATTCCAAGAGCAGAGAATAGTCCTTCTTCCTCGTCTTATCAGTCTTATCAAAGAAGCCATCTTCCTTCTTCTGAGGAAGATCATTTCTCTGGAAATGGAAAGAATATTGTGCAACAACCAAAACATTATAATCATCAATATTTACCTGTATCTTATGCCTCTTCTTCTCCTTCTTCATTACAATTCCCTTCCTCAATTCCTGAGGATCAAAATAGTTACAATTCTTATCAATTCAATGCAGCAACAATCAATGACACTAGTCTTTCTACTTACACTGAAATTTCCAATCATATGAATGATAATGCTGAAACAACTGAAACTAATAAAGATGAGAACTAAAATTAATTTTTTATTCATTTCTTCTCAAAAAGAAGATGAAGAAGACAAAACAATCCTCCCTTGAACTCAGTGAAAAGTTATGAAAATTATTATCAGAGATATGATATTGGTTATTACTTCTTTTTTTTCCCCTTCTATATAACAAAAACAACTCAACACTGAAATAATCTACTTACAACAAAGAATATTATTATATATTAGGCAATCATCACACAATAAACCTTTTCTTTCTTCTTTTCTCCCTCCTTTCTTTTGCATTCCTTTGTTTTTTCTTTTCTTGTAGCATTAATTATCACACACCCCTTTTTAAAATATTTATTTCCCTCTTCTTTGCTTTCGTTATGTTTTAGTGTTATGTTAAGTTACCAAATTGAGAGAAAGAACGATTGGAAGTGTATTTCTATCAAAAGACTTTCCTTGTATCAAACACTTTCACCTTTGGTTTATACAATCTCTCATTTCTCAGTTAAAAGTCTATTCTATTCTTTTCTTTTTCTTTCCCTACCACTACACAGTTAGTATATGAGCATTATATTTGTATTAAATCTCGACAATAGAATGACACTTTTATGAGTAGTATTAGTAGAAGAAGAAATGAGTTTTGAATGATTGATATTAATTCAAAACTGAAGAGTATTAGCGTCGACGTAGTGTGTAGCTCAAGTGGGAAAACGAAAGCTGAACGTAGTCGCTCTATTGAGTCGATGAAACATATTATATCGAAGACGCAACAGCTATACCAGTCATTATTGAATATTTTGATTTATTCTCTTCTATTATATAAATCCCCCAAATTATAAAAACAAACGGCGAAAGAGATTGCTCTTTTCATTTAGTATCGGCAAAAGATTGTTATTGGTAAACCTTGCCTTAAAGCTTGTTTTCTTCTTGTTCTTGTTGTTGAAACAATTATTCCCCCAAAGAATAAAACAATTCACAGATCAATCAATCACTCTAAATCAATCAATGAAATATTATTATAAAGTCTACTTTCTATTGACAGATTGCTCATAAAGTTTTCATGTCACTCACACTTTGTTTGCTTTGTTTTTTTTTGTCTTTCTCTTTCATGCATGTCTTTGTCTAAAATTTATGTCACATCATATATATCTGTGTGTTTAGTGCTTTAATACTGGCTTTCGAATGAAGATGAAGCATCATATCATTGCACCCCCGTTTGTCTTGATTCGTTCAACTTGATATTTGATTGACTTTCGAGAGAACCGTTCTATTGAGCGGCATTAAGAAAGGTTTCCTTCTTCGTTTGTTGTTTCACTCTTGTGGTCCTCGAACGGTCAGCAATATCTCGTCTGAGCGCGAATGAATGAGCTTGTCCATGTTAGTCAACTCAACCTCCCTACCTATGAATAAATCATTCAACGTTTATTATATTATTTTTTTTCTTCTAAAGTTGTATGTGGTTTGGTCTTCTTTTTAGTTCGATATATATATATAATGAATCTCGAATATATATCCATTTCGTCTTAGTGACAGTCTTTACTTATTCTAAACTTCATTCTTACCGATAAGATTGCTCATTAGCATTCAAAGAAGATAGTTGAACATGATTTTATTCAATGAATATCTTCGAATAATTCTTTTGAGAACTTTCATAAAAGATAGAATATTCAACATCACTCTCACCTATATATATATACACACACACACTCTCGTGCACAGTTTATTTGTTTTTTTTTGGTTGTTGTTGTTTTATTTTCACACCTTCTTGTTCACACATAAATACGCACAAATTCTTTTAATTTTAAATTAAATCCCAACGACCAATTTCACAATTTTAAGGAGAGCATTCGCACCGTTGTGTATGGTAACGTAAAGTTTAAAAACATTTTCTTACATAGACGAAGAGGAGATGGCTGCAACTTTATATTGTGATGCAACAGGGCATGGTCATGTCATTGGAAGAGCTGATACCTTGGGATTAGCACAAAGTAGTTTTAGTGTGCTTGTGTGGGTGAACATTGTTCGTCATAACCCAAATAACCAAGGAGATAATGCGATTTTAGGGTCGAGTCGTGGTAGCAGGTTTCGTTGTCTTCATCTGATTATCCGAGAAGGACGACCCTATATGGGGTTCTATGAAAATGATATTTCTTCTTCACAACATCTGAATATTGGCAAATGGTATCATTTAGCATTTGTTTACAAGAAAGAGGAACAGAGACAATCAATCTTCATTAATGGAGAATTATCAGCCAGCGAAGAAGGTCATCCATCACTTCAAGGAAATGATGAAGTCCTTCTAAGTCATTACGCAGGAGGTCGTGGTTTGAATGGCAAGTAAGTGAATACGAACTATCGTCATTGATTTTTGTTTCCCCGTAATATTCCTCTCTAGACTCTCACAACTACAGATTCATGATCATCCTTTATCTGGTGATGAAATTCGATCATTAATGTTTCATAAATCAGATTTTCTTGTTAGCAAGATTGGCTTAGGTATTTGTTCAGATATTACACCAGTACCTCTAAAAAGACAGTTAGTACATGACAGCACTGTCCCTCTCTTTGAAAATCTATCATTTGATAAGTATGATAAGGAATATGTGTTTCAAGATGATTTTAGTCAATATTATAATAATTTGCAATTTTCTGATGTAATGATCAAGATTCCTTCGATCTTATCAACAGAAATAGAAACAGGAACTTCTGACATTTCCTTCACCTCCTTCCATGCCCATAGATTGATTTTATCAATTAGATCTGAATATTTTGAGATGATGTTTGCGGGAAATTTCTTAGAGGCAAATGCTAAAGAGATTGTCCTAGGTGATCTTGATGCTAATGTGTTTGCTTTGTTTTTACGATCATTGTATTCAAAGGGCATTCAAGCCATCGAAGAGATTTTAGCGCAGGAAAATATTGATGATTGGAGTGTCCTTGTGGTATTAATTGAATATTGTCGACGGTTCCAATGTAAAGATATGTGGAAATGGTTTGAATTATGTCTTGTAAAACTCGTTGTAAAGAATGTAATCGGAACGAGTCAACAAAAACCAACTACCTCAACAAAGGAGAGAAGTATTTGGGATGTAGAAAGCTTAAAAGAACTTCAGTTAATTGCATTTGAAAAAGAATTATTAATATTATCAAAATTCTTTACGGATTTGGTGTCTCTTATGACTGACTTTGCTGGATTAAGAAGCCATTAAATTCTTCCACAGTGTATGAACTCAAAGCTACCTTGTTCCTACTTCTTGTGTTTGCATTTTCCGTCAGTTCTAAGATTCATATCAAAGTAAGAAAGGTGTGTTGCTTTAGGAGATACTTTCGCACTATTCATTTATTTTCTTTCTTCCTATCTTTCTTTGTACTGTTTTCATGTACCTCAAGTCACCCCAATTTGATGGAATAAGAAAGTATTGGATTACATCTACATCAATTGGATTTCATGTAAGAGATTTTTAAGTTGACCATTTTATGTTACTCTGAGCTTTATTCTGGTGCACGAAAAGCACAGCGGAAAAGTGCGCAAATGGCCCTGCCCACCCAAACCCTCTGAGAGAAATTCGTTTTCTTATTTTGAGTCTATGTGGACTGTTCAATAATTACTCGACAGAAAACCAAGCCTGTGAGGAGACACAGAGACTTTCCTCGACAAACCTTTTTGGAAATCAGTTTCTTAAGAGTGCACTCAAAGTTTTATTGCAAGAGATTTGAAGAATCGGAAGGAAGATCTGAATAAAATGAATAAGTATCTTTTCATTGTTTTGATACAAGTTATCCTTTGTTGGAATGGTTATTATAGCTTTCGAGCTGATGACTGCCATCGTCTTTTCCCGAGTGCTGGTGGAACATGGTTAGACTTACCTCCTTACTGGTTTCCTAATTGTAGACAAAATGATACTCGCGTATTCGACCAGAGAGAGACAGCGAAATGTCTGAAAGGTCGCACAGTTTATGCGATGGGAAATAGTGTAGGGAGGCAAGCCCTCTTCGGAATATTAGAGATGTTAGGAGGAGCAACAGTGAAAAGAGAGAATCAACGCGATTTGTGTGAGAAACATGAAACGTATTGGGGTGATTCCTGTCATAATGATTATGCTGGTGTCAAGTTAAAATACTTATTTCTCCAGTATATAGATGGTTTTAATTACTCAGGTAAAGCGATGACTCATCACCTTATATCTATTCTTTGACTCCAATTGTAGATCGTGGTGGATTCCCTTATCTCACAGAAATCGACAAGTACGATCGCTTTCTTCTACCCGATACGGTGAATGATGCGACAGGAGTTGAGACGGTATGGCCAAGTGATAACTGTATCCATACGAATATACGTAGTTGTTTAGAGAGGTTTTTCCAAAATGCTACGAGTAATGATATTGTGATTATGACTTTTGGTTTACCCTATGCGGTTCAGAATGATAAGATTGATTTTACATCATGGTTAAGCGCTTCAGCTGCCTCTTTCCGTGCTAATCTGATGGCAGTTTTCCCAGGGAAAATCTTCCGATTTACTGGTGCGCAAACGTATAAACAGGTTGCTTATATGACGGATATTATTCATCGTTATGATCATGAAGTACTTTGGCCACTTTGGGCACCTGGCAGCGAGCCAGAGGAGAAACAATGGTATACAATCGATCAATGGGCAATTAATAAAGATCGAAATCATTTATATAACGACGCTATCCATTATAACGGTCCTTTAACTCATGCAATGCTTCATCAAGTATTAAATTTGCTTTGTCCTGACATTGGTGCAAGGGTTGAAATGTTCTTACGTTTACAGGATAAGATTATTGTGATCCATCGCTCTAAAACAAAAGCTAAAAAGGATAATCATGATCGCCACCATCATTACCATTTAAGACATACAAGAAGACTTTTAGACGAGAATAATACATCGAATGCAATTGAACAAAAAGATTCTTATGAATTTTATATATTTGATAAAAAGGGTAAATTACATTCTATTACACCAACTTGTTTACCATACATTAAACTAAAGTCAAAAGTAGAATTAAATGAAGTAGATATCGATGAATTTGAAAGATTAGATCCTTTCCCTGAGGTATTATGTCATACAGGTGTTTTAATCAGACCTTCTAATACAAGAGAAATATTTTTAACGGGTAATGATTATTTGCTTCATCCATTTGCGAATTTTAATGCTTTTGTCTCCCGTGGATATGATGTTGATCAAGTTAACGTTGTAGATGAATTTATATCTTATATAGTTGAGCAAGGAAGCTCTCTCATCTAACGCGCGAGCAAGAGTTCTGAGGATATTCTTAAAAATTGATCAATCTCGAGGACGATAGGCCGGATTAGATAGTATTTTACTGAAGCACAATTTGTTTTTTGTCATCTAGTTCTGTTTCATCAGCATCTGCATTTACTCGTTTACTATATACCCTGTCATTAGTCCCTACCAATTGTTTTTAAATTATAACTTTACATAATTACAGATAGAAACAACATTTCCTTATACATCACGGCAAAAGAGAATTTATTGATTGGTAAGATTCAAACGTTTACGATGAACTCATCTTTTATTACAAAATAATCTTCAGCTGGTACAACATGGGTGACTGTAAAATTGAATATTTCCTAACATGTCAATCCTTTCGTACACAGTATGATCTGACGACACTTTCTCAGCTAAATTTCTTCTATTTTTTTTTTAAACCCTTGCAAATGTACGATAGAGGTGACAAATCGGAGAAAAGCATAGCACGAAGGTGAGAAACCGGAGAAAAGTGGCTTTTTTAAAAAGGTTATTTTTAAAGCTTAGACTAAATACCAAGGAAATCTCTTTCTCTCTTGACTATTCACTTGCCTTTCGTTCAATCATAAATTTTTGACATATCTTTGACTTTTGTGTAACGTTCGTTGCATTCACTGCTATCTGCTGATAAAAAGAAGGGAGATATGAATATAACAAGAGAACCTTCAAGATCATCTCCTATAACTCTCTTCATCCTTCGATCTTGCAAATAGAGTTCTATTTGTATCATTTTCTGGGAGTTTCGAAACACTGTGCCAGTCCGTGTGGCTCTCTTCCATCTCTTTTCATGAAGGCGTCTATGACAATGGCATTGAAGTGAGAGAGGAGTACCATACTTCCATTTACCTGGATCAAATAGAAAGAGTTATTAGAACGATAGAATAGCAGATAAAGACTTGTGTTTTTTGCTTTAAATAAAAGAAGTTTTGTATTATGAAAGGAAAGAATTTACAAAAGTACAAATAACGCAAAGGTAAAAAGCTCGGCAAAGATCAATGACAGAGGGACTTTCATCATAATTCCGTTCCTGAGTTAGTTAC
>VFQN01003982.1_pt1 | contig 20140 bp, 25 predicted proteins | sample 3512371 | NCBI WGS metagenome assembly VFQN01 (sample SAMN10412370, study PRJNA504923) | tailings metagenome | isolation source: Replicate 2 from Balatoc abandoned mine | place: Philippines: Itogon, Benguet | collected 2017-08-28
CGTGAGAAGGTTACAGGGACTTGGAATTCGTGCTTGACAAGCACACGGGGGCAATCATGGATGCCTCACCAACCACCACAGCCGACTCTACCCAAGACACAGAGAACTCGCCGTACTGCCTGCTACCAGTAAACGTGGTGCTGCTACGCAGAAAGTACATGGTGGGCAGATGAGGGGTGTGTGTACTAGCTGGGGGCGTGGCGCTTTCGCAGAAGCAGTGAGGTAAAGCAGGTGGATAAGGCGAGTGGGAGATGGAGGTTGCAACAGGCGTTGCTGGAGTACAAGGGCACTGCGTACTAGGGCGCTCCCACTCCAGGCCCGCGGGCTCCATCGCCCCTTGAGCCCTTGTAGCCCCGCCCCCTTCGCCCGTCCCCAGGGTGTTCCAGCACTGCTGCGCCCAGGTGCGCCGCGGGCTGTGCTCCTCCAACGCAGTGGCGCTGCTGTCGTGGGCGGACGAGCACAGGGTGGAGGAGCTGAGGCCCATGCTGTTCAGGTGGGTGGGGGCTGTTCAGGTGGGTGTGTAACTGCTGTGTGTGAAGGGTGGCGGGGTGTCCTGGGTGCGGTCAGGCAAGGATGGGCGAGCACAGGGCGGAGGAGCTGCGGCCCATGCTGTTCAGGTGTGTGTGCGGGTCGGTTGGACCAACACGCATGCACGCGTGCACCGTATGCGTACGGATACGTGCTACTGGCGTCTTGCTGAGTGACAGTTTCTTGCTTGACGACCACCTCGGTCATGGCCCTCTTGGCACCCGCAGGTACGTGCTCAAGAACCTGCGCCACATCCTGCGCAAGTACCCCACCTCGCTGGCGCACCTGGAGACCAAGCCCGAGCTGCTCATGCAGCTGCTGCTGGAGGTGGCGGGAGACGGAAAGGGCACGGCGGCCGCCGCCGCCGCCGCGGCCGGCGGCAGCGGAGGGGGCGTTGCGGCGGCGGTGGTGGCGGCGGCGACGGGCGCGGGAGGCAGCAGCAGCAGCGCGGGCGCGACAGGCGGCGGCGGCGGCGGCAGCAGCAGTGCACTGGCGGAATCCCCTGCGGGGTCGCGGACACCGCAGTCTGACCGGTCGCCTCGGGGGCAGTACGGCACGCATGGATGACGGCAACTGGTTCCGCTCGCCGCCTGTGCTGCGGCTGTTGTGCTTCCGTTCGGGCAGCCTTGTTATCCACTGTTTCTTGGGGCTCGACGATGGTGTGGGAGCGCACCTCTTGCCGCCTGTGATGTGAGTAGCGGGTGGGTTGAACGGTGGACCTGGAACAGGTATGCATGAACTGTGTTACAGGCATGGGTTGGGGCTGGGCGGGAGGAGGTGCCGGTTGTGTGACGGCTGCTGCGGCGGTGTCCGGGCCGGGGAGGTTCGTCCGCTCAGGTTCCTCGGGTGCGGGACAAAGGCGGGGCAGCTGCCAGGTGCCAGCCGCTGAGGCCGGGGTACACCCCCTGGGTCTGTATGGCCCACGGAGGTAGCGCGGCTCCCATGGGCTGTCCATGGCAGTTTGGGTGTAGCAAGGTGTAGCCGCAAATGCGCGTGGGCTAAGAGGGTCTGGGTTCCGCTTGGTATTTAGACGCCTTCTTTATAACACGTTTATGGGTTCGCTGGCTGGCATACCGGTAGCAGTGCAGGGCATACGGGATGTCCGTGCAGGAGTCCGGGTTGACCGTGCCTGCGTTGCTGGCGTGTGGCCGTGGGCTGCACGACGACTAGACTGTCCGCGTGTTTGCCACCACTAGCACGGTGATGGAGGTGCAAGTGAATGCATGTAACCATGGAATGGTTGCAGGGTTCGAAGCGGCATGAGCCCATCAGCAGGCGGTGTCACAGACTCACGATGTCTAGCGCAACCAAGCTCGTTGCCCCGCTTAGCTCCTTGCATCCTGTGGCGCAGGCGGCACGCCAGTGCACGCTGCGAGCGCGTATGAGACGGTGCGTAACAGTGCCTGCCGGTACCCCTCGAACACCACCTCAACGCCACGAGAAGTGCGTGTGTGCGTTCGAGCGTGGCCTTGGGGAAAGGAACTATTGGAACGAGGGACAAATGATTGTTGCGTATTACTCAGGCACGTGACTCATGGTCCTGCAGCGTACTGCTAGGTTTGACGACGACGACAACTAGTGCGGCATACAAGCTACACAGTGTCGCAGCCTGCAATTCTACTCACTCTCGACCGGATGCAGTGCATACCTCGTCCGACCGGCGTACCTCTGACAAGCAGTCGGCTTAGGCACGTTGCTAACCCTTGACCTGGTATAAGTGTAAACCAAACGTTTTGAAATACTGCTTTGAGGACAGCGCGGCTGGAAGCCCGCGTGGACTCGCCCTGGTGCCCGCCCCGGTGCCTCGGGCGCCATTGGCAATCTGGCGACATCATTTGTGCGACAGGACATTACATCTATTGCCACGCAAAGTGATTCTCTTCAATGGTAGGCGCCGAGGGCAGGGCTTACGGTCCCCGGCAGGATGGAAACCCTGTACCTGCGGCCAAAAGGCCAGGCTTTAATGCCATCTGCAGAATGTAAAGCTGTAAGCCATACATGTTACTGGCTCGCCGCTCCCGCTTAGCTTGGTCTAATGGCCTTCCTATTACTCATTTGGCTCGCCTCGCCTTGCGGAGCACGCAAGCCCAGCACACCCGAGGGACAACTGGCAGTGCACAGCTTGTCAAAGGGTTGTGCGCTAGAGCTCACCGGTGTGGCAATCGCACTTGGCCTGACTAAGGTTCCCCTCCTTCAGACACCTTCACAGACACAACGACCCAGCCTAGCGCGGGCAGATGGACCTTGTGCATGCTCAATGAGACAGTCATTCGGCCAGTCAAAAGGCCTGTGCACCACCCCACCGCATTACTCACCCAATCCAACTCAGCAACCGCAGAGGAGTCCTACTGCCCAAACCTGCCTGCCGACTGCCTCACCCTCGCACCACGCCCCCGATGCCCTCCTGGCACGCTCTGCCTCCTGACCGACCGTCATGGCCCCTGGCCCCGCCCCCACAGGACTCCCTGGGCCTGCACCACGCGTACGACGCGAACGAGGTCCTGTCGAACGCCCGGCAGGCGCACAAGCACAGCATGACCAACCACCTTACCGTCATGGACCTCATGACCAAGGCACAAGCCAAGCGCCACGTTTCCTTGGTCCGCCTGCAGTACGAGCAGCAGCCTGACGACATCCTCGTGCCCGATGAGTGCTCGCCGAGCACTTGTATCGTGGAGGCAGAGGACGGGCAGCAGGACGGCAGCCACCAGCCGCTGCACGAGGGTTTCAGTCACGCCCCCGCGGTCACTTCCCACAAGCACCACCACCGACAGCGGCTTCAGCACCAGGACACCAGCAGGCGCCCCGCAAGCAGGTCCAATACCCTCCCTCACTCGGGCATGGCCAGCACCACCACCACCGGCACTCTAGCTCCTGATCAGCCCCGCCCGACCCCCAGCCTCCACGCCCGTTGCGCTTCACCTGCCGGTGGGCTGCGGGGAAGCGCCAACGGGGCCCTCGTCCCCTCCCGCTGCGCCTCTCCATCCTTGCCTTCCGCGCCGCTGCCGTCGCCCCCGCGGACCCCCGCCAGCTCAACAGCCCTATCGCCCCACCCTCCGCCCTTCGCCGCTGCCGCCAGGAGCCAGCTGAGCCGCAACACCCGCATGTCCGCGCCCGATGGCCTGCATGCCCACGCGCCCGCCGTCACGGCCGCGTGCCCCGACCCCCAGGACACATACTCGCAGCGCCACACCACGCACCATGAGGAGGACGGAGCCCTACTGGACCCGCCGACCTGCTGGGGTGACGACGGCGGTGGCACCGACCTTCTCATCGTCCCCTCACCACCCTCGCCGACGCACCGGGCGTTGCTGCAGCAGGCGTCCGTTCGGCCGCATTCCTCTCCCAGCCCAGCAGCGGCAGCCTGTATCCACTCCGCCCGCACCCGCTTTATATCCGACGCCACATGCTCAGCCGCCACCGCAGCTGCAGCCCAGTCGAGGTGCCCCTGCCCTCCCTCATCGCCCTCCGCAGCAGCCCACCAGCCCGCTGCGGCATGGCACGTGGCGGCGGACGCCCCCTCCAACACGCAGCTGCGCCGGCCGTCCACGGCGTGCACCCTTGCCCACTCAGCCTCGCAGTCTTCGGAAGACAGCCGCCTGCAACCCTGGACCAGCGGGGCACTCGGCAGCTCTGCCCACAGCCTCTCCCGCCTCGGGTCGTCGACGTCAATCTCTGGACGCGCCAGCGTCCCAGGCGGCAGGGCCGCAGGGCCGCTACGTCGGGCCAGCAGGACAGTGGGCGGCTACTGCACCGACGAGCCGGGCACAAGAGCGAGGGCTGCGGCAGCTGCGTTGGCGGAGGACAGCGGCCCGCACGACCCGCTGCTGCGGGACGGCTCCAAGGTGGCACGGGAGCTGCACCGGCTGCACAGCTGCTTCGTGGAGGACGGCGATGACATGGTGTACTTTGCGGCGTCCGACGGCGGCCATGGCAGCACCTGCAGCGGTGCGAGTGTTAGCGGCGGCAATGCAGTGTTAGCAGCTGAAGAGGACGAAGGCGGCGCCCAGTACAAACAATACTTTCACCACCAGCTGCGACAACAGGACAGCATGTCCGCCGGCTGCAGGCGCGGCAGCGGCCCCGGCAGCCTGGGGGTGCAGCAAGGCCCCGGCAGCAGCGGAGAGGCCTGGTCCAAAGCAGCGGCGTGTTCGTACCCGCACGTGTTCCGGCCCGCGTCAGCTGTGGCGTCGGCGGTGGCTGCATGCAGCGCGGGTGGAAGCACACTGCGCTCCCTGAAGACGATGCCAGCAGCCCTTGCGGGGCCGGGCCGAGCAGGCTCCCCCGCCCCCGATGTGATGCGCACGCTGCACGGCGACGAGTGCCAGCCGCGCTCCAAGGTGCAGCATTACCTCCCGACCCGCAATCACACCGACTCCGGTGCTGAACGCATCCCGCAGCTGCAAGGCAGGCAGCTGGAGACCTTCCCAGGGTGCTCACTGGACTCCGCGCTCGGCCACGACCCCGACGGCCTCCTGACCCACGGCAGCCTGTGCATATCGGCCGCCCAACCCCGGAGCGCAGCCGCCTGGGCCCCTGGCCCCGGGTCCCCTGCTGTACCCGCGCCGCCAGCAAGCCCTGCCTTTACCCCTACCCCTCACAGCCCGGTTGCATCCGGCGCCACGCAGCAGTGCGGCGCCGCAACAGGCACCGCTCTCGGCGAGAGGTGCGGGCGCCGTGTGGTACTCTCGTGTCCGCAGCATCCCATCAGTCCACAGGTGAGCTAGGACCCCGGGCACCGATCGGTGCGTGAACTCAGCCCTTGGACTTTTTGGATGGACACGGGCGATGGCTCTTGCCCCAAACAGTCGACACAGTACGTTACTGATCTTGCCAATGTCTTCCGGCTGTGAGGATTTCGCTGGTGTGCCGTTTGCCTCACCGACGACCGCCCTAATGTACACATGTACGCGGTAGTCCGCTGACACGTGCGCACCTTCCCGCCCCCGCCCCCGCCGCCCGCCTCCGCCCGCAGGACCTGGAGGCAGCCTGCAGGCCGCCGCAGCACGCACCACCCCCAGGGGCCAAGCGCGACCCTGCCGCCGTCGCTACCCCCGTGTCAATGGCCACGTGGCAGGCCATGCGGGCGCAGCGTGCGCGTGACGCCCGCAGCACCACCGGTCAACACCCTCAAACTCACCCTCACCTGCACCCTCACCCACATGCCGCCACCAGCACATCGCAACCCTGTGACGCCGGTCCTCCAAGCCCGTCCACGACCCACAGCAACAAGCAGCCTGTTGTTCCGCGCTTAGCCCTGCACCAAGGCCGCGACCAGGCGGCATCGGGTGAAAATTTTGCAGCAGTCAGTGCCAGCACCACGGGTGCTGCCGCCGGTACCGGTGCAGCGGTAGCAACACCAGGACAGGAGGAAGGGCAGGTGTCTTGTGCCCCTCCGCTTGGCCAGGGCCATGCGCCCCCGGGTCCGCGCTTCGTCCGGCGCTGGGGTGCGCATCCGCAGCAGCCTCAGCAGCACCCGCAGCAGCAGTCTCCTGGCGGTGTGGGCGGCGGTGTGCATGAGGGGGAAGCTGGGTCTCTGGGGGCAGCGCCACATTGGGCACGCGGTGCGGCGGGCCCCGGGGATGAGGCGGTGGCAGAGAGAAGGGCAAAGGGTACTGAGAAGCATGCGCTGGGGGAGCACGGGGCGCTGTTGTCAGGGGTGCGGAGGGTGCTGGGCCTGGGGCGCATCCGGGCGCAGTAGGCGAGTGGCTGGTCCAGCCATGCAGGCGGACGCGGTGAGGTTGGTATTTCTCTGGACTTGCAATGAGGTTTCTGGTTGTGGTCTGCCGACATGGGCACAGGATGTCCACATGCAGGGCGCACGGTGAACCTTTCCTGCCTTGCGGGTGTGTTTCGGCAAGGGTGTTTCGCAGGAGCAGGTGAACGCTGGTGCGAGCCACTGTGGCGCAACCGTGGTCTAACAGCTACTGACTGCGGTGCGAGAGGCATGGCCCCAGCGTTGCATAGCGCATAAGGGTGCACTCCCTTCCTTGACATAGGTGCCAACCAGGTTGGTGCCAACTCTGCACCAAGGGCACGTGCTGGGATTGTCGTGTAACATTGCCCGGCCCTACGCCCTACGCCCCTGATCCTGAGCATCAGCCACGTGCACCCGCGTCCGGCAGAGTATAAGTACCAGCGCGCCGCCTTGAAGCTGCGCGTACGCAGCTCTTACACATCAGCTAGCGGGAGACTATTACTGGTTTTGGTGGTGATCGAGTCCTACCCATGCTCGTCGCTTACCTCCTGTTTTCCCACTCCGATGACTGATGGTGCCTCATCACCGCGTTTTTGCACTGGGCTTTCGACATAAGATCATATAGTGGATTCCTGTTACTTTACATGCGACTGCTGAACCGCGTGCAGCCCCTTCTCAACAGTTGAGTCAACGGCATTCGGCCAGCGACTTTCGCACGCCAATAGCAAGCGACTTAAAGCAAAGTTGGGGATGAAGAATATCGATTGCTTACTGACAGGAAGAGCCTAGGTAGCTGAGGTCTTGAAGGCGCGACTCGGCTCGCAGGCGTAGAGCCTCACCATCAGCATATCTGGTATGAATTTGCACTCAACCAACGCTGAAGCATTGTGCGCATGCGCGCAAGGATTTGAGCTTGCCGTCCATGTGGGCATGGAGACACTGAACCGGCACTTAGCACACTCTACTACGACGACTCCAGTCTCTTAAGGTAATGTCAACTTGGGGCTGTACTGTCCAATGCGATCACTGTGCAGGCTTAATAAGAACGGGCATGCGCGTGCCGTGGGGCAACACCCGGGTGACCGGGCGGACACTTTAAAGGGGATGGGGTTCCCCCACCGCACGGTGCGGTGGAGGGGTGCCGCCACGCCCTTCCTGCTGATAGCAGTGGTGCTGTCACTGCTGGGGCGCACACATGCCAGCCACCTCAGCCTCACCCTGCAATGCGACGGCTACGCCGTCTCGTCCTCCGCGGCCTACGTCACACCCCTGGCCAACAGCAGCACCCCCTGGAGCTCTGCCGTCGTCCCCATGCAGACAGGAGGTGGGTGCGTGCTATACGGACTATAACCTGCAGCCTCCGCACATCAGGTGCCATGTTCAGGCGCGGTACCTTCCGCGCATCCGCTCTGACCAACCTACCCACTCCACTCTTTCGGGCCCCCAAAACATCCATACCGCAGATGACCCTCGCTCGTCGTCCATAGCGTTGGATGGCACACCAGCAGCCGTGCGCAGTGTCCTGGGGGGGTCTCTGCGGCGGCCGCGGTTTGGGCAGCTGGGGTATGGGGCGCTGGCGGCTGCCGCAGCGTCGGGGGCTGAGGCGGGCCGGCTGCTGGCTCCTGCTGGCGGCGAGTGGTCCACGGCGGGGCGCACCCACGTGTACGTGGGGGTGCAGCCGGGCGCGGCGGCGGAGTGGCACCAGGTGGGCGTGTGGGGCCGGGCGGGGGATGCTGAGCGCGACGGAGACGGAGGCATGTTGGACGGCAGACAGTTACCGTAATCTGGGTTACGCGGCCGCAGAGTAGCGTTACCCTGAGGCGCTCTCTACCAACTTTCTGTCCTCAGTGGCTGTGTAACGTTTTCTTTGTGACCCCCAGGTGTTTCCCGGGGGGCAGTGGAGCTCGGCCGTGCCCCGCCGGGCGCTGCTCCCTGTGTCGCTCAGCGGCAGCTCCGCAAACAGCAGCGCCCTGGCCGAGTACACGCTGCACGAGGCCGCCCTGCCGCAGGGCGCTGCGCGGCAGGATGCCTGCCAGGCGGCCGGCGGCGACCTGCTGGCGGTCAGTACGGCAGCCGAGATGGCTGCCGTGCACTCTGCCCTTGTACGGCCGCAGCGGCGGCTGTGGCTGGGCCTGCGGCAGGCCAACCTGTCCGCGGGGGGCGCTGGGGCAGCGGCGGCGAGTCAGCTGCTGCAGCCGTTTCCGGCAGGCTCGGATGCACCGGGGGGCCCGCAGCTGGGGGCGCTGAGGTACCGCTGGTCTGGGGGCGCCGTGGGGTCGTTCTCCGCGTTCGCGGCTGCGCCAGCGGGCGTGGGTGCCAACGTGACGACGGCGACGGTCGCAGCAGGGGGCGCGGCGTGCACCATGGTGGACAGCTTGACGGGGGAGTGGCACGCGGCGCCGTGCAGCGGGGTGGCGGGCTTCGCGTGCCAGGCGCGGGAGGTGGTTCCGGAGCAGGTGCTGTGGTCGGCGGTGGTGGGCGGCGTGCGTTACGCACACGTGGCGCTGCCGCAGTGGCAGGCGGCGGCGGTTGCGGCGGGGGTGGCGGAGGCGCAGCCGGCGGCGCCCTGGGAGGTCTGCGGTGCGCTGGGGATGTCCCCTGCCCGCCTGGAGACGCCCGAGGTGCAGGCGGCTCTGCTGCAGCACGTGGCTTCGGCCAACAGCTACTGGACCGGCTACGCGACGGAGGCCATGTCCGGCAACCCGCCTACAAGGTGGACCGACGGCACGCCAGTGGAGTACACCACGCCTGTGAGGAACGCAGGGGTAGCAGCCGCAGCAGCAGCACAGAACTCCACCACCGGGGCGGCTTACTGTGGCACCCTGGTGCCCACAGCCCTACCGGCGGTATCCAGCGCGGGCGTCCCCGCCTATGTAAACGGCTCATGGCTGCTGGCCCCCTGCGGGGCGGCGGCAGCTGCCCCGCTGTGCGCAGGGAGCGCCATGAGCGCCGCTTTCCCCGTGTCGCCCCCGCCTGCGGTGGTGCCCTCCGCGGACGTGAGTGCCAGCAACCAGAGCTCCGTGCCTCAGGCGATGTACCTAGTACACACGCCCGCCAGCTACACCACCGCCCGGGCGGGGTGCGAGGCGCTTGGCGGCACGCTGGCGGTGTTCGAGGGCGGGGCGGCGGGGCTGGCCAACGTGAGCAGCTGGCACGCGGCGTGGATGGGCCGAGCGTGGATGGGACTCAGGTGGGTCGCTTGGGAAAAATTGTTCACCTGAAACGGTGTTATGAGGGATTCACGAAGGTGGGCGTGGGGCTTTTGGCTGGCTGTGGGATTGGTCATGCTGGCCACCGGGATCAGGCGACGTTTTGGTTCACCAGGTGTCATGCCTTCCCCTTCTGTTGTTCCCGCCCCTGGCAGGTTGCCCGCTACCACCTCCTGGCCCGACGGCAGCCCCATCAGCTACAGCAAGTGGGCGGGCGGCAAGGCGCCCCCCTCCGCCGGCAACGACACGTGTGTGGCCGTCGCGCTGCTGGACCACAACGCCACCAACCCCAACGGCAACACAGCGCTGCTCAACAGGGGCGACTGGAGCGGCCTGTCGTGCCAGTCCCTGCTGCCCCCCGTGTGCGAAGCGCCCATTGGGTCGGCGGTGCAGGGCGTCTCCGACTCCGACGACGAGGACGGCAGCGGCCTGAAGCTGTCGTACGACCCAAGTATGGTGCCGTACAGCCGGGCTGACTACGGCAGCAGCTCTTACTACCTTTTCGACGGCGTGCGGCTGGGCTGGGCGGACGCGCAGGCGTTCTGTGCGCAGCGCTTCGCTGGCGGGCGGTTGGTTTCCGTGTCCTCCTTAGAGGAGGAGGGCGCCGTATTGGCACTGCTGGACAAGCTGTCGTACTGGGTAGGCCTGGACGACAGGTCTGTTGAGGGTGCCGTACAGTGGGCGGATGGCGTCGGCTCACGGCCGCTGCCATGGAAACTGGAGGGCGCACAGCCGCTCACCGGTCAGAGCGACACAAACGACTGCGTCGCAGCCGGGTACGGCAACGGCACGGCTGGGGCCCGCCGGGATCCGCTGTTTGTAGCACGCGGATGCGAGGACCTGCTGCCGTACGCCTGCAGCGTTAAAGGCGCAGCCCTGAGCGCGATGGGGTACCCCTTCGTCGTACGGTGGCAGGGCGGTCGTACACCATACGAGTACCTGTTCTTCCGCAACAAGCAAGCAAACGCGGAGCTCGCGGAAAAGGTATGCATTGCCGTTACTAGTGCTCAGCGTTGCGCAGCGGTGGCCTTCACAAGCCTCCGCGTTCCCCCAACCTGACCTTGGCCAGCTTACAGCCTACAGCGTCCACAAGCACAACGTCCAGTACTTGCGTTTTATTCTCTATCCCCTTCCTGTGTGTGCTTGTCAACCGCAGGAATGCCAGGCGGTCAACGGCCACCTCTTCTCTCCCACCGGACCCACGGAGCTGTCCTGGGCGGCCTCCGCCGCCGTGCGCCTCCTGCCCGAGGGCGGCACCCTGCCCCTCGGCCTGGTACGACTCTCCAACGGCTCGTCGTACAACCCAACCGCCAAGCCAACCGCCAACCTGAACTTCGGCGCCTACGATTCCCTCGGCTCATGGATGCCGTCCGGCCTCGCCGCCGCCGTGACCGCCGCGGCTGACAAGGCCGCGCGTGTCTGCCCGCGCGTCAATGCAAGCACCACGTGGCAATTTGACGCCGACTGCGCCGCTGCGACCGCCTTCGTGTGCAAGCGCCTGGCCGACATGCCCGTTCGCCGGCCGACGACAGCGGTTGCGGCCGCTGCGGTTGCAGCGGCAGCTGCAGCCAAAACCGGTGTCAGCGTTGCAGCCAACTACCAACCGTCGCGAGGCCCGCTGCCGCACCCTCTGGCGGGGTTGGTCGGCGGCGCGGCGCCGCTGCTGGCGTACGGCCCGCCAGGCGGCGGCACGTTCTCGCAGGTCACCGCCATGTGTGCGCTTGCTGGCGGCGCGCTGGCGCCGCTGCCCAGCTTCGCCGTCGCCGAGGAACTGGGCAGGCTGCTGGTGGGTTCCTCCCACTTAACTGCCCCTCACACCACGTGTAGATACGGTACTTTTGTCCTTTTACCCATGGTGCATGCACCAAAGGTGCCGCACTGGATTATCACCCGTCAAAATTGTGCACGCCTCCCACATGCAGCAGTAACACTTCCCAACCGCCCTGCCCATGCAGGCCAGCGTCGTGCTGCCCCCGCACCTGGTGGACGCACCCACCGGCGCAGCCTCCAGCGCCTCCTCCTCCTCCTCCAACTCCACCGCCACGCTGTCCTTCTACCTGGGCGCCTTCCGCAACACGAGCTGGTCGGCGGCGCGCGGCTTTGCCAACCTTGTGGACGGCAGCGGCGTGGTGGCGCTGACCGCGGGCCAGCCAGCGTGGGGCCCGGGGCAGCCGGACGGCAAGGCCGGAGGTGGGGTCAGGTTTGGACCGGGAAAGTGCTGCTCCAAGCCTTGTACGTGCTTCTCACATACCTACTTTGTGCAACCCTGCCCTACCGTTGTCGGCTCTGAGGTGCTAGCTCTGTCCTTTCCACAGGCGCCAACGGCACCACCATCTCCGGCAGCGCCTGCCTGGTGCTGCAAGCCACCTTCGCGGTCAACCGCACCACGGGGGCTGCAACCGCCACTTCGCTACTGCTGCAGGTGGGCGGCCTTCGTACAAGCGGGTGGACGCTTTCGGCTGCAGCTGTGTTGTACAGAACCCATCCTGCTAGTCCCGTATCCTTTGCAACACCTTCCGATCTTCCAACCTGCCTAGCGGCCTTGCCTCCTGGCCCCACTCGCACACCCCAGGACGAGGACTGCATCACCAGCCGGGGCGCCATCTGCAGAGGTGAGGCTCGCGCCCCTCACGGCCTCTGATCTGCACCGTCGCTGCAGCCGCCGCAGCATCCCCGTCTTCAACCCGCCAGCAACCCCCTGTTTTGCCCTTCCACACAAGCACAGATTGCACCTTGTTGACACTGCCGGATCACACCGACGACAATTGCAGGTTGCTCGCATCTCCCACACCTGCTCACTCGTGCCCCTCCAATCCTGCCCTCCAGTGTCCGACCCCGACGTGGCGCTGCTGCCCGGCGCCTCCTCCCCCATGGCGGGCGGCCGCAGTGGCTCGGTCCCCGGCAGCACGTCCCGCGACGACACGCAGGCCTTCCTGACCCACGGACCCATCTGGGGTGTGGCGGCGCGCGTGTGCTCGCTGGTGGACCAACTGACTGTGGTGTACGGCAGACCGGGCGGCACGCAGCGCAAGGTGCGGCTGCGGGGTGGTGTTGGGGCGGTACAGCCTGTTCATAGAGCGTTCGCATGGGGGCTGTACTATACCGCACCCCCGGGAACTGCATTCCCGATCCTACCATGTACCCATTGATATCACGTGCACATGCCTGATCCCACTATGGCCGCGCGCTCATGGCAGCGTTTTGCATCAGCCGTTGCTGGGCCTGTCTTCCCCCGCTGAACACGGCGCACACCCCCCTTTAGGTGCGCCACGGCGGTCCGGGCGGCTACTACACGTCCCCCTTCCTGCTGGGCGAGGGCGACGCCATCGTGGCGGTCAAGGCCTGCGTGTCGCCCGCGCGCTTCCTGGACGGGCTGCAGTTCCTCACGCGAAACGGTGCGCCAGCCCCCGGGGGCTTTCGTACGGGTGGCAAGAGGCTGTCGGGGAGGACGAAGCACCACTAGCTGCATTGCCTGCACTCACCATGTTCTTGACGAATCGTCCATTACGGTCTGCTGTACGGGCAGAAGAAACGTTTACTGTTCGCTCTCGCCCTACTCGCCCGCAGGCAAGGCCTCTCCCATGTACGGCCCCTGCAGCGCGAGCGCGCGCCCGCTGCTGCTGTCCGCGCCCGCCCCCGGGGCCTACCTGGCCGCCGTGCAGTCCATCGCCGTACCGTACGCCAACCAGTTCTCCTTCGTGTGGGCGACAGGTGCGTTCCTGCTCTTCCAATTGGATAATACACATGCAGGGGCGCCTTGTGCGCAATACCAACCTCCTCATGCAGGGGTATGCTTCCGCTTCACAGGAAAAGCGTGTCCGTGCGCCAGGAAAGGCTTTCCTGTGTTGCCGCCAAGCATCCTACTCATCCTCATCCCCCGTGCCTCCCACCCAGGTGGCCCCTGGTCGCCCGCCGGGAGCCCTCCCCGCTTTGCCACCAGCGGAAACGCCACGTGGACCTCAGCTGGCGTGCGTTACGCCGCCTACCCGTCCCTAAAGCTCACGTGGCACGAGGCGCACACGTGGTGCTCGACGCGTGGCCTGCACACAGGGGGCCACCTGGTGTCCATACCCAACGCCGAGTCCCACACCGCCCTGGCAGCACCCCTAACACCCGTGCTAGGCTTCGGGCTGCAGGCCAGCATTGCCGATTGGAACACCATGACCTTCGCCTTCACGTGGTACGACAACGGGACGTATGGCATCGGGAACGGCACGGCGCCCGCCAAGTCGGACCCGCGGCTGCCGGCCGCGAACACCTGGCCGTACATACATAACTGTGGCGTTTGGTACACAGGCAACAACACGTGGGGTCAGACTTTGTGCAGCAGCGGCTATTTTGAGGACGGCAGCGTCACGTGGCCCGTGTCAGCGCTGTCCGCCGCCGTCAGTCGCGGCGGCGTGCTGTGCGCCGCTCCCGACGCCTCCGCCGCCTCGCCGCCCGCCTCCCCTTCGCTGCTGCCGTACACCCTGTCCTTCCGCGCGACGGAGCTGCTCCTCTTCCCGTACGGCGCGCAGTACGGCGCAAATGACACGGTCAACTGGCCTGGCACGTACAGTACGGCACTGGCAACGTGCGCGGCGTACGGCGCGGAGCTGCTGCGGCTGCCAGCCGGGCTGGCGGCGGTAGCGGCGCCACTGCCGGCGACTGCGGGCGCCGCCGTGGATGGTGGTGGTGAGGGCCGCTCGGCGGTGCCGCTGGCGGCGGCGAGCGCGGCGGTGGGGCCGGGGACGGCCGCGGGGGCGGCGGGTGAGGCGGCGGCGCTGATGGCGGCGCTGGCGGCGGCGACCCAGCAGCTGCCGCTGGGGGCCTCCATGTCGCAACAGGGCATCCTGGCAGTGCTCAAGGTGAGGCCAGGAGCGTCAATGGCCCCGCGAGCTAAATGGCGCCTGACTTGCAGGCCACGCATGGAGCCGGAGCAGTGAAGTGACTGCTGCCTTTGCCCTACGCGACGTAATGTGTGCTTCTCTGCTGCCTTCGTCGTGCCCCGCAGGACGGTACTGCGCCAGGCTCCGCGGCCTCTGGCGCCCAGTCCAGCTGCGTGCTCATGCGGCCCAGGGCGATGGCACAGGTACGCATGAACGGCGGATGGCCGCCATGTGCGCTTGCGCATTCGGGCATGTTGGTTGCAGTTGTGCAGATATGCGCACTCACCAGTGCCGGAGCCAATAGACTCTTGGCAGTGCCATGCTATCGCATTGCAGAATACGCATTGCGGCCGATTTCTGCTTGTATGTTTCTGGTATGTCTTTGCGATGGCGACTCTGATCAACCTTTACACCTTTTTGGCATTGGCCTGCAGGTTCAAGGGACTCAGTGGACGCTGGCCGGCGGTGCACTGCTGACCGGCGCTACGACAGACGTCGGGCCCTGCGCTACCCTGCCTGCCGCCGCAGCGTTTGCGTGCGCCCGCGGGCCGGGGCTTCAAGGCGTGCGGTCCGTGCTGGAGGTGGGTGACAAGCACGATGTGCCGTACACGGCTGATAATGCCTGCAATTGGTGTCCCTGAGCACCTTTGACCCCAAAGGGCTTTTAACCTCCTGGCCTCGGGCAAGGGCAAGGGAAAGCTGCCCTTCGGGCGCCCCTTCGGGCCTCCTTCGGGCCTCCTTCGGGGCCCAGTACGGAGGTCCCATTGCTCTGCGGTACGTGGAACTGAGTGAATACTCGACTGCCGACCGTGCCCACCAGCTCAAGTGCCCAATATTCCTCCCCGCAGACTCGTCCCGTCGCTGCCACCGCACCTGTTGCCGCCGGATCCGCCAACCTACTGCTGGTCCGCGCCGCCACGCCGCTCCCTTCGACCCTTGTCGCCACCGCCGCCGACGCTGACCCCGCCGCCAGCCCCACGCGGCCGCTGGCCGCCGCCCGTGCCGCCGGCAGCACCTACGACGGCGCCGCCGCCGCCTGCGCCGCCGCCGGCGGCGAGCTGCTGACGCTGGCGGCTCGCTCCGAGCTGGCAGCGCTGGTTTCGGAGCTGGCGGGCGGGGCGCTGTACGGCAGCGACGAGGCGGCGGAGCTGTGGGTCGGGCTGCACGACCTGCTGGCGCCGGGGGTGATGCAGTGGGTGGGCGACGAGGAGGCGGGAGGCAGCGCTGCGGCAGGTGCGTGCGTATGTCAAGTGTTCCACGTATCACTAGCATCCGAACTGCATTGCCTGATCATCCTGCAAAGCCTTCCGCAGCTTCCCAACATGCCTTGCATAAGGGAAAGATGACATGTACGGACGGCAACACTGCCTGTGTTTGCCCCTGGCTGCAGGCTACTACGCCCTGCTGGACGAGCTGCAGTCTGACTCAGCTCCGTACGGCAACAGCACGGGGGAGGACCGCTGCTTCTCCCTGCGCTTCAGCCGCGCCCTCAGCGTGCCGCCCTCGCCCCCGCGCCCGCCCTCGCCGCCGCCGTCACCGCCGCCCCCGCCCCCTTCGCCACTGCCCCCGTCGCCGCCTCCCCCGTCGCCGCTGCCACCTTCACCGCCGCCGCCGTCCCCGCGGCCGCCTCCCTCCCCTGCGCCCCCGCCACCTCTTATCGGTGAGCTGCATTCCTCGCGCACACGCTGCGCCACCGTCCTGCCACTACAGTGCCGTAGCATGCGTGCCTCGCAGCCCCCACCCACCTGCAGGCACGCGTTCCATGCTAATGGCTTTGTCGCCTGATCCTAGCTGTAACGCCACTGCTGATCCCTGGTTGCAGGTGACGCGCTGGTGCAGAACAGCACTGTCGTTGCAGTGCGCATGTCCAGCACCGATGTACCCGCCGAGCGGGCGGTTGACGGTGAAGTGCCTCTCACACCCGGCAACCTGTCCGCTTGCGCCGTGAGCCAACCGGAGGCGTCTGCTTGGTGGGCGGTGGAGCTGTCCATCACCAGCCGGCTGGTGACCGACATTCTGATCACCACACGGGGAGACTGCTGCGGGGGTGAGTCACGGTTGCGGTGTGGCGCGGCCAACGTGTGACCTTCCGCATGCCATGACAGTCCTGCAAGCCTTCTACTTGTTACCGACGATGGGCTTCGGCCCCTTCCTATCATGGCGGAACGTGCGCACCCTTCTCACTGCTTGATGGACCGACCCTTGTGTGGTCCGTATTCCCCGCGTCACCCACGCAGACTCGTACGTCAACATGTCTGTGATGGTGGGCAGCGCAATGCCCTCCAACTCCACGCCGCCCTCCGCCCTGCTGGAGGCGGGCAACCTGACAGAGTGCGCGAGGCAGCAGGTCCCCACAGCGCTTGGGCAGGTAAATGTGGGAACACAGCGGCACGCCAGTTGCACATACACGTGGTATGTGGTCTGCGCTGCCATAGTCTGGAGCGTCATCTGCTTGCCCACGTGTATGCTACTGCCACGGAAGTCGGCTTTGCGCCACGATGCCATGGTTGCGTACAGACGAAAAGGCAAAATGTCATGCTCGTTTCACTGACTTTTACTCGCCACCGCTGTGACGCGTACGCCTGGCTCGGCCCGCAGGTGCTGCGCTTCATGTGCGCCACGCCCCTGGCTGGCAATGTGGTGGCTGTGCAGCTGCTGCGGGGGGCGGGGGAGCCGGCAGTGAGCCTGGCGCTGTGCGAGGTGCAGGTGGGTGCGGCAAGAGAATGGTGGCGACGACCTGTGCCGCAACGCACATGTCCAACGGCTTGACATCACCCCAAGGCCAGCACCGTAGCGCCATGTGCTGTCCCCACGTACCGCAGGTGTACGCCCAGCCACTGCCGCCGCCGCCGCCTCTGCCGCCGTCGCCCCGGCCGCCAGCGCCGCCGCCGCCGTCGCCCCGGCCCCCGCCGCAGCCGTCGCCTCCTCCGCGACCGTCGCCGCCGCCAGTCTTCCCGCCCAGGTGCGTTGGAGCTGCAGTGCACGGGCCAACTAGACACATTCATACAGTTGTGGTTAACCCAAGGGAGGCATGCGCAACGGTTTGGTTCCTGATCACGCATCTCGGGCACCTGCCTATCGCAGACCGGGTTACGGCGTGCAATGCTCTGCGCCTCACACCTTCCTCACCCCTCTCCCCGCCTCTGCCCGCAGCCCCCCGATGGCCCCGCCGTCGCCTCCAGCCCCGCCCCCGCCGCCCAGCCCACCGCCCCCACCGCCCAGCCCCTCCCCGCCGCCAAAGCCCCCGCCTTCCCCCGCTCCCCCGAAAAGCCCGTCGCCGCCTCCGTCCCCGCCCCTCCCCTCGCCTCCGCAGTACGTGAAAGGAGACGGTGAGCAACTTGGCTCACCCTATCGCAGGTCCCTGACTCCTGATGCAGGTGCCATGTACATGATGCAGTTGTCAAAACCACTTGCTGGCTAGCGCTGGTAGCGCCATCCGCATTCCACATGCAAGCCGCTGCAATGTGCAAACCACTCGCCTGCGCCCACCCCCCTACGTGCAGTGCGGCTGGCTGGCGGCGCAGACCGGTTCGAAGGGCGCGTGGAGGTGTACCACCCCACACTGGGCTGGGGCACCGTGTGCGACGACGTGTTTGAGGACAGCGCACGGGCGGCGCAGGTACCGTAGGGAACAGGGGGAACGTGCCCGTGGAAAGCCGAAGAACTGCTATTGCTGTCACCGGCTAAGGACACCATCATTCGGTCGCCCTAAGCCACCTTACGCATACAGCACCAGGGCGCGCTTGCCTAACTGTCATGCTCCCATCTTTTCCACTTCGCCGTATGCTGGCTCGGTGCTCAGCTTGTACAAGTGCGTCCCGTGCCCTCACCCTGCTTTCTCCCTGCCAGTGCTGGCAGCTGCGCACGTGTCGCCACTGCATAACCGTGTCGCATCGCATCGCATCGCCCCTTGACCTTGACCCACCGGTACCCATTGCCCGCAGGTGGTGTGTCGGCAGCTGGGCCTGCCGTGGGAGCGCGCGGTGGCCTACCCCACGGCCCGCTTCGGCATCGGCACAGGGGAGGTGCTGATGGACAGCGTGACGTGCTCGGGGCAGGAGGCCAGGCTGGAGCAGTGCGCCTTCGACGGATGGGGCGTGTCGGACTGCACGCACTGGGAGGTGCGTGGGGCGGCGTGTGGAAGGGCGGTTAGGCGCGGGTAAACGAGCGTACCGTAAGGATGGTGTTCAAGATCATGTCGTGGGTGAAGCAAGGGGGTAGCCATGGAGTCCTACGGCCGCTGAAAGCTGGGGTGCTGCCAATGGAGTACCCCGTGTGCGCGCAGTGCTCTATTTGTACTGTGTGAAGAACTCCCTTGCACTGTCTCTCACCGTGCCTGTCCCCTTGCTGCCCTTCCCATCGCAACTGCAGGACGTAAGCGTGCGCTGCGTTCCGCCGCCGCCCCCGCCCCCGCCGCCCTCACCACCGCCGCCTTCACCGCCGCCTGCTGCGGGCACAGGTGGGCAGCAAATGCTTCCTGTGCTCCTCGTTTTGCCGCTGCCCAAGTGGATCGGAACTGGTCGTATCCCTTCATCCGCTCCCCGCGCTGCAGCCGGACGGCCCAGCCCGGAGCCCCGCTTCCCGCTTCACCTCCTCACCTTGGCTCTCGTCTGGACATGCTCCTGCCTGTCCTCACCGTCCCTTAAACCCCGTGTCACGCCTCCATTTCTGCAATGGCCCGCGCAGCACGGCTGTCTGGCAGCGAGGGCCCCTCCGAGGGCCGTATGGAGCTGTACGACGGCACCGCCTGGGGCACCGTGTGCATGCCGGGTGAGCTGCTCTCGTACCCACACGCTGGGTCCTGTAACGTGTGGACCTCCCCATCCGAGGGCAAGTACATCAGCACACTGCCATGGTTGAGCATGATGGCAACGCCCTGCCCCTGCCCCGTGCGATGCGCCCGGGCCGCCCACTTGCGATGCCACGTTCCCAGGTGTGCCGTCCGCTGCCCTTGGCGCACATAGCAAGCCCATAGCACGGCGCCCCTCACCTGCGTCGTCCTGCCACTAGTAGCCCTCCAACACGTCATAAATACTCCACAGCGTCATTCCACATGCATTCGTCACATTTCCACCTGCCTATTGCACCTTCATCCCGCAATCCTAACCCTTTTTCGCATTCCATTCCTGCTCTCAGAGGGCACCTCCTGGAGCGCCCCCTCCGCCCGCGTGGCCTGCCGCCAGCTGGGTCTGCCGTGGGAGTTTGCGGAGCCGCTGCCGCCCGCCGACGCTGCCGAGGCGTACGGCGCCGCCGACCCGGGGGTCGGGGTGGCGGCGGCGGGGGTCAACTGCACGGGGGAGGAGGCTGCGCTGTCGCAGTGTCCGCGCATGGAGGGCACGCTTCCGACCAGCTGCGATTCGCACACACAGGTGGGCGAAGCCGGGCGACGGTCGCGCGCTATACTGGTTCACAACTGGTACGCCCGTATGCAACATTTGCCTTTGTATCTGTTGCTAAGGGTTCCTGTCCTGCGCTTCCCTGTGTGGATTACAGGACGTTGGCGTCCGCTGCCGGGGACCGCCGCCGCCGCCCAGCCCCGTTCCTCCTCCTTTCCAGCCCCCCTCGCCAATGGCACCGCCTATCCATCCGCCTTCCCCTAACACCCCATCACCGCCAGAGCTGCCTCCGCCAAGTTCCCCCTTCTCCGCCTCGCCCATGCCAGCGAGCCCTCCGACATTGCCCCTTCCGCCCACCTCCCCGCCTCCCGCCTCCCCGTCGGCCATGGACCCTACTCCCTCCCCGTCCCCAACCTCCGCCTCCTCGCCCCCCATGGACCCTACTTCCTCCCCGTCCCCAACCTCCGCCTCCTCGCCCCCCATGGACCCTACTTCCTCCCC